>ENA-UOOR01000234-UOOR01000234.1-fermentation-metagenome-genome-assembly--contig:-NODE-234-length-84777-cov-7.533510_pt1 | contig 84777 bp, 73 predicted proteins | sample MGYA00245780_ERZ724029 | MGnify/ENA primary metagenome ERZ724029 (study PRJEB28704, sample SAMN03018315) | fermentation metagenome | biome: anthropogenic terrestrial biome; feature: soil; material...
CGGGAAGGTGGGGCAGACGGCGGTTTTTCACTCATCGAGTGCCGGGAAGGTGGGGCAGACGGCGGTTTTTCACTCATCGAGTGCCGGAAAAGGTGACGCAGGCGACAGTTCGTCACTCATCGAGTGCCGAGGCGGTGGGGTGGGCACCGTTTCTTGACTCATCGAGTGCCGAGGCGGTGGGGTGGGCACCGTTTCTTGACTCGTCGAGTGCCGAGGGCGGGTTCGGTCAAGCCCCGGCCTTCTATTCGTTGAGTGGAGTAGGCTCCCCGCCATGCACCTGCCCTCGCTGCTCCCGGTCCTCGTCGCGGCCATCGCGGTCAACGCCTCCTGCCACTCCCGAACCCCCGAAGAGCTCTACGGCCGACCGCCCGCGGGTCGCGACGCGGGAGCCTCCGACGCCGAGTCCGGGGACGGCTCGACCTTCGGTCCGCTCGATGCCGGCAGCCACGACGCCGGCGACCCCTCGCCGCCCGAGGGACGGATCCGGGTGGCGAGCTTCAACGTTCGCCGCTTCTTCGACACGGTCTGCGACTCGGCAGCCTGCGGCGGCGACGAATACGAAGAGCTGCCGACCCAACGGCAATTCGAGGACCGGGCCCAGCAGATCGCCGCGGCCATCCGGGGGCTCGGCGTCCACGCGGTCTTGCTCCAGGAGATTGAGACCCAAGCGGCGTTCGACGCGCTCGCCCAAAGGCTGCCGGAGATGACCGCGGGGGCCTTCGGCGAGATCGGCCTCCCGGGCTCGGTCGACGTCGGCATCCTCGCGCGCGGACAGCTCGACGAGGTGCGAAAGCACCGCGCCGACAAGGTGCTCACTCGCCCCGACGGCTCCCGCACCTACTTCTCGCGAGAGCTCTTGGAGGCGCACCTGAGGATCGGAGAGGCGCCCGTGGCGCTCTTCGTCGCGCATTTCCGCTCGAAGAACAACGACGACCCGGGCCGCAGGCTCGCCGAGGCCCAGGCCGCGGCGGAGATCATCGCCGCCACGGCCGCCGAGCGCCCCGAGACGCTCGTCGTCTTCGGCGGCGACCTGAACGACGAGCCCGGCTCGGCGCCCCTCGCGGCGCTCGAGTCGCCTGGGGGGCTGGTGCGGGTCGCGGGCGAATTGCCCGACGACGAGGCCGGGACCTACTGGTACTCGGGCCCGCACGCTATCGACCACCTGTTCATCGACGCGCGTGCCTCCGGCGCCTACGTCCCGGGCACCGTGCGCGTGGCTCACGGCGTGGGCTGGGGGCTTGGAGGCTCGGACCACGCGGCGTTGGTCGCCGACTTCCTGCCGCCGCAGTGACTACCTGCCGCTCGAGCCGATGATCGCGAGCTCGTAGTAGCTCTCGCGAGGGATCCCGCTCGCCTTCGCCTGCTCGAGCTCGCGGTCGACGACCCGCTTGAGCTCGGCGAGCGGCTGTGCGCCCTCGACGAGCCGGCCGTTGATGAAGAACGAGGGCGTCGCGGCGACCCCGATGCTCTCGGCGAGCTGGACATCGGAGTCGAGACGCGACTGGTGCGTGCCGCTGCTCATGCAGCCACGCCAGGCGGCGAGGTCGAGGCCCACCACGCCGGCGTGTCGCTCCAGGTCCGAGGCCGACAGCGCGCCTTGGGCATCGAAGAGCCGGTCGTACATGGCCCAGAAACGGTCCTGCTCGCGGGCACACTCGGCAGCCATCGCCGCGGGCATCGCCCGCGGGTGCGAGGCGAGCGGGTAGTGCTTGAAGACAAGCCGCACGTCGGCGCCGTAGGCCACTTCGATCTCGGCGATGGTGTCGGCCGCCCGGGCGCAATACGGGCACTCGAAGTCGGCGAACTCGACGATGGTGACCCAAGCGTCGGCCGGACCTCTGACAGGCGAGTCGCCTATCGGCACGGGACGGAAGAGGTCTTCGTAGGGCTCGACGCACGAGGCCGAGCTGAGACAGGCAACGAGGAGCAGCGCGCGCAGGTGCATGGCGCCGCAGGGTAGCCGCTGCCGCCCCGCGGTCAACCTCTGGCCAGCCGAGCCCCGGCTCATCAGGTGTCGCGCAGCCCTGCGCGAGGGCGGCGGACAGCGAGCGACGAGTCGCGAGGGATGGGAGCGCCGGCTCGAGCGATGTCGCGACGATCTCCCGGAGCTAAGGCACGTCCGCCGAGCGAAAACCGGGCACGCGAGGCCGGGCGTCGCCGGGGCCTGCGACTTCGCTCCCGCCGCTCGCGCCTCGTCGAGCTGCGCTCAGGGGGCGCGGAACCGACGGAGTCGAAGAGGGTCTTCTCGACGCCGCTCTCCAGCCTCGACATCGGCGTTCGCGCCGCGACACCGGCCGCCCGGCGACGCCTCGTGAGGCTGCCGCCGGCTACCGCTGGCGAAGGCGGGCCAGCAGGGGCTCCAGACCGGTCGGCTTGAGGTAGGCGTCGTCGATCTCAGGCGGAGGCGCAGCTTCGCAAAAGAGGGCCGAGCCCGAGAAGAGCACGGCAAGCTCAATCGACGGATGCGTTCTGCGCCAGCCGGCAATCAAATCGACGCCCGACTTGGAGGACCCGCGCCCAAGGGCGTTGTCGATCACGAGGTGCGTCACTGGCGATGAGCAGAGGACCGCCTCGGCACCTGCCGCATCCCCGACAAAGTAAATCTCGTCGAAATCCCGCTTGAGCAACCTGCGAAGCAGCGGTTCGAGCTCCGGCTCGTCGTCGACGATGAGAAGGATGCGCATGGCGTTCTCAGGCTCTCCCTCGCCGCCGACTACGCGGGTTTCCTCCAAGTGTCAACGTGAGGCCATTCACATCGCGGTCTGCTCGAATTGGGAGCCGATGGCAGGCTGGAGGGACCGCGACCGGTCGAAGCCAGCCGGCGCTGGACCCGGACGGCGACCGAGCCTGCGGCTTCCTCGAGCTTGCCGCCAATGCCAGAGGCGGCGCGAACCTTCGTTCACCGAGCGGCAAGGGAGCACTTCCAACCCGCCCACGGAAGGTTCAGCCGCTCGACGAAGACGATTCGCTCGGCCAAGCGTCCTTTCGAGTCTTGCCTCGCGACGACCTTCGGTGCCGGCTCAAGGACCGACCCCGAGCACCGGGAGGAGCACGAGCACCGTGAAGTCCTGGAGGAAGTGCATGACGATGGGGGCGATGAGGCTGCCGCGCCAGAGATAGACGAGGCCGAAGGCGACCCCCATCGCCCCTACCGTCGCCACGCCTGCGGTCCCCTCGTAACCGTGACCGACGGCGAAGATGGCAGCCGAGAGCAGCAGCGCGGCGAGCCTGCTGTGCGTCACCTCGAAGAGCCTGAGGATGAGATAGCCCCGGAAGATGGTCTCCTCGGCAAACGCGACCACGATCACGAGCAAGGAGGCGAGCACCAGCTCGCCGGCCCCCGACGCGATGAGGTCGTGCGGCAGCCTCTCGGGCGACTCGAGCCCGACACGTCGAAGGAGGATCTGCAGCAGCGCGGCGCCATAGAGGACCGCCACGAACGCGAGCAGCCCGACGACGACCTCGCGCAGCCCCTTGCCTTGCGTCCACCCGATGCGCCGCACCGGCTCGCCGTTTCTCCACAGGAAGAAAGCGATGAGGCTCACCAGCGAGAGGTCTCGAAGGATGGTGGCCATCGCCGTGAGGACGAAGCCCAATCCGGTGCCGGTTGCGTCGAGGAACGAGAAGACCATCGACGGCACGATGAGAAACAAGAAGACCAGCAGCTCGAGCAGGCGGCTCCGCCTGTGCGCGTTCGCCTGCTCCAGTCCGGCCCCAGCCGCCGAAGTATCGCCGCCCAAGCCCATGTCGGCCGCTCGTTACCCCGGATGCCCGCGCCTGACGAGTCACCGGACGGCTGCGACCCGGGCCATTGTCGCCTTCCCAGCTTCCGGGCGGATTCGGCCCGAGCCGACGAGCGCGCCCCGGAGCGCGACGCCGTGCACCGGAGCACTCCGCGCCTTGGTTCAGACATCGGCGAGGATTCGACGACGCTGTCCGAGGCGTCCGGCAGTCTCCGTCCAGGCGGATTCGGCATTTCCGCGGCTCGTTCTTTCACCCGCGGCGCGCGCGGTGTCTTGGCGGCAGTCCGCAATTCGTTCTTGGGACACAGCCGGACAAAGACCCGGTGATTCGCACTCGCGCGACGGCCGGCCGAGGCTCGGGCGAACGCTCAGCCTGTCCGCCGGCCGTCCATTCCTCGGATCGGCTGGCTTCGCCTATCGTGCCCGGGCCAAGGAGCGCCAATCGCTTGCCCGGGCCCCTCGATTCCGATGCCCCCCCCGCCGCCAAGCGCCCGGTGCGCGTGGTGAGCTGGAACCTCCACAACTGCCGCCGGGGCTTGGAGCGCATCGCGCGGCCCCTCCGCGCCGCAGACGCCGACGTCGTCGGGCTGCAGGAGGTCGACCGGGGCACTCGCCGCTCCGGCAACACCGATCAGGCCGCCAAGCTCGCCGAAGCCTGCGGCTATCCCTACTTCCGGTTCTTTCGAGCCATCGGACGCGACCGCGGCGAGTACGGCGTCGCGCTCCTGTCGCGCTGGCCTCTGCTGGCACCGCGCGTGGGGATGCTGCCCAATCGCCGGGGTTTCGAGCAGCGCATCGTCGCCACCGCCGTCGTCGAGATCCCGCCCACCCGCTTCGCCGTCAGCGTGACGCACTTGACCAACAGCCGCTCGTACCCGCGGCTGCGGCGCGAGCAGGCGGCCTTCATCGCCGCGCAGCTCCGCCACTCGCCCCTGCCACAGGTGGTCGTCGGCGACTTCAACGAGCCTCCCGGCGGGCCGACCTGGCGCGAGCTCGCCTCCGTCTTCTCGGACGTCTTCGGCGCCGTCGGACAGGGCGCCGGCGGCACCTTCCCGCTCGTCTTCCCCTTCCTCCCGGCGCTGCGGATCGACTACGTCTTCGCCTCACCCGACCTCGCGCTGGCCGGGGCGCGCGTCATCCAGACAAGCGCTTCGGACCACCACCTGCTCCTCGCCGAGGTTTGGGTGCCGCCACCCCGGGCCCACCGCGTCGAAATGGTGGGGTGAACCCCACCTTCCCGACAGAGGCGAACCTTGGCGCGGGCTCTTGACTCCCATCGCGAGCCAGGCGACGGCATGAGCGAGCCGCTTCGGAGAAGACCACCACGACCAGAAAGGAACCGACCATGCCCGCACTGCCCCGCTGTGGCATCTACCGAACGACCAAGCCCCTTGGAGACGAGGTGGCGGCCGGCCGGCTCGTCTTCTTCCACGACCACGGCGACCCCGGTCCCGGGGTCTATCTGCCGGTGAGGTGGAAGCTGAATCGGGCGGTCTGGAGCGAGCGCGGCAACACCATCCCGGACGACGAGTGGGCGCGCTCGCTGCGAGCGCTGCCGCGCGAGGGGCTCTACCGCGTGCGCGAGCCCTTCCACTGTTGCCAGAAGGAGTGCCGGCTGTTCGAGGCGGGCCTGCTCGTGCAGCTCGGCTACGACGGCGAGGCGAGGCCTATCCTCTTCGTGCCCGAGTGGACCAGCTCGGGCCTCGCCATCCCGACCAGCGGCACGCTCGTCGATGAGGAGAGGCTCGCGAAGCTCGACGAGCTCAAAGTGCCCGAGCCCCGCGAGAAGGGCGAGACGGGCTCGCACTAGTCGCACCCGACGGCGGGCGCCGGCGGCTCGACGTTACCGACCACGGCGAGGCCGACCCGGCTCGAAAGCCAGACGGCCTCCTCGTCGATACACGGCGAGCGAAACAGCGCGGCGCTGAAGGGGGTCGGCCGGTATCGCAAAGCTGCGAATCCCTCGCAACCGCGCTTCGAGAAAAGGCGTGGATTTCCGCCCGGTTGTCGAGCGGAGCGCTTTCCACGCAACTTTGCGGTGGCCAAGCGCGACAAACGCGCGCGATCTTGGGGAGCAAAGCCGATCACGCACTCACAGGAGTCGAGGATGCGCACTCTGCCCGTTCGTCAGCTCATCGCCGTCGCGGCCGCCTTGCTCGCGGCGTGCGGCAGCGCCGAAATCGAGGTCGTCGACGAATCGGTCGTCCTCGGCTCTGCGGCCTACTACGACGAGGTCCTGCCTCCGGGAATCCCCGAGGACCATGCGACGGACGACTTCCTCATCGATCCGGAAGATGTCCCGAAGCAGGGCTGGGGCAACAACATCCAGTTTCCCCAGCGCGCGCAGACCGTCTACCTCAACTTCGAGGGCGCGACCCTGCAGTACGCCGCCCCGAACAACGCCGCCGAGAACAGAACCAGCCTGCTCTACCGCCTCGTCGACCCGGACTCGGGCAAGGCCTGGGAGGAGCTGCGAAGGAACGGCTACAGCATGGACGTGTTCGCCACCATCCCCAGGTTCGAACACAGCAGCTTCGGCAACGACCGCCAGCGGGTCATCGACGACGTGGCGGCCAAAGTCCGCGCCGACCTCGCCAACTTCAACCTCACCGTGACGACCACGCGCCCGAGGAGCGGCTCCTACGCGATGGCGGTCATCGGCGGCACCTCGGCGCTCATCGGAGCCCCGTCGAACTACATCGGCCTCGCCCCGCTCGATCTGGGCAACAAGAACCTCAACGACATCGCGCTTATCTTCCCGCGCGCCTGGAGCGACACCTTCGCGCTCTCCAAGACCATCTCGCACGAGCTCGCGCACACCTTCGGCCTGTACCACACCGAGGTCTCGAACGGCATCATGAGCCCGAGCCTGCTGCGCCCCTACGAGAACCAGAAGTTCAACGAGGGCAAGGTCATCAAAGACGGCCTCGAGCACCTCGCGCCGCCAGACTGGCAGCGCGACCTCGCCGAGATGCTGCGCGTCCTCGGCCCCTCGCAGAGCTGCTACAGCCGCTTCCCGGACGTATCGGCGAGCCACCCCGAGAACCGGACCATCGGCACGCTCGCGTGCGCCGGCGTGCTCGCGGGCTATCCCGACGGCCTCTTCCACGCCGAGGAGTCGGCGACCCGCGCTCAGCTCGCGACCGTCGCCGTGCGCACGATGGAGTTTTTGGTGGTGCGGCCCGCTCGCGCTACCTATCCGGACGTCGCCACGAGCCACTGGGCCTTTGCCAACGTCGAGACCGCCACGGCACAGAGCGTCTTCTCCGGGTTTCCGGACGGCACCTTTCACCCCGAGGATCTGATCACCCGCTCACAGCTCGCCGCGGTCGCGGTGCGGATGGCGGGCTGGACCGCGCCTTCCGGAAGCTGTGGCCGGCGGGCCTCCGACGTGCCGGGCACCTACTGGGCCTGCTCGGTCGTCGAAACCGCGCTCGCCAACGACGCGATGGCGCTCGACTCGAACGGCCGATTCAATCCCGAGCAGCCGGCCAACCGCGCTGAGGTGGCCCACGCGTTCGAGCGGATCTGGATGCGGTAGGCGGCGAGCCTCTTCGCACGCTCATTCCAGCGCCCCGGCCCGCCTGGTCCGGGGCGCTGCTGTTTTCGGTGCCAACTCTCGACGCCTGCACGCGAAGTCCCGCGCCCGATGGAGAAGCCGACCCGCGCCCGCGCTGAAATTGGCGGGGGCGCAGGCGCTCCGACGCGTGCTTGCAGCTTGACCGGCCAGCCAACGTGTTGTTCTCCTCTCTCGCGCAAGCGTCCTTCACCAATGCAAGAGAGGGCTTCGACCATGCTCAACTACAAGGATCTCGGTCTCGTCAACACGCGCGAGATGTTCAAGAAGGCGATGGAGGGCAAGTACGCCGTCCCCGCCTACAACTTCAACAACATGGAGCAGCTCCAGGCCATCATCGAAGGCTGCGGCCAGTCGAAGTCGCCGGTCATCCTCCAAGTCTCCAGCGGCGCCCGCAAGTACGCGAACCAGACCCTGCTGCGCTACATGGCCGAAGGCGCGGTGAAGATGGCCCGCGAGAAGGGCTACACCAACCCCGTCGCCCTGCACCTCGACCACGGCGACTCCTTCGAGCTCTGCAAGTCGTGCATCGAGACCGGTTTCTCGTCGGTGATGATCGACGGCTCACACCACCCCTACGAGAAGAACGTCGAGCTGACCAAGCAGGTGGTCGACCTCGCCCACCAGTACGACGTCACCGTCGAGGGCGAGCTCGGCGTGCTCGCCGGAATCGAGGACGACGTGCAGGCCGCCGAGCACGTCTACACGCAGCCCTCGCAGGTCGAGGACTTCGTCAAGCGCACCGGCGTCGACTCGCTCGCCATCTCCATCGGCACCTCGCACGGCGCCTTCAAGTTCAAGCCCGCCCAGTGCACGCTCAACGAGCAGGGCGTCCTCGTCCCGCCGCCGCTGCGCTTCGACATCCTCGAGGAGATCGAGAAGCGCATCCCCGGCTTCCCCATCGTGCTCCACGGCGCCAGCTCGGTGCTGCCCGCGTACGTCAAGCTCATCAACGACTTCGGCGGCAAGCTCGAGGCCGCCGTCGGCATCCCCTCCGAGCAGCTTCGCAAGGCGGCCGCCTCGGCGGTCTGCAAGATCAACATCGACTCCGACGGGCGGCTGGTCCTCACCGCCACCGTCCGCAAGGTCTTCGCCGAGAAGCCCGCCGAGTTCGACCCCCGCAAGTACCTGGGGCCCGCCCGCGACGAGCTCATCAAGATGATCAAGGAGAAGAACGAGACGGTGCTCGGCTCGGCCGGCCGCTACTAATCGCCGTCGCGCCCCTGCTCTTCGCGCCCGCGCGGCCCTCCTCGATGAAGGAGAGCTTCGCGGGCGCAGCCGTCTTCGCCCCTGCGCCAGGTGCCCGCATGGCCTCCGCTCGACTCGCCCGGGCCGCGTTCGCGACCTTCGCCCTGCCCCTCGCCGGCTGCGCGGCGAGCCTGCCGAAGAGCGGCGCCATCGCCTCGGCCACCTACTCGCAGTCGCTCGAGACCGACGTCTCGCGCCACCTCCTGGTCCACGTCCCCGAAGGCTACGACCGCGCGAAGCCCTACCCGCTCGTCATCGCCCTGCACGGCGCCTTCGACTCGGCGGAGAAGCTCGAAGAGATCACCGGCTTCAGCGCCCTCGCCGACCGCGAGGGCTTCGTCGTCGCCTACCCGAACGGCATCGGGCTGCTCGGCTTCTTGCGGCACTGGAACGTGGGGTTCTGCTGCGGGAAGGCCAAGCACGACGGCTGGGATGACGTGGGGTTCCTCGTGAAGGCGATCGACGATCTCGCCGCGCTCCTGTCCATCGACAGAGAGCGGGTCGCGCTGGTGGGCTTCTCGAACGGCGGCATGCTCGCCTATCGCTTCGCGGCAGAGCACCGCGACAAGGTGGCGGCCCTCGTCGCGGTCAGCGCGGCCTTCGGGGCCCAGGAGGACGAGGAGCCGGCGATGCGCGGCTACGCCATCCCGGCTCCGCCGCTCCCCGCGCTCGTCATCCACGCCCGCGACGACGCCTCCGTCCCTTTCGACGGCGGTCCCAGCCCGCGGCGCCCGAAGATCCGCTACCTGGGGCCAAAGGATGCGGTCGCCCACCTCGCGAGGCTCGCCGGCTGCGCGCAGGTCCCGGAGGAAGAGCAGCACAGCGGCTACGCGCTCCACCGATGGCCGGGCTGCGCGCCGGGGAGCGAGGTCGCCCTCATCGAAATCGACGACGGCGGCCCTGTCTGGCCGCGGCGGCCAGAGGCTGGGAGCGGGCTCGACGCGACCGAGGCGGCGTGGAGCTTCCTCTCCCGGTGGCTGCGTCGCGACCAGGCGCCTTCTCGCGCTACTTCGGCAGGCTCTGCAAGAACTTCGCGAACGGCTCCTTGCCGCGCACCGCCGCGAAGCCCTTTTCGGCCTCGAGCCTCGCGCGCAGCCCCGGAGTACGGCGCAGCCGCTCGAGCTCGCGGAGAACGGGCGCAGGCTCACCCTGCAGGGCGAGCAGCCGCGCGTAGTCGAGGCGCGCCTCGGCGTTCGCCGGATCGAGCTGCAGCGCCGCGTCGAAGACGCCGGCGGCCTGCGCGCTGACGAAGAGGTCTCCCGCCGCCTTCTCGAGGAGCCGCTTGGCGTCCTTGTGGAGCAGCTTGGCCTGCAGCGCCCGGAGCTTGGGCTGCGGCACGCGCAGGATGAGGTACCCGAGCTCGGTGGCGCCGTCCCGCTTTGGCTCGGCGAATCCGAGGATCACCTGGTCGCCCAGCGCGAGATCGATGGCCGGCACGGTCGGCGGCATCTGCATCGCCAGCGCCTTGGCGTTGCCCGCGCCGAGCGCCAAGGCCTCGGCGTTCGGCCCCGCTCCCGCCTTGCAGCCCGCGCCGCACCAACCGAGGCGCCAGAGCTGGACGCCGGGCAGCACCAGCTCGCGCTGGCCTTGCCAGTGGAGGACGAGGGCGCCGCCTTCGAGCGAGTACTCGAACCAGGCTTCGGCGTAGGGCAGATCCGGGGACGGGAGACGCGGGGCGCGGAAGAACGAGGCGCACGGGTGCGCAGCCGGCGCCTTGAAGAGCTGCCGGGTGACGAGCGCGTTGTTCTCGGGGGCCGCCTCCTCGTCGAGCGACGCGTCCCCGAGCGTCTCGAAGCCCCAGCCTCCCTTGGCCGCGAGGGTGCCGTAGGCCCAACGGCTGTTGCGACACTGCTTGTCGGCGCCGCCGCAGTTGTCGGTCTGCTCGACGAAGAAGAGCACCGTGTCCGCGCCGGTGACGCAGAGCGGATCGACCGAGACCCGCGAGGAGTTTCCGGCGAACGCGTCGACAGCGAAGACCAGGCCGGCGACCAGCGCCGCGGCCGACAAGAGAGAGCGAGTTGAAGAACGCATGGCCGAGAGGATACCGCACGGCCATGCGATGGGAACCCGGGGCGCTGCCTGCCGTGCTTCTAGAAGATGGCGTCGGCGAGCTTGGCGTTCGGCTCGATCTTGTCGAGGACGAAGCGCGCCGACAGCTCGGTCGCCTTGCGTTGCTCGACCACCCGCGGGTGCCATTCGCCGGCGACGGCCGAGGAGTAGTCGATGAGCCTCAGCTCGCGGAAGCTCTCCCCGTCCTTCAGGACCAGGCGCAGCGGCGCGAAGCGATCCTTCTCGACCCAGAGGCTGGGGAGGCCCACGTCGCGCGGGTGGGCGCCAACCACGTAGGCGACCGTGCTCTCGGCGCGGCCGAGCGTGACCTTGGAGGTCTTGATGCCCGCGGCCTGCGCGAGATCGATCACCCCATCGAACCCCCCACGCCCGTCGAGCAACGGGCAGACGTAGGTGGCGAAGTCGGAGAGGACGCCGAGCCGCGCGCCCGTCGTGGTGACCTTGCCGTTGACGTTGGAGGCCGACGGGCCTTCCCTGCCCTCGGGGGCCTGGAGCTCGACACGGCACCTGCCCGGCATCTTGTAGGAGATGGTCATCGGAGCGATGAGCTTGCTCTCCTCGACCTGGCGTCCGAGCGCGACGGCCGCGGCGGCGACCTCCGGGCCTTGGAAGGTGATCTCGCCCTTCACCACCATGGTCGACAGCTTCAGGTTGCGCCGGTGGACGCCCATCTTGTGAATCACGGCGGCCGCCGAGAGGAGGTAGGCGTGCGCGGCGGCGGGGACGAGCAGCAGCGCGATGAGGATGGCGAGACGCTTCATTGCTTCTCCAGATTGGCTGGGCGCAAAACCTGGGGCGGAAGCGGCCTCCGGAGCAGCGCCCCGGGTCGGGCTCCCTGCCTCGATTCGCTGGCGGAGCCTAACCGCCGCTGGCGTCTCGGTAAAGCGCAAGGCTGGTCGAGTAAAGGGCGAGGAGACGGGTGCCCGCGCCGGCGGCGGGTTGAAGAGGTGTCGAAGAATCCTTCGAGCGACAACCGGTCAGCCCGAGACCCTCGGCAGGCTCGGGACAGGCGAAGTCGAGGGCGCCTCGACTCCGCCTCCCTCGTTCCTCGGGAGGCTACGGGCGATGCCGGCCGAGGCCGCGCGCGGGATGGCGCTCCTCGCGAAGCTGGTGGGTGAGCCGACATCAGGATTCGATTCGAAACCTGAGAGCAGGGCGACGGCCTGCTCCGCAGATTGGGCGGCAAGCGCGCCGACGTCGGCGTTGGCAGTCAGCGCGAGGCCCTTCGCGTAGAGACAGTAGCCGTCAACGCTGTGCTCGACCTTCCGTTCGTCGAGCGACTGGCGAAGCGTGTCGAGCGCGCCCTTCTTCACGATGAGCGAAGCGTAGAGCTCGATGGCCGCGCCCGCCTCGTTGCGCCCTAATGAGAACACGATCGAATACAGCTTCCGATCAAGGCCCGTCGGCGCAGGGAGAGTCACCGAACGGTTCTTGATCGTGCAGGCGGGTTTGAACCTCGGCTTGGAGAGCTTCCCTTCGCCGAGCTTCGTCGCGAGCTGCACACCGGTCTCGTGGAGAAGCTCCACGACAAGCGCATCGATGTGAACTCGTGCAGCAGTGAGGCCGCGAGCTTCGTCTTCGGTGAGCTCGCTCGGGTAGTCACCGCCCGACAAGAACTCGGTCCAGTAGTCGGCGTTCTGCGCCGCGAATGCAAAGACGTCAGAGATCGTTGCCACGGAATCCTCCAGAGCCAACCTGCGACACGAAGTCGAGCGCGTTTCGCTGATCGGCGAACGTCCAATGCTCGAAGGGGCCTTCACCCGCGTAGCCGAGCAGTCGTGCGACCGAACTGAGGTAGCGGGAGAGGTAGGCCGAAGCGTCGTCGTGCGAGCGCGCGAGCGGAAGCCATCGAGACAACAGGTCGGCGAAGGTGACGTGACTGCACGAGAGCCGCGCTGGTGGCCCCTCCACGCCAGGCAGCGTCAGGAAGGCGAGCACCGCAGCTTTGTTTCTCGCGCGCGCATCAAGTGCATTTCGGTATCGCCGGAGCTGAGACGGCCCTTCGACGGCGTCGACCTTCACCTCGATGAACGCGAGCAGCGAGGGGCTCTCGATCTGGAGGTCGACGCGTCCACCCTCGATCACGACTTCGGTCGACACGACTGCCGCAGAGACGCTGTCGTCATCGGCTACTTCTGCCGGAGCATCGATCAAGACGAGCATCTCGCCGAGGAGAGCTTCGGCCAGCCCAGGGACTCGACGGCGGTCCATGAAGTAGCCGAGCAGGCGCGTGTGGGCAGGCTCATAGCGCAGCTCGCCAAGCGGTGAGAGCAGGTCGGGCGATACTTCGAGCACACGTAGCGCTGCGCGCTGGTCTCGGTCGAGCCCGCGTAGCCGCTGGAAGTTCGCGCCCGATAAACGACGACGGAGTTCCTCTGGTCTCGCCATCACGAGGCGACAGAACAGGTCCAGCTCCTCGTCTTCGACGGGCGCCGAAGCCTGTACGTTCTGGGCACGCTGCGCGAGCTGGCGCAAGTAGTCGATGAACAGCATCGGCGCAGGGCGACGCCCTGCCGCCCAGAGTTGGGCGAGGCGCCGGTAGTACGCGAGGCGCGGTGTCTGCTCAAGGACGACGGGAAGGACCATCGTGCGAATCGTCGCGCGTTCGTTTCCGGCAGTCGACGCTCGTGTCTGTACGGTGCTACGCCAAAGCGCTCGTCGTGATGGTCGAAACCCAGATCGCGCCTTCCCACTTCTTTACGAGCCGTCCTGCCACATCGGGTCCGGCGGTGACGAGCAGGCCGAGCAGCGCGGCGACGAGCGAGCCGCCGAGGGGTCGGGATGAAGGCGTGCGCATGGTGCTCCACAGGTTCGCGGGCGTGGCGTCTCGGCAAACGGACAAGCGCGCGTGCCGGGCCGGGCGATGATATCTCCCCTATTCGAACGACCGCCGATCTCGCCTGCTTGTCGCCGGGCGAAGCTTCGCCCGGTGTGACCCGACGATAGCTTTGAAGCGCGAAGGGAGGCCGCCTTGCGCCTGATTCACCTGAGCGACGTCCACATCCAGCTCGACTACTCGCAAATCCCCTGGCACCGGCTCGGCTGGCGCCGGGCCCTGGCCCAGGTCGAGCTGCGCGTGCTCGGCAGGGCGGCGCGCTTCGAGCGCGGAGCCGAGGTGCTGCGGCAGATCGTCCGCGACGCCGACCGGCTGGGCGCCGCTCACGTCCTGCTCAGCGGGGACCTGACCGCGCTGGCGACGCACGAGGAGTTCCGGCGCGCGCGCGAGGCGCTCGGCCCGCTCGCCGACGACCCGAGCCGCCTGTCGATAATCCCCGGCAACCACGACCGCTACACCGCCCACAGCATGCGCGACCGGCGCTTCGAGCAGTACTTCGGCCACCTGCTGAAGAGCGACCTTCCTCAGTATTGTGGGCCCGACGGCTATCCCTACGTGCGCCTGGTCGGCGACGAGCTCGCGGTGGTCGGGCTCGACAGCACGCACCTTGCCCCGGTGCCCGGCCTGGCCTTCGGCCGCCTCGGCTTTCGTCAGCTTCGGTGCCTGGCGGCGATCCTCGAAGACCCCGCGGTGCGCGACCGGGGCCTCGCCGTGCTCGTCCACCACGCGCCGCTGCACCGCTGGGGCGGCGCCGATTCGCTCACCCACGGCCTGTGGGACGCCCGCTGGCTGCTACGTGCGCTCGCCGGCCGAAGCTGCTCGGTACACCACGGCCACATCCACCAGCGCTACTGGCACCGGGCCACTGACCGCCACCCCCACCTCTTCGGCGCGGGCGCCTCCACCATGCGCGGCGACGAGGGGTACTGGATCCTCGAGATCGAAAAGGGTTGTATCGCGTCGGCGCGCGAAGGCCGTCCAGGCGAGACGGGCGCCGAGACCTCCACTCACCACGTACCCGGGAGCCCGGCGTGAGCGCAGCGAGCTTTTCACCCGAGGAGCTGAGGGACCAGATGCTCTTGTCGAAGGCGGCCGACGCTCTACTCGAGACCTGCGTGCGCGAGCGCCTGTCGCTGCGCGCGACGATGGACCGCTTCCTGCCCGCCGTCTGCGGCGAGCTGGACGCGGTCGGCGCCGCGGTGATCACCCGGAACGAGGAGCTGGTCACCGCGGCCTATGCGCACGGCGAGCTCGCCGGCGAAGACCCCTGGACGCTGCTCGCCGAGCGCCGCTTCGGCCGCTTTCCGGTCCGCGGCCACACCCTCGTCAGCCAGGTGCTCGACGTCGCCGGCACCGACGTGGGCACCGCGGGCTTTGTCTTCGACGGCGAGCTGCCGCCCGAGCGGCTCGAGGGGCTTGCCGCGCGCGTGGAGGTGGTCTGCGAGCAGCTCGACACCATCCTCGCCACCATCCACACCGCCTCCGAGAAGCAGGACCTCATCCAGCGGATCAGCCAAGCCCTCGCCGACCGCGTCTTCGAGCGCGGCCTCGACACGGCGGTCTCGCTCCTGCACCAGACCGTCGGCTTCCAGACCCTGCTCTTCGTCTGGCGTGACGGGGCTGACGAGAAGACGCTCTACTACCGGCTCTACCGCGGCGGGAAGCTCGAGTTCGACGCCGAGAGCCGTCGCCACCCCGGCCTCGACGCGGCCATCCAGGCGCACGGAGTCGAGCTGCTCGCCCCCGACCGTCACCGGCTGCGCACCGTGCTCGGCCTCGAGGGCTGCCTGGAGAACGTGCTGCTGGCCGGGCTCGCCCGCGCCGAGTGGTTGGGCAAGTGCCTGGTGCAGGCCGGCCCGCGCGGCTTCTCGACCTTCTCGTTGGACCTCGTGCGCCTGCTGGCGCAGATGGCCCGCGAGAGGCTCGTCGACCACAACCGCGAGCGGCGCCACCTCGCGCAGTTCTTCGCCCCACCGGTCATCAACCGCCTGCTGCGCGAGCCGGCCTACGACGAGAAGTACCTGGCGCCCCGCGAGCAGGAGGTGGCCATCCTCTACGCGGACATCAACGGCTTTACGCGCCTGAGCGAGCTGGCGCTCGAGAAGCCCTCGCTCATCGGCAAGTTCATCGACCGCTGGGCCGAGGGCGCCGTCGACATCCTCTGGGAGCACGGCGGCACCTTCGACAAGATGGTCGGCGACTGCATCATCGGCCTCTTCGGCCCACCGTTCTACGAGGAGCCTCGCGCCCGGAGGGCGTTCAACGCGCTCGAGGCCGCGCGCAAGATGCTCGACTTCACCGTCCGCTTCGCCGACGACCCGCTGCTCGACGTGGTCAGGTCCAAGCCCGAGCTCGCCCGGGGGCTGGGCATCGCGGTGGGCATCAACCTCTGCCCCGCCTGCGTCGGGGTCTTCGGGCCGACCCATGATTTGACGGCTTTCTCGGCTGGGATGAACGCGACCGCACGCCTGCAATGCCTGGCCGGCTTCCGCGAGGTCCTCGCGATGGAGAGCGTCGTCCACGCGCTCGGCGACCTCGGCGAGCCGCACGGCTATCGCTTCGGCGAGCTGACCGAGACCCCGGTCAAGAACGTCTCCAAGCCCCTGCGCTACGCCGCGGTCATTCCCGCGGACCCTTCCGGCTAAGCGCGAAGCGGTTTGGAGTCTGTCCATCCATCCGAGAGCCGTCGCTCTCCTAGATCTGCGAAGCTCGCGCTGGCACTCTCGCGAAGCCCCACGGTGTGCCTTCAACGCGCCTGTGCCAGCGCGACTCTCAAGCGATAACGGTTCCGACGGCCTGCCGCTCCTGCACCAAAGCAACGAGCAGGTCCCAGGAACACAAGCACCAAGACGTTGGCATTCCCAATCCGGCCAACCTGCCGAACCGTGCTATCAGAGCGTTGAGCCACGAGCGGTTTTCGGCCGTGCGAAAGTCTCGGTCGCAAAGGAAGAGCCCGGAGGAACAGATGCGCAAGCCCACTCTTGATGTCGGCAAGCTTCAGATGGAAGCGCGAAGATTTGCCGACCTTGAGTCTAGTCACGACGAGCCGAGCCTCTTTGGCGTGACAGACGGAAAGGCAGTCGGAACCTACCTTGAGCTCAAATTCCGGGAGTACCTCTGCCATCGCTACTCGTTCGCTCAAGGAAACGCGGCATCGGGCATTGATTTCCCCGATATCGAGGTTGACCTGAAGGTCACGAGCATCAAACAGCCACAGTCCTCCTGCCCCTTCCGTTCTGCGCGTCAGAAAGTATTCGGCCTGGGTTACGGGTTACTTGTGCTGGTCTACGCGAAGGTCGATAACCCGCGCAGCCAAACCGCTCGCCTTTCAATCGAGCACGTCGTCTATATCGATTCCTCCGCAACTGGCGATTACACGCTCACAAAGCGTCTGCGCGAAATGGTCGCCGACCAAGCGAACGAGGAAGACATCGCCGCCTTCCTCCATGATCGCAACTTACCTGCGGACGATATTGAAATCGCACGCATCGCCGCCGCGGTTCTTTCGACTCCACCCCAACAAGGTTTTCTGACGATTTCCAACGCCCTCCAGTGGCGGCTCCAGTACGGACACGCAGTTCGCGATGCCGGTACCGTGCCCAACGTGCGGAGACTGTGATGGCACGGCGGGCCTCGAGCCAGAAAATTGAGTTCGGCGACTGGCAAACCCCCCACGCCCTTGCCAAAGAGGTAGTCGAGCTGCTGGCAAGGGAATTTCCTGCTCCCGCCGCTGTCGTCGAGCCCACCTGCGGCCTTGGCGCATTTCTTTGCGCGGCACACGAAAGGTGGCCAGCCGCCACGCTGCTTGGCTTCGACGTAAACCCTGCTTATGCGGCCAAAGCGCGTGCGGCGCTTGGCGAGAAGGCGCTCATAGAACAAGCAGATTTCTTCTCCAAGCCTTGGGAGCCTGCGCTCGCCGCTCTGCCTCGGCCGCTTCTCATACTCGGCAATCCCCCTTGGGTTACTGCTTCGGAGCTCGGCGTGCTTGGGGCCGCCAATCTACCCAAGAAGAACAATTTCAAGGGCCTGCGCGGTCTCGACGCAATAACCGGCAAGAGCAACTTTGACGTGTCCGAGTGGATGCTTCTCCGCCTACTGGCGGCCTCTCCGAACCACGGCTGCATCGTCGCCATGCTATGCAAGACCGCGGTCGCTCGGAAAATGCTGCAGCACTGCGCGAAGCACCGCCTCCACGTACACGGCCAATTGCGAAGCTTCGACTCAAAAACCCATTTCAACGCCTCGGTGGATGCGGTCCTATTAATCATGGATATCGGCCGCAAACCCGAGCGCGACGATGAAATGGAATGGCCGATGTTCGCCCACATCGCCGACCGACATCACACTTCGCGACTAGGGCTCGTCGAGGGCATACTCACGGGCGACACCGAGGCATTCAAGCGCACAATCCGCTTCGCGGGCTCCTCAAAGCCCGAGTGGCGCTCGGGGCTCAAGCACGACTGCGCATCCGTGATGGAGCTTACTCTTGAGAATGGTGTTCTGCGCAACTGCCAAGGCGAGACCGTTGGCATTGAGCCCGATCTGGTGTTTCCGCTACTGAAGGGCTCCGATGTTGCGAACGGAAGACTGGCGACGAATCGCCGCGTTCTCGTCCCACAACGAACCCTGGGCCAGGATACAAGCCATATCAGGGAGAACCAGCCACGCACCTGGGCGTATCTGAATGCACACAGCGCCGCGATGGCCGCTCGAAAGAGCGCGATCTATCAGGGCCAGCCGAGTTTCTCCGTCTTCGGGGTGGGCGACTATACCTTTAGCGCCTGGAAAGTGGCGATCTGCGGACTGTATAAGAAGCTCGCATTCCAGTTGGTGGGCCCTTTGGACGGAAAGCCGGTGATCGTGGATGACACGTGCTACTTCCTTCCCTTTGCCACAAGACGAGAAGCTCAACGGGCACTGAGCGCTTTGACCTCAAATGAAGCCAGCGAGTTCTTCGAGTCACGCATCTTCTGGGACTGCAAGCGACCTATCAGCAAGAGCGTTCTTCAAGCTCTTGATTGGGCAGTCGTGGGGTTGGAGGCTGGCCTGCCATCCCACGGCGAAGCACCCACTCGCGGCGAGCTTCAGCTTTCGCTTCGATTCCCGACCAAGTAGGCGCACTGCCACCGGGCCTTGGCAGCAGCAGAGAGGTGGCCTCACCACGCTGCTGGCTGGGCCACAGCTACTCGCAGAAGGCCGTGCAGTCATCGACTCGGCATTCTCGGTCTCGCAGCAGAGACCGCCGGGATGGCGGCTTCCCATTGCCTCGCCTGCCGCCTCTTCTTCAGCGGCGCGCACCTTCCTTGACGCTTTCCCACATCGTCGGGCCGCTCATTCGCCTTTGGCTTGCTGTAGGTCCCTCTCGCCCGTGCGCCACCTGCGGTAGCTCGGCTCCTGCCGAAGAAGGTTGCCACGCCCCCTGCGCTACGCCGCGGTCTCCTGGCCCTGACCGCCGGAGCCCCTGCGGTGAAGCGTATCGGAGCAGCGAGCCAGCCCTTGGCGCGAGCCTCCCGGTCGCCAGGCCGACGGGGCCACGGGCGAAGCGCGGTTCGGGCAACTGCGCCGCCTCTCACACCCGCGCGCGATGACCGCAATCGAGGGAAGACCCGACCGATCCGATGGACGCCATTGCGGCCGAGGCGCCAGATGAAGAACGCCCCCTCTCCCGTGCAGGAAAGGGGGCATTCGGCTTCACAGCCGCTGATCGGAGCGTGACCGGTCGAGCGCGTTACGCCTTGACGATCGCGCCGTCGGTCGGGCACACGGACTTGCAGCCCATGTCGCCGCCGCGCGCCGCGCACTCGTCGCACTTGGAAGCGTCGATCACATAGCTGTCATCGCCCTGGGAGATGGCCTGGTTCGGGCACTCGGGCTCGCACGCACCACAGCTAATGCACTCTTCGGTGATCTTGTTCGCCATTGTTCGCTCTCCTAAAGGACCGGCCCGCGGCAGTTGTCAGCGAGCGGGGCTCGGGGCTCGCGGGCCCGCCCTGAATACCAGAAAACAGCCCCAGGTGGGCATCTGAATTCCCCGTCCGGGCGGTGTGCAGGCCGCCGAGGGTCCATCACTGCGTCGGCGGGCGCCCGCCGCGTGGGCACGGGCATTGTCTGGCTGTCTAACAACGCCGCGGAGCGTTCCATGCGCCTCCCGTCCAAGTCCTCGGAAAGCCGTGTTTCGGGCTGGGCCCTGGGGCTGGGCGCCAGGGACTACCACCGCTTGCTGGGGATGGTCGAAACCAAGGCGAGGGCGCGCGGGCTCGACCTCCAGCTCGAAGGAGGAGAGCCTCGGACGCCGGGGCACAGGCAGGGCGCTCTGCACTTCGACGAGGCGCTCGGCGGACCTGCGGCGCTGCTCGCCGCCGCGCCCGGCTGAGCGGACCCGTTGCCGACGCGCGCCGGCGCGGGCGCCGCCGATGAAAGGCCTGGAAGGGCGGCGCTCCCGCTGCGAGTTTGCTCGGTCGTCTGTCGCGTCCGCGCTCCTCGACCGGACTCCGGCCTCCTGGCGCCCGGGGAGCTGAAGACAAACCCCTCGCCCAGCAAGAACACGCGGGTGAAGAGCGCATCCCGTTCCTTGAGTCGGCCCCTGCCGGCGCCTATCCTCTCGAATCGGACAATCGGGCCTGTCGAACACGAAGGCCTTGGCAGGCGGGAGCCCCACCTTGGAAGCCAGAACCCTCTCGAGCGCCCTTCGCGCCGCCGTCGAGCGCGCGTGGACGCCATCGGCCCGGACCGCCCTCGCGCTCGCCTTCGTCCTGAGCATGGCCCTCGGCACCGCCGCCCCCGCCCTCGGCGCCTCGCTCACCCTCGAAAATGGCCCCGTCGTCCTCGGCCGCGTCGAGTCGGTCGGCGTGCTCTTCCAGGTCGAGGAGCCGCCTGGGGAGCCGCGTCCACTGCGCCTGTCGGTCAACGTCGGCAGCTTCGGCGAGGTGACGCGGGTCGAGCCCGGCCTCTACCGCGCGGTCTACACGCCTCCGAAGACGCTCTTTCCCCAGGTCGCGCTCGTCGCAGCCTGGCGCGAGTCGGGCCCGGAGGCGCCCATCGAGTTCATGCGCCTGCCGCTGCAGGGCACGACGCGTATCGACGCCGTCGCCCCTCCGCGCTCCGAGGTGCGGGTCACCGTCGGCGAGAAGGAGTTCGGCCCCGTGGCGACCAACGCCCGCGGCCGCGCCTCGGTTCCGGTCGACGTCCCGCCCGACGTCCCCGAGGCCGTCATCAAGATCAAGGAGCGCTCGGGCTCGGTGACCACCCGGCGCGCCGCGGTCTCGACCCCGCCCTACAACCGGCTCACCGTCGCCCTCGTCCCCCACGCCATCCTCGCCAACGGCGTCGACTGGGCGCGCGTCGACGTCTTCTACGACGCCGGCGCGGTCGCCCCCGACTCGGTCCGCGTCGTGCCGACCGAGGGCGAGGTGACGCTGCTGCGCGCCGAACCCCCGCGCTACAGCTACCGCTTCGTGCCCCCGCGCGGCTCGGTCTCGCGCGAGATCGGCTTCCAGGTCACGGTCGCCGGCGACAAGGCCGCCCAGGGCAGCGCCAAGCTCGCGCTCGGCCTGCCGCCGCCCGCCGAGATAGTGGTCAAGCCGCCCGACGCGCCGCTCATCGCTGACGGCCACGCCTCGGCCACCGTCGAGGTGCGGGTCTTCGACGAGAACCGCCTGGGCCTGCCGCTGCAGCGCATCGAGCTGATGGCCAACGGCCAGCGCATCGAGGGCCTCCACTACCGGGCCGACGGCGTCTACCAGGCACGCTTCGTCGCCCCCGCGGCCTATCCCGAGGGCGGCCTGGTGCGCTTCTCGGCCACCGTCTTCAAGCCCGACGGCCAGGGCCTGACCACCGGCGCCAACTATCAGGTGCTCCCGCTGCCCCTGCCCGCCTCGCTGACCGGGCGGGTCGCGCCGCGCCCGGTGCTCGCCGACGGCCACAGCCGCGCCGTGCTCACCCTGGACGTGCGCGACAAGGCGGGCGTGCCGCTGCCGGGCGCGCGCCTGATCGCCCTCGCCGCACCTGGCCAGGGCACCGTCAGCCCGGTGCTCGACCTTGGCGAGGGCCGCTACCGCGTCGACTACGTCTCGCCCGAGACCGTGCCGCCGGGCGCCGAGGCGCTGGTGCGCGTCGTCGACTCCTCGAACAGCTTCGAGTCGGTCCTCCCCATCCCGCTGCGCGAAGAGCGCCGCCTGCTCGCCGGCCTGCGTGCCGGCTACACGCACAGCCTCGCCGAGCTCTCGGGCCCGCGCGCCGGGCTCGATCTCTGGATCCCCTTCCGGCTCTCCACGGCGAGCTTCGGGCTGGGCCTGTCGGCGACCTATGGCCGCGCGACCCAGACCGTCCCGGGCGCCTTCGCCGAGAGCCGCTCGCAGGCCGACTTCGTGCCCACCGCCCTCAAGCTCGCCTTCGTGCCGCTGGTCACCTCGCGCTTTGCCGGCTACCTCGGCGCGGGCGCGGTCGCCACCTGGGCGCGGGTGCGCGCCGAGGCCAACGGCTACGACGCGGTGCAGGTCGGACTCGGCGCCGTCGGCCTGGTCGGCGGCGCGCTCGATCTCGGCCCCGGCCAGCTCTTCGCCGAGGCCTCCTGGGCCTGGGCGCCGGTCGACGACGAGGACTTCCACCTCGACGCGGGCGGGCTCTCGTTCGAGCTCGGCTACCGCTTCGGACTGTTCTGATGCGCGCGCCCGCCCTGCTCATCCTCGCGGCCGCGCTCGGCGCCTGCACCTCGGGCCGCGACGAGCTGCCCGGGCCGCGCCTGTCGGCCGTCTCCCCGTCGGCCGGCGAGGACGACGCGCCGGTCGGGCTCACCCTGAGCGGCGACAGCTTCCTGCCGCGGGTGCGCACCGACTTCAACGATCCGGCCGAGAGCGGGCTCGACGACGCCTTCCGCGTCGATCTGGTCCCGTCGGACTCGACGCTGCCGACCGCGGCGCTGCCACGGGTGCAGCGGGTCTCGTCGCAAGAGCTGCAGGCCACCGTCCCCGCCGGGCTCGCCCGCGGCTTCTATGGCGTGCGCGTCACCGATCCACTCGGCCGCGAGGCGTTCCTGCCCGAGGTCTTCCGCGTCGTGCGCTCGGCCGAGCACGTCGCCGGCTTCCGCTTCGAGCCCCTGGACCCACAGCGCGTCGGCGTCCCCTTCCTCGTCGAGCTGACCGCGATAGACGCCGAGGGCGGCCTCGTCGACGGGTTCACGGGCTCGGTGACGCTCGCCGACCGGACCGAGTCGCTCTCGCCCACCGTCGTCGGCCCGTTCGCGCTCGGCAGGGCGCGCGCGCACGTGACCGTCTCGGCCCTGACGGCCGCGAACAGGCTCGAGGCGGCCGACGACCAGGGCCACTCTGGCCGTTCTGAAGAGTTTGCGGTCGAGCCCGGCCTCGCGGTGCAGATGGCGATCACCTCGGCTCCACAGCAGCTCTCGGCCGGCGACTGCTCCCAACCCGTGGACCTCGAGCTGCGCGACGCGCTCGGGCGTCTCGCGCCCGCGGTCGAGACGCTCGCCGTCCGGCTCGCCGCTGCGCCGCCCGATCGCTTCACCTTCTTCGCGGGCGCGGCTTGCAGCGAGCCGGCGACGAAGATCGCCTTCGCGCCCGGCGCCGCCCAAGCCACCTTCTCTTTCCGCGGCGAGAAGGCGGGCCTGGTGACCCTGCGTGCCCTGCCCGAGAGCGTGCCCGGCGCGAGCCAGGCGCAGTCGATCTCGGCGCTCGCGCCCGCGGCCATCGAGTTCGTCACCCCGTCGCTCATGCTGACGCTCGGCGAGTGCTCGAGCCCAGTCGAGCTGCGCGCCCTCGACGCCTTCGGCAACCCGAGCGCGCCTTCGCAGGCCGTCCAGACCGCGCTCGAGTCGCAGCCGGCCGGGGCGCTGCGCTTCTTCGCCGACGCCGCCTGTGCGAACGAAATCGTTTCGGTCGACCTCGACCCCGAAGCCAACCTGGCGAGCTTCCACGTGCGCGCCGCCGGCGCGGGGACGAGCTCGATCAAGGCGGCCCCTTCCACTTCCCTGACGCCGGCGGTGATGGTCCTGACCGCGAGCCCGTGATGGCGGAGTCCATGGTGAGCCACTGCGTCACACAGACGGATGGAGGGCCGCGCTCCAGCTCTGGCGAATGGACGGCGGAGATCCAGCTCCGCCAGACGTGCCCCCGCGCGCCGACGAAGCCGGAGCTTCCTCCTCCACTCTGTCAGGACGGATGGACGGCGGAGCTCCAGCTCTGCCAGACGTGCGACCGCGCGCCGAGGCAGCCGGAGCCTCCTCCTCCACTCCGTCGGCACGGATGGACGGCGGGGCTCCAGCTCCGCCAGACGTGCCCCCGCGCGCCGACGAAGCCGAAGCTTCCTCCTCCACTCGGTCGGGACGGATGGACGGCGGAGCTCCAACTCCGCCAGACGTGCCCCCGCGCGCCGACGAAGCCGGAGCCTCCTCCTCCACTCTGTCGGGACGGATGGACGGCGGGGCTCCAGCTCCGCCAGACCTCCCTTCTCGCCGCCTGCGGCCTGGCCCTTCTGCTCGCCGCCTGCACCAGCGGCTCGCGCCCGGTGCCCGAGCTGGTCGCGGTGAGCCCCAGCCGCGCGGTCGAGGGCGAAGCGGTCGAGATCTCCATCCACGGCAACGGGCTCGGCCCCCGCGTCTTCAGCGACTTCGGCGGCGAGCCGCGCGTCGACTCCCGCTTCGTCGCCCGCCTCGGCAACACGACCCTGCGCCAGGTGCGCCTCGAGGCCGACGGCTCGCTGAGCGCGGTGGTCCCCGAGGGCGTCGCCCCGGGCACTTACGACCTCCTCGTCGTCGATCCCTGGGAACAGGAGGCGACGCTGCCGGCGGCCTTCCGCCTGCTGTCGGTCGAGGAGCTGAGCGAGCTCGTCGTCGGCTACCGAATCTCCGAGATCGGCCCGCAGCGGGTTTTCGCGCCCTTCCCGGTCACGGTCGAGGCCGTCGATGCCGAAGGCCAGGTCGTCCCCTACTTCAACGGCTCGCTGTCGCTGAGCGACGCGTCGGGCTCGGCGCTCCCGTCGACCGCCGGGTTCTTCGCCGCCGGCCGCTGGACCGGCCCGGTCGAGGTCCGCGAGCCGAGCGTGGGCGACGTCCTCGTCGTCCGCGACGAGCTCGGGCGCGAGGGCCGCTCCAATCCCTTCGACGTGCAGCCTCGCGAGGCGGCCGGGCTGCGCTGGACGAGCGCGGCGCAGACCCTCCTCGCCGGGACTTGCTCGGCTCCGGTCCGGCTCAGCGTCATCGACGTCTCGGGATTCGAGACTCGGGTCGAGGCGGAGCTGCCGGTCGAGCTCGCGGCACAGCCGTCACCCGGATTCGAGCTGTTCGCCGACGCGGCGTGCACCGAGCCGGTCTCCGCGGCGGCCTTCGGGCCCGAGCAGGCCGAGCTCGTCTTCCACTTCCGCAGCGGCCGCGCCGGCAAGATCCTCCTGCGCGCCGAGGCCCACGGCCTCGAGGGCGACGGGCAGCTCCACACGGTCGAGGCTGCCGAAGCGACGCACGTCGCCTTCGTCACCGCGCCGCAGAGGCTGGCGGCGGGCGCCTGCTCCTTGCTCGTCACGCTCGAGAGTCACGACGCCCAGGGCAACGCGGCGACCGTCGGCGAGCGCGTCCCCATCACGCTCTCGGCAGCTCCGCAGACCGGCTTCGCCCTCTTCGCCGACGAGAGCTGCGCGACGCCGCTCGGCGCGCTCGCCATCGAGCCGGGCACCAAGGCCGTCTCCTTCTACTTCCGCGGGACCAAGGCCGGCGAGGTCGACCTGCGGGCGACGACCGCGGCGCTGGGCGAGGCTCAGCAGCTCGAGGCCATCGTGCCCGCCGGTGCCGAGCGCCTCGTCTTCCTCACCGCGGCGCAGACGAAGATCACCGGCGAGTGCTCGACCGAGGCGCGCCTGGAGATCCGCGACGCCTTCGGCAACCCCTCCCCGGTCGCCGCCGCGGCGTCCGTCGCCCTCGAAGCCTCGCCCGCCGGCGGCCTCGAGCTCTTCGCAGGACCGGGGTGCGCCGCCTCCGCCAGCGCTCTTTCCGTCGCGCCCGGCGAGGCCCGCGCCAGCTTCTCGTTCAAGGGCAGGGCCGAGGGCTCGTACACCGTGACCGCCTCGAGCCCGGGCCTGCAGTCGGCGCAGCAGACCGAGACCATCCTGCCGCCGCTGCCCGACCGGCTCGCGTTCGTCACCGACCCGCAGGCCCTGATCGCCGGCCGCTGCTCGGCCGCTCTCACCGTCGAGGCGCGGGATCCCAACGAGGTCCCTCGCGACGTCGGGGCGGACACCCCGGTCGCGCTCGCGTCGGCGGGCCCCGGCATCACCTTCTTCCGCGACGCGGCCTGCGCGACTGTGGTGGCCTCGGTGCAGCTTGCCGCCGGATCCAGCCGCGCGACCTTCTACCTGCGGGGCACTGTCGCCGGCGACCAGATCATCACCACGTCGGTAAGCGGCTGGACCGGCGCCTCGCAGACCGAAACCATCACCGCCGACGCGCCGGAGGCGCTCGGCTTCCGCACCCCGTCGCGCGTGACGCTCGCCGGTGAGTGCTCGCCGGTCCTCACGGTCGCGGTCGAGGACCGGTTCGGAAACGTGGCGACGACCGCTGGCGCGACCGTCGTCAACCTGCGCGGCGCGCCGCCCGAGGGCTTGGGCCTCTTCTCCGACCCCGACTGCACACAGCCGATAGCCACGCTCGCGCTGCCGGCCGCCTCGCCCCGGGGCGACTTCTACTTCCTCGGCCGCCGCGCCGCCCAGGTGACGGTGAGCGCGACGGCGAGCGGCCTGGCGGGCGCGAGCCAGCTCCAGCAGGTCAACGCGCGCACGCCCGACCAGCTCGTCTTCGTCACCCCGCCCCGGGCCCTCGCGGCCGGCGGGTGCTCGCAGATCGTCGCCGTCCAGAGCCAGGACGCGCTCGGCAATCCTGTCGCCAGCGGCGTGCTCACTCCGCTCGCCTTGTCGAGCACGGGCGGCGCCGACTTCGGCTTCTACTCCGACGGCTCCTGCGCGACGCGGCTGACCTCGCCCACCTTCGACCCGGGCAGCGACACCCTCAGCTTCTACGTGCGCGGGACTGCAGCCGCGACGGTGACGGTGAGCGCGAGCGCCTTCGGCACCAGCGCGAGTCAGGACGAGACGGTCGAGCCAGGGCCGAGCGCCCGTTTCGCTTGGGATCCCCTCGCCTCGCCGCAGCCCGAAGGCGTGCCCTTCCCGGTTGCGCTGCGCGCGCTCGACGTCTACGAGAACCCGACGCCACACTTCGCGGGCACCGCGACGCTCGAGTTGATGGGCGCGGGCACGGTCATCTGCGAGCGCGACTGCAGCTCGGATTCCGAGACCGCGGCCTTCAGCGGCGGCGTCTGGAACGGCGAGGTTTCGATAGCGCCCGCCGCGACCGGACTGCGCCTCGTCGCCGTCTCCGACTCGATGGTCGGCACTTCGGCGCCTTTCGACGTCCTCGCCGCGCCGTCGCGCTCCGCGCCCCTCGCGCGGCTGCAGCTCACTCCGGGCGCCGTGCTCGCGGGCGCGGCTGCCCTGGCCGACGCGTCGCTCTCGCGCGATTACCAGACGCCGGCCGCGCAGCTCGAGACGAGCTGGGACGACAGCGGCCTCGCGCCCGGCCCGGCGCCGTGGAGCGGGTGGAGCGCCGGGCTTTCGTCCGCGCTCACCTGGCCGGCCGCCGGGACCTACCGCCCGCGGGTCGCGGTGCGCGACGCCGACGGCGACGTGGCCTACGCGAGCGCGCCGGTGGTGGTCGTCGAGTCGCCGGCGCAGCTCTGCGTCGTCACCACGCCCGACCCGCTCGACGACGGGGCCGCCGCCTGCGACGGCGATCTGGGACCCGACGGCCTTCTGTCTCTGGAGGAGGCGCTGCGGCTCGCCGGCGCGCAGGCCGGGACGGCGGTCACCTTTGCCGGACCGATGCGCCTCGAGCGCGCCGCGCCTATGGCCGTCTCCGCTCCGCTCACGCTCGCAGGGTCGGCCGGGGTGGTGCTCGCCGTGCCGCTCTCTATCGAGGCCGACACGTGGATGGCCGGGCTGGAGCTCGAAGCCGGGCTGACCGTGGCGGCCGACGCCACCCTGACGCTGCTCGCCTCGGAGTTGCGCGGCACGGGCCTCATCGTGCACGGGTACGCGGCGCTCGAGCAGGTGCACTTCTCTGCCTGCGCGACCGATTGCCTCGTCGACGAGGGTGGACAGGGCCTGTCGCTGCGCTCGTGCCGCTTCTCCGACTCGGCCGGCACCGGCCTTCGGGTCGACGCGTGCGCCGGTGGCGCGCCCGTCGAGATCCAGTCGACCGTCTTCGAGCGGCTCGGCACGGGCATCGAAGTGAGCTGCGACCAGCCGCTCGTCGTGCGCCACGCGACCTTCGACCGCAACGACTACGGCGTCGTCTTCGCGAGCGGCTCGAACCATGTCGTCGAGAGCTCGATCTTCACCGGGCATTCGGCGCAGGCCGTCACCTGCAATGCGGCGACGTTTGCGTCCCGGCGGGCGCAGGTGCTCTTCGGCAACGCCTCGGACGGCTGCCTCTCTGGCGATCCAGAGAACCTGCTCGCAGACCCCGACTACCTCTTCCCGGAGGCGCGGGATCTGAGGCTCTCGCCGGGCAGCCCCGCGCTCGACTCGGCCGCTGACGATGGCCTCGACTTGAACGGCGACGCCCCGGGCGACTGGTTCGGCGCAGGCCCGGATCGCGGAGGCTGCGAGACCGAATGAAATTTGGCCAACCCCGCGCGATGACCGAGAGTCGCACCGACATGGACTGGCAAAGGCAGACAGGCTGGGCAGCCGGAGCGCTGCTGCTCGCGGTGCTGGGCGCGGGGACGCCGGCGCGTGCGCAGACGGCCCCGGACGACGATCCGGTTCTCGGCACCTGCAGCCTCGTCTCCGGTCACGCGCAGATCCGCCGAGGCGCCGACGACTGGGACTGGAGCGTCGCCGGCGAAGAGATCCACTCGGGCGACCGGCTGCGGACCGGCAAGCTCGGCACGCTGCGGGTCGATCTCGCCGGCGGCGGTCTGGCGCTCGACGTAGCCTCCGAGGCCGAGCTCAAGTCGGTGCCGCTGCCCGGCAAGTCCGCGCCGATGGCCGCCGCCGTTCTCGAGCAGGGCACCGCCACCGCCTTTCTCGATCCTGGAACCGCCGGCCTCTTTTTCCAGGCTGGCTCGGGTCCGCGCGCGCGGCTCGATCCGCGCGGCGACAGGCCAGTCCGGTTCCGCCTCGACCGCCATGGCGACAAGCTCGAGGTCGCGGTCACCGAGGGCGAGGGGGCGCTCTTCGCCAGCGGAGAGGAGACGGCGCTACGCGCAGGGCAGGTCGTAGAGATCGTCGGTGGGCGCGCGGGCGCGGTAGACGAGCTGCCCGGCGCGCCAGCGCCCACCGCGCCGGCTTTCGACGAGCGGTTCTTCTGTCCTGGCCTCGTGGTCAAGCTCGCCTGGAAGCCCGTCGCTTCGGCCTCGGGCTACCGCGTGCAGGTCGCGCGCGACGCCGGCTTCCAGTCGCTGCTGCTCAACGCCGAGACCGCGGTCGCCCGGGCGCCTTTCGCGGCTCGCGGCCCCAGCCGCTACTACTGGCGCGTCGCCGCCCGCAACGGCGCCGGGCGCCTGAGCGACTTCTCGCTGCCGCGCAGCCTGCTGTGCGAGGCCGAGCCGCCGCAGGACGCGCTCGAGGAGCCGGCCGAGGACGCGGTCATCAAGTACTACGCGAGCTCGAAGGTCACCTTCCGCTGGTCGGCGGTGCCCAAGGCGCTGGGGTACCGGCTGGTCATCGCTCGCGGCCCGGACCTCAGGGCCGACGACGCGCTCGTCATCCCGACCGAGCAGACGACCGCGACGCGCGAGGGGCTCGCCAGCGGCGAGTACTGGTGGGGCGTCTATGCGGAGGGGCCGTCGTCCGAGCCCATCTTCCTCGCCCCGCGCAAGCTCGTCCTCGAGAAGGCGCGGGTGAGCACGCCCACCCGGCTGCAGCAGTGGGGCAACTGAGCCGATGTTCTACGAGCCCGACAAGATCCTGCGCGGCACCAAGGGCACGCTCTCCGAACGGCCCCTGCCGCAGCTCTTCCACGCCATCTATGCGACCCGCCGCACCTGCGCGCTCGAGCTGAAGCGCCAAGCCTTCGAGAAGGTCGTGCTCTTCGAGGACGGCTCGCCGGTCGGCTGCAGCTCGAACCTCGTCCACGAGACGCTGGGGCGCTATCTCGTCGACAAGCACGTCATGGACGAGGAGGCGCATCTCAAGCTGCTCGCCGAGGCCGCCAGCCGCGAGCTGAAGCTCGAGAAGGTGCTGCTCGAGCACCAGGTCATCGACGAGGCGACGCTGCACAAGTACGCCCAGGCGAACCTCGCGCAGCGCATCCTCGACGCCTTTCGCTGGAGCGACGCGCGCTACCGCATCCTCGGCGACGTAGACATCGCCCCCGACGCGCCACGCATGAACGCGCCGCAGCTCCTCTACACCGCGCTGTGCACGGCGCTGCCCGTCGAGCAGGTCTGGGCGCAGTTCCCGCTCGAGGGCAGCTCGCGCTTCGCCGTGGTGCATCGGCCGCCGCTGAAGTTCGACGACCTGAAGCTCGCGTCGCGAGACCAGCGATTGATCGCGACACTGCAGCGGCGCCCGAGCATCGACGAGCTGGCAGACATGCCCGAGCTGGACACCGACGAGATCGCGCGGCGGCTCTACGCCTTTTCGCTGCTCGGGCTCGTCGATCTCGCCGAGCGCGTCCCCGAGACTCCGCCGCCCGATCCGGAGCGCGTGGACGAAGCCCCTCCAGCTTCGTCCGCTGCTGCGGCAGCGCCGATCGAGCTGCCTGCGCCTCGCCGCAGCCACACCGGGCTCGTCGTCGGAGGCATCGCCGCCGCGGCCGTCGCCGGCGCGGTCGCGGCCATGCTCCTGCGCTCTGAGCCGCCCGCGCCGCAACCGACCCTACCTGCGCCGCCGCCCGCGCCGGTCGTCAAGGTGCGCGAGAAGCCGGAGGGCATCAAGCCGCCGGAGCCTCTGCCCGAGCTCGTCGCCGCGCCCGAGGGCGCGGTGCCTCAGCCGAACCGTCCCCGCGGGCTGGCCTTGAGCGCGAGCGGAATCACCCTCGCGCCGCCGAAGGCGCCGTCGAGACCGCTCGCCGCGCAGTTCGCCCTGGCCGCCCGCCACCTCGTCGCGGGCAAGGCCGCCGTCGCGCTCCCGGCCTACGAGGCGCTGGCGGCGAAGACGCATGGAAACGCGGAGGCCCACTTTGGAGCCGCCGCCGCGCTCTACATGCTCGGCCGCGACGCCGATGCACTCGGTCGCGCGGACGCTGCGCTCGAGAAGGATCCGGCACATGCGCAGAGCCTGTTGCTCACCGGGTTCCTGGCGCTGCAAGGCGCAAAGGCCGATCTCGCTCGCGAGCGCTTCGAGGCGTACTTGAAGGCTGAGCCTGCGGGGAGATGGGCTGCGGACGTGCGGTTGATCGTCGGGCAGTTGCCCGGCACGGCCGGACAGCCCTGACTCGCGGCGTGGCCGTCGAGCGAGGACGCGCTGCTACTTCGCCCGCTCCTTGATGGTGACGGCCACCTCATCGCCCGGCTGCTTGCCAATCCTGGCGCGGATGTCCTTGCGGATCCCGAGGATGTGACAGGGCGTCCCCATCCTGACGAGGCTTCCCTCGTACGGCACACCGCCGAACGTCGCGAAGACGGGGACGCGCCCCTTGCCGAACTCGGCCTTCACGTCGAACGCGATCTCGACGCAGGCCCCGTCGATGCCATCGACCTTCCTGATCTCCGCGCGAAGCTCGTAGACCTTGTCGTTCATAAGGTCGTCGCCCCTTCGCTTGTCGTTACTCCGATACGCCGGTCGCCTATCGCCCACGCAGCTTCGCGCGAACAGCCTCGAGCTCCTGAACGACGTCGAGGTCTTTGGCGCGGCCGAGGGCCCGTTTTGCTTCGATGAGGGCATCGATCTCGAGCACTGGGACCGGCAGGCCCCACAGCGAAACGGTGACGGCTCGCGAGCGAACCACCTCGTAGGGCCCGAGGCCGGAGATCTCGCCGAGCAGATCGAGGTCCCCGAGGTCCGTCTCGAGATAGAGGTTGCGATAGCCCGCCAGCTCTTGAGCCCGCTGCGGCAAGGGCCTGCGTGCCGGGGCCCGGAAATGCGGATGAATCCCGCTGAGCGCCGCGAGCAGGCGCTCGAGGTTTTCCTCGGAGAAGGACGCGCAGACGTCGAGGTCCTGTGTCAGCCTCGTAGCCCCGTGGGTGATTGCCGCAAATCCTCCGACGACGACGAACTCAACCTTCGTCTCGATCAGTCGACGGATCAGCTCGATCTCGCTCACGAGCTTGCTCTCCTGCCTGCTTGAAGGCCCGCGCGAGGGCCAAGGCTCTCTGGTGATTGCGAACGCGCTCTTCCGGAGTCCTGCGCAGGTTGGCTTCGATCAGGCTCAGGTCGACTTCGCCGTGGCCCCGGGCTGGCGGCGGGCTGAGCGGATCGACGAGCCGATAGCGGTGCAGCGCCCGTCCGTCCGCGGTCCAGAAGACATCCAGGACGATCTCCCGGTCACCGATACGCCAGTCGGGGTTCTGTCGCACCCAGCACTCGAGCGCCCTGGCGGCGTCCTTCTCGGGCTGCGGCGGCACGATGATCGAAACGTCGTCCATGTAGGCGAGAGGATAGCCGAATTCGGCAGACGCCCTGCGACGTCAGATGTCGTCCGTCGATGGCCCGGCACCCTGGCGACTTGCCGCAAGGACGGCCTCAGCCTCGGACCGCGCGGCGCTCGACGGCCGGCGCGACGGCGGCCCTCCCAACCTCGGCGGGATGACGTTCCAACCTCCGGCCGCACGGCCACCCGACGGCCGCCGGGACGGCGGCGCTCCCAACCTCGGGCGGGACGACGTTCCAACCTCCGGCCGCACGGCCGCCTGACGGCCGCCGGGACGGCGGCCCTCCCGACCTCGGGCGGTACCATGTTCCAACCTCGGGCGGCACGGCGCTCCCCATCTCGTGCCGGGGCCTCTCCGAGAGGCGAGGGGCGCTACTGAGTCACCCTGCGCAGCAGCACGCCGCCCTCGCCCGACAGCCAGACCTCGCCGGCCGCCGAAGCCCAACACCCGCTGAGCCGAGTCGGCAGGGACGCGCCGAAGCGCGACCACGCCGCTCCGTCCCAGTGGAAGACGACGCCCTCTCCCGACTCGCTCCCGACCGCCCAGGCGTCATCCGCGGCGCTGCCGCACAGGCTCTTGATAACGAAGCCTCCGGGCACCACGTGCTCGCTCCAGCTCTGCCCGTCCCAGTGGATGAGCGCGCCGACGCCGCCTGCCCATACATCCTCGGCGCGCGTGCCCCAGACCGCGTTCAGGTCGCGCGTCATCGGCGATGCCGAGACGCTGCTCCACCTCTCGCCGTCCCAGTGAAGCCGCGTTCCCGAGTAGCCGACTGCCCAGACATCGTTCGAAGCGCTTCCCCAGACTGCGGTGAGCTCCCGGCGCGTCGGCGCTATCTCGGAGGACCACCGCGTGCCGTTCCAGCGCAGCAGCACGGTCGTGGTGAACTCCTGCCTGCCACCTGTCGCCCAGGCCTCGCTCGGGCTTGCCGCCCAAACCGCATTGAGCCAGTCGAACGTGCCGGAGCTCTTCCCGCCCCAGTGATCGCCGTCCCAGCGGGCGATGGCGCCCGAGGTGCCGACTGCCCAGACGTCGCTCGCGCCGCTGCCCGAGACGCCGTTGAGCCACTCGTTGGTGCCGCTGCCGACCTTGGACCAACCCGACTCGTCGCGCCGCAGGATGGTCCCGCCCTTGCCCACCGACCAGAGCTCGCTGCTCGAGGCGCCCCAGACGCCGCTGAGGTCCTCGCTGGTCACGCCGCTCGCGAGCTTCCACTCGACGCCGTCCCAGTGCCGGATGACCCCGTGGTCGCCCACCGCCCAGGCATCGGTCGCCGAGCTTCCGGAGATGGCGTTGATCGTCTCGCGCTCGGCCCAGGTGTCGGCGCGCATCCAGTCCGAGACCTGGCTGGCGTGCAGGAAGCGGCCGGCGTTGCCGACGGCCCACACGTCGTTCGGAGCGCTGCCCCAAAGCCCGTTGACCGCGCCGGCGTCGGAACCGCCGGCCTCCGACCAGATGGCGCCGTCCCAGTGCAAGACGCTTCCGTTCTGATGTCCCGCCCAGACGCTGTCCTTCGAAAGGCCCCAGACCGCGAGGAGGTTGCCGCTCGGAAGCTCCTGCGCCGCCTTCGACCACGCGACGCCGTCCCAGCGCAGGATCACCGCGGGACCAAAGCCGGCCTCGCCTCCCACCGCCCAGTAGTCGCCCGGGGCCGCTCCCCAAACCGCGAACAGGTTGTCGGTCACCGCGACCTCGACCTTCGTCCACGACTTCCCGTCCCAGTGGACGGCGAGCCCCGCGTCGCCGACGGCCCAGACCTCGCCGGCCGCGGTACCCCAGAGGCCGCGCAGGTTCCCGACCACGCCGGTCTCCGGACGCGACCATTCCTTGCCGTCCCAGTGCACCAGCACGCCGTCGTCGCCGGCCGCCCAGACGTCGGTGGCACCCGAGGCCCAGACCGCGTTGAGCGAGGCGCCGCCTGCGGCTCCGGTGGCATCGGTCCAGACCGTTCCGGTGAAGTGGAGGATGAGGCCGCCAGATCCGACGGCCCACGCCTCGTGCGGCCCGACGGTCCAGACGTCGTGGAGGTCCTCGCCGGGAATGGACGGGTTCTCCCAGCACCAGCCGGACTTGTTGCAGCTCGGCTGCACGGGTGCGCAGACGTTGACGGCTCCGCCCGCTCCGCAGACCTCTCCGGCGGAGCAGGTGCCGCATTCGACCGTGCGCTCGACGCCGCAGCCGTCGGCGACCGTCATCGGTCCGCAGCTCTTCGACAGGCGAGCGCAGAGCTCGGAATCACCCTCGGGTTTGCAGGTCTCGTCGTCGCTGCAGGCCAGCGCGAGCGCGGCAAGAAGGATGAGGAGGGAACGCGCCTTCATGTCGGGCCTCCGGTCGAGGGGTAATGGTCGTTTCGCGGAGTTCGTTTCCAGGAGGACGCTAGCCTTTCACCTGGCAGAAGGTTTCGGCAAACGTCCGGCCAACGGCTCGGCCCCGTCCCGAGTCGAAGGTCACGGGGGTCGAGCAACATTCTCGAGGGCTACAGTCCGAGCTTCGGTCCCCCCGAGCGTAGAGGCGACCAGCGGGAGCCTCGAAGTCGAGGGGCGCACGGCGCTCGACGGCCGCCGAGACGGCCGCGCTCCCAACCTCATGGGCGGCCAATTGGGCTGAGACCATGCCTGCGGTCGCGCGATCGGCACCCCGAAAGGGGCTCAACCATATGTTGCGACCGCGCAATCGGCACCCCGAAAGGGGCTCAACCATATGTTGCGACCGCGCAATCGGCACCCCGAAAGGGGCTCAACCATATCTTGAGCTTCCGCGAACCGTGGTCGGCGACCCGCGATCCCTATCCCGTCGAGCCCGAATCCCTCCGCTTGAGAACCGCGCACCATGGTCGGCGAGCGGCGATCCGTATCCCGTCGAGCCCGAATCCCTCCGTTCGAGAACCGCGCACCGTGGCCCGCGACCCGCGATCCCCATCCCGCCGAGCCTCGATCGGTGCTTGCGGACGCGCGAACCCTGGTTTTGCAGCCGCCACCCCTGCCGAGCCCCTGCCGAGCGCACACAGACCGCTCGTTCGAGATTGCGCCAGCCGACCACGCCTGCCGCCTCATGAGCGGGCGAGGCCTCGGCCAGGTGGCGGCCGTCGTGCTCTGCTCGCTCAAGGACCCGAGCTTTCTTTGACGGAGCGGAGGAGCACATGCCGACGGAAAACGAAAAGCGCAACATGGACTTGATGCAGACGCTCGACGACGCCTGGAACAGCCAGGACTGGGACATCTTCGAGAAACGGCACAAGGCAGACACCGTAGTTCGCTGGCCGGGACAGCCCCCGACCCACGGGGTGAGCGCTCACCGCGCCGAGTCGATCCAGTACTTCAAGACCTTCCCGGACAACCACATCGACAATCGGCCCTACAAGGTGTTCTTCGCGAGCGGCGACTGGACGTGCTCGATCGCCCGGTTCACCGGAACGATGACGGGCGAGCTGGTGCTCGCGAACGGAACCCGCATCCCGCCGACGGGCAAGTGCTTCGAGGTGGACTTCTGCACCGTGGCCCGCTGGCACGAGGGACAGATCGTGGAGGAGAACCTCTTCTACGACCTCGTAGGCCTCATGCAGCAGCTCGGCATCAAGGGATGACCGAGGGCGCCGCAGATCGCTCTTCTCGCTGAGCCGCGGCCACCGCGGCCGCGCGGCGCTGGGGCAGGCAGCGATAGGTCGCCTCGCTCGAGGATCGCGACAGGGGCCATGCCGGTCCCGGTTCTTGGGGATACAAGCCCGAGAAACACGCTCGTGGCTTTCCGGGTACATGCCGGCGGCGCACGTTCTGCCGGGCGTCTCGGGGCGTTCGCTCGGACGCGGCCTTACGAGTTGCCGTCAAGCCGCGATCCGAAGCGCTGCTCATGCAAACTGCTGCCGTCATCGCCTTTGTCGATGCCCAGTTTCCTTTGCCTGGGATCTTGTCAGCCAGCGCAGAACCCGGCGACGACCCCGTGCAGCGCGCGCACCCCGTCCTTGAACCCGTCGACCGGGATCCGCTCGTTCGCCAGATACGGCAGCTCGGTGACGTCGATGCCCGCCTTCTCCGGGAAGCGCACCGGCGTGAAGCCGTAGAAGCGCATCCCCAGCCGGCAGAAGGCGCTCGCGTCGGTGAAGCCGGGGCCGACGAAGGGAATCGCAACGCCTTGCGGATCGAGCTGCTTCACCGCCGCGGCGAGACCCGCGTACAGCGGCGAATCGGTGGGCGCTTCGACGGGTGAGAGCTCCTTCATCACGGTGAAGGTGATGTCGGCGTCGTTGACGATCTCCTTGAGCTCGGAGAGCAGGTTCGCCGTCGACTGCCCGGGCAGGATGCGGCCGTCGAGGTGCGCCTCGGCGATGGGCGGCAGGACGTGGGTCGCCTCGCCGGCGCGCAACACGGTCGGGGTCGCGGTGTTGCGCAGCACGGCCTGAAGGCTGCGCCGCAGGGCAGGCTCGGGGACGGCGTTCTCGAGCGCGAAGTCGGTGAGCGACGGCCGGCCGACCATCGACAGCAGGAGCCCGGCAGGAAACCCGAGCGCCCGGCCGAGGGCCCGAAGGGTCTGCCGCGCGCTCGCGGTGACGTGAAGCGGGAGCTGCCGGTTGCCGACCCGCGCGATGGCCCGCGCCAGCTTGAGCACCGCGGAGTCCGGAAGGGGAATCGAGCCCTGGCCGAGCGGCCCGCGCGCCTTCATCGAGATCCACGTGGCCCCCTTGTGCGCGACCTGGATCGGATAGAGCCGCTTGCCCTCCAGCTCGAAGGGAAGCCCTCCGCCCGCGCCGATTGCCCAGTCGGCCTTGACCAGCTCGGGGTGCTCATCGACGAGGAAGCGCGCGCCGAGATCGCAGCCGGTCTGTCCGTCGGCCACGGCGGCGAAGATGACGTCGCGCTTCAGCTTCACGTCGTCGCGCGCGAGCCCCTTGAGCACCGTCGCGCAGGCGGCGAGGTGGCCCTTCATGTCGAGCGCGCCGCGGCCGTAGAGCCAGCCCTCGTCGAGCTCGGCGCCAAAGGGCGGGTGCTTCCACTCGGCGGCCTCGGCAGGCGCGACGTCGAGGTGGCCGGTCAGCAGCAGCGGCCCGCCGCCGGCGCCGTCGCCCTTGCGCCGCACGACGAGGTTGGTGCGGCCCGGCTCCTTCTCGACGAGCTGGGGCTCGTAGCCGTCCTGGCGCAGCGACTCCGCCAGGATCTCGGCGCAGGCCCGCTCGTTGCCGGGAGGGTTGGTCGTGTCTGCCTTGAGGAGATCGGCAAGCAGCGCGAGGGCCTCGTCCTCGACCTGAGCTGGGAACTGCATAGGGGGCGGGCTCCGATGTGCGAAGGGTCGCTCGATTGGTCAGCGCGAGAAGGCGTCGAGCCCGGTTATCGCGCGGCCAAGCGACAGCGTGTGGATTTCGTGAGTGCCCTCGTAGGTGAGCACCGTCTCCAGGTTCATCAGGTGGCGCACGACGGGATAGGCGTCGACGACGCCGTTCGCGCCGAGGATGGAGCGGGCGGTCCGGGCGATCTCCAGCGCGGCCCGCGCGTTGTTGCGCTTGGCGAACGAGACGTGGACGTGGGTGGCCTTGCCCTGCCCCTCGAGCTGGCCGAGGCGCAGGTTGACGAGCTGGGCCTTGACTATCTCCGAGAGCATCTCGGCCAGCTTCTCCTGCGTGAGCTGGAAGGAGCCGATGGGCCGGCCGAACTGGCTGCGGCTGAGCGCGTAGTCGCGCGCGGCCTCGTAGCAGGCGATGGCCGCGCCGACCACGCCCCAGGCGATGCCGTAGCGGGCCTTGTTGAGGCACTTGAGCGGCGCCTTCAAACCCTGCGCGCCGGGCAGCACATTCGCCTCGGGCACGCGCACGCCGCGGAAGAGGAGCTCGGCGGTGTCGGAGGCGCGCAGCGAGAACTTTCCTTCGATGGGTCGCGACCCGAAGCCCTCGAAACCGCGCTCGACCAGGAAGCCGCGGATCGACTCGGGCGCGTCGCCGTCGGTCTTCGCCCAGACGACCGCGAGGTCGGCGAGCGTGCCGTTGGTGATCCACATCTTGGCGCCATCGAGCACCCAGGCGTCGCCCTCGCGCCGGGCGCGCGTCTGCATCCCGCCGGGATCCGACCCGAAGTCCGGCTCGGTGAGCGCGAAGCAGCCGACGGCCTCACCGCGGGCCATCGCCGGCAGCCAGCGCCTCTTCTGCTCCTCGGAGCCGAAGGCGTGGATCGGGTACATGCACAGCGCGCCCTGGACGCTCGCGAAGGAGCGCACTCCCGTGTCGCCGTACTCGAGCTCCTGCATCGCCAGGCCGTAGGAGATGGGGTCGAGCCCCGCGCAGCCATAGCCGCTCAGGCTGCCGCCGAGCAGGCCGAGCTCGCCGAGCGGGGGGATGAGCTCCTCCGGAAAGCTGTCGTGGCGGAAGTGCGCCTGGATGACCGGCAGGACCTCGTCGGCGACGAAGGCGCGCACCGTGCGGCGGACGAGCCGCTGCTCCTCGGTCAGCAGATCGTCCAGCCGGAAGAGATCGGAACCCTCGAGCCTGTCCATCGCGCCCTCTCGTGGAATGCGGCCGCGTCTCGTCCCTGCGATAAGCGCGGTCAGCGGGCCAAACTAGCCCAAAGCGCCGCCGCTCGCTTGGCAGATACAGGCCCGATCAAGCGAAAGGCCGGTCCCACGCAGCGCCTGCGCGGGCGCGACCGCAGGCTCCCTCGAGGCCCGAGCCCAAGCCTTTCTTTTTCTTGCCGCGGTGGTGCCCCCGGCATAAACCGCCCGGCATGGACTTCCTCGAAGCGCTCATCCTCGGGCTCGTGCAGGGCCTGACCGAGTTTCTGCCCATCAGCTCGACCGCGCACCTGCGCGTCGTACCGGCGCTGCTCGGCTGGAAGGACCCCGGGGCGGCGTTCTCCGCGATCATCCAGCTCGGCACCACCGCCGCGGTCATCGTCTACTTCGCCAAGGACCTGTGGAAGATCGCGGGCGCCTTCTTCGGCGCGCTCGGGCGCCGCAAGCCCTTCGAGACCCAGGAGGCGCGGCTCGGCTGGTACATCATCATCGGCACCATCCCGGTGGGCGTCGCCGGCCTGCTGCTCAAGGATCTGATCGAAGGCGCCTTCCGCTCGCTCTACGTCATCGCGTCCGCCGCCATCGGGCTCGCGCTGCTGCTCGTGCTCGCCGAGCGCCTCGCCCGTCACCACCGCGACCTGCAGCAGGTCACCCTGCGCGACAGCATCGCGGTCGGGCTCGCCCAGGCGGTGGCGCTCATCCCCGGCGCCTCGCGCTCGGGCGTCACCCTGACCGCGGGGCTCTTCCACGGCCTCAAGCGCGACGCGGCCGCGCGCTTCTCCTTCCTGCTCTCCATCCCGGCGACCGTCGCCGCGGGCGTCTTCGAGATGCGCCACCTGGCCGGCATGACACACGGCGGGCTGCCCATTGGCGCCGTCGTCATCGGCACCCTCTCCTCGTTCGTCTTCGGCTACGCCGCGATAGCCGGCCTGCTGCGCTACCTGCAGACGCACACCACGGGCGTCTTCATCGTCTACCGGATCGTCTTGGGCGTCGGCATCCTGGCGCTGGTCGGCTGGGGCATCCTGCAGCCATGAGCGCGCAGCCGCTGTTCGCTCAGCTTCGCGAGGCGCTGCGCCAACGCGCGCCGAAGAGCTTGGGAGAGCTGCCGCCCGGCGTTCAGCGCGCGAGCGTGCTCGCCCCGTTCTTCGAGAAGCAGGGCGAGCCGCACCTGCTTTTCCTGAAGCGGCCCGAGGGCGACTACCGGCACGCCGGCCAGATAGCCTTCCCCGGCGGCAAGCGCGACGCAGGCGAGTCGGCGCTCGACTGCGCGCTGCGCGAAGCGCAGGAGGAGGTCGGGCTCGCCCCCTCCGACGTCGAGGTTTTCGGCGCGCTCGACGAGTACGACACGGTGGTCACCGGCTTTCGCATCAGCCCGTTCGTCGGCCTGATGCCCTATCCGTACGAGCTGCGGCCCGCGCCGCGCGAGGTCGAGCGGCTCCTCGAGGTCCCGCTGCGAGCGCTGCTCGACCCGGCGGTCTTCCATTGCGAGCAACGCGAGGCGTTCGGGCGGCTGCTGGCGGTCCACTACTACTCGGTGGGCAGCGATCTGATCTGGGGCGTGACCGGCGGGATCCTCACGCCGCTGCTCGAGATGGTGCGCGGGCTGCCGGCGGCGGCGCGGCAAGGCTGATCCGCCGGCGGAGTCCCGGCCACCGCGTTACGGAGCGCTGGCCTTCGTGCCGGCGGCGGGGCGGTGATGCAGACGCGTGCGATTGCGAGCCGGCCGACCCGCAGATGGCAGTGGCAAGAGCTCGCGGATCCGGACGCCACGGCACAACAAGCCGGTGATCCGGACGACAGCGGCCGCGGTCCGCCGGCGCGAAGGCCGGCGCTCCGCGACCTCCGTGACCTCCGCGACCACCGCGGCCGCAGGTCCGCCGCCACCACGATGGCCCGCGCTCCGACGACAGCGGCCGCAATCCGCCGGCGCGAAGACCGGCGCTCCGAAGTGGAGTTGCTATAGTCGCGCCGCGAAACATCACCTGGGAAAGGACACCCGTGACGCTCTATCCCGTGATCATGGCCGGAGGCTCAGGCACACGTTTCTGGCCCCTGTCGCGCAAGCAGCGGCCCAAGCAGTTCCTGCCCCTCACCGGCGACAAGCCGCTCATCGTGCACGCGGTCGAGAACATTGCGCCGCTCGCATCGCCCGAACAGACCTTCGTCGTTTGCGGCAAGGTCCACGCGCCGGTCGTGCGCGAGCTGCTGCCGCGCCTGCCCGAGAGCAACGTCCTCGTCGAGCCCATCGCGCGCAACACCGCGCCTTGCATCGGTCTGGCCGCCGCGGCCATCGCCGCCCGTGACCCCGAGGGCATCCTGCTGGTGCTGCCGTCCGACCATCACATCGGCGCTCCCGACCGCTTCCGCGCCGCCCTCGCCCGCGCCGCCGAAGCGGCCAAGGACGGGATGCTCGTCACCATCGGGATCAAGCCCTCGCGACCTGAGACCGGGTACGGCTACGTCCAGCGCGGCGCGGTGCTGCGCGAGGGCGTTCTGCCGATCCACGCGGTCCAGCGCTTCGTCGAGAAACCAGATCTCACGACGGCCCAGGGCTATCTCGCCTCCGGCGACTATCTGTGGAACGCGGGGATCTTCGTCTTCCGCGCCGACCGCATCCTCGAGGAGCTGCGCCGCCACCTGCCCGAGACGCAGGAGCCGCTCGCGCAGATCTCGGCCGCCCTCGGGCGCGGCGAGGCCGACGCGGTGCTCGCCGAACAGTTCCCGCGCATGCCCGCCATCTCCATCGACTACGGGGTGATGGAGAGGGCCTCGGGCATCGCCGTCGTGCCCGCCGATTTCGGCTGGTCGGATGTCGGATCCTTCACCGCGCTGCCCGAGGTCCGCGCCGTCGACGAGGGCGGCAACGTGGCCGGCGGCGAGACCCTCCTCGTCGACGTCAAGGACAGCGTGGTGCTCGCCGACGGCCGGCCCATCGCGGTCGTCGGGGTCGAGGGCCTGGTGGTCGTGGACGCGGGCGACGCCATCCTCGTCTGCCCGAAGGAGCGCGCCCAGGACGTCCGCAGAATCGTCGACGAGCTCGGACGCCGCGGTCTGCAGAGGCTGCTCTGACGCAAGGAGGGGAGAGATGCCGCCGCTCGCCATCGCCCTGCTCGCCGCGCTCAGCCTCAACGGCTGGGAGCCGGTCACCGATCAGGCACTCGGAGCCAAGGTGTTGCGTCCGACCGGCTGGACGGTCGAGGCGCTCGCCAACGACGCGATCGTCGTCAAGGCGCCGCCGCCGCTGGGCGGAAGCGCGACGTTGCTCCCCGTCTCGGGCAAAGCGCTCGATGGCAAGGGGCTCGTCGACTCGGTCGTCCAGGGACTCGGAGGCAAGCCGGCGGGCGCTTTGAAGATGAGCACCGGCCACGCCGCGCTCGTGCAGTACATCGATCCCGGCTCGCCCGAGGTCTGGCGCACCGCGCTCGTCGCCGCGGCGGTCGAAGGCGAACGCGGGCTCGTCGCGGTGCTCAGCGCGCCCTCGGGCGAATTCGAGGCGGCCCGGCCCGCACTCGCGGCCATCGTGCAGCACCTCGAGCTGTCGGTGCCCAAGCCTGCGCCCTCGCTGGCGGTCAACACCGTCGCGCAGCGCCCGCTGCTCTTCGAGCCGTTCCGCGAGCCCAAGGAGCAGGCCTTCACCGGCGAGCTGCCGAGCGGCTGGAGCAAGGACCTGAGCGTCGCCATCGTCCCCGGCGAGGCGCCGTACGTCCGGGCGAGCGCGATAGGGCGCTCCCCCGACCACCTCTTCAGCTTCGTCCACTACAAGCTCGCCTCGTTCCAGGAGCCGGTCGGAGGGCTGACGCCCGACGCGCCGGGCTTTCGCGCGTACGAGCGGGGCGCACTCGCGCTCGAGCGCTATCTGTTCCCCGCGGTGGTCAAGAAGGCGCCCCAGGGTTTTGGCGATTGGGAGATCACCCGCCGTAGCGGGCCCAAGGCCCTCTTCACCCACGACAGCGGCGTGCGCTTCGACGGCGAGGAGGTCGAGTACGAGTACCGCTTCAAGGGCGAGCTGCTCAAAGGCCGCGCGTACGTCACCACCTACCTGCTGCCCTCCAAACCATCTCCGGTCTGGTTCCTCTACGGTCTGCACGGCTGGGAAGCACCCGAAGGCCGCGAGCCCGAGGCGAGGCAGGCCACGCTGCGGCTGCTCGGCTCGTTCAAGTTCGAAGGCCGCTACGCGCCGCAGGCGGACACGTTCTGGACCCTCGCGCGCGAGGCCGCGGTCGCGGCGCTGAGCGCGCAGGAGAAGCAACCCGCCCCTGCGGCCGAAGCCACACCCATCCCGCGCAAGGGCCCGGAGGCCGCCCTCGACGCGGTCGAGAGGGTCGCCTCCGGCTTCGCGGTAGAAGGCGCGACCGTCGGCATCGCCGCGGTCGCCGCCGGAGGCCGAGCGCCGTCGCCCGCCTTCGGCGAGCTCGAGAAGCTGCGCTGAGGGAGTTGGGAGTATCGAGTCCTGGGTTGGGAGCGAAGAGCGAGGTTGGTTGCGCTGCCCTTCGATTGAGGCGCAGCGGGAACGCCCGCAGCGCCCGCGCCTCTGCTCGATTCATCGAAGGGCGCATTGCGATGCGCCCCTACCTACCCGCGCTCGCGGCCGTCCCCCGTCAGACGAACACCGTGGTCTGCTCGTAGACCGTCGACTCCCCGGGGCGCTCGTCGCCCGGAGAGATGAAGCGCAGGGACATCGCGCGCGCGACGCTGACGACCGAGCCGACCTTGATCGGCATCTCTTCGCCCTTGCCGACGCTCTTGCCGTCGACTTCGGTCACCTGGCTGGTCAGCGCGCGCAGCACGAAGCCGGTCGCGTGTCGACGCAGCTCGAAGTGCCAGCGGCTGATCTTCTTGCTCTCCTCCTCGTCGGGGAGGTTGAGCACGACGTCGTTCGCCTTGATGCCGTCCTTGACCGCCAGCCGGCCGAACCCGATCGTCGCCTGGTCCGGCAGCGCGATGACCTCTTCGGTCTCCTCGATGCGCACGTGCGTGGGGAAGAGGTTGGCGTCGCGCCACTCGAGCCGCATCAGGTCGATGGGCCGCTCGATGCCCTTGAGCGGGGTCGGCGGCAGGGCGCTGCACTTGAGGCGCAGGCTGATGTCGGCGATCTCGCGAAAGGCCTCGCTCGTCAGGCTGATGCAACCGGGATTGGCCGAGCCGGCGACGCGCGAGCAGAGGTTGACCGCGTCGCCCGTGACCACCACACCGTCGGTGAGCACCGGGCCGAAGTGGATGCCCATCCTCAGGCTCAGGTGGTGCTCGGGGGGCTGCGAGATGTTCTCGTTGGCAGTCAGCGCCTGGACCTCGATGAGCGCCTTGGCCGCCTGATCGGCTCCGGGAAAGCAGGTGAAGGCCCCGTCCCCTGCCGTGTCGACGATGCGCCCTTCGTGGCGCGACAACACGGCCTGCAACAGGTCGGTGTGGCGCTGCTGAAGCTTGCGGCCCGCCTGGTCGCCGAAGCGGGCGAAATAGGGCGTCGAGCCGACGATGTCCGAAAAGGCCAAGGCGAGCCGGCGCTCGAACTTGCGCGACAGCACCTGCGAGAGCTGGTTCTGCAGGCGGATGATATCGGTGAGGCTCAGGGTCTCAAGGTCGACGCTCAGGTCCGTCATGCGTTCCCGTATAGCCCCGGGGCCGAGGCCCGGGCAAGCCTCGAGGGCCCGCCCAGCGGTCTGAAGGCTGACGCGGCTCGCGAGAGGCCGCGGCTCGACCTGGCCGGGTCCGCCGGGCGGGGTCCGCGGCTGTGGCGAGGCGACGGACCTCGACGCTCCCCCGCTTTGGCCAGCAAGCCGCGAACCGGCCGCGCAGGGCACCAACCCCTGCGAAGGAGACCGGGCTCGGTCTTCGCGCTGCGAGGGCCTGGCCGGCACTCGAGAAGGAGCCCGGCTCGGCGCGCCCGCCGCCTTTGGCTTTCGGCGGCGGGCATGGTAGGAAACCGGACCTGCGGAGACGGAGTCCAATCCCGCGGAGTATTTGGCGAATCGAGAGGGGAACCCCGTAAACTGGAGGAGTTATGCAACCCGAGAAGATTCTGATTCTTGGCGCGGCTGGCCGGGACTTCCACAACTTCAACATGTTCTTCCGTGACAACGCGGCCTACGAAGTCGTCGGCTTCACCGCCACGCAGATCCCCAACATCGCGGGCCGCACCTACCCCCAGGTTCTCGCCGGCAAGCTCTACCCGAACGGCCTGCCCATCTTCCAGGAGGATGACCTCGAGAAGATCATCACCGAGAACCAGGTCGACCGCGTCGTCTTCGCCTACAGCGACGTGACCTACGACCACGTGATGCACCTGGCAGCCCGCACGATGGCCGCCGGCGCCGACTTCACGGTGATGGGCACCCGGCGCACGATGCTCGAGTCGAAGAAGCCGGTCATCGCCGTCTGCGCCGTGCGCACCGGCTGCGGCAAGAGCCAGACGAGCCGCTACATCGGCAATATCCTCAGGCAGGCCGGCAAGAAGGTGGTCGTCGTGCGCCACCCGATGCCCTACGGCGACCTGGCCAAGCAGCGCGTCCAGCGCTTCGCCACCTACGAGGACCTCGCCAAGTTCGAGTGCACCATCGAGGAGCGCGAGGAGTACGAGTCGCACGTCAAGAACGGGATGGTCGTCTACGCCGGCGTCGACTACGAGGCGATCCTCCGCGAGGCCGAAAAGGAAGCCGACGTCGTCATTTGGGACGGCGGCAACAACGACACCCCGTTCTTCAAGCCCGACCTGTGGATCACCGTCGCCGACCCGCTGCGGCCCGGCCACGAGCTGAGCTTCTTCCCCGGCGAGACCAACTTCCGCGCCGCCGACATCATCGTCATCAACAAGGCGAACACCGCCTCGGCCGAGGGCGTGGAGACCGTCGTCGCCAACGCCAAGCGCTACAACCCGAAGGCCACGGTCATCAAGGGCGCCTCGGAAGTGGTCGCCGAGAAGCCCGAGCTCATCAAGGGCAAGAAGGTGCTCGTCGTCGAAGACGGCCCGACCATCACGCACGGCGGCATGCCCTTTGGCGCCGGCAAGGTGGCGGCCGAGAAGTACGGCGCGGCCGAGCTCATCGATGGACGCCCCTTTGCCGTCGGCTCCATCAAGGAGACCTACGAGAAGTTCCCCCACATCGGCACGCTCTTGCCGGCGATGGGCTACTACCCGGAGCAGGTCAAGGAGCTCGAGGACACCATCAACGCCTCGAACGCCGAGGTGGTGCTCATCGGCACTCCGTTCGACCTCGCGCGCTTGATCAAGATCAACAAGCCGACCGTTTTCGTCGACTATGCGCTCGTCGACATGGACGGCCCGACGCTGGCCAAGTCGATGGCGGACTTCTTGAGCCGCATCTCGTAACCAGCCCTTTCGACTCGCACAACATTGGAGGCCCCGCCCGCCGGCCGGCGAGCGGGGCTTCGCCGCGCCCAGGCGCGCATCACACCGTCTGCGGCCGCCCGGAAGGAGCGGACGCCGCGGCAGGGAGATGACCTTGAAGAACACCAGAGCCGGCATCTACGAAACCCTGCTCGATCTTGTGAAGTGCCCCAGCGTCTCTCCGGGCAGCGGCGAGGTGAAGCTCGCTCAGCTTCTCTACGACAAGCTCGCTCGCCTGCCGTACTTCCGCTCGTTCCCCGCTCACCTGCAGCTCGTCGCGCTGGAGGGCGACCCCCTGGGCCGCAGCGCGGTGCTCGCCCTGGCGCGCGCGCAGCCGACGACGCCGCGGACGGTCATCCTCACCGGGCACTTCGACGTGGTGGAGACCAAGGAGTCGCGCGCCCTGGCCGAGCTCGCCTTCGACCCCGAGCAGTACACCGCCAAGCTCTCGTCGATGAAGCTGCCCGACGACGCCAAGAAGGACCTCGAGTCGGGCAACTACCTGTTCGGCCGCGGCGTGATGGACATGAAGTCCGGCCTGGCGCTGCAGATGGCACTGCTCGCCGAGCTGAGCGCCGAGCCGGAGAAGATGCCCTGCAACCTCATCTTCCTGGCGGTCTGCGACGAGGAGAACAACTCGGCCGGCATGCGCGCGGCCATCAAGCGGCTCGCCTCGCTGCGCGAGGAGGAGAAGCTCGACTACCTCGCCTGCATCAACAGCGAGGGGTTCATCCCGCGCGAGCCGGGCGACCGCAAGCGCTACGTCCACCTCGGCACCATCGGCAAGATCATGCCGATGTTCTATTGCGTCGGGCGCGAGGCTCACGTCGGCCAATACTTCTCAGGGCTCAACGCCAACCTGCTCGCTTCGGCGGTCACCCTGCAGTTCGAGGGCAACCCCGATCTCGCCGACTCGTGGCACGGGCTGCCCTCTCCGCCCCCGACCACGCTCAAGCAGCGCGACCTGCGCGAGGCCTACTCGGTGACCCTGCCGGCGCGGGCGGTGGTCTACTTCAACTACCTGACGGTGACCCGCACGCCGGCGCAGGTGCTCGCGCAGATGCGGGAGATCGCCTCGGCGGCCTTCGAAAAGGCGGTAGCCCAGGTGCGCACCGCCGGCGCGAAGCACACCGAGAAGTCGGGCCTGCAGGTCTCGGTGCCCTGGCAGCCCAAGGTGATGACCTACGAGGAGCTCTACCGCGAAGTCGAGCAGGCGCAGTCCGGCGCGCTCTCCGGGCGCCTCGCCACTTTCCTGAAGGCGCTCCCGGAGGAGCTGGACGAGCGGGAGAAGTCCATCGCGCTGGTGGGCGAGCTGTTGAGGCTCCACCCCGACAAGAGCCCGGTCATCGTCATCGGCTTCTTGCCGCCGTACTACCCGCACCGCTCCAACGCCCGGCAGTCGCCACGCGAGCGCGGCCTGGCCGACGCGGTCGAGGAGCTGCTCGAGGAGGCCGGCGCCCGGTTCGAGGAAACCTTCACCACCTCCGAGCACTTCGCGGCGATCAGCGACCTGAGCTACCTCGGCTTCCAGGGCGCCTCGGAGGAGCTGCTGCCGCTCGCCACCAACACCCCAGGCTGGGGCCAGGTCTACGACATCCCGCTCGACGACCTGCTCGCCCTCGACGTCCCCGTCGTCAACCTCGGCCCGGCGGGCAAGGACCCGCACGAGTTCACCGAGCGGCTCGAGCTCGGCTACTCGCTCGAGGTCGTCCCCCAGCTCCTCAAGTCCCTGGTGCTCAAGCTCTCGAAGCTGCCATAAGCCCGAGCGCCAGCTTCGGCTGAAGACCTGTCCTGGGCCGGGCGGCGCCGTCGACGCGCCGCGCCGGCCCTTCTTTTTTCGGGCCCGCTCACGCCCCCTCGCTCGCGAGGGCCTGCTCGCGGCGCGCCCCTGCGGCCACGGCGAGCGAACGGGCCGCGGCACGACTCGCCTCGACGCCGCTTGATCGCCGCGGAGCGACTTGAGAAGAAGCGAGCCTCCTCGTCTCGAGCTCCGGCTGTCGCCCACCGCCTGCGGACGGGTCAGGCACACCGAAAGAAGCGCGGCCGGGCGATCTCTCGCCCGGCCGCGCTTTGAAAACCGAGCTGGCGCAACCTCTACTTGAGCACCTTCTCGACGCGCTCGAGCGCCCAGTCGATCTCTTCCTTCTTGATGATCAGCGGGGGCGCGAAGCGGATCACGTAGTCGTGCGTCTCCTTGCAGAGCAACCCTTCCTTCATCAGCCTCTCGCAGTAGGGCCGCGCGCCGCCGGTCTCGGTCTTGAGCACGACGCCGATGAGCAGGCCCTTGCCACGCACGTGGTCGACGATAGGGCTCTGGATGCCGCGCAGCCGCTCCATGAAGTAGTTGCCGAGCTCCTCGGAGCGCTTGGTCAGGTTGTCGCGGACCAGGACCTCGATGGCCTTGCGGGCGACCGCGCACGCGAGCGGGTTGCCGCCAAAGGTCGAGCCGTGCTCACCGGGCCGGAAGAGGCCGAGGTCCTCGCGCGAGCCGAGGGTGGCGGAGATGGGCATCACGCCGCCGCCGAGCGCCTTGCCGAGGGTCATCATGTCCGGCTTGATGCCGTCGAAGTCGTGCGCGAACAGCTTGCCGGTGCGGCCCAGGCCGGTCTGGATCTCGTCGAGGATCAGCAGGACCTTGTGGCGATCGCAGATCTCGCGCACCTTCTTCAGGTAGCCCTCCGGCGGCACGACGACGCCGGCCTCGCCCTGGATCGGCTCGACGAGGAAGGCCACCGTGTTCTTGGTTATCGCCTTCTCGAGCGCCTCGGCGTCGCCGAAGGGGACCGCCTTGAAGCCTGGGGTGAACGGGCCGAAGTCGTCGCGGTAGAAGGCCTCGGTGGAGAACGAGACGACGGTCACGGTGCGGCCGTGGAAGTTGTTCTCGCAGACGATGATCTCCGCCTCGTGCCGGGGCACGCCCTTGACCCTGTAGCCCCACTTGCGCGCGGCCTTGATCGCGGTCTCGACCGCCTCGGCGCCGCTGTTCATCGGCAGGGCGATCTCCATCCCGCACAGCTCGGTCAGCTCCTTGGTAAACGGGCCGAGCTGGTCGTTGTGAAAGGCGCGCGAGGTGACCGTGACCTTGTCCGCCTGGGCCTTGAGGGCGGCGATGACCTCGGGGTGACGGTGGCCGTGGTTCATCGCCGAGTAGGCGCTCAACATGTCCGCGTACTTGTTGCCCTCGGGGTCCTTGACCCAGATGCCCTCGGCCTCGGCGATGACGATGGGGAGCGGATGGTAGTTGTGGGCTCCGTACTTCTCGGTGACTTCGATGATCTGCTGGGTGGAGGTCATGGTTGTCGTCCTCGTCTGAGCGGTCGCTTTCCGGGCAAAGCGAGCACGGGAAAGCGCGGTTCTGGGCAGCGTTGGCCGCACCTCACAAAAAGGGGGCAGTATCCCTGCGAAAAGACGCCCGGTCAACGAACGCGGGGCGCGTCGCAGGCCCACCGCGCCGGCCTTGGCGGCTCCAGGTTCGGGAGCCCGGCGGCAGGCGGCTCGGCGACCGCGATCGGCGCGTCCGAGCCTTTTCGCCCCGCGGCTGTGCAGGGGAGCGGTGCGGCCACCGAACGCAAGCCTGACACCCGAGCGCCGCGTCGGTCTGCAGCCACCCAGGCTGCGAAAATGCCCCGTGCCCCAGACTTCCTGCGAGTCTCTTCGAGCGATTGGGGCCAGGCCGCCGCCCATCGGGCATGCCGAGCGTAGAGGCGACCAGCGGGAGCCTCGGAGTCGAGGCAAGCGCGGGTAGGGCCATCTCGGTGAGTTGCCGCAGATCCCAAATCGGAAGCGAAATCGAGGTTTGGCTGCAAACGCGATGTCGCGTGGTTGCCAACTCCTGACCTGGACCTTGCACGAACTCTGGTGCCCGCGAGCAGTCCAAGACGAAGCCCGCCACGCGACGCCCAGTCGGCGATTAGGAGGCGGGCAGACCGGCACGCGGGAGCGTCGGCCGCTCGCGCGCCGGGAGCTACGCTCAGGGTGAGCGGAACCGGAGCGAGTCGAAGAAGGTTCTCTCGACGCCTCTTCAGGGCCCGATCACGTCGGCGCACTCCTGAGGCATCGCGTCCCCGCATTTCAGCTTCAAGAGCGCCTTGGCGCACTCGGAGACCTTCGCCGCGTGATCGGGCTGGACCACCACGTACGACCGATGCCGACAGCGCTTCGACTCCTCCAGGCATCGCTCGGCGGCGTTTTCACCACACTTGGCAAGCTCGCACTGCGCCCCGGCCCACAAGTCACACAGGCTCTTCTCGGAGTACTCGGGAGGTTTGACGCCCGAGGACATCGAGAGCAGCGCACCGGAAAGCAGCAGCACGGGCCACATAGACGACCTCCGTTCGTTTCGCTCAGTATCTATCAGAAGTCCGACGTTCGGCAGGGCCCGAGGTGTCGCTTTCTGGAGCCTGTCCCCTGTTATAGATTCGTCCGCTCCTCGAGACGAGGTTTCTGATGCACAGGCAAGAGCACCGGCGCGGCAGCGCCTTGGCGATCGTTGTGGCTCTGCACGCCGCAGCCGCCGGCTGCTCGACCCCAACATCAAGGCCCGAGGCGCGCCTCGCTCCGCAACCTGATGAAGCAGCCCCCTCCTCCATCGTCCTCGGCGAGGCCCTGATCCGCGTGGACGGCACGCTCGATGCCGAAAGGCTTGCTCGCGAAGCGGGCCTCGCCGACCTCGTCGTCCTCGAGTCTGCCCACGTCTTCGGGAAGGTCTATCAGGTGCGCTTCGCTCGCACGGGCGGCGAGCAGGCCGACGAGACATTTACTCGCCAAGTCGTCCAGGCGTTCGGACGGGTCGAAGGGATACTCTCGAGCGAGCCGAACACGAGAGCACAGGCCCAGTATCCGCAGGAAGGCCATTAGCCACGGGAGGGAGACCGATGCACGCGAGACCTTGGGCACTGCCGATCGCGATCTTGCTGGTCGCCGGGTGCGACGAGCCCGGGGAGCGTCAACCTCATTCGACGACCGGAACGGTGCGCGGACAGCTCACGCTCGGCATGGCCCTGGCGAGCGCGCTCCAGCGGCCCCAGGCCCTGCCCGACGGTCTCGCGAGCACACCGCTCGAGCTGGAGGCCATGGCCGCCGCCGCGCGGCGCGCGCCGCCGCGCGAGGCGCCCCACCTCGGGACGACGCGCGATGGGCCGCGAGTGGTCGTGGGCGAGATCCTCGTGCGGATGGACAGCCCCGGAATGCCTCCGGCCGCAGTGCTCGAGCGGGTGCGGTTCAGCGGCTACGAGGTCGCCTACAAGGCGAACGTGACCCCCTCGTGGCACCTGCTGAACGTCAGCGGCAAGCAGCCGCTCACCGAGTCGGAGACCTTCGAGCTCGCAGCGCGAGCATCCCGGCTCTCCCGCGTCACCGCGGCCGAGGCCAACCGGCGCGCCTACGCGCTCGCCTCCCCCTCGGACAGCTTCTACAAATACCAGTGGCACCTCGGCCAGATTCAGATGCCGGCGGCCTGGGACCTGAGCCAGGGCAGCGCGTCGGTCGTCGTCGCGGTGGTCGACAACGGCATCCTCGCCGGCCATCCCGACCTGCAAGGGCGGCTGTTGCAGGGCATCGACATGATCAGCGACCCGAGCATCGCCGGCGACGGCGATGGCCGTGACGACAACCCGAACGACGAGGGACGAGATCTGGCAAATGGCAGCTCCTCCTGGCACGGCACGCATGTCGCCGGCACCATCGGCGCGGCGACCAACAACGGCGGGGGCGTCGCCGGCGTCGACTGGAGCTGCAAGGTGCTGCCGGTTCGCGTGCTCGGCCGCGGCGGCGGGACCCTGGCGGACATCGCGGCGGGCATGGCCTGGGCCGTCGGCATCCCCGTCGCGGGCGTGCGCGCCAACGACCGGCCGGCCCAGGTCGTCAACCTGAGCCTCGGCGGCGACGGCAGCGCCTCGCAGGTCTACCAGGACGTCATCGACGAAGGGCTCGCCCGCGGCGCGGTCTTCGTGGTGGCCGCCGGCAACGAGAACGAGGACACCGCCAACAAGGTCCCCGCCAACCAACGCGACGTGATCACCGTGGGCGCGGTCGGCCACAGCGGCGACAGGGCCTCGTACTCGAACTTCGGCGCGGAGGTCGACCTGGTCGCCCCCGGGGGCGAGATGGCCGAGGACTCGGACGGCGACGGGTACGCCGACGGCGTGCTGTCTACCGGCTATGGAGAGAGCGGCTTCGGCTACCTGTTCATGCAGGGCACGAGCATGGCCGCCCCGCACGTCGCCGGGGTCGTGGCGCTGATGAAGGCGCGCGATCCCGCGCTGCACCACGCGCAGGTAGAAGCGGCGCTGACCGAGACCGCGGTCGGCGCCTACCAGTGCTCGCAGGGATGCGGCGCGGGCTTGCTCAACGCCTACGCGGCAATCCTCAAGGCGCGAGGCCAGAGCCCGCAGGGCGAGCCGGAGCTGTTCGTCCCCACCCGGGAGCTGTTGCTCCCGACACGACTGCGCGCCTCCATCCCGGTCTCCAACCGCGGCGGAGGCACGTTGACCGTGCAGACCGCGGCGAACGGAGAGCTCGCCTCGCGCATCACCTTCCCCTCGGGCGCGACCCGGGTCCTCGGCGCGGCGCAGGCGGACGCGATTGAAGTGGCGGCGGAGACCTCGGGGCTTTCCGACGGCCTCTACAGCGTCAACGTCAACTTCGACGCCAGCACCGCGGGCGCGGTCGCCGTACGCGTCAGCTTCCGCGTCGGCACCGCGGCCGAGGGCAAGCAGGGCTTCATCGCGGCGCTGTATTTGGACGACGCGGACGAGTGGCAGGTGGGCGACGGGGTCGGTTTCGTCTCGGCGCCCACGGTCGATTACAGGATCTCCGGCCTCGAGCCGCGCGAGTACTACCTGCTCGCGGGCGTCGACGACAACGGCAACGGCGAGCTGTTCGACGACGGCGAGCGGATGGGCATCTACCTGAACCTCGACTCGCCGCAGCCGGTCGAGCTCTTCGCCGGCAAGGTCACCGAGGGGGTCGACTTCGCCCTCGTCGCCGTCGGCGTCGCGCCCGGCGAGGACAACCGGCCGGTGCCCGTGGGCGCGGCCTGTAGGACGAAGGCCGACTGCGGCGCGGGGGGCCTGTGCGATACCACGATGCCGGGAGGCTACTGCTGGAAGGAGTGCCCCAAAGGCTCGGCCGACTGCCCGCCGGGCTCGGCCTGTTTTGGGGCGAGCTCGCCGGTCTGCCTGGTCACCTGCACGAGCCCCTGGAGCGGCCAGGCAAGCTGCAGGAGCGGCTACCTGTGCTGGGACGCGACGCCAGCGCCCACCTGCATCCCGCCGTGCGACGACTCGAGCTGCGGCGAGGGAACCTACTGCGACCACGCAACCGGCTACTGCACCTACCGCTGATGGAGACGACCGTGGCACCAGCCCAAAAGACGCCTAAGCCCCGCGCCCAGCAGCGCAAGCCCGCCGTTGCGAAGAAGGCCGCGGCGGTCGGCAGCAAGAAGCGCTCCGCTCCGAAGGCCGTTGAGAAGAAGCGCGCGGCCCGCCCGCGCCGCGTCAAGGCCGCTCGCAAGGCCAGCCCCGAGCCGAGGGTCTTGCCGGTCGAGGTCGAGCCCGGCTCGATTGAGACCACGCTCAAGAACCTGCGCGGCGAGCTCGCCCATTGGGTCAACAAGGGCCGCTACACCAAGGTTCGCTTCCGGCTGCGCGGCAAGCCCATCCTGCCCGACATCCCGGTCGGCGCGCTGCTCGCCGCCGAGGCAGTCACCTTCTGGTGGGCGGGCCTGCTGCAGGCGCTCCTGGTCAACGTCGGGGCCAAGGCCTTGCTCGAGGTCGAGCTGGTGAGCGAGGCGGATCTCGAGGTCGCCCGCGGAAAGCAGGCCCTGCTCGGCGGAGACCTCGACCGCGCGATGGAAATCTTCCTCCACGCCGCGGAGATGGACCGCGACTGCGCCTCGGCGCACCTCAACCTGGGGATCTGCCACAAGCTCAAGGGAGACAGAGACGAGGCGCGCAAGGACTTGGAGCGCGCCGAGCAGCTCGACCCCGCCGGCGTGGTCGGCGAAGAGGCGCGCCGCCTGCTCGACTCGATGGCGGGCCTCGGTCAGCCCGCGACGACTTGAGCGAGCCCCTATGACGCTGGCGGTCGGGCGCGTCCCAGGGGCTCGTCCGACCTCGCGCGGCTTCGCGCGCAGGGCCTTCGACGACCAATCGCCCGAACGCGAGTCGCCAGAGCTCGCGCCACGGCCGAACGGCCTCGCCCTCGCACGCTACACCCGCGGCTCGCCGGGAGCCTCTGGCGGCAGTGCCGCCCAGGGTTTGCGACCGTACAGTGATTGACGGACTGCGCTCGCGCCCTTGGGCTTGGGACAAGGCGCCTTGGACAGGATGTTGTCGAGTGCTTGACGGGACGTGCGGCTTGAGAGTGAATCAGGCTCTCGACGTACTTCGGAGGTCGGGCTGCAGATGAAGGGCACATCCAAGAAGCAGGCATCCAAGTCCAAGGCTCAGGTCAGCCCCCTCCTCTTGAAGGAAGGCGGCAAGCCGCTCGGCCCAGGGGTCGTCAAGCGGCCACGACGCGAGGCGGCTTCGAGCGCGAACGCCGGCGAGGAACCGGGTTATACGCCGAGCGAGCAGGTCTTCCGCCGGCGCTAGCCTCCTCGGCGCTGCAGTAGGGCCCGCGCCCCCCACTCCTGGAGCAAGAATGAAGATCCTCTACGGCGTCGTCGGCGAGGGGATGGGCCATGCTACGCGTTCGCGGGTGATCCTCGAGGCGCTCTCGGTCAAGAACGAGGTGCTGGTGGTGGCCTCGGGGCGAGCGTACGACTTCCTGAGCGCGCGCTTTCCCAACGTCCACAAGATCTGGGGCTATACGCTCGCCTATGAGCAGAACGCGGTGAAGAGGCTCAAGACCGCGCTCCAGAACGCCCGTGGCGCCGTCGCTGGGGTGCCCGAGAACGTGCGCCAGTATTTTGAGATTAGTGAGAAGTTCTCCCCTGACTGCGTTGTGAGCGACTTCGAGACCTTCGCCTACCTCTACGGTCGCAACTGGATGCTGCCGGTGATCTCCATCGACAACATGCAGATCATCAACCGCTGCGTTCACGACCCGTCAATCATCGAGGGCTTCGAAACCGACTTCCAGCTCGCCAAAGGGATCGTGAAGAGCAAGCTGCCGGGCTGCTTCCACTACCTCGTCAGCACCTTCTTCTACCCGCCCCTTCGCAAACCGCGCACGACGCTCCTGCCGCCCATCCTGCGGCCCGAGATCCTCCAAGCGAAGCCGGAGGCGGGCGAGCACCTGCTCGTCTACCAGACCTCGACCTCGAACACCGAGCTGCCAGAGATCCTCAAGCGCTCGAAGCTGCCCTGCCGAATCTATGGGCTGCGCCGGGATCTCGATGAGGACCTGCGCGACGAGAACCTGCTCTACCGTCCCTTCAGCGAGCAGGGGTTCATCGATGACCTGCGGACCGCGCACGCGGTCATCGCCAACGGCGGCTTCACCCTGATGAGCGAGGCGGTCTACCTCCACAAACCGATGCTCGCACTGCCGGTCGGCGGCCAGTTTGAACAGGTCCTCAATGCCCGCTACCTCGAGGAGGAGGGCTTCGGTCTCTACGCCCCGACCTTGACCGACGAGGCCCTCGAGCGCTTCCTGCCGATGGTCGCGCGCTGCTCGGACAAGCTCGCCGGCTACCGGCAGGACGGCAACCGCGCTCTGCTCGCCAAGCTCGACGAGCTGCTCGAGCAGGTAGCCGCCGGCCGCGGGCTCGCTCCCGAGGCGATCGAGGAGCCCCCTTCCATCGAGGCCCCGCGCTTTACCGAGCGCTAGCGCCCTGCCCTCGCCTCGGCGCGAGGGCAGGCCAAACTGATACCAATGGCGCCCCTCCAGGCTCTCGGGCGCTTTGCAGCCTCGCTGCGGCCGGTGGAGCGGGCCGCCTTGGTCCACGGGCGCCGAATTAACCCGGCGCCCTCTGCAGGTGTACGAACGGGCGGCTCGAACGAGACATGGAGGACACGATGAAGTTGCTTTTCGCTCTTCTGCTCATCACAGCGCCCGCTGCCACGTTCGCCGCTGGCCGGGGCGATTGCCAGTGCGGCGCCGACGCCGCGCTCGAACAGGTCCGGCATGAAATCGCCGCGGCGCGCCTCGACAAGCTGCTCAGCCTCAGCGATGAGCAGGCGCGCGCCCTGGCGCCGCTCATCCGAGAGGCCCAGCAGCTCAAGGAGCAGTTCCGAGCCGAGCACGACCGGCGCCGACCTGCCATCACCCGGGCGCTCATCCAGGTGCGTGACGACATCCGCCGCGACGGCGTCGCCTCCGAGTCCTCGGCCAAGGTGCTCAGGCAAGCGCGCGGGGAGCTCGACACGGCCAAGATGCGAGAGAGGATGCGAGAGCTGCGCGAGCAAGTCGCGACCGTCCTCACCTCCGACCAGAAGCAGCGACTTCGTCAGTTTGATCCGCGGCCGCTCGCCGGTGTGAGCCGCGACGGAGCCGCACTCGAAGGCCGGGGCGAGAGGGGGCCAGGCCAGAAGAACGGTCGCGGGCGGCAGCGGATGGGTGGCAAGAAGGGCAAGCGAGGCCCGCTGATGGTCGTGCTCTCGCCCGAGTTTCTTGCCCTGCTTGAAAGCCGCGCCCGATAGTCAGTTTCTCGCTGCCAGATAGGCGACGACCTCCGGCCCATGCACGCCGTTCGGAGGTCGTGCGCTTCTGGCCCGTGAACCTGACAAGCCCGTATCTCCACGGACCGCCGTTCGCCCAACGAGCGGCCCGAAGAGGGCCTTGAAGACTCGTTCGAGCGGTAACCGATCAGCCCGAGCCCCTCGGCAGGTTCGGTCAGGCCGAAAGTCGGGCTGCTTGCCTCGTTCCTCGGGGAGCCAACGCTCGGAATGAGCGGGCCTGAGGTCGGGCAGCGAGCACCTCTTGACTTGCGCGCGTCGCGCACGCCCCCCTGACGCCCGCTCGGCCGCGAACACCAGCGCCCGAGCAACACCGGCGATACCGACGCGGGTAACGGGTGGCTCGCCGACGAATCGACCGACATCCCTCTGCCCCTGCGAGCCGAGCGGACAGAGGCCTCAGCTCATCCAGGCCCGCAACCGGCTTTCGTCGCGCCGCCGGGCACCGAGCTCCTTCTGCAGGAGCGCGGGCTCGACGAAGAAGGGGTTCTTGTGGTGCATGCAGCGGGCGAACACCGTCGGGTGGCACTCGAGGCCGCCCTGGAAGAGCAGGCTGCCGTTGAGCTGGCGGGCATCGTACAGGCACAGCGCGCTCAGCCCGAGCTCTCCACACGTCTCGCTCAGCTTGGAGTCGAACTGGAGCAGCTCGCTGTCGTCAGGCCAACCCGCCTCTTCCCAACCGAGACTGACGAGGAGCCGGCCGGCCTTCCGGGACCGCTTGCCCTTCGAGAAGGTCTTGGTCAAGTCGGCGCGCATGAGCCGTGCGTTCTCGCGACCACTCAAAAAGACGAGCCGCCCCTCGGCCTGAACCGAGCGCAGGTCGATGGAGTAGAGGTCTCGCAGTTGCGCGGCAACCCGCTCGTTCAGCCGGCCGTAACCGAGAAAAGCCGAGACCGCCCCGCCACGAATGCCTTCGGCGAGGTAATCAAGCGCCACCGCGGGGATGCCTGGCTCGGTATAGAGGAGGGAAGCGTGGCTTCCGGGCTTGAGCTCGATTTCCAGCGACGTCGGTCTGGCCTGGCGGTTCTTCATCTTTCACCTCTCCGCGATCGAGGGCCGCACAAGTAGCGATGCATCCAATTCTTGGCAAGGCGACGCGCCGGGCTCCGGCGCAAAGTGAGAAGCGCTAAACTTTTCAGCCTCAAGCACGACCGCCGCACGCGGCTTCTGGGCGCCACGACTCGCGCCGGTCTCGAGGAGCACCCGCCCGCGGCGAGGACCGCGAAATCAGCCCTTGCCAGCCTGCTCCTGCGTGAGGGCGTAGACGTAGTTGAGGACCTCGGCGACCGCGTCGTAGAGCTCCTCGGGCACCTCGTCGCCAATCTCGAGCTTGTTCAGGGCGTGGGCCAGAGGCACGTTGCGCATGATCGGGACCCCGGCTTCGCGGGCTATCGCGAGGATCCTCTCGGCCTTGACGCGCATGCCCTTGGCGACGACTCGCGGTGCGCTGTCCTCGTCCTTCTTGTACTTCAGGGCGATGGCGATCTCGGGTTCATCGTCAGCCACGCAGACCTCGCACAGGCACTCGCCAGCGGCCAGTCTAACACGTGGGGGCCGGGCGGCCGCACGAGGCCCAAGGGCGCGCGCGGACAGACAGGGCGGGCGGCAAGCAAGCCGCCGCTGTGCCGTTAGCCGAGCATCTCCTCGCGCTGCTGCTGGGCGTAGACGAAGTTGAGCACCTCGGCGACCGCGTCGTAGAGCTCTTCGGGGATCTCGTCCCCGAGCTCGAGGCGATAAAGGGCGTGAGCGAGGGGAACGTTGCGCATCGTCGCGACCCCAGCCTGCGCGGCGATCTGCTTGATGCGCTGCGCCTTGGCGTCGACACCCTTGGCCACCACCCGGGGCGCGCTGTCCTGTTCGCGCTCGTAGCGCAGGGCCACCGCGTAGTGGTCGGGGTTGGTGATCACCACGTCGGCCCCGGCCACGTCCTCTATCGACGCCGACTCGAGGATCTCCTGGTGCAGCTCCTTGCGCTTGGCCTTGTGGTGCGGGTCGCCCTCGGACTCCTTGTATTCGCGCTTCACCTCGTCCTTGGTCATCCTCTGGTCCTTCAAGAAGCTGTGCCGCTGCCACCAGAGGTCGAACAGCGCGAGGAGCACCAAGAGCATCGCCATGCGCGTCACCAGCGTGTAGGCGAGGCTGCCGGCGGCGGTCATGACCTGTTCGGGCGTCCCGCGCGCTGCGCCGACGACGAGCCCGAGCTCGCCCTTGAGCACCCTGTAGGCGACATAGCAGGCAAGCAGCAGCTTGGCCGTGCTCTTGACCAGCTCGACGAGCTGCTTCTTCGAGACCAGGTTCTTGAGCCCTTGGATAGGGTTGAGCTTGTCGAGCTTGGGCTTGACCGGATCGAGCGTGAACAGCGAGCCGACCTGCAGAAAGTCGGACAAGCCGCCGGCGATCGCGCCGGCCATCGCCACCGGCACGGTGAGGACGATGACCGCGAAGAGGCCCCCGTAGGCCGCCTGCGCGATGTCCTCGAAGGTGATGACCTCCAGGCCGATCTTGGAGAAGGTGAGCGCGAAGCCCTCCTTCGCCTTCTCGAGGATGAAAGGAAAGAGCGCCGCCATGCAGAAGAAGCCCGCCAGGAAGACGAAGGCGCCCGTCATGTCGCGCGACTTCCAGACCTGCCCCTTCTTTCGTGCGTCCTCGAGCTTTTTTGGAGTGGCTTCTTCGGTTTTTTCGCCGCTCTGCTCGGCCAAGCCTCACCACCTCCCTTCCGTGCCTGCCGGCGCTGGGCCGGGCGGTCGCGCTACGCGAAGAGGCCCACGACCTCGTTGACCTGCGCGAGCATCCATTCGAAGACCTCGACGAGCCGGTCGTAGGCGACCAGCAAGGCGAGCAGCGTCATCAGCGTGACGACCATCGGCTTGATCGACATGCTGATGAAGAAGACCTGGATCTGTGGGGCGATGCGGTTGATGAGCCCGAGCGACAGGTCGACGATGAAGACGGCTATCGCCGCGGGCGCCGCGAGCGCGACGGCCACGACCACCAGGTGCGCGCTCATCCTGATGACCAGCTCGAACAGCGGCCAGAAGCCGCGGCCAAAGCGCGGCCAGGCCTCAAGCGGGACGACCTCGAAGCTGTGGAACAAGGCCTGGATCACCACGTGGTGGCCGTTGAGCGCCAGGAAGACGACGACGGCGAACTGGAACTTGAAGCTGGCAAAGAGCGTCGCCTGCGACTGGATCTGCGGCACGAACACGGTGGCCATGTTCGCGCCGGAGGCGGTGTCCACGTAGGTCCCGGCGGCTTGGGCGGCCTGGAAGGCGATGGAGGAGGCGAAGGCGACGGCCAGCCCCACGAAGACCTCCTTGAGCAGCAGCAGCACGAAGGTGATCGAGCCCGAAGGGATGGGCGTGTCGGCGAGCAGCGGGTAGAGCAGCACCGAGAGCGCGATGCCGATGCCCATCTTGACCGGCGCTGGCACCACGTCCCCGCCCATGAACGGCGCGAGCAGGATCAGCGGCATCACCCGCGCCATGAGCAGCGCCCAGATCAGCAGCACGTTCGACACGTTCACGCTGACGCCGAGCTCCTGGAGGATCTGCTGCATGGTCTCCGCGCTCGCCTTGCGCCGGCTCAGCGCACCATGGCCGGGAAGCGGTCGAACAGCTCGAAGGTGAAGGCGAGCAACTGGTGGCCAATCCACGGCCCGGCGACGGCCAGCGTCCCGAAGACCATGAGGATCTTGGGCGCGAAGGTGAGCGTCTGCTCCTGGATCTGCGTGGTCGCCTGGAACAGCGAGATGATGAAGCCCACCACCAGGCTCATGAGGATGGGCGGCGACGAGGCGATGATCACCATGAAGAGCGCTTCGCGGGTGATGCTCGAAACAAAGGTCTCGATCACGCTTCCTCCGGCGTCTTTCAGATGTAGCTGATGACCAGGCCCTTGGTGATCAGGTACCAGCCATCGACCAGCACGAAGAGCAGCAGCTTGAAGGGCATGGAGATGACGGTCGGCGAGAGCATGTGCATGCCCAGCGCGAGCAGGATGTTCGCCACCACCATGTCGATGACGATGAACGGCACGAAGAGGATGAAGCCTATCTGGAAGGCCTGCTTGAGCTCGCTGATGACGAACGAGGGGACCACCACGATGAAGTCCTGCTCGGTCAGGTCCACCTTGTCCTGCTCGGCGCGGATGCGCTTGGCGAGCGAGAAGAACATGTTGCGGTCCTTGTAGGTCGAGTGCTTGAGCAGGAACTGGCGCATCGGCTCCTTGGCCTGATCGGCCGCCTTCACGAGCACCCCGACCGTCTGGACGCTCATCACCTCGCCCTTCGACTCGACCAGGTCGCCGGCCGAGCGGTACATGTCCATGCCCACCGGCGCCATGATGTAGATCGTCAGGATGATCGCCAGGCCGGTTATCACCTGCGTCGGCGGAATCTGCTGGGTGCCGAGCGCGCTGCGCACGATGGAGAGCACGACCGCGATCTTCACGAACGAGGTCACCATCAGCAGCACGAAGGGCACCAGCGCCAACGCCCCGAGCGCCACCATCAGCACCAGCGGCCGCGAGGCTATCGAGCTGGGCGTCAGTTGCGAGGAGAGCTGCTCGACCTTGGAGGCTCTCTGCGCCGCGGCGGCCACGGCGGGCATCACCGCCACGGCCGCAAAGGCCAGCCCTGCCCACAGACGCCTTCGGAACGTATCGGTCATCTTCGGCCCTCTTCAGGAGGGGTCGCCGCCTTGCGGCTTCCTCGGCGCTGGCTTGATGGTGAGGCGCTCCCAGAACGGGCGGGCGGAGGTCGCCGCGGCTTGCTGCTTGCGCGCCAACGCCTCCTCGACCCGCCCCTTGTCCAGGTGGCCAAGCAGGTTGACCTCGCGCTCGCCCACGCCCACCAACAGGTAGTCGCCCGCGGCCTCCACGACGTAGACGCTCTTCTTCGGCTCGAGGGCAAAGCGCTCGTGCACCGTGACGACCGACGCGCGCCCGGGGGCCTGGACGAGCCTGCGCAGCCCGAAGTTGAGGGTGAGGTAGATGATCGCCACCACCGCCGCGAGCACGACGAGCATCCGCACCAGCGCGCCGAGCAGGCTCATCCCCGTCCCCGGCTCGGCCCACTGCGGCCGGTCATCGAGCTCGCCTTGGCCGGCCTGGGCGCCGTCCACCGGCCGCACGGAGGCGAGCGCGCCCAAGGCGGACGGGTCGCTGCCCGGCGAGGCGGGTCTCTCGACCTCGGCCGCCGCCGGCCGCGCTACGCTCCCTGGCCCCTCCTGCCCGGCCGCGCCCGCGGGCAGCGCCGCGGCGAGGACCAGGCAGGCGGCCGAAACTCGCAGAAGGCCTGCCAAACGCGAGGTTCATACCGTGCGCCATTGGACAGGTCAAACCGGCCGACACCTCGGCCGCGCCCGCCCGCGTCCGGTCTCGTCACCCTTGCTCCCGCCCACACGGCGCGCGTAGGATCGTCGACTCTCTGGCTTTGTCGTGGAGGCAGGCATGTTCAGACTTCGGTGGACGGTCCTCGGCGCGCTGCTCGCTCTCGGAGCAGGCCTGTCCGGTTGCTCGTGTGACGACCCGCCGCCGGTCCAGACCGCGGAGGACGGCGGCAGCGAAGGCCCGGTCTGCGCCGAGGGCAAGACCGCTTGCCAGACCGCCGACGACTGCCCCGAGCGGCACCTCTGCCGGCTCGACAAGTCGACGGGCGCCCGCTGCTGCGATCGCGGCCCGCGCACCTGCACCGACAAGTCCGACTGCTGCCCGGGCCAGACCTGCACCAGCGAGGGGCGCTGCGTCGACAGCTTCGACGAGTGCACGGTCGACGCGGACTGCAGCGAGGCCGGCGACAGGGTCTGCCGCGAGTGGGTCGACCCGGCCCTCGGGCCCACCAAGCGCTGCACCTTCGAGCGCTGCGGGGCCGGAGGCGCCTGCCCCGAGGGACAGTTCTGCTTCGCCGACTTCTGCGTCGCCGCGCCGCCCTGTGACGGGAGCTGCGAGCAGGGCGAGGCCTGCGTGCCGCAGAACAACAAGTGCCACCCGTTCGGCGACCGCTGCGACCTGGCGCCCAAGCCCGGCCACCTCATCGTCTTCAGCAACCCGGAGAACGTCTACGACGTCTGCCTGCTCGCCGAGGTCGCCTGCGAGTACGCGGAGTTGCCCCCGCTCGCCACCGGTGGCCTCGGGCGCTATGCCTCTATCGCTGCCCGCGACGGCAAGGTCGCCGTCGCCCACTACGACGGCAGGTATGGCGATCTGGTGGTCAGCGACTTCGACGCACAAGGCAAGCTGCTCGGCTCCAAGTGGGTCGACGGTGTCCCGGCCGAAGGGACGCTGGTCGCCTCCCCGGCCGGACCTCGCGGCGGCATCGCCGAGCCCGGACCGGACGTCGGCAAGCACACCGACCTCGCCTTCAAGCCCGACGGGACCCTGCACGCGGTCTACTACGACCAGACCAACGGCGATCTCCGCTACGCCGAGCGGGCCCCGAACGGCACCTGGAGCGCGCCCTACGCGGTCGATGGAGCCGACGCGGACGTGGGGCTGTTCGCCTCGCTCGACTTCGACCCGCAGGGCAGGCCCGCCATCGCCTACTTCCAGCGCGGCGCCTCGGAGTCCTCGACCCTCGGCTGCCCCGCGGCCCCGAGCGCGCCGAAGGCGCTGGTGACCGGGGTCAAGCTGGCCCGCGCAAACAGCGAGCACCCGTCGTCCGCCGCCGACTGGACCGTTGAGCTGGTCGCCTGTGGCGCGCGCCCGCCCGCCCCTTGCTTCGGCTGCACGACGCCCGACAGCGGCAAGGTGTGCGTCGTCGACAGCTCTTCGGCGAACGGCACCCGCTGCGCGACCCCCTCGACGAGCTGCACCTCGTGCGGCTCGACCGAGGTGTGCATCGCGAGCGGCTCGCGCGGAGTCTGCGCGGCCAAGGGCAACCCCACCGAGGTCGAGGGGCTGCCGCCGGGCGTTGGCCTCTTCCCCTCGCTCGCCTTCAAGGGCTCGACGCCGGTCATCGCCTGGTACGACCACAACGCGGGCAACCTCGTCGTCTCGCAGAGCACCGGCTCGAGCTGGACGGAGACGATCATCGACGGCGAGGAGAACGGCGCGGACACCGGCGACGTCGGCCTCTACCCCTCGCTCCTCGTCGACGCGAGCGGCAACTTCAACCTCGCCTACCACGACGCTTCGCGCCGGGGCCTGCGCTTCTTCTCCGGGGCGACCCTCGAGAAGCTGACGGGCCAGCTCAACCCGCCGGGCTCCAGCTTCATCGACAAGGGCCTGACCGACCCGATGCTCGACGGTCCTTCCTGGGTCGGCGCCGATGCGGCGCTCGCCTTCACCAGCTTCGGCAACTGGGCGGTCTACCAGAACTCGACCGCCTCGGACCTGCGGCTCTCCAAGCAGGAGCAGTCCGGATGGAGCCTGGCCAGGGAGTGGACCGAAGGCGCGGTGGGCTTCTTCGCCGACGCCGCCGAGATGAACGGCAAGCTCTACATCGCCCACGCGCTGATCCGCGCGCGAATCGTCGACGGCAAGCCGGTGGCCGACAACCAGCTTCGGCTCGAGGTCTTCACGCCGTAGCCTGAAGCGCTCCCTCGCGGTCGCTCGAGGCCTGCTCCCCGCCAAGGAGCAGGCCTCTTCGTTTCCGGGGCCGGCAGTCGCGCGGGGGCCTGGGACGCCATTCCTCCGTGTTCTTCAGGTTCGGTGGGCTCGCCAGGCGGGCCAACTCGAGCAAGCGGGCTGGTGGGCCTCGGCGATCCGGGCAATGCAGTAAGAAGAGCACGGGGGCGCCGAGAAGAGCTTGCGCCGGGACGCTGCAGCGACCGGAGCGCGGCTTCCAAGAGCGGCGAGGGCGCGGCCCGGTCCCGGCGAAACCTCTTACCCGGCTCCTCTCCCGGCCCGCCGCCGCCGCGGCTCGCAAGGGCGCTCAAGGTGCGCCGGCACGATCTCCTCGAGGGCGGCCGCTTCCTTGTTCATCAGGCGGGCGAAGTGGCGCCCCCTCTTCGCCGGCGACAGGCGTCCCGCGGGTGCCCGCCGAGGCGGCCGGGGCTCAGGTTCCAGCCGACGACGGGGGCGAAGCGGGTGAGGTCGTGCCCTCGCCCGCCAGCTCCTTGCGCCGCGCGCGCGCCTTGAGAACGCGGGTGACCACAGCTCCGCCGACCGCGGTCAGCAGCGCCGCGGCGAGCGCGCCGTAGCCCTGGATGCGCGCCAGCCGTTGCATCGCCAGCGCCACGTGTTTCTCACAGTGGCAGACCGTCTCCGGGATATCCGGGGTCGCCCACCACTCGAGGACTCCGGGGGCGATGGCGAGGCAGACCAGCATGCCCGCCAGAGCGCCGAAGGCCAGCAGCGACAGATACTTCTTCAGAGCTCTGAGGAAGTTGTTCACGCGGCCTTCTTACCACGAGAGCTCATCGCGATGCTCGCGGCCGCCGCGCCCGCGGGCTCGGTCGAAGTCGCCGAGCCGCACCTGCGACCGCTCGAAATGAGGCGATAGGCGCCGGCCGCGCGCAGGCCCACGGACGAGAAAGCGGGCGGCCGCCCGAAGCGACCGCCCGCCAGTGACTACCGCACGAGACCGATTAGAACAGCGAGATGGTGTCGGTCTGCGGCGCGTTGGTGCGCACGTTCATCAGCGGCTGAGCGTAGCCGGCGATGCCCGCAGCGCCCATGCAGCTTCCGGCGCCGCCGATGCGGCGGATGACCATGCCGTCGATCCGCTGGTCACCGACTGGGCGCACGTAGATGCCGCTGAACGAGATCGACGTGCCGGTGTCGCCCGGATCGATCGGGAAGGCACCGTTGGGCTTGTAGGCGATGGTCAGCACGTTCTCGGCGGGGACCGCCTGCACCTGCTCGGAGGCGCGGTTCTCCGGGTACTGATCCGGCGGCTGCGGAGGCATCGAGCCGTTGTTGTTGATGTCGCCCGGCCACTGGATGTCGTAGCTCTGGCAGTCGATGGTCTCGGGGACGATCTGGATGGGGCGGTTGAAGGTGATGACGAGCCGCCCGTTGTTGCCCAGCAGGTCCATCGGGTTGTCGGCGTTCGAGAAGAGCGCGTAGAGCATGTCGTTGTCGGCGATGCTCGACGAGCTGACCGAAAGGCCCTGCTCCGGGGCGTCGACGCCGGCGATGAAGTCGAGGCTGCCCGACAGGACGCCGCGTCCCTCGTAGAGGTCGGCGCGGAAGGCCTCGCAGTGGTAGGTGGCGCCGTTGACGAGCGAGGTGCCGGGGATGACGATCACGCCGTCGGTGTTGTCGATGTTGGCGCTGCGGCCGACGATGGCGCCCGCGGTCGTGTTCTGCGGCTCGATGAAGTCGCCGTCGGTCTTCAGGCTGTTGCTCGCCTGGCGAATCTGGCAGCTCACGTCGACGTCGTTGATGCCGCGCCCGTTCATGTGGACGAACAGCTTGTAGTCGACCGAGTAGTTGCGCGGGAACATGCGGATGTTCGCCACCATCTGCCGGTTGTCGTCGTTGTCGCCGCTCGGGATGGGAAAGACCACCGAGCCGTGGAACGACTCATAGCCGTCGCGCTGCGCGAAGATCGGCAGAATCTCGCCGTAGGGCACGCCCTCGAGCCGGTAGCAGCCCTCGAGCGAGATCTTGTTGCTCTCGTTCGCGTCGCCCGTCTTGCACGGCTGCGCCCGAAAGAACTCGCCGTCGATGATTGCGTAGACCTGGTTGGTCAGGTCGCCGTTGTCGCTGGCGTTCTTGATGTCGCCGTCGTCCTCGAAGAAGTTCAGCCGCTGTCCGGTCTGGCCGTCGATGACGAAACCGACCACGACGCCATCGCCGCGCGGCCCGCAGGCGGCGGCCAGCGCGATAACCCCAACGAGAAGTACCTTGCTCAGCTTACCCATTGACCTTCCTCCGAATGTCCATTCGTTAAAACCCGCGCTACCTTCATTTGGACCCGACGGCGCTGTCAAGCCCCCGGGGCAGCGCCCCCTTATGGCTCAGTTCCAGTAGCTGGATTCCCTTGGGAAACGGGCAAGCCTCGACCGCGCGCGACCGCCGATTCGCAGACGCTGACACCGAAACCAAGGGGGAGCCGACGCTGCAGGCGCGGGCGGAATCGCCGTCGGCATCACCTTGCGGGCATGGCGGTGCACGCAGCGGATGGAACCCGCCGCCCGAAGCGAGCGCGCTTGGGGGCGCGTTACGCCAGACGGACGCGCCGCCCAGGGTGGGCGGCCGCGCGGCAAGATTGGAGGCTAGAAAGGCGGGCTGCCAGGCTGCTGGCTACGAGGGGGGGATTGGCTACTCGTCCTCGTCTTCGTCTTCCTCGTCGAAGTCCTCGGAGTCTTCGGCCTCGTCGAACAAGTCTGCCAGGCGCTCGTACTGCTCGAGGCGATCGTATTCGTCCTCGTCGTTGTGCCGGCGGCCTCTCAGCGTATCGACCATCGCCTCGCCTCCCTCGCCCGTTGGCGCTGCGTCGCCCGGCGAACCTGGTTGAGCTTTCGGGCGCGTGGAGAGCCGCGCCCACTGCCCTTTGCCGCGCCTAGCATGGGCACGCACCCGGACGCGAACAAGGCGCCAGGCTCCCCGGCGCGAGCTTGCCGCGGAATCCGGCCGCCGTGTGCACGAGCGAGACGCGCGACCGCCCCGGCCTTTGGCCTGGCGCAGTCGCCGCCGCGATCGCGCCGGTCGAGGGCCGGCCGGCCGCGCTGGCGCGAGCCTGCCTGCCCGTCTCTGGCGTGGGAGAGCGCCGGTCAGAAGTTGAAGTCGAAGTCGAGCTCGTCCTCGGCGGGGGCCGCAGCTTGCGCCGCGTCCGGCTCGGCGCGCTGCTCGCCTCCCTCGAGCCGGTCGCCGCCCTTCTCCTGGGCGGCTCTGAGCGCCTCGCCCGCCTCCTTGAGCAGACCGCCGAAGCTGACCTCGGAGCCGCACCCCTCGTAGGCCGAAATCCCGATCGACACCGTCATCAGCGGCCCTCTCGCCTCGCGCAGCTTCTCGCGCAACCGCTCTGCAGCCTGCTGTGCGCCGCCGCGCCCGGTGTGCGGCAGGTAGACGAGCAGCTTGTCCTCGGCGAAGAGCACGCACAGGTCGACGCCGCGGATCCCCTCGACGACGGTGGTCATCAGCCGGCCGATCATCCGCGCCTGGTCCCGCCTGTCGAGTGACTCGACCGCTTCGCGGAAGTGGTCGATCCCGATCATCAGGAACGCGAGTGGGAACCGGTAGCGGCGCGCCCGCTTCACCTCCAGCAGCAAGAGGCGCTTGAAGAAGTTGAAGTCGGCCTGGGGCGGCGCCGAAGTCGAGTCGTAGGGCGCCTCGATGCGCTTGTCGGCTTCTCCCTCGAGCTGGGCGGCGCGCTGGGCCAGATCCCGAACCCGCAACGCCAGCCGCACGCAGGAGACGAGGCTGCCCCTCTTGATCGGGCCGACGAGATAGCCGTCGGCGCCGGCCGACTCGACGCGCTCCTCGGCACCGCGATCCTCGCCAGGCTCGAACAACAGCAGGGCCTGCAGCCCGGGAACGATCTCCTTCGCCCTGTGACACAGGTCCGCGTCCGGACCGCTCGCCGCGTAGATCACCAGGTCGGGCATCGCGTGGCGCACCCTCTGGAGCGCCGCATCGCAACAGTCGGCGACCTCGACCTCCATCGCCGCGCTCTCGAGGTGGCGCTTGAGCTCGGAGGCAACCGCACGATTCGCGTCGACAACAAGGATGCGCGGCTTGGGCTGCACGGTCGGCTCCTGGACAGTGGGGCCGCGGATTGTAACTCGGCCACTTGCGAGTGTATCGGCTCGGGCGCCCCCGGGTGGGGCTCGGCGCCTTGACGCGGTCGCGAGCCGGGTGGCAGGTTGCCGCGCTCTTGCCCACTATCTTCCGCGAAGAGACCCCTTCCCCGAGGTGGCACGTGCGTTACAAGCTCGACAATGGCTTGACCGTGGTCCTCCAGCCCCAGCGGACCGCACCGGTCGCCGCGCTCCAGGTCTGGGTCAAAGCGGGCAGCGCCGACGAAGCGCCCGAGGAGGCGGGCTTGGCGCACCTGCACGAGCACATGCTCTTCAAGGGCACCGCGCGGCGCGGCTCGGGCGAGATCGCCCGGGACATCGAGGCTCGCGGCGGGGAGATCAACGCCTGGACCAGCTTCGACCAGACCGTCTACCACCTCGTGCTCGCCTCGCCCTTCTTCTCCGACGGCCTCGACATCCTCGCCGACGCGGTGCGCGCCTCCTCCTTCGACCCGGCCGAGCTCGCGCGCGAGATCGAAGTCGTGATGGAGGAGATCAAACGCTCCCAGGACCTGCCCTCCAGGCGCATGTCGAGGGCGATGTTCGAGACCGCCTACGGCGAGCACCCCTATCGCTGGCCCATCCTCGGCACCGAGAAGACGGTGAAGAGCTTTGACCGGGCGGGCATGCTCGACTTCTTCAGGCGCCACTACACGCCCGACAACATCGTCCTCGTCGTCGCCGGCGACCTCGACGAAGAGCAAGCGCGCCGGCAGATCGAGCGCCACTTCGGCGGCGACTGGGGCAAGCGGCACGCCGGCCACCTCGCGCGCAAGGCCGAGCCCAGGCAGCACGAGCCGCGCTTTGCCATCGCCTTCGAGCCGATCAATGAGGCGCAGTTCGCGCTCGCCTACCACATCGCCGAGCTCACCTCGCCGGACATCCCCGCGCTCGACCTGCTCGCGGTCATCCTCGGCCAGGGCGAGGGCTCACGGCTCAGCCTCGGGCTGAAGATCGAGAGGACGCTCGCGAGCGAGGTCTACGCCTACGCCTACACCCCCAAGGACCCGGGGCTGCTCGTCGTCGGGGCGATGCTCGCTCCCGAGACAGTCAAAGAGGCGGTCGAGGCGATGCTCGTCGAGCTGCGCCGCCTGCAGCTCACGCCCGTCGACGACGGCGAGCTCGCCGTCGCCAAGCGGATCATCGACGCCGACTCCATCTACGGCCGCGAGACGGTGCAGGGGGTGGCGCGCAAGCTCGGCTTCTATGAGGCGGTCGCGGGCGACCTCGACTTCGAGCGGCTCTACTACGAGCGCATCGCGCAGGTGACGCCCCAGGCTCTCCTCGAGGTCGCCCGGCGGTATCTGGGCGCCGAGAACCTGACCTTCGCCGCGGTCTTCCCCCAGGCGACCAAAATCAGCGAGCCGGAGCTTCGCGAGCTGGTCGCGCGCGTCTGCTCGGGCGAGCCGGCAGCGCGTGCGGCGAGGCCCGCCCCCGCTTCACAGCCGCCCAGGCACCTCTCGCCCCCCCGCGTCGCGCGCCATCGCTCCCAGACCGGCATCGAGCGGGCCAAGCTCGCCAGCGGCGCGACGGTGCTCGTCAAGCCCGAGCGCAACGTCCCGCTGGTCGCCCTGCGCGCGGTCTGGCCCGGCGGCCTGCGGCACGAGACCGAACAGAACAACGGAGTCTCCCAGCTCTACAGCCGGCTGATGACCCGCTCGACGGCATGCCGCGGGGCGGCGGAGATCGCCCACGAGATCGATCAGATAGCCGGCAGCATCCAGGGCAGCGCCGGCCGCAACTCCATCGGCCTGCGGGGCGAGTTTCTCGCCCGCCACTTCGACCGCGCGATGGACCTCGTCGCCGAGTGCCTCACTCAACCGGGCTTCGACCCGCAGGAGCTCGAACGCGAGCGCTCACTGCTGCTGCAGGACATTCGCGCCCGCGACGACAACCCGGCCGGCGCCATCTTCGAGCTGTTCACCCGCACGCTTTTCGTCGTCCACCCCTACCGCTTCGACACCCTCGGCGAGCAGGCCTCGGTCCAGGCGCTCTCGCTCGAGGGGCTGCGCGCCCTCAAAGCCGGGCCGCTGCACCTGTCGAACCTGACCCTGGCCATCGTCGGCGACATCGACCCCGACCGCGCCTTCGCGCTGGCCGAAGAGCTCTTCGACCGCGCCGACGGCCTCGCGCAGCCCGCCCCAGCCGTGCCACTCGAGCCCGCCCAGGACGCGCCGCGCCGCGTTTTTCGCGAGCTCGACCGGGAGCAGGCCCACCTCATCTACGGCTTTCCCGGCGTCACGGTCAGCTCACCCGAGCGCTTCGCCATCGACGTGCTCTCCAGCGTCCTCTCCGGCCAGGGCGGCCGGCTCTTCGTCGAGCTGCGCGACAAGCGCTCGATGGCCTACAGCATCAGCTCCTTTTCGGTCGAGGGGATCGACCCCGGCTACTTTGGCGTCTACATGGGCACGAGCCCGGAGAAGGTGCCCGCCGCCTTCCAGGCCATTTGCGAGGAGCTCGACAAGCTCGCCCAGACCCCGATCTCGGCCGCCGAGCTCGACAGGGCCAAGCGCTACCTCGTCGGCGCGCACGCCATCGGCCTGCAGAAGAACAGCGCGCGCGCCGCGCTCATCGCCTATGACGATGCCTACGGCACCGGCGCCGACTCGTATCTGCAATACGATGCGCAGATCGAGGCGGTCACCCCGGAGATGGTGCTCGGGGCCGCCCGCTCTATCCTCGACCCGCGGCGAGGCACGCTCGCGGTGCTCGGGCGGCGCACCGCCGACATGAGCTACGTTGGAGGATGAAAATCCGTTGAGAAGTCTCTCTTCGACTCAGTCCGGTTCCGCTCACCCTGAACGGAGTCGAAGGGCCCCTCGACTTCATCCTCGCAGGCTCGGCCGACGCTCGGGCCTCTCGACTTTGCTCGAGGTGACCGGAGGGGGCGGGCCGAGCCCAAGGAGATTTCTCGACACCTCATGACTGTTCGAGGGGGGATTCGCTGACAACTCTGACCCCACCACCAAGGCTGCGATTCCCGTGTACTACTCGCTTCACGTCGAAGTCCCCGAAGAGGCCGCCGAGCTGCTCCAGGCGGTCATCGATGGCACCAACCCGCTCGGCCTCGAAATCCGCGACCACACCCTGAAGCCGCCTCCCGGCGCCCCGCCGCTCAAGCCCGGGTGCGTCGAGCTGAAGGTCTATTACGAGGGCGCACACGAGGCAGAAGAGGCGCAGCACCAGGTGCGCGCCGAGCTGCCCGAAGCCGAGCCCCGCGTCGCGCCGGTCGAAGAGGAGGACTGGTCCGAGACCTGGAAGAAGCACATCCGCTCGGTGCGCGTCGGGCGGATCTGGGTCGGGCCGTCGTGGCAGGTCGAAAAGGCGGGCGATGCCCCGGTGCACATCGTCATCGACCCGGGCATGGCCTTCGGCACGGGCGACCACCCGACCACCGAGATGTGCCTCGCCGAGTTGGATCTCGAGCTGCCTTGCCGCCCCGGCGCGAGCGTGCTCGACGTGGGGACCGGTTCGGGCGTGCTCGCCATCGCCGCGCGCAAGCTGGGCGCCGGCAGGGTCGTCGGCAACGACGTCGACCCGGTCGCCGTCCAGATCGCCCGCGAGAACGCCGAGAAGAACGCCGTGCCCGAGCTCGAGCTGACCGAGAAGCCGCTCGAGCGTCTCGGCGGCACCTTCGACCTCGTCGTGGCCAACATCTTCGCCAACGTGCTCTGCCAGCTCGCCCCACGGCTCGCGGCCCGCACCGCGAAGGACGGGCTGCTGCTGCTCACCGGCATCCTCGACACCCAGGCCGAGGAGGTGCAGCAGGCCTTCGAGCGCGAGGGCATGAAGCTGCAGGCACGCCGCGCCTCGGGCGAGTGGGTCCTGCTGACGTTCGACAACCGGGCCTCGGCGTAGTCCGGCTCCCCGGGGCGCCTTTCTGGTCAGCCCGAGTCCCCCCGAGCTTGTTCGTCTCTTGGGCCCCCGGCCCTCGGAGCCCCCAGTGATCCGTCTGCCCCTGCCCCGCGAGCGCATCGCCGAGCGCGTCGAGCTGACCCGCTCCGAGCGCCACTACCTGCTCGACGTGCTGCGACTGCGCGAAGGCGACGAGCTCGAGGTCTTCGACGGCGCGGGCGGACGCCATCGCGCCTGGCTCGAGGGCGACTCGTCCCTGCGGCTCGGGCCCAGGAGCGCCGACGCGCCCTCGCACGCGCCCATCGCGCTGGCGCAAGCGCTCGCCAAGGGCGAGAAGATGGAGCTCGTCATCGAGAAGGCGACCGAGCTCGGCGTCGCCGAGATCCTGCCGTTCGCGAGCGAGCGCAGCGTCGTCCGGCTTGAGGGCCGACGCGCCGAGGAGAGGGTCGAGCGCTGGCGCCGGATAGCGGCCTCGGCCGCGCGCCAATGCGGCCGCGCCGACCTCCCGGCCGTCCAACCGGTCGGCACGCTCGAGTCGGTCCTCGCCTCCGCGGCGCACCGGGGCGCCCGCCGGCTGTTTCTCTGGGAGAAGGAACACGAGCGGCGCCTCTCGAGCGCTCTGGCCGGCTTCGACGGCCCGGTGGTGCTGATCGTCGGCCCCGAGGGCGGCTTCAGCGACGCCGAGGCAGAGCTCGCGCGCGCCCGCGGCGCCGAGACGGTGAGCCTGGGAGCCCGGGTGCTGCGCACCGAGACCGTGGCGCTCGCCGCGCTCGCCGTCGCCCAGTTCCTGCGAGGCGAGCTCGCCTGAAAGCTTTGTGTTCCCCGGTGTTTCTACCCAGTCCAGTTCTTGACCCTACCTTCTCCCACCGCTACCTTGGCGCCTGTTCTCGAGGTGGGGCAAAGCCCCGAATGAACAAGGAGAACGAGCTTGCCCGCCTGCCCGAAATGCGGATCGCAAGCAGCCAACGCGCTGCGCTGCCCGGTCTGCAAGGCGACCTTCGCGAGGCCGCTCTCGTTTGACGAAGACCCCGCCCCCGTCGCCTCGCCGCTGTTGAGCAGAGAGCTCGACCTGGACAGGCGCGCGACGCCGCGTCAGGACCTGTCGCGAAACCAGCCTGACCTCGGCTCGCCACCTCCAGTCACCTCGAGCGAAGTCGAGGGACCCTCGACTCCGGCCTCGCAGGCTGGGCCTTCGCTCGGGCTGACCGGTTGTCGCTCGAAGGGTTCTTCGACACATCTTCAGGGCGCGGCGCCCCCTGCCCCGGCGGCTACTCCCGGTTCCGAGCCGGCCTGGGCCGATTCACCGAAGAAGGTGCCGGCCGCGCAGGGCTTCTCGGACGCCGCGTGGCTGAAGCCTCCTGCCGCCGGGAGAGAGCCCGCGACAGCGGCCTCCACCCGGTCGCTCAAGCAGGTCGCGGAGCCAGCAGCCTCGAACGCGAACGCCCGGCTGGCGACAGCGGCGACTGCGGCGGTTGCGAAGCCGTCTCCGACTCCGGCGATCGCCACAGCCAGGCAGGTCCCCTCGCCGCCGGCCGCGCCCGTCGCAAAGGTCCGGCCCGCCCCTGTCACGGGCGCCGGGCAGGCCGCGAGTGCGAAACCCCTCGCACCCGCGAGCCCCGCTGCGGCCCCTGTTTCGGCAAAGCCTCCCGCCGATCCTGCGGCCGCGGCGGGCCACCCGGCCGCCGGGCTCCCGGTCGCGACGCCCACCCCGCGGGTCAGGCCACAGCCCCAGCCGGTCGCCATCCCAGCGAAGCCGGCTGTGGCAGCGAGGCCGCCTGCAGCGGCCCCGAGAGCACCCGTCGTGACCTCCGGCGAGGCAGGGCCGCGCCCCGCGCCCTCGGCATCGGTGGCGCGGCCGCAGACAACGACAAGTCGAGCCTCCTCCACGCCGGCCGCCGAGTCGGCTCCCGCCGCGCCCGCGGCCCCGGCGATTTCTTCGAGGGCGACCGCGGCGGCGAAGCCCGCGACGCCCTCCACGCCTGCCGCCGAGTCGCCCCCCGCAAGCTCGCCCGCGGGCCTCAGTCCGACTGCCGAGGCGAGGCCGCCGACGCCGCCCGCTGCGCCGGATCCTGCCCTCCCCGCCAACCCGGTGACTTCCGCCCAAGCGCCCTCGGCAGCACCCGCCGCAGCCCCGGCGCCTTCGGCCGCGCTGCCACGCCGTCGCACGCCTGCCTATGGATCGCCGGCGCTGGCCTCCGGCAAACAGGCGCTCACCGCGACCGCGACCTCCTCGGCCGTCTATGACGTCTCCAAGAAGCCCCTGCCCGCGGCCGAAAGCCTCGTCGAAGAGATCCACGCCGCGCCCGGGGCGATCATCTCGCGCCTGGCCGCTTGGATGGTCGACGGTGCCGTCCTCGGGGCGCTCTTCGTCGCCTTCCTGTTCGTCGCCCAGGCGATCGCCGGCTCGGCGCCCATCGCGTCGCAGGCCACGGGGATCGATTGGCTCGTCGAGCGGGCCTTGGCGGCTCGTTCGCTCGCGCTGCCTGGCGCCGCGCTGTTCGCCGCGCTCGCCTTCGTCTACTCGTCGCTCTTCCACGCGCTGGGCGGCCACACGCTCGGCGAGCGGCTCTTCGGCCTGGTGGTCGTCGACGAGAGCGGGCAGTCGCCACGGCTCGCGGTCTCGGCGGCGCGCTCGGCGCTCGGGCTCCTCTCCGCGGCGCTCCTGATGATGGGCTTCGCGCTCGCGCTCTTCGACCGGCGGCGCCAGTCGCTCCACGACAAGCTGACCCGCACCTTCGTGGTGCACCTGCTCGAGGACCACGGGCGCACCTAACATCGGACCGGCACGGCGCGGTAATATCCGCGTCGTCCTTTCGCTCTCTGACCGGCGGGGTCGCCCGCCACCAAACCACGTCGTCTCCCGGCCCGGCTCGGGCCACTCCTCGCGCGCGGATGCCCCTCAAGCTCGCCGGCCTTCTCGTCACCTCCGGCACGGTGCCGTCGAATCTGCTCGACGACGCGCTGCGACGACAGGTGCTCGCCGGAGGCTCCATCGACACCGCCCTGCTCGAGTGCGGCGCGCCGCTCTCCGAGGAGGCCTATGTCCGAGCGATAGAACAGACCTCCGGGTTGCCGGCCGTGGAGGCAGCGCAGTTGCTCGAGGTCGACCCGCGCGCCGCCCGCCTCGTGCCGGCCAAGCTCGCCGAGCGCCACTGCCTCCTGCCGCTCAAGGAGGACGGCCGCACGCTGCACGTCGCGGTCGCCTATCCGCCCAACGTGCAGATGCTCGAGGAAATCGGCTTCCTGCTCGGCCGCGACCTCAATCCCTTCGTGGCAGTCGAGGCCCGGTTGCGCGAAGCCATCGCGCGCGTCTACGGCCTGCCGATGCCGGCGCGCCACGCCGCGCTCGTCGCGCTGCTCGGGCCAGTACACGCCGAGCCGGAGGGCGCGCCGGTCCACAGCGGGCAGGTCGAAGCCGACGAACCGCCTGCCGCGAGCTCCGAGCCTGCGGCGCAATCGCCGCGCTCGGCCGCGGGCGCGCGCGCAGAGCCCGGCTCGCCCCCGAGCGCGAGCTCCGAGCCGGCCTCCGAGCCCACGGCCGCCGTCGCCGCGGACGAGGAGATCCAGTTCGACACCGTCGACGAGGGCGGCGCGGCTGCAGCGACGACGCCCCCCGAGCCCGCGGAGCCGGCCAAGCCTGCCGACAAGCGCGACGGCTCGCCTGTCACTCTCACACGCGACGAGCCCGACGGGCTCGCCTCGGCCATCGAGCGCGTCCTGGCCGCCGTCGAGGCGGACCCGCGGGTGCTCCAAACCCGCCCGCACCGCAAGGCCCCGCGCGATCGCGTGGATGTCGCGGGCATCGCCAGCCGCATCGTCGCCGTCTCCGGTGGCACGCCGGCGCTCGACGGACAGCCGGTCCAGACCTGGACCCTCGGCAAGGCGCGCAGGGAGCTCGACCGGGCCGAGGACCGCCACCAGATCATCGACGTCGCCCTGCGCTTCGCGCTTAAGACCTTCGACTTCGTCGCCTCCTTCGCCGTCGTCGGCGGCAACGCGGTCGGCTGGACCGCGGTGACGCCCAAGGGTCGCAGCGACGAGCTCGTCGAACGGATAAGCCTGCCGCTCGACGCCCCCAGCGTGCTGCGCACCGTGCTGATGACCCGCGGGCGCTATCTCGGCCCCATCCCGAGCGACCCGCTGTCGCAATCGCTCATCGCGCAGATGGGCCGGTCCGAGCCGAAGGCGGCGTTCCTCTATCCGGTCGAGGTGCGCGATCGGCCGGTCGTCATCCTTTACGGCGACGCGGTGGGCCGGCCGGTCTCCGACCGGCGCGTCGCCGAGCTGGTCCTGTTCGCGCAGAGGCTCGGGCCGCGGTTCGAGCGCCTCATCATCGAGCAGAAGCGCCGCCTTGCAGCGGCCGCAGCCGAGCCGGCCGCACGCGAGCCCAAGCCCAAGCCCGAAGCCGGGCAGGCGATCGAGGGCCCGGCTTTCTCGATGCAGCCGCCTGCCCTGACCGCGGCGGAGCTGTTCGCCCAAAGCCCGGTTCGCCGCCGCGCTCGCAAGCCCGCGTCGAGCTATGGCCCGTTGCTGCCCTCGCCCGTGCATGCGGCGCCCGCCCCGGGGGTTTCGCGCGTCGCCGCGGCGCGCGCCTCGGACTTCGGCACGCAGCTCCCTTCGATGGACGAGCTGTTCGGGGCCGCCGACAGGCTGGTGGGCACCGACCTGAACGAGAGAGCCAAGGCGCTCGGCGAGCTGTGCCGCTTCCCCGAGGTGGCCGCCGCGGTGCTGGTCGCGCGCTTTCCCGGGCCCGTCCTGCGCGCCCGGGTCACGGTGGCCGAGCTGCCGGCGCCCGAGGAGCTCGGCCCTGTCCCCGCGGCGCTCGCGAAGATGGGCGCGCCGGCCGCGCGCGCGCTCGCGCCTTTGCTCGAGCACCGGGATCTCGACACCCGGTACTTCGCGCTGCTGACCGCCGCGCGGCTCGCCGCGCCGGCGCTGGTCGCGCCGGGCGCGCAGCGGGTCTTCGACGCGCATCCGGTCATCGCCTCGGCGGCCCGCGCCGCGCTGGCGGCGATGGCGACCGTGCCCGGCTTCGAGGAGGCGAGGCAGGCGGTTCGCGAGGGGCTGTCGCGCGAGCCGGAGACCGCGTCTGCGGCCGCGCGGGCGCTGGGACGCCTCCACGACGTGGGCGCCATCGAGCAGCTCATCGAGCTGACCGGCACCTCGCAGAAGACGGTCGCCCAGGCCGCGGCCGAAGCGCTGCGCGCGATCTGCAAGCAGGCGCTCGGTCCCAATCCCGCGATGTGGGGCGCCTGGTGGCGCACCCATCGAGAGAAGCCGCGAGCCGAGTGGCTCATCGACGCGCTGTCACATCGGGACCTCGACGTGCGCGTCTCCGCCATCGACGAGCTGGTGCGCACCTACGGCGACAACCTCGGCTTCTACGCCGACGCTCCGGGGCTCGAGCGCGAGATGGCGATTGGGCGCTGGCACCAGTGGTGGCAGCGGGCCGAAGCCAACCCGGCGAACGGAGGCGCGGCCGCGCGAGCCGGGTAGAGCGCCGCCAGTTTCTTGCGCCGCCCGCGGGCGAAGCCAGGGCTGATGCTCGACGCGCCGGAGCCCCCGCTCGACGTGTCGGAACCCCTGCTCGAGGCGCCGGAGCCTCTGCTCGACGTGTCGGAGCCCCTGCTCGACAGGTTCAAGGTCCTGCTCGACGTGTCGGAGCCCCTGCTCGACGTGTCGGAGCCCCTGCTCGACAGGTTCAAGGTCCTGCTCGACGCGTAGAAGTCTCTTCTCGACGTGTCGGAGCCCCTGCTCGACAGGTTCAAGGTCCTGCTCGACGCGTCGGAGCCTCTTCTCGACGCGTCTAAGCCTCTTCTCGACGCGTCGGAGCCTCTTCTCGACGCGTCGAAGCCTCTTCTCGACGCGTCCGAGCCCCTACTCGACGCGTCGGAGCCCCTACTCGACGCGTCGGAGCCTTTCCTCGACGCGTCGGAGCCCCTACTCGACGCGTCGGAGCCCCTACTCGACGCGTCAGAGCCTCTCCTCGACGCGTCGGAGACTCTTCTCGACGCGTCGGAGCCTCTTCTCGACGCGTCGAAGCCCCTACTCGACGCGTCGAAGCCTCTTCTCGACGCGTCGAAGCCTCTTCTCGACGCGTCGAAGCTCCTACTCGACGCGTCGGAGCCTCTCCTCGACGCGTCGGAGCCCCTGCTCGCCACGCCGAACCTCCTGCGTGGAAGGAAGATCTCCCGGCGCAGAGCAACTGGCCCCTTGCGGGAGGCGACCAAGTCGTTTCGGGAAGCGCCGCAGCTTCGCCGGTCGACTTCGACAGGGCTACATGCGAGGTGAGAGCGTGCGCAGCGAGGCTGACCGACCAAGCGGCGTCAGGAGGAAGCGATGCGAACCGAGAAGGAGAAGATGCTCGGCGGTGAGCTGTACCTGGGGAACGATCCCGAGCTCGTCGCCGAGCGAATCGCGTGTCGCCGACTGCTGCAGCAGCTCAATCAAGGCGATCCCGGCGACCTCGCGGCCCGGCAGTCACTGCTCGCGCGGCTCCTCGGCGGCATGGGCGAGAACGCCTACATCGAGCCGCCGTTCTTCTGCGACTACGGCAGCCACATCTACGTTGGCGACCGCTTCTACGCGAACTTCCAGTGCGTCATCCTCGACTGCGCCCGCATCGAGATTGGCGACGACGTCTTCTTCGCCCCCGGCGTCCACGTCTACGCGGCCACGCACCCGCTGGAGGCCGCCGAGCGGATCAAAGGCCCCGAGCTCGCGCGGCCTGTGAGCATCGGCTCGCGGGTCTGGATGGGCGGCGGCAGCATCGTTTTGCCGGGCGTGCGCATCGGCGAGGACACCACCATCGGCGCCGGCTCGGTCGTCACCCGCGACGTGCCGGCCGGAGTGCTCGCCGCCGGCAATCCCTGCCGAGTGATTCGCAAGCTGTAGCCCGACGAGACGTAGGTGACCGGGACAAGCCCTTCCGTCCACTCAGTCTGAGCGTCGCTCCCGACGCGCAAGCGGAGGGAGCGGAGTCGAAGGGCCTCCTCGCACACCGACCGGCTCGAGCTCGTGACCTTCGGTCCTACCCCGTAAGCCCACCCGATCATTTGGGAATCCAGGTCGCGGGCATTCACCCGTGAATTCGGATGTCAGCCGCCGGCGCTATCCTTCTTCGCGCCGGGTTTTCCAGACGCGGAGGCGGGGAGATGAAGCTTCAGCGGCCGCACGACGAGTTCTTCAAAGCGCTGCTCGACGAGCCGGGGACAGCGGGAGCGCTCCTGCGCGAAAGGCTGCCAGCCGAGGTGGTCGATACCTTCGCCGAAGGCGAGCCGCAGCTCGTGCCCGAGTCGTTCGTCCTTCCCGAGCTGCAGGAGCACCAGGCCGACAGGCTCTTCCGCGTCCAGCGCAAGGACGGCTCGGCCGCCTACGTGTACTGCCTCATCGAGCACAAGAGCTCGCCCGACAGCGGCATCGGCCTGCAGCTACTCCGGTACCTCACGGACGCCTTGGTCAAGGTGAGCGGTGAAGCCGAGCACTCCGGCCGATTGCCGATCGTCGTCCCGCTCGTGGTCTACAACGGCACCGTGCGCTGGGGCGGCTGAAACGGTTCTCCGACCAGACCGAGGCCACTCCCGGGCAGAAGCCACACCTGCTCGACTTCCCGTTCCAGGTGTTCGATCTGGGCAGAGAACCGGACGACGCGCTGTCGCGCGAGCCACACCTCCAGGCGGGCTTGCGACTGCTCAAGTACGCGTTCGTGCTCCCCGAGGGAGAGCACGTCCAGGTGCTCACTTGGCTGCTCGAAGGCTTCGCCGACAGGCCGGATTTTCTGGTGTTCGCCGTGAGCTATATCCTCAGGTCGCACCGGCACGTGAACAAGCAAGCTATCAGGGGCGCGCTGCAACAGATTGCCCCGGGGAAGGAGGACGAGATGCTGTCGAAGGCTGCCGAGGAGTTGATGGAGGAGGCCGAGATCAGGACCAGGCGGGCGACCATCCTGCTCCAGCTCGAACACCGCTTTGGCGCCCTGCACCAATCGATTCGCGAGCGGGTCGGCTCCGCGGAGACCAGGGAGCTCGAAGCCTGGACAGTGCGCCTCCTCGATGCGCGAAGCCTCGAGGAGGTCTTCGACGGGGAAGCTCGCTGAGCTGCCCTCACGGGGCGCGCGATCGCCGCGTGCGCGCCCTCTTCAGCTCGACTCGATCACCGAGCCGAAGCGCGCGCCGTCTGGGAGAGGACGAGGGCCGGCGGCGCCGGCCGACACGAAGGCCGGCCGTCGCGTCTATCCGTCCCCACCCACTCCCAACTCAAGACTCACAACTCCCAACTCCCCTCACACCGCCTTGAACAGCTCGCGCGCCGACTCCTTGGTCAGCTCGGAGACCGTCGTCATCCGCTCGGCGACCTTGCCGAGCTCGCGGGCGGCCCGCTGCACGTTGTTGCCTCCCCGGGCCCGGTTGCGGCTCGGGTCGTCGACGATGACCGCGAAGACCGAGATGTCGCGCCGCTTCTTCTCGCGGCGCAGCTCCTCGGCGAGCTCCTCGGACACGGTCGCTTCGCCGTCGGTGATGAAGATGATGTCGGCGCCCTTGAGCCCGCCGAAGCGGATGGTCTCGAGCGCGGCGCGCAGCGGCTTCTCGAAGTCGGTGCCGCCGCCGGGGAAGCACTCGGCCAGCCCGATCACCGCGTCGATGTCCACCGGACGGCGCCCGACGAGCCTCCCCTTGCCCGTCAAATCGAAGGTGCTCAGCTCGGTCTCCGGCCCCGAGAAGACGAGCGCGCGGGTGCGCCGGCCCTGCTTGCGCGCGATGTCGAGCAGCGCGAGCGCGACCGCCTTCGCCCACAGCTCGCGCTGGCCGTTCATCGAGCCCGAGCCGTCGATGCAGACGACCACCGGGCCGCGCCCGTGGCGGTCGTCGCCGCGCAGGTCGTACTGGACGAGTTGGTGCTCGATGAAGCGCCGCAACAGCTCGCGCCGGCGCAGCGGGTGGCGCAGCGCCACCAGCTCCGAGGGCAGCAGGCGCCCGATGTCCGCGCCGCGCCCGACCCGATAGATCTCGGTTGCCGCCCGCTCGCGGCGCCGGCGCCGGCTGGCACGGGCCTCGGCGCGGAAGGCCCCGGCGAGCGCGGCCAGCTTGCGCAGCTTCTCGTTGCGCTCGAGCTTCTCGGCGAGCCGCAGCCGCTCGCCCGCGCTGCGCGGCCCGCTGCCACCCACCGCGCGGGCGAAGGCGTCGGCCGACTCGTTGAAGCGCGGCAGGTCGTCGGCCAGCCGGGAAGCGAGCATCGAGAGCTCGGCGTCGAAGCGCGGGGGGAGCTCTTCTATCGACTGCTTGAACTGCTCGGCGAGCCCCTTGACCTGCCGCTCGCCTTCCTCGATGCCGCGGGCGAGCGCCTTCTCGAGCTTCTCGGACTCGCCGGCCAGCTCGCGGGCGGCGGCGCGGTTGCGCTCGAGGCGCGCCTCCTCCTCGGCGAGGCTCATCGCGGCGAGCAGCTCCTCCTCGAGCAACAGATCGCCCGACTTGACGAGCGCGAGCGCGCGGCGCCCGAGGTCGCAGGCCGCGTGCACGGCGCGGGCGGCGTCGAGCGCGGTCTCGTCCTTCAGGTCGAGGAAGCCCTCGGCGGCCATGGTCGCCAGCAGGATGCGGCGGTTGAGCGCGGTCGACGCCGGGGCGAGGCCCGGGGGCCGCACCTGCACGGCCAGCTTGAAGAGCAACGCGAAGAGGTCCTCGAGCAGCGCCTCGAAGTGGGGCAACAGGCGCTGGCCGCGCCCGACGAGGTCGCCGAGATCGGAGACGTGGCGGATCACCCGCGCGAACGATTCGCGGTCGTACGAGTCGGTCTCGATGAGGCGGGGGTCGAACATCGATTCCTTCTCCTCCGTGTCCTAAGCCGTCCTGGTCACTGCGCCCCCCCGCTCACCTCGAGCGGAGTCTCCCAAGGAACGAGGGAGGCAGAGCCGAGAGGGCCTCGACTTGCGGCCTCGCGGGCTCGGGCCGACCGGCTATCGCTCGAACGGCTTCGCCACCTCTTCAGTGCGTCCGGGTCTGCTCCCCGTCGTCGGCCTCGGCCCCCTCGTCGAGCAGCTCGTGGACCAGGCCCCGGACCTCCTCGCGGCAGTTGAGGACCAGATCACCGGTGCGCCCGCGCGCCTCGCAGTCGCGCACCAGCCCGTCGATGCGCCGCGAGAGGTCGTGCAGCTTGGCGAGCGCCTCGGCCTGTATCGGCGAGTCGAGACCGTGCGGGGCCGCGTGGGCCATCTCGGCGATCTCGCGCGCCTGGAAGAGCAGCCGCTGCGCCTCGTCCTCGAGCCCGAAGGCGAGCGAGCGGAGCGCCTCCTCGACCTCAGCCCGCTCGTTCGGCTCGTTCCAGAGGACGTGCTCGAGGATGCGCAGATCCTCGCTGGTGCAGAGGTCGCGCCCGTTGAGCACCGCGTGGGCCTTGATCAGCTCGATCGATTGCCGATAGCGCCGGTCCGAGGCGATGACGCCCTTGGAGTTGAGCAGGTTGCGCAGCTCGAGCATGTCGCGCTGCACGCTCTCGGGCATGCGCACCCGGCGCACCCGGGCCTGCAGCCTCGCGAGCTCCTCCAACGAGAGGGTGGTGCGCTCGGCGGGCGGCTCGAGCGCGAGCATGCGCAGGAACAGGTAGTCCTCGCGCAGGTAGTCGACGTCGAAGCGCAGCAGGAACCTGTCGTAGAGCGCGAGCAGCTCGTCCTCTTCGGGCAGCTCGTTGGCCGCGCCCACCAGCGAGAGCAGCGGCACGCTCTCGGCGCGCTCGCCGCCGTGGAAGCGCCGCTCGTTCATCACCGAGAGCAGCGTGTTGAGGATGGCCGAGGAGGCCTTGAAGACCTCGTCGAGGAAGGCGATGTGCGCCCGCGGCAGCTTGCCGTCGGTGACCCGCGTGTAGCGATCCTCCTCGAGCGCCTTGAGCGAGACCGGCCCGAAGAGCTCCTCGGGGGTCGTAAAGCGCGTCAGCAGCCACTGGAAGTAGCTCGCCCCGGTGACCCGGCGACACAGCTCGTGGGCCAGCTCGCTCTTGCCCGTCCCCGGCGGGCCGACGATGAGCACGTGGCTGCTCGACAGCAGCGCGCAGAGCATCCCGTCGATCACCTGGTCGCGCTCGAAGAAGTGCGCGCGCAGCTCGCGACGAAGCCGCTCGAGGACATCGGCTCGGTTCTCGATCATGAAGACGTCCCTCTCCGTCGGCCGCAGGCCGCAGCGTCCCGTCGCGCCGCCGGCGCGGCGAGGGGGATGACTGGAATCGTATATCGACAACCGCTTGTCACCTGCCGCCATTTCCCCCGGCGCGCCCTGGGCGAGGCGCGCCAGGGCGAGTGCCCGCTCGCCCGGGTCCCGGCCGGCCGACAGGCTTTTTCGGATGCGAGGCGGCTCGGCGTAACCTGCCGTTCGTGCCGCTCGTCTGCCGTGAGAGAGCTCGAGGCGGCGAGAATGAGCATCGCGATGGGCATCCCCTCGCGCGTGATGGCGACGCGCCCACAGGTCACCGAAGACGACGGCGAGCGCCAGCTCGTCGAGCGCTGCCTTGCGGGCGACAGCGAGGCGTTCTCGCCCATCGTCCACCGCTACGGCGCGGGTCTGTTCGCCTTCTGCGCGCGCATGGTCGGCCGGGCCGTCGGCGAGGAGCTCGCACAGGAGACGCTGGCGCGCGCCTACGCGAACCTGGGCACCTTTCGCCACGACACGGGGCTCAAGAGGTGGCTCTACCGCATCGCGCTCAACCTCTGTCGCGACCACCTGAAGAGCGGCAAGGCAAGGGAGGGGCCGTGCGGCAGCCTCGAGGGCGCGCTCGAGCCGGTCGCCGCCGAGGCGGGACCGGAGGAGCGGCTGCGCGGGCGCGAGGCGGTCGCCGCCCTGCAGCGAGCCATCGAGAGGCTTGCGCCGAAGTACCGGGAGGCCTTCGTCCTCAAGCACATCGAGAACCTCTCCTACGAGGAGATGCGCGAGATCGTGGAGATGCCGGTCCCCGCGCTCAAGGTGCGCGTGCACCGGGCCCGGGAGATGATCAAACGGCTGATGGCGGAGGAAGAGAGGGGCGAAGGCCGGTGAAGCCGACAAGAGACAGGGGCCACGAGTTGCTCGACGGCGAGCCGCCGGCGCGCGAGGTGCGCTCGGCGCGCCACGAGCTGCGCCGCTCGCCGGACGCCTGCCTGGACCTCGACTTTCTCGAGCAGACGCTCGCCGCGGCCCGCCGCGACCCGCCCCCGCTGCCCGAGGGGTTCGAGGCGCGGGTGATGGCCCGCATCGCGGCCGGCCCGCCGCCTCGGCGCAGCAGGCTCGGGTGGCTGGTCACCCCGCGGTTTCGAGGCGAGCTGTCGCTGGCGGCCCTGCTTGCCCTGCTCGCCGTGGTCGCCCTGCTGGTCGGCCTGGGCGTCTATGTCGGCTTTCGCGCCGGCCTCGCGGCGGGCGCCGAGACGAGCTCCTTGCGCGAGGCGAGCCCGCGGGAGATGCCCGAGGCGAGCGAGGCCTCACGAGACGAAGGCCGCCGCGCTCGAGCCCGGTCTTCCCGGTCACCCTGAGCTCGTGGCGCTTGAAGAGGTGTCGCAGAGTCCTTCGAGCGAAGACCGGTCAGCCCGAGCCCCTTCGACAGGCTCTGGAGGCCGAGCTTGCGAGGCCGATATCGAGGGCCCCTTCGACTTCGGCCTCCCCCCGTTCCTCCGGAGGCTACGCTCCTGACCAACAGTCCCATCTGCGCAAGGTCACAGCCGGCAGAAGGACCGACGAGGAGCTCGGGGCGACCGCGGCGAGCCCTC
>ENA-UOOR01000235-UOOR01000235.1-fermentation-metagenome-genome-assembly--contig:-NODE-235-length-84770-cov-7.882299_pt1 | contig 84770 bp, 66 predicted proteins | sample MGYA00245780_ERZ724029 | MGnify/ENA primary metagenome ERZ724029 (study PRJEB28704, sample SAMN03018315) | fermentation metagenome | biome: anthropogenic terrestrial biome; feature: soil; material...
GAAATCGACGGTCGCGGCGAAATCGACGGTCGCGGCGAAATCGACGGTCGCGGCGAAATCGACGGTCGCGGCGGTCGCGGCGGAGTCGACGATCGCACCCGAATCGGTGGTCGCAGCCGAGCCGGCGCCGGACGACACGCCCACCGCGGATGAAACAGCCGCCGAAGAGAGCGCCGACGGCGAGTCTGGCGAGACAGCTCAAGGCCTCGCCCGCGCGGCTCTCGAGGCCGAGGGAACAGAACGGACGCGGCTGGCGACCTGCGTTGTCTGGGCACTCCTGCACGAAGGTCAGATGGCACTCGCCCACGAGATCGCCGCCTGCGTCGAGCAGCACGAGCGCCCGGGTGAACCCGGCCCCGGATCCGCGCTGATCCGTGCCCTGGTCCTCGGCTGCCACGTGCGCTCGAGCGACGACGCGGTCGCGATGGACTTCGTCGAGGCGCTCCAGCAGGTCGTGGTCCCCGTCGGCGACGACGAGGACTCGGCGGCCGTTCGCGCCCTTTGCGCGGCGATGGCGATGCGCCCGGCTCTGCTCGCGGGTGGCACCGGCGCCATCGCCTTCCTGCAGGCCTTGCCGCTCCAGGGCTCGAGCCTGTCCGACCTGCGCGCCGCCATCGGCGACTACCTCAAGCTCGGCTTGGAGCTGAACCCGACGGTGCTGCGCGGAGTGCGCGAGCAGGCGAGCTGGCAGGCTCAGATCGTCGCGCTCCAGGAGGGCTGTGCGGCCTACCTCGACCGCGCCAAGAGCCAGACCATCCGCTACCACGCCGCCACTGGCGTGCTGCGCCATCTGGTCGAGAAGCGCTCCAAGCTGCGCGCGGTGCTCGAGCCAATGCTCGAGGGCAGGGTTGCCGAGCACGAGACGGTGTTCCGGCTCGGCACCGAGCTCTCGGACGAGCGGGCCTTGCAGAGGCTCATCACCGAGACCGACGAGCAGCTTCGCGGCCGTTCGTCGCGGGCGAAGGCCATCGAAGGGCCTGCGTTGCGCGGGCTCCACAAGAGCCTGCGCGAGGTCCTCTCCTATCCCATCCAGTGGGCCGAGCTCGTCGCGGCGAGCTCCACCCGCGCCCAGGACCCGGTCCTCAAGCGCGCCGAGCCGCTGCGCGGGCAGATCGTCGCCGAGCTGAGGGCGGTGCGTCGGTCGCTCGAGGGCATGTGCCCGGACAACCTCGCAAGCCGCGCTGCTCGCGCGGTGCTGCTGCGCGCGCTCGCCGACCTCGAGGCCCTCTTCGATCCAGACGCGGTGCTCACCGCGGTCCCCAGCCCCGAGCGGCTGGTCTGGGCGGACCTGCTGCGGGTGCCGGGCCTGCGGCTCGACGGCAGGGCCCAACCCGAGGGCGCGCCGGACGTCCGGCTCGAGCGCGTGCTCACGTCGCTGCGCGAGGGGCTTCCCGGCTGGCCGGCGGCGCTCGACTCCGCGCTCGAGCGCGGAGAGCTGCTCGCCGCGCAGCGCATCTTCGAGCTCGCCGACACGGGGCTCATCACCGGCCTCGAGCCGATGGACGCGAGCAGCCGCGTGCACCAGGCGAGCGAACGGGCCCGGCGGCGCCTCGACGAGGCGCGTTGGACCTGCGAGTCCGAGCTCGGTCAGGCGGTCTCGCTCGAGCTGATCCCCGAGGCCGAGCGCCAGACCCTGGCCTCGACGCTCGAGACGCTGGGTCCCACGGCGCAGCTCCACGCGCTCGAGCCCGCGCTCGAGCGCATCGAGGCGATCCGCCGCGACATCCGCCAGAGGCGCGAGGAGCGCGCCCGCGAGCTCGAGCAGAGCATCGCCCAGCGCGAGAAGGAGCTGCCGCCCTCCGAGGCCTTCGCCCGCGCCCGCACGGCGCTCGCGCGGCTCGATTTCTTCACCGCGCAGGACTACCTCGACGCCGCCGTCGCCGGGCGCCCGCTTCCCGAGGAGCCCGGGCCGGACCTGTTCGCCGAGTCGTTCTTCCCCGCGTTCGTCCGGGCGACCGAAGGCATGGAGCTCGATCCGCTCCGGCTGCGCGACGCGATCCGCAGGCGCGAGCGCCTCGGGCCCTTCGACGCCTCGGTGCTCTCGGCCGAGGACAGCGATCCCGCGGCGGACTTCCTCCACCCCTGGTTCCTCGTCAAGCAGCAGAACGATCCGGCGCGCAACCTGGCGGTCTTCCTCGAGCGGCTCGGCTTCACGAAGGTGGAGCTCGAGCTCGACGCGGCCTTCGACCGCAACTGGCGCGGCAAGGCGCGGAGCTGGAACCTCAGCGTCAAGCCGCTCGACGATCGGGACATGTGCCCGGTGCCCGAGTACGGCTCGAAGGCCCAGGGGCGCTACCGCCTGGTGACCATTCAGCGCGCGGTCACCGAGGAGGAGATCCTCGACATCGCCAGCCCGGTGGGCGTGGCCCCGACGCTGGTCTTCTATTCGGGCAAGCTCGGCAGCCAGAAGCGCCGCGAGCTGGCCCGCCTGTGCCGCGACCGGCGCCGGCGCCTGCTCGTGCTCGACGATCTGCTCGTGCTCTTCTTGGCGCTCCAGCCCCGACCGCGCCTGTCGGCCTTCTTCCGCTGCGCGCTGCCGTTCACTACCTCGCAGCCCTACGTCACCACGGCCGGACACCCGAGCCCGGAGGTGTTCTTCGGCCGCAAGAGCGAGCGGGCGGCCATCGTCGAGCCCAAAGGCACGCACCTCGTCTTCGGCGGCCGGCAGCTCGGCAAGACCGCGCTGCTGCGCGACGTCGAGCGCCGCTACCACGACCCTTCGCGCGGAGTCATCGTCCGCTACCTCGATCTGCAGCAGGAGAGCATCGGCCTCGGCCGACCCGCCTCGGACCTCTGGGAGCTCATCGCCAACGTCCTGCTCGACCAGGGCGTGCTCCAGCGCCGCATGAGCGACTTCTCCACCATCCAGGCGCGGGTGCGCGAGTGGCTCGACGCGGTGCCGGGCCGGCGCATCCTGCTGCTGCTCGACGAGGCCGACCGGTTCCTCGCCGCCGACCGCGTGGTCGACGAGCTGCGCCGCTACCCGACGGTGCTCGAGCTGCGCCGGCTCGCCGAGGACACCAACGGCGCCTTCAAGTTCGTGCTCGCGGGCCTGCACGACGTGCAGCGCACCTCGCGGGATCCGAACACCCCGCTCGCCCAGCTCGGCAGGCCGGTCTGCATCGGACCTCTGCTCGAGGGCGGCGAGCACGTCGAGGCGCGCCGGCTGGTCGAGGAGCCGATGGAGGCCCTGGGCTTCCGCTTCGCCTCGCCCGACCTCGTCACGCGAATCCTCTCGCACACCAACTACTACCCGAGCCTCATCCAGCAGTTCTGCCACCTGCTGGTCGAGCACCTGTCGAACCCCGGCGTCGCCCGCTTCGACCCGCGCTCGACGCCGCCTTACCGCGTCGAGGAGCGCCACGTCGACGACGCCTACCGGGCCCAGTCGCTGCGCGAGGCGATTCGCAAGCGCTTCTCCCTGACCCTGGATCTCGATCCGCGCTATCGGCTCATCGCGCTGGTGATGGCGCTCGAGGCGCTCGAGGACCGGGAGCTGCTGGTGCGCGGCTACGACGCCTGGGAGATCCGCACCAAGGCGCTCGAGTGGTGGGAGCCGGGCTTTCCGCCGGGCGAGCGCGGGCTGGACGTCTTCCGCACGCTGCTCGACGAGATGGTCGGGCTCGGCGTGCTGCACAAGACGGGCGCCGACCGCTGGACGCTGCGCAGCGCCAACGTGCTCAACCTGCTGGGAACCTACAAGGACATCGAGGAAGAGCTCGAGCGCGCCATCAGCGCCGAAGTGAAGCCCTCGTACAACCACCTGTACTTCCGGCGCGCGGATCTGACCGACGTGATGCGCCGCAGCCCGCTCACCGGGATGGACGAGTCGCGGCTCGCCCAGCACGAGAGCGGCGCGGCGATGGTCTTCGGCGCGCGAGCGGCGAGCCGGGACCAACTCTCGAAGTTCCTCGTGCCGACCCTGGGCCTCTCGGTGGTGCAGACGCCGCCGATACGGCTGGACGGCCCCGACAGCCTGTGCCGGTGGCTCTCGACGCTGCTCGAGCTGCGTGCCCAGCCGGTCTTCGCCCTGGTCGACGAGAGCCACCCCTGGAACCCGGACTGGATCAAGGCGGGCCGCAACTTCGTCCACCGGCACCGCGCGCGGGAGCGGGTCATCCGGCTCGTCTTCGTCGGCGACCCGCTCAAGGCGTGGCAGTGGCTCGAGTACCCTGAGCGGGTGCGCGCGCAGATAGAGAGCGAGCTCGGGGTGGAGCGCGTCGAGCTGCGTCCGTGGCACGAGACCGCGGTGCGCTCCTGGCTCTCGGAGGTGGGCTTCGGCCCGGCCGGAAACGAGGCGGGACGGGGGCGCTTGAGCGAGGTGACCGGCAACTGGGGTGAGCGGCTCTATCGCTTCGGCGATCGCTGCCGCGAGCAGGCCCACCGCTGGCCGGAGCTGCTCGAGGAGCTCGCGCGCGAGACCGAAGTCTCGACGCTGGCGCCGCTCTTCGAGCTGGTGCCGGAGGCCCTCCCCGCTCTTCGGGCGCTCGGGGAGATCGGGACGTTGGGCACGCTGGAGGAGGTCTGCGACCACAGCGACATCGAGCTTCAGCTTGCGCGCCGTACGGCGAGCTGGGCCGAGCTGCTCGGCTATGCCCACCGCGACCAGGCCGGTTGGACGATCGATCCGCTCGTGCTGCGAGCGCTGAAGGGGGCGACGCCATGAGCCTCGGATTCTGGGAGCTGCCAGGCCCGTCGACGTTCGCCGCGGAGATCGAGCGGCTGGTCCAGGGCGGCGAGAGCGCCGCCGTCGTCTTGCCTCCGGGAACCCCCGCGGGCCTCGGGTCGCTGCTCGGCGCGAGGGCCCGCGCCGAAGGGCGCTACTGGTACTCGCTCAGCCCGGGCAACGCGCAGCCGATCGCGGCGCTGGCCGACCTGATCGCCCTGCCGCCGCCTTGCGGCGCCCAAGCCCCGCGCGAGCTGGCCCGCGCGCTGTGCGCGACGGCCGTATGGATAGAGGGCTTTTCGGAAGAGCGCGCGAGGCCATGGGTCGAGCTGCTCACCGACTTCGCCACGGCGGCCAGGTCCGAACCGGCCGGTGCCGCAGGCTCGCTCGTCCTCGTCCTCGATCCGGTGACGGCGGTGCGCTGCGAGATCGGACTGCGGGTGCTCAAGTGGAGAGGCCGGGTGAGGCGCGAAGACGCGCTGATCCATCTCGCCGACCGTTCGGGAAACGGGAACGGCTCGGTGGAGCAGCAGCTTCGCCTGGCGATCGCCGTCGAGCTCGCGGGTTGGGACCTCGAGCTCGCGCGACGGTTGGCCGAGCGCTCCCTCCCGGAGCTGTTGCGGCCCGCGCGGATACTTCGCGAGGAGGTGCAAGCCAGGGACTGGCGCAAGCCGGCCCCCAAGGACCGCTGGGCCGCCGGTTGGAGCGACCACTGGCGCGGCTCGCGGTTCGACCACCCCGCGGCGCTCGCGCTCGAGGGCAAGGATCCGGAGCTCGCCCAGCGGGTCTGGAAGGCGGAGCTGGCGGTGCTCTTTCCGCTCATCGAGGAGCGGCGCTGCGCGCTTCTGCCGCAGCTACGTCCCTTCTTGAAGGCGCCCATCGACACGCCCACCGGCCGAATCGAGACGATCGAAGACCTGGAGATAGGCCAGATCTGGCACCAGGTGCGGCACTCGAAGCTGAGCGCGGCGACCAAGACGCGCGTCATGGGGCTGGCGAACATGCGCCGGGCGCTCGCGCACGTCGAGCCCATCGACCCCGGGGATTTGTGCCACGCGGGCATGGTCGACGAAGCGGTACTGGTGGCGGCTTGAAAGAGGTGTCGGAGGGGGCGTCGAGCGATACCGACCAGCCGGCGCGCCAGCCTTCGTGCTGGCGGCCCGGCGTACCGGAGTACCCTAAATCCCCTCTTCCGGCGCAAGCGCGGGAGAGGGGACCTTCACTTGCTCGCGCGCGGTGGTTCTACGGCAATCGGCTGCTCGTCCTGGCAGGGGATTGGGCCCGGGCTCGCATTTCCGGCCGCGACCGAAAGCTGGGCGGAGGCGCGTTGCCACAGACCGAAGGCGCGCGCGCTCTACAGCGTGCCGCCGCTCACCGTGGGAGCGGGCGCCGACTCCTGCGGCTGATCGACCGCCACGGAGTTGAGGATCCAGGAGCCGTCCATGGGCGACATCTTGTAGGTCGCGCGCTTGCCGCAGCCGGTGGCGCCGCGGGTGCTCTTGTCGATCTCGATCACCTGGATCTGAAGGCGCGGGCAGCCCATGTCGAACTCGGCGCGCGTGCGCACGTCCGGGATCCAGACGCACGAGCCCATCATGCAGCGCAGCTCGTAGACCCCGTTGGTCTGACAGCCGGTCATCGCGTGCTGGTTGTTGCCCAAGTACTCGTGCTCAAGCTGCTCGACCGGGCACTTGAGATCCTTGGCCGCGATCTTCTGAAGGGTCGCGAAGCGCCGCGAGTTCATCGACGGGCCCATCGCCTCGGAGTCGGCTTCCGGCGCCGCCTTGCTCGAAGCACACGCGGAGACCCCCAGAGCTGCCAGGGCGAGAAGAGCAACGGGGGCGCGGGCCAGAAGGTTTCGCATCGGTGTCTCCAAGTGCCTTTGCCGGACTCCGTCGTCCGGGGGGGCCAAACCTGGACTGCGCCCATCGGGCCGATCAAGCCGGGTCGGCCCGCGGCGATCGCGAGGATTCGCCCCGCGCCGGCTTCGGCAAGGGTGGCCCGCGGACCTGTTGGCGGTAGCGGACTCGCCCCCGCCCTTCCGCCTGGCTGCCGGGCAGCCCCACCGGCCCTCGGGGGCTCGAGAGTTTACCCGGTGGATATTGACAGCGCATTTGACCCCGGTAAAACCCGAGAGAGGAATCGAATCATGGCCATTGCGCAGCAAGTCGGCGGATTCACGGCATTTGCCGGACACCGCCTCATCGCCTCCGGAACTCTGGAGCAGGTCATCCGGACGACCAAGGAGCGTCTCGACGCGGGGGAGAGCGAGCGCATCGCCTTCTTCGAGGACGAGACCGGGATGCGAATCGACATCGACTTCCGCGGCACGCCTGACGAGGTGCTCGCCCGGCTCTCCGACCACCCGGTGCTCGGCGAGAAGCTCGCGTCGGGCGAGAAGCGGGCTGGGCCGGGGCGACCGAAGCTCGGAGTCGTCTCGCGAGAGGTCTCGCTGTTGCCGCGGCATTGGAGCTGGCTCGGCGAGCAGCCGAGCGGCGCTTCAGCGGCGCTTCGCAAGCTCGTCGAGGAGGCGATGAAGCGCAGCCAGGGCGAAGACCTCGTGCGAAAGGCCAAGGAGGCGGCTCACCGCGTCATGTGGGAGATGGCCGGAGACTTTCCCGGCTTCGAAGAGGTCTCGCGGGCCTTCTTCGCCGGCGATCACGGCGCGGTCCGCGCGTCCACGCGCGTGGCCGACCTGGAGAAGCAGGCCCAGCCGAGCGCGCCGGAGGCCTGAGAGCGAGGCTCGGTGAGGGCGTACCGCGATGCGCCCTCACCCACTCCCAACTCAAAACTCACAACTGCCTCACCACCGGTAGCTCGCCGCCCCGATCGTCACCCCGGACCCGAAGGCGAGCAGCAGCACCGTCTTGCCCGGCGCGCACTCGGTCCCCTTCATCGCCTCGTGCAGCGCGAGGAAGGTCGAGGTCGACAGCGTGTCGGCGAGCGTGTCGGAGTAGTCCGCGACGCGCTCCTTGGGAAAGCCGATCGCCTCGGGCAGCTTCGCCAGGAAGCCCTTGGAGATCTGCGCGGGCACGACCAGCGCCACCTCCTCCCGGCGCAGCCCGTCCTTCTCGAGCACCTCGTCGACGACCGCGCGCGCCTTCGAGAGGTAGACCTCTTCGAGCTCGGCGCCCCGGCGCAGCTCAATCCTCCCGCGCGCCACCTTCAGGCTGACCACCGAGGTGTAGAGCTCCGAGAATTCGTCGTGCGTGTGAAAGGCGAAGGTGCCAAAGCCGATGCTCTCTCGCGGCGAGAGATCGATGAGCGCGGCGGCCCCGCTCGGTGGATAGGAATAGGCGGGGGCCGGCCGGCGATCGCCGTTGGCCTCGCTGGCGACGGCCATCCCCACCTGCGCCTCGCCCGACAAGAGCAGGGCGCTCAGCACCTGCGCGGCGTTGAGCATGCCGCAGCCGCCGTTCTGCAGGTCGAAGGCGAGCGTGCGCCGGCCCTGGAACTCGACGTTGATGTCGAGCCGGCGCTGGATGTACGCGGCCATCGCCGGCTCGCAGACGTGGCCGTCGCGGTGGATGCCCGCGTTGACGAGCACCCGCACGTCCTCGCGGTTGTAGTGCGAGCTCTCGAGGCAGGCGCGCCCGGCGCGCACCGCGTGGGCGATCGACCCGCGGCGAAACAGCGGCCCCGGCGGCAGGCTCACGCCCAGGCTCTCGATGCGACAGCGGGGCATCTTCAGGCTCCTCCCGCGAGATGGGCGCGGTAGCGCTCGGGAAGGTCGTCGAGCGTCAAGGTGGCGTGCGAGACGACGATGCCCGAGGCCCCGCTCACCAGCAGGAGGTTGTGCCCGGGCTGCAGCTCGCCGTGCAGCGCGAGATCGTGCAGAGCGAGGAAGTGGCTCGTCGTCGTGGTGTTGGCGTACTTGTCGGCGCAGCAGCGCACGATGTCCGGCGCGTCGGTGCCCAAGAAGCGCTTGACCGCCTTGAAGCTGTTCTGCATCGCGCGCACCGAGACCTGGTGCGGGATGATGTGGTCGAGGTCGTCGAGGCTCCAGCCGGTCTGGTCGAGCGCGTGCTTGAAGTAGAAGGGGAAGTGCTCGTTGCCCTTGCGCTGCAGGCCGCTCGCTTTGGTCACCAGCATCCCGCCCGGACCCCGCGGCGAGGGCTTCGAGAAGCAGTAGTGGTCGTGCTTGGCGCCCGTCACCAGGTCGAGCAGGTGGAAGCCTATCCGCTCGTCTTCAGAGCGGTCGAGCACCAGCGCCGCGCCGCAGTCGCCCAGGGTGAGCGCGGCGATCTGGCCGTCGAAGTCGTGGCGCATCTGGCGGGCGGCGGTGGCGGCCAGCGGCATGTTCTGCTCGCCGCTGACGACCATGCCGCAGCGGGCCAGGCCGGCGCGGATGAGGCCCTGCACGACGTAGATGCCGTTGATCATCCCGGCGCAGGCGTTGACCACATCAAAGACCAGCGCCTTCTTCGCGCCGAGGGCCTTGCGCACCAGGACCGCGGTCGAGGGCTCGAAGGCGAACAGGTCGGGTGCGTTGTGCTTGGAGATGCTGGTGCAGACGAGGACGTCGAGCTCCTCGGCGCGGTAGCGCGACATCGCCAGGGCGCGCCGCGCGGCCTGAACGGCGAGGTCGGCGGCGTACTCGCCCTCGGCGACGCGCCGCTCGCGGATGCCAGTGATGCGCTCGAGGTCCCAGCGCGGACGGCGACGGCAGGAGGAGAGCAGCTCCTCCATCGTCATCACCTTGTCCGGCAGATAGACGCCGAGGCTCTCTATCTTCACCTTGGCGGGCGCCGGTCGGACTGGGGCGTGGGGGGGTTGCGTCAGGTTCACGGTGACTCGTCTCGAGACAAGGCGGGCGCAGCGGGCCCGTCGCAGGCGCTGCAAGGTAGCCGAAGCCGCGGCGCCGACTACGGGGAATCGCCCTCGCGCCGCTCCCGGGCCTGCTCGACACGCGGCGCCTCTTCGGAGAAGAGCCCTACGTAGAGCGCAAGCAGCGCGGCCCGCGGGCTCTGCCCGCCGGGCACCCGGGGCGCGGCAAACACTGGGCGCGATCGGGCGTGCTGGCGCAGCTCCTCGAGGGCCCGCGCGTGCGCCGCGGCCGCCGATTCGTGCACCTTGCGGGTCTTCTCGAGCCGGTCGAGGAAGGCACGCACGCGCTCGGAATCCCCCTCCGCGCCCGACAACAAGGTGGTGCGCTCGACGGCTTGCTCGAAGTCGGCGGGCTCGGGCAGGAACGGCTCGTCGACCCGGTTGACGACAAAGGCGCCTGCCTTGCAGCCGGCCTGCGCGAGCCGCCGGTCTATCTCGATGGCCTCGGCGAGCCGGTTTGAGTCGGGCGAGCAGACGATGAGAAACAGGGTGCTCGGATCACGCAGCAGCTTGCCGACCGCGACCCCGCGGCTGCGCACGTGGCCAAAGATGTCGGCGAAGGCGGCGAAGAAGCCGACGGTGTCCTCGACGAACGACTCGCCCGCGACCCGGGTGAGCAATCCGAGGGCGGTCGAGCCGGCGCGGCTGAAGAGGCGCGCCGTCCAGCTTGGCGCCTGCTCGCCGGCCGAGGGCATGAACCAGCGGGTGATCTTCTCGCTGAAGAAGTCGGCGAGCCGGTCCGGGGCTTCGAGGAAATCGAGGGCGTTGGTCGTCGGCGGGGTGTCGAGCACGATGCGCTCGAACCCCGCGGTCGCGGTCAGCTCGTGGAGCCGCTCGACGGCCATGTACTCGAGCGTGCCCGAGAGGCTGCGCGAGAGGTGCTGGTAGAAGCGGTTCGAGAACAGCGCGGCCCGCCGGTCGGGGTCGGCGACGAGCAGGGAGATCATGTGATCGAAGGTGCTCGTCGGGTCGAGCATCAGCGCGCTGAGCGAGCCGCCGGGGTGCAGCTTGCGGAAGGAGCCGACCTCGACCGGGTCGTTGGTGAGCCCGGTGACGTTGAGCGCGTCGGCCAGCCGGCGCGCCGGGTCGATGGTGAGGACGAGGGCGCGGCGCCCGAAGGCCGCCTGGCGCAGGGCGATGATGGCCGACAGCGTGGTCTTGCCGACCCCGCCCGGCCCGAGGCAGACGACGAGCGGAGCGCGGTCGATGAGCTGCGCGAGCGAAGCCTGATTCATGGGGCGAGGGCCCGGGCCAGCGTGTCGACGCAGGCGCGGGAGTCGGGAACGAAGTAGCGCGGCACCTCGATGACCCGGGCGCCGACCGCGGCGCGCAGCCGTTCGACCTGAGCCCGGGCCTGATCGGCGCCCTCGAAGTCGCTCCAGGCCGAGCCGGCAAAACGCGCCAGCGCGCCGCCCGCCTGGCACTGCAGCGCGGCGAGCAACGGCTGATCGATGGCGCTCATCGGGCTGGAGGGGACCTGGTTGACGACGACGGTCCCGCTGCCGACGCCGATCTCGGCGGCCCGGCGCATCAGCTCGATGGTCTCGTTGATCGGCAGCTCTTCGGGAAGGGCGATGGCGACCAGCTCGCTGCGCGCCGGATCGAGCAGCAACTCCTCGACCCTGCGGGCGACCTGCGCGAGGGGGCCGACCCGCAGCATGTTGTGGACTGCGCGCGGGGTGCCGAGGAAGGAGAGCGCGTGCCCGGTGGCCGGCAGGTCGGCGATGACCGGGAAGCCCTCCTTCGAGCAGCGGTCGACGAGGTGGCGCAGCTCGTCGAGGGCGATCATCTCGCGGATGGCCGGCGAGGTACGGATGAACAGCCGCAGGACGCGGTTGCTCAGCACGGCTCCGGCGACCGCGGGCAGGCCGAGCAACCGGCCCAGCGCCGCGCCCACGACCTGCTCGGCATCGATGTTCACCGCGCGCACCTTGCCGGCCGAGTCGAGCATCTGCGGCAGGCGCGGGTGGGCCGAGAACTCGACGGCGAGGGCTCGTCCCCGCGAGCGCGCCGCCATCTGGGCGAGCGCCGCGACGAGGGTGCTCTTGCCGGTGCCGCCCTTGCCAGTGACGAGAACGAGGTCGCGCTGCCTCAGCAACGTAGCGATGGGAGAGACCGAGAGCGACGACTCATACATGCAGACAGAACCTTCTTCCGAGACAGCGCCTTCCGCGCGGCCACGGTTCGCCCCCACGGGAGGCCCAATCTGCCACGTCCCAGGCCGCCGGGCCAACCCTTGTCTGGTCGAGAGGCGAGAGTCGACAGCCTGGGCATCGTCCGCAACCCAAGCGATCGGTCGCAGGTTGGCAGGGGCAGCAGTGCGCCCGTCGAGGAATCGGGCAGAGGCGGGCGAAACGAGGATCCCGGCGGCACGAAGGCGAAGGCCGGCCCTCCGGATTCGCTCCGCGGTCACTCCCAACTCAAAACTCCCACGCTACGCGGCCTTCGGCACCGCGGGCTCGGCCGGCTGCTGCCTGCCGCCCTGCTTGCGCTCGGTGGCGGCTCTTACCGCGCTCGCCAGCGCCTCCACCTCGACCAGATAGGTCGACCACTTGTCGAGGTAGAAAGCGAGCGGATGGGCGAACTTCTTGCCCACGAGATGGTCGAGGAACATCTGCGTGATCTGCCGCTCGCGATCGAGGATCTGCTGCGTCCCTAGGAGGATCTTCTGCTCGTCGGGCGAGCAGGCCGCGAGGGTCTGCTTGGCGGCGTAGCGCGCGCGCGGCTGGTACATCCAGAAGTACATGAGGTCGAGCGCGTTGAGGATGAGCCGGCGCTGGAGCCGATGCGCTTCGCTGTTCGGGTCCTCGGCCAGCGGGGCGCGCGAGCCGAGCACCTCGAGCACCTCGCTCTCGGGGAAGAGCAGCTCGAGCCGCCCGTGGATGTCGAGCACCTGGGCGAGCTTGGTGCGGTAGTCGTCGCGGCGCAGCCGCAAGTTGAGGTTGCGGTCGGCCGAGCCCTCGATGATGCCCGCCATCAGGTCCGAGGAGACCTTGCCGATGATCGCCGCCCACTTCTGGAGCATCGCCAGCGCGGCGGCCTCCTGCCAACCCGAAGCCTGCAGCAACGCGAGGATGACGGCGTTGAGCCCGACGGCGATGGGGATGGAGAGCACCGAGCGAAACAGGTTGCCCACCGCGGCGGCCCGCGGAAGACCGCGGAAGCTGTTGTGGGTCGCCAGGTAGACGCCGTTGGCGACGGCCATCGCCGAGTAGAGCAGCACCGGCGAGGTGGCGGTGGTGACCCCCAGGCCCCGGTCGAGCACGACGCTCTTGACCAGCCAGTCGAGCAGCGGCACCGAAAACCCGGTGTAGAGCAGCGAGTCGGTCACCCGCTCCCAGCTCACCAGGTTGTTCCACTTGATGAGTGGCGAGCGGAACATCAGGCCGCCGCCGGCCACCACGGCCTGCAGGACGTTGCGCAGCCCGGTGATGGCAAACCAGATGGGCGCGCCCAGCCACGCGAGCAGCCACCAGTCCTTGGTGAAGAAGAAGGTGAGGAACGCGGGCAAGAAGCCCACCAGCACCTTCAGGCCGTTCTTCCAGTTGGTGTTCAGCTCGCGCCACGACAGGCGCCGCGCGGGCGCCTCGCTCCCGCGCTCGAGTGAGAAGCGGTTTGACGGGTGCGCGTCGATGCCGCCGAGGGTGACGACGTTGCCCGACGGCTCGATGCGCGTCGCGGTCTCGTCGACCGTGTAGCTCTCCGCGGGCCGAAAGCCGAAGATGCGCGGCAGCGGCAGCGCCCGCAGGCGCGCGTACATCGCGTCGATGGCCGGCGTCAGGCTCGAGCGCGGCTCCCAGGTGGTGGCTGGCCGCGCCTCGACGCGCACCGGGATGGTCGCGCGGGTCGTGCCGTTGCGGGCGATGTCCCGCTGCGCCGCCCACGGCAGCGTCTCGCGCACCACCAGGCCCATGCCGTAGAGCGAGCCGGCGCGCCCTATCGAGTCGCTGCCGATGCGGCTGCGCAGGAAGGTCGAGCGGTAGAAGCCGAGGAAGCGCGGGATGTCGCGCAGGATGCCGCGCAGCTTGGCCAGCCGCTCGGCATCCTCGGGCCCGGCGTTCCGCTCGGCGTCCTGGATGATGGTGCGCACCGCCTGCTTGACCGCCGTCGGGTTGCCGCTGTTGAGGCTGCGGCGCAGGGCCACGAGCTGCGGCGGAAAGCTCTCGAGGCCCTGGCGGCGGTCTTTGAGGTTGAAGATCTCGACGTGGGTGATCGCGCCCTCGAGGTCGTAGACGAGCTCGAGGACATCGGCGGGCAGCAGGCCGGTCGGGTTGAGCGTAAGCCGGTAGCCGGTGTGCAGCGCGTTGAGCTTCTCGACGAGCTCTTGCGGGTTGAGCCTGAGCAGCGCGGGCGTCTCCGAGTCCTCGCTCGGCACGCGCAGGCTCGGGACCTCCGGGTTGAGCTCGCTGCGCAGGTAGCCCTCGAAGACCCGCTCGGGGACAAGCTCGTTGAGCTGTCCGAACTCTTGTTCGATGCGCGCCTTCTCCTCGGCCGAGGCCGCGGCGAACCGCTCCTGCAGCCCGTCGACGCGCGCGTTGAGCTGCGGCAACAGCAGCCCGTGGATGTACTCGGCGAGGTGGGCGGCCGAGGCCTGGCCGACGCCGACAAAAGCGAGGAACTGGTCCGGGTCGAGGGGCTCGAGGCGCAGGTCGTACTTCTCGTTCAGGGCTTCGCGGTGGTGGGCGTTGAAGCTCGAGAGCAACCCGAGCACCTGGCGCTTGCGCCAGGCCGCGACCTCCCCGCCCGCGGCGAAGAACTCCTTGACACCCTCGGACTCAAGGAACTCGAGGAAGTCCTCGCGCCCTTGGAAGCCGCGGGGCGTCCAGATGAGCTGGACGTACTTGCCGCGAAAGCGCGCGGCGAGCTCGATGCCGATGCGCAGCTTGACACCGAGGCTCTCGGCTGCCTCGGTGAGCTCGGCGGCCGCCTCGGTGCGGATGAAGTTGTAATAGATGACGTTCAGGTCGCGGATGCCCTTGATCCACGCGTCGAGGATGAGGTGGGTGGGCGACTTGCGGCCCTTGGAGTTGGCGTCGTGGACGTGGTGGTCGAAGGAGACCTGGTTCCACGCCTCGGGCATCTCGAGCAGGTGGTACTTCTTCAGCTCGCCGCGCACCACGCTCGGGCGGCCGGAGAGCGCGGCGAAGAAGTCGTGAGCGCGCCGAAGCTGGCGCTCCTTGTTGCCGCGATCCTTGACGAGCTCCTTCATGATCGCCAGCAGCACGCGGGCGGTGTTGAGGCGCAACGCCGAGCTGCTGCCGTTGAAGACCTCTTCGCGCAGCGAGCGCAGCGCGGCGACGCGCTCCTCGGCGTGGCCGGCCTCGAGGGTGGCCAGCAACTGGATCACCGCGTAGGCGATGCGCTTGTGGATGGGCGCGGCGAGCTCCTTGATGCCGCGCGGGTGGAGGTAGGGGTCGAACAGGTGCTCGACTTGATCGGAGCGAAGGCCGCCGGCCGGTTGGCGATTGAGCAGATCGACGAGCTCGTAATCCGCAGGATCGAAGAAGAGTTTCTTGAAGCGAGCCACGACTTGCACCCTGCCGCCGGCAGCCGCCGCGCGAAAGAATAAAGCGCTGAAGATAGTGAGATGGTTCCGGTTTGCATAGAGGCAGGTCTACTGCCTCTCGGGCTTGGTCGACAGCAGCGCGCGCCGGAAGGGGGAATCGCTCCGGGCTTACGCGGTCGCCGGCTGGCGGCGGGCCTGGTGGTCCGCGGCCAGAGTTGCCCGCGGGAGACAGAACGGGCGAACGGGCTGCTGCATTTCCGAAGTGGCGGCCGGCTGTTCAATCGCCGCCCCGAACTGGCCGCGGGATTGCTCGTCTTGACGGGGACCGAGCGCTCGTGGCCTCAGGCCTTTGCTTCGGAAGCGCGCTCCCCGCCGCCCGCAAGATCGACGATGTCGCCGACGCGGACCTCGGGGTGGTGATAGCGCGGGTACCGCGGCGTCTTCTTGCCGTACTGCACCGCCTGGCGCGGGCACCATTGCAGGCAGGCGAAGCACTGCTCGCAGCGGCCCTGCCAGTGCGGCTTGCCCGAGTCGAGCACGACGTTCGCCGCCGGGCAGACCCGGGCGCAGGCTCCACAGCGGTTGCAGCGCTCGTCGGTCCAGAAGCGACGATCCATCCTCCCGAGGTGTGGATAGGTCGCCTTGTAGGCGGCGGTGAAGGCGAGTCTCTGCCACAGAGGCCCGACCTCTATCTGACCGGGCTCATGCCGCGCGACGCGCGCGGAGAGCGCGTCGAGCTTCTCTCGCGCCTGCTCGAAGCGCGCCTCCTGCTTGCGCTTGGGACCCGGGCCGCCCCACGGGATGTAGCTCGACGGCATGACCAGAGACTCGCCGGCCGCAAGCTTGAGGCTGCGCTCCTCGAGCAGCTCGCGAAGCTGGACCAACGTGCGCGCGACCTGGCCCGCGTTCACCGCTACGGCAAACAAGTAGGCGCCCGCGGGAACCTCGAGTCGCGAGGCGAGCTCGACCACGCGCGGCGGCAGTCCCCACATGTGGACCGGGAAGACGATGCCGACCGAGTCGGAGTCGACGCGCGGCGAACCGCAGCTCGCGCGGACGACGGATTCGACTCGGGCGCAGGGCAGCTTCGCCGCGAGCGACCGGGCGGCCCAAAGCGAATTGCCGGTGCCGCTGAAGACGTAGATGGTCGTTGTCACCGTGTCTCCTCAGAGCGTTCAGACGCGTCGCATCGGGAAGGTGCCGCAGACCCGCGAGCCTTCGAGCCCGTCCCAGCGAGCGTCGGTGCGGCCCAGCGCGATGCGAAGCGCACGTGCAGCGGGCCCTGCGTGGAGTCGGACAGGTTACCACCGCCTCAACGATGTGAAGGCGCTCCCGCTCGTCGACCTCGTGGCCGGTGTGGTCCCAGCTCTCCGAAGCGCCGCGCCGGCTCTCTTCGCAGACGGCAAGGCCGACGAAGCCGCAGGCCTTGCACTCGACGGTCTGCAGCGAGATCTCCTCAGAGCGGCTGTCCGGAGGCAGCTCGATGACGCCGCCGATTTCCAGGGCGGGTCGGGAGCAGGACGGGCATTCGAAGGCCATTTCGCACGGCTCCAGGGGAGAGGCCGCTCATCGACCGCGGATGAGCGGCGGCGGAGCCTCGCACCATCCTCGCGCCGGTGTCGAGTGGCCGCTGCCCTCTCGTGCCGAGTCGCAACGAGCGAGAGAAAGCCTTCGTCAGCGAGAGGCTTCCGGGGTTTCGGCCAGGCGTCCTGACCTGCCGCCGGGATTCGGCGGAGGCCTCTTCGCCTGGCTTGGCAACTTGGTGACAGGAGGGGCTCGAGCCGAGGGGTTACTGTCCACCAATGCGGGCGCGGGCCCAGTTACTGGCCCGCCATCCGCTTGAGCGCTTCCGCCCCACGGCGAGCCGCGGATTGCCGAGCGCCAATCGCGCTGCGCTCGGTGATCGAGGAGGCGCCCGCGGCTCGAGTGAAGGCTGACTTTGATGCTCGTCCGCCACGAAGCAGTCGAGACGCACCGAGAAGGGCACAGCGCCAGAGGCCGCGCATTGGCCTGCGAAAGCTTCGGACTCTCGCCCGTTCGCTTGGCGGGCAGTCGAGTAATCCCAGCCTTTCCGCTACGTTGGATTCCCGCTTTCCGTTCTTCGAGGCTCGCCGTGTCTATTGGGCTGAACCCCTCTCAAGGAGAAGCCAGATGAACCGCTTGCTCGTCGCCGCCCTCGCCGTCGTCTTTGCCGCCTGTGGTCCGCTCAGCGACGCCGACGAATTCCGCAACGCCTCGCCCTCGCGCCAGGGTGTCGACATCAAGGTCCCGGCCGATTCGGGCCAGGCGCTCACCTCTTCCGATTACGGCTCGCAGGAGCAGGCGCTGATAGGCGAACGGGCGCCCTGGTACACGCTGACCCGCGGAGTGACCCTGGTCGTCAACGCCGGTACCGCCTGGGTGCTCAACCTCTGCGAGCAGATCATCAAGCACGAGCCGACCACGATTGACGAGACGCACGCGGTCTGGGGACCTCACACCGATCCGCTCTCGCCGAACACCTTCAAGTTCACCGTCACCAAGGTCGCCGACGGCTACGACTACGCGCTCGAGGCCAAGGCCAAGGACGCCAGCGACAGCGCCTACGTGACGCTCATCGCCGGCCACCACGTTCCTGGCGCCGCCGACAAGGAGGGCAACGGCACCTTCTCGCTCGACTGGGACGCTGCCCAGACGCTTCCCGAGCACAGCAAGGAGGTGGGCAAGGCCGACTTCACCTACTCGCGCAATGCGAGCCTCGACGTGACCGTCGGCGTCAAGTTCAAGCAGGTCATAACCGAGGAGAGCGGTCAGCGCACCGACGCCGACTACGCCTTCTCGCAGATCGCTGGTGGCGAGGGCTCCTTCGAGTTCGTCATCCACAAGGACATGACCAACCTGCCGAGCAACACCGCGGCCAAGGAGCGCATGGCCATCAAGTCGCGATGGCAGAACGACGGCGCCGGGCGTTGCGACGTCAAGGTCTCCGAGGGCGACATCGCCAATCCCGTCACCTTGAGCGAGTGCTGGGGCTCGACCTTCCTCGAGACCTACTACGCCGACAGCCTCGGCATCACCGCGGTGCAGGGCGAGGAGAGCGCCTGCGTCTTCGCGACGGCCGAGTACACGGAGCTCTAATCGCTCTGGAGGCAGCGGGCGGCCGTACTGCCGGCCGCCTTTCCTTCCGTAAGCACGGCCGATGGTAGAGCCGGGCCGAGACGACCGGAAACACCCCGGGCTGCAGGCGAAGGTGGTGATGCGTCGGGAAGTCGACCGGTTTCTCTACGAGCTTCAATGGGGCCGGAAGGACCAGCCCGAGTCGTTCTCGAAGGTGATCAGTGGCGAGTTCTTCGGCGAGCGGGCACGCGACGGTCACGGAGGCTTCGTCCTGGATGCCGAGCAGGCACAGGCGATAGGCGTTGGTGGACCCGAAGAGCCCCGACGACCTGCGCGACATCGCGCGGGTCGAGCTCACCTACGACATGACCGAGGGCAGCTCGCGAGCGACGCTGCGCTTCGTCGCCTCGAATGAAGACAGCGCGGCGATCGACTACGAGGTCGAACCGAGCAAAGGCCGGCTGGATGAACTATCGGTGGATCGCCGACATCGTCGAGACGCCGACCGGAGTGCGCGAGACGTTGTTGGTCGAGACGAGGTGGCTCGAGAACGAAAGCCGGCTTCCCCGCGGCGAGTGTCTCGGGTGGGGATCTGGGCGCCTACACCGGAGAGTCCGCCGAGTGCTGGGACGAGCAGCAGGTCCGGTCCTACTGGGCCAAGAGCTTCGATTGCGGTCTGGTGTCCCGCCGTGGCGAGGGCGCGCGCGAAGAGTGCGTGCTCGCGCCTCCGCAGGCACCGTGACGGCCACCGCGGACGAAACCAGAGCTCCGCGTCGCCTGCGCGCCCGCGCCGGCTCGCTGCGTGCCTACCCAAGCGACCATCGATTCTCTAGGCTTGCGCGCCACCAACCAGAGCGAGGCGGCCATGACGCTCGTGCGGACCGAGTCAGAAGGCAGCATCGGCACGATCACCCTGGACCACGACAAGAAGCGCAACGCGCTCTCCAAGGCCCTCATCGACGAAATCATCGCGGGCTTCTCCGAGTTCGAGCGCCAGAGGGTGCGCGTCGTCATCCTGCGCGCGAACAAGGGCGTGCAGGTCTGGTCGGCTGGCCACGACGTCCACGAGCTGCCGCGTTCCGGCCGCGACCCGCTCGCCTATCCCGACCCGCTGGAGCAGGTGATTCGAGCCCTTCGCGCCTACCCTGGCGCGGTCATCGGCATGGTCGAGGGCAGCGTCTGGGGCGGGGCCTGCGAGCTGGCGCTCTGCTGCGACCTGCTCGTCGCCACGCCCGAGTCGACCTTCGCGATAACACCCGCGCGCCTGGGCCTGCCCTACAACGCCTCGGGGCTGCTCCGGGTGATGAACGCGGTCGGCATCATGATTGCCAAGGAGCTGTTCTTCACCGCTGAGCCCATCGGCGCCGAGCGGGCCCACACCGCAGGGATCGTCAACCACGTCGTCCCCGCCTTCCGAATCGAGCTCTTCGCGCAGCAGCTCGCAGAGCGGATCGCCGAGAACTCGCCGCTGGCCATCGCGAGCATCAAGGAGACGCTGCGGCTGCTCGGCAACGCGGCGCCGCTCCACCCGGAGACCTTCGAGCGGATCCAGGGCCTGCGACGCTCGGTCTACGACAGCGCGGACTACCGCGAAGGGATCACCGCATTTCTCGAGAAGAGAAAGCCGGTCTTCAAGGGCGACTAGCTCAGTGGCACCTCCCGCTGCCGGAGTCGAGCACCTTGCCCTCGACCGAGATGAACTGCCACTCGTAGGAGCCCTCGCGCAGCACGAGCCGCGTCACGCCGTGGACGCCCTGGACATGCGTCTCGCTACCGGCGATCGGCTGCGAGAGGTTGCGCAGGCGTGCGCCGCCGGTGCCGGAGATGAGCTGGCGGACCCCGCGCTTCGGGTCGGGCTTGCCGTCCGGAGCGAGCGGGACGAAGCGCTCGTAGTGGTGGTCGTGGCCGTTGAGCACCAGCTCGGCGCCCGCCTCGTGCAGCGCCCGCCAGAACCCGTCGACGCGCTCGTCGCCCCCGTGCAGCCCCGAGCTGAACCGCGGGTGGTGCCAGTAGGCGACGGTGCACTTGGCCGGATGCGCGGCGAGATCCTCGCGCAGCCAGCGCTCCTGCTCCGAGCCGGGCCCACAGCCGCCGACCGCTTCGCAGTTGCTGTTGAGCACGACGACGTGCCAGCCGCCGGCCTGGTAGCTGTAGAAGCCCTTGCCCGGCTCGCCCGCCGGCTCGCCGTAGTAGCCGAAGTAGCCCGCGGCGTTCTCGGTCACGTAGTCGTGATTGCCCGGAGCGGGACGGAGGCGATCGCGAAAGCGGCCCCAGGTCGTCCCGAAGCACTCGGCATACTCCTCGGGGCGGCCGCGACCGTTCGAGCCGTCGCCCAGGACGAAGACCGTGCCGTCGATGCGCGCGAGCAGCGCCGCGGTCGCCTTGGCGGGCTCGAGCGCGTTGCAGTGGGTCACGTCCCCAGCGCCGACGAGGACGGCCGAGGCCGTATCGACCGTGAGCCTGTCGAAGGGCAGGGCTGCGGCTGGCGTGGCGCTCTTCGCGCGGGTGCAGCTCGAGGAGCAGGCGCTCGCCAGCAGCAAGAGCATCGTCGGCAGGTGCAGCTTCATCGTTCCTCCGTTTCGTCGCCGCCAGGGTCTCTCGATAGTCCGTTTCTCGGCGGCTCGGCAACCCTGCAAAGACCGAGTGATAGGCTGCCCGCCTGCCTTCGCATCCGGCGAAGGCAGGCTTCGCACCCGGGAGGAAGAGATGCCCTACGTCCACATCCAGACCAACGCCACGGTCTCCGAGCAGGCCCGCGAACGGCTGCTCGCCCAGGCCTCGCGCATCGCCGCCGAGACGATTGGCAAGCCCGAGAGCTACGTGATGGTCGGCCTCTCGCAAGCCGCGATGCGGATGGGCGGCAAGAGCGGCCCGGCGGCCTTCTGCGACGTGCGCAGCATCGGCGGCCTCGGCGCGAAGGTGAACGCGGCCCTCTCCGAGAAGCTCTGCGGCCTGCTAGAGGAGACGCTCGCCGTCCCGGCCGACAGGGTCTTCCTCACCTTCACCGAGGTCGCCGCCGACCGCTGGGGCTGGAACCGCGGGACGTTCGGGTGACGGGGCGCTGCCTCAAACCGACGAGGCGCCTCTCGGCTCTCTCTCTCACTCGGCCATCGACTCTCGGCCGCTTCGCCTGCCTGCGAGGGAGCGACGGCTCATCGAATCGGCACCTGCGCCGCGCTCTCGGGCGTCAGCGGCTCGCCGTTGGCCTCGACTGCAGCCTGCTCGAGCAGCCAGGCGGTGACCGCCAGGTACTGCTCGTCCGTCAGGCTGCCCGGGTCGTCGAGCGGCATACGCTGCTGGGCGTACCTGAAGAGATCGCTCGCCGTCTGGAAGCTGGCGAGCGCGTTCGGGCCCACCACCGGCGGCACTCTCCTTCCAGCGAGGGCGCCAAAGCGCTGTGGCACCCTCCCCCCGTCGCCCGCGGGGCCGTGGCAGACCGCGCAGCTTTCGGTGAAGAGCTTCCGGCCTCGCTGCGCCTGCTGCGGGGTGTAGAGCAACACCAGGCCGACCAGCCCCGCCACGACCCCCAGCGACAATGCCGCCGCTCTCATGCTCCCTCCCCGAGGGCGCCACACCACCCGGGAACAAGCTAGGAAGCATCTCGAAAACCCGCCCGAACCCCGATCATGCCGCTTCCCCGAGGAAGCCCCCGAGCCGGCCTCGCTGTTACTTCATGTCCTGCACTCGGGCTGCTAGTGTGCCCGTCCCCAAGCGGCCAGGCGTGCGCGGCCCCGGAGAACACCACCATGAGCAACGGCAACTACATCTTCACGACCCAGAGCCTGCGCCGGGTGCACCCACCGAACAAGGAGGTGCTCAAGGACCTGTCGCTGTGCTTCTTCTTCGGCGCGAAGATCGGCGTCATCGGCGGCAACGGAGCCGGCAAGAGCTCGCTGCTGCGGATCATGGCCGGCGAGGACACCGATTTCTTTGGTCACGCCGCGCCCGCCGACGGCATCACCATCGGCTACCTGCCTCAGGAGCCACGGCTCGACCCGGAGAAGAACGTCTTCGACAACATCCTCGAGGGCGTGAAGGAGACCAAGGCGCTGCTGACGCGCTTCGACGAGATCAACAACCGCCTCGGCGAGGGCCCCGACGGCGACGAGATGGAGAAGCTGCTCGACGAGCAGGCGAAGGTCCAGGATGCCATCGAGGCGGCCAACGCCTGGGAGCTCGATCGCACCATCGAGCAGGCAATGGACGCGCTGCGCTGCCCGCCGGGCGAGGCCGACGTCACCACGCTCTCCGGCGGCGAGAAGCGCCGCGTCGCGCTCTGCAAGGTGCTGCTCGAGCGGCCCGACCTGCTCTTGCTCGACGAGCCGACCAACCACCTCGACGCAGAGTCGGTCGCCTGGCTCGAGCACCATCTGCAGGTCTACCCGGGGACGGTCATCGCCATCACGCACGACCGCTACTTCCTCGACAACGTGGCCGAGTGGATCCTCGAGCTTGACCGGGGCGTGGGCTATCCGTTCAAGGGCAACTACACCTCCTGGCTCGAGCAGAAAAAGAAGCGTCTGGAGCTCGAGGAGAAGTCCGAGAGCGCACGCCAGCGCACGCTCGAGCGTGAGCTGGAATGGGTGCGCATGGCCCCACGTGCCCGGCAGGCCAAGAGCAAGGCCCGCCTGCAGGCCTACGAGAGGCTGCTCGCCGAAAAGACCGAGCAGCGCGACCAGACCGCGGAGATCAGCATCCCGACCGGGCCGCGCCTGGGCGACAACGTGATCGTCGCCCAGGGGCTGACCAAGGGCTTCGGCGACAAGCTACTGATGGAGAACCTCGACTTCCGGCTGCCGCCCGGCGGCATCGTCGGGATTATCGGCCCGAACGGCGTCGGCAAGACCACGCTGTTCCGGATGATCATGGGGCTCGAGAAGCCCGACGCGGGCGAGCTGGTCATCGGGCAGACGGTCAAGCTGGCCTACGTCGATCAGAGCCGCGAGGTGCTCGAGGACGAGGAGACCATCTTCGAGACCATCTCCGGCGGCGAGGACTTCATCCAGGTCGGCAAGAGCCAGATCAGCTCGCGCGCCTGGTGCGGCGCCTTCGGCTTCAAGGGAGGCGACCAGCAGAAGAAGGTCAAGGGCCTCTCGGGCGGCGAGCGCAACCGGCTGCACCTGGCGCGGGTGCTCAAGTCGGCCGGCAACGTGCTGCTGCTCGACGAGCCGACCAACGACCTCGACGTCGACACCCTGCGCGCGCTCGAGGACGGCCTGGTCGATTTCCCGGGCTGCGCGGTCATCATCAGCCACGACCGCTGGTTCCTCGATCGCATCGCGACGCACATCCTCGCCTTCGAGGGCGACAGCCGCGTCGTCTGGTTCGAGGGCAACTACCAGGACTACGAGGCCGACCGCCGCCGGCGCCTGGGCAAGGAGGCCGAGCTGCCCAAGCGCATCAAGTACCGCAAGCTCGTCGCCTGATTCCTTCCGGCTCAGGCCTTCGGGCCGCGGAGCCTCTGGGCCCCCGGGGCTCGAAGGCCCGTGCCCAATTGCCTCCGACCCTGCGGGCAAGGGGCTCCATGCGAGTTGCCGAACACGAACCCGAGTTCCGATTCCGCCTTCGGGTCTACTACGAGGACACCGATTGCATGGGCGTGGTCTACCACGCCAACTACCTGCGCTTTTTCGAGCGCGCCCGAACCGAAGCGCTCGCCGAGTCTGGGGCCTCGGTCGTGAAGTGGGCCGAGCGCGGAGTGATGTTCCCGGTCTACAGCATCCAGGCCACCTTCAGAGCGCCGGCGCACTTAGGAGACGACCTCGTCGTCGTCTCCCGGATGTGCCCGACTTCACCTTTTCGCGTGACGTTTGATCAGCGCGTCGAGCACGCGGAGACCGGCAAGCTGCTGGTCAAGGCGCAGATCGAGATCGTCTGCTGCGACCTCGAGGGCAAGCTGCAGCGGATGCCGGACCTCGGGCTTTAGCGCCTTTCACTTCGCTTGCTCCGTGACTCGCGCGAGCGCCGTGCGTCCGGCCTGACGGCCCGAGCGATGTGCTCCGTGATCACTGAGCGGCCGGTTCTTTGCCAACCTGGCAAGCGAGCGGCATGGGCAGCAGCGGCGGACCCGCCCGGCGCCGGACGACCGACCCCCGACGTCGGTGGTCGCCATCTCTCCGCGCGTCTCCGACCACGCCAGATCTCCCCCGTTTCGAGGGATAGCGCGTCCCCCGGCTCACTCGCACTTTCTGGGCGCCTGCTGCCCGAAGCTGCCCGGGCTTTTCGAAAGAGAGAGCCGAATGAACGACATGCCCCCTGTCATTCGTTGCGACGCCACCACCTGTTTCTTCAATCGCAACAACAACTGCCACGCTCCTGCCATCAACGTGGGCGGCCCTCATCCCGAGTGCGACACGTTTACGACCGAGAGCCGGCACATCGGACGCCGCGAAGGGTCTATGGTCGGCGCCTGCCACGTGCGCGACTGCCGGTGGAACAAGGACCTGCTCTGCAGTGCTCAGGGCATCCACGTCTCGCCGCACTCGAACCACGCCGACTGCACGACCTTCGAAAAGGTCTGACGGATCGAGTCGTGCGCAAGGCCCCCGCGCAGCAGGCGCGGGCCTTCGCCGGCAGACTGCGCCCACCCGAGCCTCCGCCAAGCAAGGCCGGCTTGCCCAGACCGCGTCCGACCAGAAGCTACTTTCCGGGTGGCTTGGCCGCCGTCCGAGGCAAGCTGTTGGCGACCTTGGCCCCGGTCATGACTTCCGCGAGCGACTGCGCCTGCTCCTTGCTGGCGCACCGATACTCTTGAGGGCGCATGCCGGGGTTGATTACCCGCAGAACCCAGCCGACCTCGTCCATCTCAATCTCGACCCTGGTCACGTCCACCATGCCCACCCTCACGGTTTGAGCGTTGAGGAGAATTCTGGCACGGCCTTTGTCGATACGGCAATAAGACGAACACCTGATCGCAGCCGCTTTGGAAGACCGGAGGTCAGCCCGCCCAAAGAGGAGCGCCTCGGTGTCAAGCGGGCTTGGGGCCTATTTGAAGCCCCCGAGCGTCGTCGCATCGCTTTGGGGCTCGAGCTCAATCCCAGCGCTCGCGTCCCTCCCCCCGGCACCGGCGTCTGCCTTTGTGTCAAGCGAGCCCACCTCGCTTCGCTCCCCCGCGCGAGCGTGCTCTAACGCCCGCGGCGCTTCTTCTCGCGAGTCACGCGCACGATTGTCCCGATGCCGCCGCGGACGTTGAAGTTGCCGACAACGGTGATTCGTCGGGGCGCCAGCAGCTTGAACAGGTCATCGCAGATACGATTCGTGACCGCCTCGTGGAAGGCGCCTTCGTCGCGAAAGGACCACAAGTACAGCTTGAGGCTCTTGAGCTCGACGCACAGCCTGTCGGGAACATAGGTGATCGAAAAGTGGGCGAAGTCCGGCTGTGCGGTCATCGGGCACAGGCAGGTGAACTCGGGGCAGTCGAAGACGATTTCGTAGTCGCGGTCGGGCGCGGGGTTCGCGAAGGTCTGCAGGGCCTTGCTGGGCTTCGTCGCCATGGAGTCTCCAATCGAAAAGCGGCGGCACCTTAGCACGCCGCCCCCCAGCCATCGCGCAAGCCGGTTCCCCGACGGGCAGATTGCCGATGGATCCCTACCAACTTGCGAGCGATCGCTCAGATTCCTTCCGCAGGGCCGCCTTCGTGCCGGCCGCCAAGATCGCCCGCGCATCTGCCTGAACGTCGACGGGCGCATTGCCATGCGCCCTGCGACCGATCGCTTGGGTTCCGGGAAAAGCCCGGGCTGTCGACGGAGCCTTCGACACCTCTTCAGGCAACGGGCTGCGGACGAATTCCTGCCGCCAGCTCAATCGCCTCGACGGCCTCCGGGCCGCTCAAAGGTCTCTTCACGCAGCCGTGCGCGCCCGCCGAAGCGGCCGTCGTCTCCAGCTCCGCCGAGTGCTTGTCACAAGCCGTCAGCACCTTGATGTTCGAGGTCTCGGGCCGCGTCTGCAGGTGCCTGCAGATAGAAAGCCCGTCCGCATCGCCCAGCGGCAGGTTGAGGACGATGACGTCAGGGGTCGCGTTCGGTATCTGCAACAGCGCCTCGACTCCGCTGCCCAGTGAGGCAATCTCCCAGCTCGGGCGCAACCGCTTCACCGCCTTGGCGAGGGCCTTGAGCGCTTCGCCGTCGCCATCGACGACCATCACCCGCAACGAATCCGCGCCGCCCAACTCCTTTGGAATCGGTATGCGATGGGCCACCAGGAAACTGCGCAGGTCCTCGGCTCGAACCCGCCTGTGTCCGCCCGGGGTCCGATAGCCGCGCAGCAAGCCCTTGTCGATCCACTTGTGGACCGTGGTCGGGTCGGTGCCGGTCATCCGACCGATGTCATAAGTGGTGTAGATTCGCGGGGCGTTGGTGGTCTTCGCAGGCTTCAAGGGCTGACCCCCGGAACAAGTACCGGCTGTATTGGCGGCCGAGGTTGACGCGGCGCACCATGCTAGACCACGGTCCGAGCGATTCAAAGCGCATTTGAACGCTGGTCGACACTTCTTGCATTCGAAGCGACCGCGCACCAGTGGTCTGGAATGGTGATTTCCGAAGTGCGCCTCCGGTCGCAGGTCCAAGGGCGTTCACTGCCTGTGGTAACGCTCAGCTCGCCTTGGGCCGCATTCTGGTGGCGGCAAACACTCCGAAGTGGTCCGAAGGCCAGCAACCGTCCGCGCCCGGCTGATCGAGGACGACGCGCGCCTCCTCGACGATGCGCTCGCCCTGCGCGGTGGGGGGGCCGCGCACGAAGACGTAGTCGATGCGGCGGTTCTGCTCAATCCACCGCACCGCGAAAGGATTCCTGCTCGACCAGGTGAATCCATCCTCATGGCGATGGCGTCTTGCGAAGGTGTCCCGGAAGAAGGTGCCGCGCCCCTCGAGAGAATCGAGCCCGGTCAGGAAGCGGATCGCTTTCGAGTCGGGCGAGGTGTTGAAGTCACCGACGAGGAGCGAGTGAGTCTCCGGCGGACCACGCGTCAACTCGTCGAGCGCGAGGACCTGGCGCTCGCGCATCGGGGCCAAGTGCGGCTCCCAGCTCAGGTGGCAGCAGGTGAACTGGACCTCGCCGGCCGGCGTGCGCACCAACACCTGGACCGCACGGCGCGGATCGCCCGGCGGGCTGGGCAAGGCGTACCGCTCGACCTTCTCGATCGGATAGCGGCTCAGGATGGCGTTTCCCACCGGGCCGTTGGCCGAGTGGATGTCGACCGGATCGAAGACAAATTCCATCTCGAGCCTGTGGGCGAGCACCGTCGCCTGGGCAAGCTCTCGTCCTTCGCGCACCTCCTGGAGTCCAATCAGATCGAGCTCGAGCGCAAACAGGCCCTCGGCGATAAGCTCCAGCCGACGAGCCGGCTGCTCGCGATCATTCCAGATGTTCAGGGTTACGACGCGCAGGCTGTCCATCGGGCCAGTGCTGCCTCCTTTTCGACAAAGTTGGCGTTCGAGAAGACCGCGCGGCAAGGGTCCCCGCCCGCACCGAAGGACGCATCGCTACGGGGCCGGGGGAAGACCATGCTGCCCTGCCCCGACCTGATGCAGCGTGGGGCGCTCCTCCTGCCGCGGCCAACAAAGCCCGTCTACCGGGCGGCCAGGCACTTGGCCTGCTCCCGGTCGCGGACGCACAGCGCCGCTTGGTCGGCGCCGCCGACCGAGCACGCCCCTTCCGTGCTACGCGCGCTCGGGTATCGGCGCGCTCGCGAAGACGCCTCTCGAGAGAGGGGGACCACGCGCGGGAGCATCCGGCCCATGAAGCCTCAGGGTGGCTGGCCGCTGATTGCGACAGCCACGTGGCGGCCGTCGACGAATTGGCGAATGCCCGGCGGCGCCGCGCCCTTTGGGCCTGACCCGCGCCGGAGAAGCGGGCGGGAGGGCGAGCCTCTTGGCGTGCTCGAGTCCGGAAGCGCCCTCCGCGCCTGCCCGGATTTCATCAGAGTCGGCGCGGGGGCAAGAGGGTGTTGGGAAATCCTCTGCGGCGTATCGCGCGAGGCGTACGACCGCCGCCGTCTCGGCGGCCTGCGTGTGCGCATGAAGAAGAGGCGCTGAAGCGAGGCTTCCGAAGGATTTCTCGACGGGTCTTCAGTCCTCGCGCGGGCAGCCGCCCGCTTTCGACCCCTGTGCATCCGGACCGCCCGGAAGCATTCGACGGCCGGTCGGTGGACGGACGCACAGGGGAATAAAGAAAGCCCGGCCCCCTCACGGAGACCGGGCTCTGGCTGCCAGGGGTTTCGCGGTCAGGCGCCCACCGTCCTCACCTTCGAGGCCTGCAGTCCCTTCGGGCTCTGGACGACCTCGAACTCGACCCTCTGCCCCTCGGCGAGCGTGCGAAATCCGTCCGCCTGGATGGCCGTGTGGTGACAGAAGACGTCGTCACCGCCGCCGTCCTGGATGATGAAGCCAAAGCCCTTCGCATCGTTGAACCACTTGACGGTACCAGTTGCCATGTTCCCTCTCTTGGAAGCTCGACCGGCGCTGAGTTGCCGGGCGGTACCTGCCACCTTGGCAAGGACGCAGGCGAATCTAGAGACGCGCTCGCGGGCTGTCGAACCTGCAAATCGCCGAAATGTGTGAGTCGTTCGCTATTCAACTCTTGGTCTTGCTCAGGGGAGCCTGAAGCGCCTTCCGGTGCTGAAGAGGCGTCGAGTAAACCGTATTGCGACTCCCTCCGGTTCCGCTCCTTCTGAGCGTAGCTGCCGACGCGCGAGCGGCGGGAGCGGAGTCGAAGGGCCCCTTGACTTGCGGCCTCGCAGGCTCGGCCTACGCTCGGGCCTCTCGAATTTCGCTGAGACGGTGACCGGAGGGGGAGGGCCGAGTCTTGAGGAGATTTCCCGACACCTCTTGAGCGAGCAGCGTCACGCAAGCGATTCGCGGCGCCGCCAGCTTCGCGCGAGGTCACCGGGGGTTCGTCCGCAGGGCCGCCCGAGGCTGTCGCCTTGAATCGAGCGGATGCGGCTCTTGCGAGCATCGACGCGCTGGTGAACTCCCGCGCGCGCCCCTACCGTTTCTGACCGTGAGCCGCCTTCACAGAGCCTTTCGCGATCCGCAGGGCCGCCTGCGCGGACTGTGGGCCGCGCTCCTGTTCGTTCTGATTGACCTGGGCCTCATCCAGCTTTTCGCCTGGCTCGCCATCGCCACCGGATTGCAGCCAGCGTCGGCGAGCGAGAGCTGGTGGGGCTTCTATGTGTCGATACAGCTCGTGCAGCTTGTGGCGTTCCTGCTCGCGAACGTGGCGCTGGCTCGCCGGTTCGACCACGAGCCGCTGTCGCGGAGCGGCTTTCGCGCTGTGCGCGGCAAAGCTTGGGGGCTCTTGCTCGCCGTGGGGCTCGGCGCGCTGGTCCCCGCGTTCGTCGTCGCAGCAGTGGCCCTCGGCGGAAGCGTCTCGCTCACACAGGGCGCGCCACCCCAGTTGCTCCCCGCCCTCGCCTTGGGCCTGCCTGGCCTCTCCGAGGAGGTGTTCGCGCGCGGGTATCTTTTCTATGCGCTTTCGCGCAGCTTTCTGCGGCTGCCCGGCGCGGTGGCGTTGACCTCGGCGTTCTTCGGCGCCCTGCACGCCTTCAACCCCAGCTTCTCGGTCCTGGCACTGGCCAACCTGATCCTCGCGGGCCTCTTCCTGGCGAGCGTGCGGCTCTACTTCGACTCGCTCTGGGCGGCGATAGGTGCTCACGCCGCATTCAACCTGTCGGAAGGAGTGCTGCTCGGCCAACCGGTTTCCGGGCTTCGACGCGAGGGGGCGGTGTTGCACCTGCGGCTCGCCGGCCCCGAGTGGCTCACCGGCGGCGACTTCGGGCCCGAAGCAAGCCTGCTCGCCCTCTTGGCGCTTGCAGCGGCCAGCGCTGGCCTGCTCTGCGGATACACGCGCTGGCGCGCGTCGGAGTCGCCCGGTGATCAGGCACGCACGCAGTAACCCGGCTGCATACGCCGGATGGCCTTGGCTATCTGGAAATAGCGCTCGGACTCGATGCTCTGTTCGCCTGCCGGGCGTGACACGCCCTTGAGCTTGCGCGCCTTTCCCTGCTTCTTCCCTGCCATCGCCATCGGTAGACCTCCCGCTCACGTGCAGGGTTTCCGCGTGCGAGCCCGATTTGGAAAAGAGGCCGCGGCTACTCGCTCTTTGGAGCGCGGGGAAGACGCGCCGCGGGAGGTGCCGGGATCGAAATCCCCTCAAGCCTGCGGCGGCTTGGCGGCGGGCTGGCGGGTTGCCGCCTGCGCGCTAGTTCGCGGGAATGCCGTGATTCGCAGAATCGGAGCAGAACCCGACCTGGAACCCGACGATGTGCAACTGGAGGATGTACTGCGCGAGCTCCTCGTAGGGCCGCTCGCCCTCCTTCAGTCCGCGCCCGAAGGACGAGAGCGCCTCGCTGAGCCAATGGGAGGCCATCAGCCCGAGCGCGTCCTTGACCGCGCTTACGTCGAGGCAAAACTCGGACAAGCGGCGCGCCGCGTCCCCCTCGTCGATGCGCTCGAATAGCGCGCGTATTGCAGTCCGTGAGGAGGCCGGTCCCAGCGGCGGCAGCATCGGATGAAACGAGCGCAACCCCAGATAGAGCCTGACGCCCTCCCAGAGCCACCGCTCGATGTGGTCCGAGCGGACTCGGCGGGCGCGCGCGTAGGAGAGCTTTGAGAAGCCAGGCAGCTCGTCGGCCAGGACATCGAGCGCGCCGACCGACCATTCGGTGAGTATGGAGACGAGCGCCGGGTTGGCTATCGCCATCAGCTCCTGCGGCGCCACCGCTTCGGCCCGGCGGACGACCTCGGCGACCTCGAGCCTGTTCCCACCCTCACTCATCAGAACGGCCGGCCCGTCGTCCGGCTCGTCCTCATCCATCCCGTCGGCTTGGGCCTCGGGGGCACGGCGCGGCGATGAGCCGTTGCGCATGCGCCAGAGCGCCTTGCGCTCGCGCCACATCTCGCGGCTCTCCGACGCCTCGTCGCCATAGTCCGACTCGCTGATCTCCTCGAGCGCGTCGAGCATGACCAGACAGGGCTTTCGCGCCCCCGCCACCACGATGAGCGCCTGCTTGGTGAGGTCCGCCTGTCCGTAGATGTCGGCGACCACCTTGCCGACCATCCCCTCGACCAAGGGCTCGTCGCTCAAGACGTCTTCGGTGATCCGAACGAATGCGCCAATGGAAATCACGGGCAGAAGATAGCAGAACCGACTCGGATTCGCGGAGGAAGCCTCGTGCGGCGGCCCTGCCGCTCGCGAGTCGAGTTGCCGGGGGCAAAAGACTTCGTGCGAGCCTCGGCGAGCGATTTGGACCTGCCACACCGGTCATGCCAGCGTCGAGGCGACCCGCGGGAGCCTGCGGAGCTCAGGCATGCCGGGTAAGGGGCGACGCCGCGAGGTCTCGGCGAATCCCGCGAAATCGAGGCTTCCCCGCAAATGTCGGGATTTGGCGTAGTTGCCAACTCCCGCCCGGACCTGCAGGAGCTCTTTGGGCTCACCTGCCGGTGGAAAGCGAGCGCTCCTCCCCGAGTCTGCTCTGTAAGCGGATTACCGGCCCGGGGCCAGAACGATCTTGCCGGCCGCCTTGCTCTCGAACAGCCAGCGGTGTGCCTGCGCCGCCTGGCCGAGAGCAAGCTCCTCGCGAACCACCGGCCGAAGGGTCCCGTTTTCGAGCCCCGCGTGGATCGCCGCGTCGGCCCGCGCCCTCTCTGCCGGCGTGGCATTGGGCAGGCGCATCGCGAGGAGGCTTCCCTCGCGGTTCATCAGGTCGCGGGGCGAGATCTCGACCGGGCCACGGCTGCCGATGACCACGACCCGCCCGCGGGGCGCGAGCACCTCGAGGTCGTGCCCGAGGTTCACGTTCGCCAGCATTTCGAGGATGACCTCCGGGCCCCTGCCGGCCGTCAGGCTGATCAGCTCCCGGAGGTAGCCCTCCTTGCCATGGTCTAGAACGTGCTCGGCCCCCTGTGCGAGCACGAGCCGGCGGCCCTCTTCGCTGCCCGCGGTCCCGATGACCCGGATGCCGCGCGCGACCGAGAGTTGAACCGCGGCGAGGCCAACCCCGCCGCTGGCTCCGTGGACGAGCACCACCTCGCCCGGTTCAGCCTTGGCCCGCTGAATCAGCGCGCGATAAGCGGTCGCGTAGGGAATGCCGATGGCCGCGCCTTGAGCGAAGCCGACCCGCTCGGGAAGCGGGTGGATCTGCTCCTCGGCGACGAGCGCCTTTTCGGCATAGGTCCCGGTGATGGACGAAGAGGTGTAGACCCGGTCGCCGGCCACAACACCGACTACGCCGGGGCCGACCGCCTCGACGACGCCAGCGCCATCGGTTCCGGGCGTGTAGGGCAGAGTCGGTCGAGGCCCGTAGAGACCAGCTCGCACATAGGCCTCGACCGGGTTGATGCCCGCCGCCTCGAGCTTGATGAGCACCTGCCCGGCCGCCGGCTCGAGGTCCGGCACCTCTTCGAGGCACAGCACCTCGGGTTCACCGAACTGCCTGACGCGAACTGCCTTCATCGCTTCCCTCCTGCGCGACTGCCAAAGGCTTGCACTCCAAGCGCCGGGGAGAAAGCCCCCTGGGGCCGCGAGCAGTCCGGACGAGCGCACGCAAAACAAGACGACGGGCGCGAACCGGCTCACCGATTCGCGCCCGCGCAGAACGATTGGCTCGGCACCCGCGGCTATTTGCTGAAAGTCACCAGGCAGCCGGTGCTGCGATAGTTCTTGCCCGAGGAGGTCTTGCCCTGCAGGCGCCCGCCGCTCGCGTTCAGGTACATCACCCCGCCGTTGGCCGGGTCGTGGGCGATGTAGACGACCCTGCCCGAGTTGTCGGTCTTGCGCCCGACGATGGTGATCCAGTGATCGGTCCCGTTGGCGCCCCCGCCCGACCCGGCCTTGTAGTCGACGCCGATGACCACGGGGCGGCCGGCCTTCAGGTTGGCGTCGATGGTCGACAGGCTCCAGCCTGGGCGGCTCGCGTGCAGCCCGCGGGCGTGAGCGGCCTTGTCCCAATAGAGCCCGTCGCCCGAGTAACCGCCGTTGCGATCGAGGTAGGCGTCGAGCTCGCCGGGGTTGATGGGGCGGCCCGAGATCTTGGAGATGGCCATCGCGGTCGCCGTCATGGCGCAGCCGGCGCTGGCAATCGTGTAGTTGCGGCCCAGGGTCCGGCTTCCCCAGCGCGGGTCACCTTGTCGATAGAGCGGGGTGCCGTTGCGCAGGTCGGTGTTCGAGCTGCTCGAGCTGGGCGGCGGCGCTGGGGCGGCCGCGCTCGGGTTCCCGAGCGCCTTGGTCAGGGCCGCGCGGGTCTGCGGCCCGAAGTAGCCGGTCGCCTGGACGCCGTGGCGCGACTGGAAGCGCTTGAGGGCAGACTCGGTCCGCGGGCCGAAGATGCCGGGGCCGGTCGCCATCTCGGCTTTGGTCATGTGGCCGAGCTTGACCAGCGCGTTCTGCAGGTCTTTGACCGCCGCGCCCTGCGAGCCGCGCTTGAGGTCGACCGAGGGGACCTTCAACTGCGAAGCCGACGGGGCAAAGCTGTCGGGGACGGTGAGCCGCTGGCCGACGCGGATGAGGTTGACGTTGGCGATGTTGTTGGTCTTCGCCAGCGCCGAGACCGTCGTGCGGTAGCGAGCAGCAATCGCGCTCAAGGTGTCGCCGGACTTCACTTGGTAGGTTGCCATCGTTGCCTCCTTGACGCGGTCATTGTCGGCAAACGGGGCGCCGAAGTTGCTACAGCCGGCCGTTCATTCGCCGAAGGCCGGACAGACAGCCCGCATTGCCGTCCGGCTTTCGGACACCCCGGTATTCCGAGTCTCCCCCCGTCGTTGGCCGTGTTCGCCTGGGCCCCAGAGGCTCGTGCGGGGGCCGGAGCGTGGTCCCGCATCTCTGCGAAATCTCTAGGAGAGACAGGTCGCCCCCTGCCCCAGTCGGTTTTTTGGAATCGGACACCGGGATGGCCTTGCGCGGGGCCTCGACTCCGAGGCTCCCGCTGGTCGCCTCTACGCCCGGCCCCACCGGTGGCCGGTGGCCGGCGGCTCGGCCGAAGTCGCGCGAAGAGCGTCGCAGGAGGTCTGGGGCCCGTCATGCGCCCAAGCGGCGCGGCAGCGCCTTGCTGAGAGCCTCGGCTGAGGCAAGGTGCCGAGACGAGCGGTCGTATCGCCGAGCGTCGCCCGACATCAGACCTCGTTGAGGAAGGACGGCGCCATCTCCGATGGAGGTTGGAGCTCCGGCTCCGACACGCGTTCGGGCCATCATCCCGGTCGTCCGCTTCGGGCACGCTTCGCTGGAACGCGGCGAGAACGGCGCTCGGCCCACGGGCGTCGGAATCTGGGCCAGGCTTGCGGGTTCGGCAGAGCCCAAAATGTCGCGCACCTTGCATCGCGCCGGGCGGTTAGACATCCTCTCGCCCCGTGGCGCTGCGACCGATTCTCTCGATCAGGCCGTTCAGACGGATCTACCTCTGGTGGCACAACCTTTCGCCATCGGGCCTTTTCGTCGCGAGCTTCCTGCTGCTCATCGTGCTCGGCACCACGGGGCTGATGATTTTGCCGGGGCTGTACACCGGAGCGCCCCTGTCGCTGCTCGACGCCCTCTTCACCATGACCAGCGCGGTGTGCGTGACCGGGCTGTCGGTCGTGGACACGGGCACCTACTTCAGCTTCTGGGGACAGGCGTGGATCCTCGCGTTCATCCAGCTCGGCGGCTTGGGGCTGTTCGCCCTGACCACGCTGATCATCGGCGCGCTCGGACGCAGGCTGTCGCTGCGCAGCGAGATGATCGCCGGCCCGCCCGTGGAGATCGCCCACCGGCACACAGTGCGCGGCCTCGCCTTGGCCGTCGCCCGATTCACCTTCCTCATCGAAGGCGCAGGGGCGGTGCTGCTCTGGGTGCAGTTCATCCGCACCGACGGCGTCATCCGAGGTCTGTGGAGCGCGGTCTTCCACTCGGTGAGCGCGTTCTGTAACGCCGGCTTCTCGCTCTACCGCGATTCGCTGACGGGCTTCGCCGACTCGCCGTTCGTGCTCGTCCCCCTCTCGCTGCTCATCATCCTCGGCGGCTTCGGATACCTGGCCAGCGAGGAGGTCGGACGGTGGTGGAAGGCAGGCGGCTTCAACGGCTCGCTGCGCCTGTCGTCCCACACGTTTGCCGCCACCGTGGTCACCGCGGGCCTGCTGGTGATCGGCGCCGGCCTCTACGCGGGGTTCGAGTGGTCCGGCGTGCTCGGGCGCCTCGGGGCAGTCGACAAGATCGCCAATGCCTGGTTCATGTCGGTCACCTCACGGACAGCCGGCTTCAGCAGCGTCTCCTACTCCGAGGTGAGCAACGCGAGCGCCTACCTCACCATCCTGCTGATGGTGGTGGGCGGCTCACCCGGCTCGACGGCAGGCGGCATCAAGACCACCGCGTTGGCGGTGCTCATCGCCCTCGCGGTCTCGCGCATCCGCGGACGGCGCTACGTGAGCATCCACGACCGGGCGGTCCCGGACTCGACCGTGCAGCGCACCGTCAGCCTCGCGCTGGTCGCCTTCGTCGTGCTCTCCCTCGCGGTCTTCGCCCTGAGCTTCAGCGAGGCCGGCGGGCGGAGCGTCGCCGAGGCACGCGGCTCGTTCCTGCCGGAGCTCTTCGAGGCCACGAGCGCGCTCGCCACCGTGGGCCTGTCGATGGACTTGACCCCAACCCTCACTGCACCCGGCAAGCTGGTCATCGTCATCCTCATGTTCATGGGCCGGGTCGGCCCGCTGTCCTTCTTCGCCGCGATTGCGCTCAAGGCCACGGCCTTCCCCGCAGACTTCAGGCCGGCGCGCGAGGACCTCATCGTGGGCTGAGAGCCTGCCCTCGGCCGGGCAGCACTCGACTGGAGGAGCACTTGAAGCGGATCATCGTCGTCGGCCTGGGAAACTTCGGCTCCATCCTCGCCCAGCGCCTCCACCAGCTCGGCCACGACGTGGTGGCCATCGACAGCCGGCCCGATGTGGTCGACGCAATCGGCGCGCACGTCTCGCGCGCGGTGGTCGGCGACGCGACCAACCGCACCGTGCTCATCGAGGCGGGCGCCGAGCAGGCCGACGCGGCGGTGGTCTCGACGGGCGAGAACCTGGCCGCCTCCATCCTCGCGCTGCTCGCGCTTCGCGACGTGGGAATCAAGGAAATCTATGTCAAGGTGCGCTCGGAGGATCACGCCCGCGTCGCCGATCAGCTCGGTGCCGCCGAGAGCATCTTCCCCGAGCGCGAGTCGGCGCTCGGGCTCGCCTCGCGGGTGACCAGCGGCAAGCTGCTCCAATACGTCCAGCTCGGCTCGGACTTGAGCCTGCAGGAGATGCCGGTGCCCGAGGCCTGGTACGGCAAGACTCTTCGCGAGCTGTCGCTGCCCCACCGCTACCGGGTCCAGGTGGTCGCGGTGCACGACGTGCTGCGCGACGCGATGGTCCCGGTGCCCGACCCGGACCGCAAGCTGACGCACTCCGACACGCTGCTCGTCGCCGGCGACCCGGGGGCGCTGCAGCGGCTCGCCCAGCTTCGTTAGAGACCGGCCTGGCGAGGCTCGAACGAGTTGGGAGCCGGGTTCCGGGCGCAGCAGGCTGCGCCCCTCCCCCCTGCGACCGATCGCTCGGGCTCTGTCCGGAGGGCCGGACTTCGTGCCGGCCTCTTGCGGCGTGGCGCTCCACCGGGCCGCCAGCACGAGGGCTGGTGCTCCGGCCCCTGGTATCGCCGGCGCATCTGCCCGATTCCTCGACGGGCGCATTGCGATGCGCCCCTTCCGAGCTTCGGACCGATGCCGCTACATGAAAAGCTGCTCGCCCAAGAAGCGCTCGAGCCAGTCGATCTCGAAAGGCTTCGGCAGCACCCCATGGACCAGGCCCAGGCGCGGATCGTCCTCGGCGATCTGGTCGGCGACACCGGTGAGTAGGAAGACCTTGGTCCCCGGGGACACCGCACGGATCTCCCGGGCGACCTGCCACCCGTTCATCTCCGGCATCCCGATGTCGCACAGCACCAGCCCGTAGGCCGCGCCTCGCACCCGCTCGAGCGCCTCGCGCCCGCTGCAGGCGGTGTCGACCGCATATCCCATGTCGTCGAGCACCAACTCGAGCGAGTCGAGGATGTCGAGGCTGTCGTCGACGACCAGCAGACGTGCCGTCTGTGTAGAGCTCATCTCGTCCCCCAGAAGAGAAAACTCCGTTTCAGCCAAGTTGCTCGAAGGTCACGCTACACGCGCGTTTTCAATCGCACAAGCAACTACATCTGGAGCGGACAATTTCAGTGAGCCTGCTACCAGCGCCCCTCTGGGCCAAGCTGCGGCCGGTCGAGCGCAGCCTCTCCAAGTTGTTGGCGTCGAGGTGAGCTTGGAGCAGCGCGAGGTTCAGATTCCACGCTCGCAGGTCACCGTGAAGACGGTGATCACGATAGCGGCCACCCTGCTCGCTTTCGCGGCGGTGGTCTCCTTCGCGTTTCAGGTCGGGCTCTCGCTCACCATCACCGCCATCGCCGCCATCCTCGCCGTCGCCCTCGACCATGCGGTCAACGCGATGGCGCGCTTCAAAATCGGGCGCCGGCTCGCCGTGACCATCGTCATGCTGCTGCTGGTCGCGCTGTTCGTCGGCTTCGGGTTTCTCTTCGTCCCGCCCACCATCGCGCAGGTCCGCTCGCTCATCGAGTCGGTGCCGGACTTCATCGAACGGCTGCGCCAGACCGAGCTGTTCGGGCTGCTCGAGAGCCGCGTCGCGCTCGACGAGCGCTTCAACGAGCTGCTCTCCAGGCTGCCCGGCTATGCGCAGGGGGCGCTCGACGCGGCGGTGCGCGCGGTCTCGACGCTGCTGACCGTGCTCGGCGCGGCGCTGACCATCTTCGTGCTGATCATCTTCATGCTGCTCTTCGGGCCGCGCTTGGTGGGCCGCCTGCTCGACGAGGCGACGCCGATCCGGCGGGCGCGCTACCAGCGGGTGCTGGGCAACATCTACCAGTCTTTGGGCGGCTACATCGGCGGGCTCGCCATCGTCGTCGCGACCAACGCCGCTTTCACTACGACCTACCTGGCCATCATCCGCGTCCCCTACTTCCTGCCCCTGGGAGTGCTCAGCGGCCTGTCGAGCCTCATTCCGCTGGTCGGCAACACGCTGGCGGGCATCCTCATCACCCTGGTCGCGCTCATCGCCGTCGGTTTCTGGAAGGCGGTCGCCACGGCGGTCTACTTCGTCGTCTACCAGCAGTTCGAAAACCATGTGCTCGGACCGCTCGTCTACAAGCAGACCGTCCACGTCAATCCGCTGGTGAGCCTGGTCGCGGTGCTCGTCTTCACCGAGCTGGCGGGCATCACCGGCGCCCTGGCTGCCGTGCCCATCGTCGCGGTCGCGCAGGTGGTCCTCCGCGAGGCGCTCGGCTTCCGGCGCGAGCAGCTCAATCTGCCGCCGGGCGGGCCGCCAAGCCCGCCGCCTCCCGAGCGCCGACGAGGCAGGCGCTCGGGCCGCAAGCACGCGGCCGACGAGGCGCCCGACCACGACCGGGAGCGCCAGTAGTCGGCCGGCCGGAGCGCCGTCAAGCCCGCTGGAAGGGCCATTTGGCAGCCCTATCGGCCCAGGAAGGCCCCTGGCTGGCCCGTAGAGCGATTTTGGGTCGCCAGGCCTGCTTCAATAGGACTGGCGCTCGCTCGTCGGGCCTGCGGGCCTCCTGGCGCCTCTCAGGTGCCTTCCCGAGGCTTCGAAAGCCACCCGCAACCAAGCGCAATTACTGCCCTTTTTCCGCGCCGCGGCGCGAGAGCCCGTCGCCCGGCGTGGTCGCCGCGGCCGTTCAGCTTCGCACCAAGTAGGACCACCGCGAGCCGACGATGGCCTCGACCGCCGCCTCGGGCATGTCGTGCCACAGCCGCGTCGTCGCCCGAATTCCCGTGCAGTGGGCCGGACCGATTCGCGCCGGCTCGATCTCCTCGAGCGCGCGGACCGTCGCCTCGAGCCTGGAGACCGGGGTGCCGGCGAGGTGCATGCCGCCGATGATGGTGTGGACGCGGCGCCCCGACAGATAGCTTTGAACGTGGCGCACGGTGTTGATGATGCCCGCGTGCGCGCAGCCGGTGAGGATGACGAGCCCTTCGTCGGTGTCGAAGAAGACGGCCTGATCGTCGACGAGCGGGTCGAGCGTGCCCTGCTCGTCTTTGAGGAAGGCGGCCGAGGGCGCTTCGAAGTCGGTGGTCTTGGGGATCTCGCCGGTGACGAAGAGCCCCTTGGCGATTTCGGTGATCTTCTCGGAGTGGACCACCTCGAGCTTCTCGCCGTGAATCCGCTCGGCGACGGGGGCCGGGAGGCCGATCTCCTGGATCTGGCCGTCGGCGCGTTGGACGAGCTTCGGTTCGAAGGCCGCCGGATGGGCGCAGATGCGCGGGCGCGCTCCGGAGTCGAGCACGACACCGAGGCCGCCGGTGTGGTCGTAGTGGCCGTGCGAGAAGACGACCGTGTCGGTGCTCGCCAGGTCGACGCGCAACTTTCGGGCGTTTCGCGCCAGGCACAGCCCCTGGCCCGTGTCGTAGAGCAAGCGGCGCTCGCCCCACTCTATCCAGAAAGCAAGGCCGTGCTCGCCGCACATGCCGCGGGCCCGCACGGTGTTTTCGACGAGGACGGTTACGCTCGCTTGCAAGGCCATGCCCCCTCCGTCTCCCTAGAAGTTTCGCCCTCGCCGCGCGCGGCACAACGAGGCACGGGCGAGCCGAAGCCCGCCCGGCCCCGTAGCCGACAGCCGATCTATCGCTTCTTCTCGACCTGCGTCACCCGGTCGCGCCGCTCGGGGTCTTCGATGCGGATGCTCGCGCCCAGGGCGCGAGCGATTCCCATGACGAGGATGCTCAGGGTCACGGCGACGTACTTCAAGAGGCGCCACGCCAGCGGCGGGCGCGCGGTTCGTGGACTGCTCATGCTTCTCTCCCTTGGCTCGGAACGGACGGACTGCGGCCCGGACGGACGGGAGAGGGCTCAAATCAGCAGCGCACGATTGCGAAGGTAGAGAGGCTCCGGCTCGAAAGGCGCCTTCTCAGGCGTGGGCCCGAGGGGTCCGGCGCGTGGGAGCGCCACAGGCAGGCTCGCGACACGGTTCGCCGGTGCACGCTCGGCTTGCGGCGCGCCGCGCACGCGCTTGGGCTCGGTTCCCGGAGCCTTGGCTCGCTCGAGCCGGCCGACGACCCGCACCTGCGCGGCCGGCTCGGCGACAGCCGACCCGCTCGCCACCCCGGCGCCGAGGAGGCACAGGAGGACGAGCAGCAGCCTGGCGGCTGCGCGCTGGAACCGAGCGTTCATGCCCGCACAACCTGAAGCGAAACGACCGCTTGTCAAGCCGGCGATCGGCTCCTCGCCTTTACTAGCCGCCGAGTCTCGCGCGAGGCGAGGAGCGCCGCCGTCTCTCGGCGGCCTGCGTGCGCGCATCAAGAAGAGGAGCAGAAGCGAGGCGGAAGAGGTGTCGAAGAATCCTTCGAGCGATTACCGGTCGGTCCGAGCCCCTCGGCAGGCTCGGGGCAGGCGAAGTCGAGGGCCCGACTCCGCCTCCCTCGGTCCCCGGGAGGCTACGTGCGGACTTGACCTCCGCCGGATGATCCAATCCAAACGTCTTGCCGGTCGGTCGGTTGAAGCCGTGTGCCCGGATCGCAGGCCCGGATCCGCTCGAGCGCCGGTGGGCCCTCCCCCTCCCAAACGGCCCGCACGACCAGCGTGCTCGCAGCGCGCTTGGTTGCGCGGGCCTGGGAGGGGCGATCGTGTGTGCTGGCCTTCCGCATTCCGGCTTGATCGCACTGCAGTACGCCTGGACACGGCGCGGGCACCGCATCGTCGGTGAGCAGTGCGAAATGAGCAGCCAGGCCCACGCACCGGCACGTGCGATCGCCCCCCAGGCGCGCCCTCGGTGATCCGAGTCGAGCACGGTGGGTGTGCGGGCCAGCGGTCTCGGCGGTGCCTCCGTTGTCCCGATTCTTGGATCCGCGTGAGTCGTTCGGCGTGCCACAGCTCAGAGTGATTTCGCGACACCTCTCGAGCGGCGCAGCTTCGCTAGAATCCCGCGCGTGGATCGAACCGACCAACCGAGCGCGCACCGTGCTCCCGGCCCCAAGAGTCGCTGGGCGCCGCACGCCGCGCTCGGCCTCCTCGCGGCGCTCGCCTTCGGCCCGACGCTGCTCTTCGGCTGGAGCGGCCTCGACGACAAGGCGTTCATCCTCGACCGCGAGGCCTTCCTGCTGCGCGACGGAAGCGTGCTCGAGGTCTTTCGCCAGGCCTACACCGACGGCCGGCAGGGCGAGGAGCTCTATTACCGTCCGCTGGTGGTGCTGAGCTTCATGCTCGACGCCAGGCTCGGGCGGCTCTCGCCGGCGGTCTTCCACGCGACCAACCTCGTGCTGCACCTGCTCGCCGCCTGGATGGTCTTCGGGTTGCTTCAGCGATGGCTCGCGAACCGCGCGCTCGCGCTCTGGCTCGCGGCCGCCTTCGCGGTCCACCCGGCGGCGACGGCGAGCGTCGCCTGGATTCCCGGTCGCAACGACCTGCTCCTCACCGTCTTCGTGCTCGCCTCCTGGCTGCTCTTCACCGTCTACCGGCGGCGTGGAGGCAAGGCCCCGCTCATCGGGCACGGGCTGTTGCTGCTGCTGGCGCTGCTCACCAAGGAGAGCGGGGCGATGCTGCCGATTCTCCTGCTCGCCGAGGCCCGGCTCGTCGACAGGCGTCCGTGGCGGCAGCTCGTCGAGCGCAGCGTGGTCATCGGCTGGGCGCTCGCCTTTCTCGCCTGGCTGCTGCTCCGCTCGAGCCTCGATGTCCAGTCGCCTCCGCTCCTGCCCGCCGAGCGCCTGCGCGAGGTCGTGCTGCACCTGCCGTCGCTCGCGCACGCCCTCGGCAAGACCGTCGTACCCCTCGAGCTTGCCGTCGTCGCCCACGCCCCCGACACCTCGTGGCTCCCCGCGATAGCCGCGCTCGCCCTCTGCGGCTTGGCCTGGGCGCGCATGCCCGCCGAGTCGCGTCGGGTCGCCGCCTTCGGCGCTCTGGTCTTCCTCGGACCGCTCGGGCTCACGCTGCCCGTCAGCGACGAGCACATCCTCGAGAACCGGCTCTATCTGCCGCTCGTCGGCGCGCTCGTCTTCGCGGGCGCGGCGCTGCGCACCCTGCGCCCGTTTCGCTTCGCGCGCCTCGCCGCCGGCAGCGCCATCGCCCTGCTCGCCGTGCGGACGCTCAGCTACCTGCCGAGCTACCGCGACCCGCTCGCCTTCGCCGAGGCCTGCGTCACCGGATCGCCGAGCAGCGCCCTCGCGCAGGTCACCGCCGGCAGCGCCTTCCTCGAGCATGGGGATCTCGAGCGGGCCGAGCGGGCCTTTCGGGCGGGCGCCGCGCTCAGCGATTCGGAGCCGATCGTCCGCAACAACCTGGGCGTGGTGCTGCTGCGCAAAGGAGAGCTCGAAGAGGCCGAGCGGATGCTTCGTCGCGAGCTCGAGATCAACCCGCGCTACGAGGTCGCCTTCTACAACCTCGGGCTCGTCCTGAAGGCCCAGGGGCGGCTTGCCGAAGCGCAGGCGGCCTTTGGTCACGCCGTCGAGCTTGTCCCCAAGTACCGCGAGGCCCTCGACGAGCTCGCGCCACCGCGCTGAGGTCCAAGCCCGGGCTCGAGAGGTGTCGAAACATCTCCTGCAGCCCGGCTCGCTCCCTCCAATTGACCTCGAGCAAACTCGCGGGGCCCTTCGCAAGCTCGGTCTACCCTCGCTCGGGCCGACCGGGGGGCGGGCGCCCATCGACAGGCCTGTTGGTTCTAAGGTCACGGCCGAGCGAGGGCCCGGCGCAAAGCTCAGGGCGAGCGGAACCGAACGCGACACTTCACGGAAAGCTGCCGAAGATCCTCTCGCCGCGCCTGTCGCGCAGCGGCAGCTCCGAGCCCTCTCGCGCATAGACGTCGTGGGCGTCGTCTTCGTAGACCCGCCGCCAACCGGTCAGGCTCGGCAGCGCGGAGGCGAGAGGCTCGGCCTTCTCGACGATGACGACGTCGGCCTCGCCGTCCCGCAGGATCTCTTGCCAGCCCTCGTGCGCGCCGTAGAGCCGGAAGTTCTCCTCGACGACCGAGCTCGGATAGGCCGTCTCGTACCGGCTGTCGCACGAGACCTTCGCGTCCGGGAAGAGCTTCCAGAGCACGTAGGCGCCGGTACCGAAGTGCGTCGCCACGTTGCCGCGAAAGCCCGCCTCGCGCAGGTAGTCGACCGGGCCGACAGGATAGGTAAAGCCGTTCGGGCCCGCGAGCGGCACTCCGGGGACGCCGAGCGAGAAGCCGCCGATGGAGATCGGATTGGCGGCCGCCCACACGCAGGCCACGCCGAGCAAGGAGACCGCGACCCGCCTACGCCGTTGCCAGAGCGCGCCGAGCGCCTCGCCAATCCTCAAGTCCTGCAGGTGCGCCGGCACGAACCAGGCCCAGGCGATGCCGTAGATAGGCAGCATCTTCAACGCGCGCGCGGCGGCAATCGCGGTGACCAGGACGACGAGGAACCCCGCCATCCGCCTCGGCCCCTTCTTCCAGGCGGCGTAGGCGAAGAGCAGCAAGGAGGCCGCGAAGAAGAGCGCCTCCGGCCAGCACCGCCAGACAGGGCTCCACTCGCCGATGCGCGGGCGGCGCATCGTCAGGGCCTCGGCGAGATAGCCGTAGTACTCGAGGCCATACGGATTGATCGCCACCGCGGCGGCGGAGACCAGCAGCACGACGGCCAGGTGCGCGAACGGCTGCCTGTTCCACGCCCGCTCGACCGCGTAGGCCCCGAGCATCCCGAGCCCCGCGAAGAAGCCCGCGTGCACGTTGAGCCAGACCACGAGCAATGGCAGCCACGCCGTGATCCACCAGCGATTGCCGCGCCGATCGAGCTCCAGAAACGCGAGCAACGCGACGAACAGCAGGAACGAAAAGCTCTGGGCGCGAACCGGCGAGTAGAAGCCCGGGACGAAGAGCGCCACGGCGATAGGCGACAGGAGCAGGAGGGTTCGCGGGTCGACCCGGCGCCGAAAGAGGCACCCGAGCAGCAGCGCGGTGAAGGCGAGCTCGAGCCCGTAGTTCAAGAGCCAGAGGCCGGCGATTCCGAAGTGCTCGGCGACGTAGAGCGCGATCACGCCCGCGCCCCACTCGTGCTGGATGAACCGGGGAAGGGTGGGAGTGAACGCGTAGGGATCGGCGGTGAGCAGGCTGCCCTGCGCGCGGCTCTCGCGGATCAAGGCCATCTGGTGCCAGAGGTCGTTGTTGACCACCGGATCGGCGGTCAGACAGACGAACTGCGCGAACCAGACGAGCGACATGACCAGGAACAGCCGCCGGTCGAAGGCGGGCGAGGGCGCCTGCGGTGCTTCGGCGCGCGGGCTGGCCGGTTCGCTCATCATCGCCTTGAGTCTTCACCCTCTGTCGGCGGGTCACCTGCGATACCCAGTCGTGCGAGGCAAGCCACCGTACCACGCCCTCCCGTGCGGCCCGCCGGCCGCGGTCCCATCACCTCCGAGCAGGCTGGCGAGGTCACCGCGCCCAGCGAGTACCAGGTCTTCCTCGGCGAAGCGAAGAGGTAGTGCTCTCAAGGCTGGGACGCGCGCGGGACGCACGCCCTCCGCGCGCCCGCCCGTGGCACTTCTGCGCTGCTGGCTCGCCTGAAAGAGGCCCGAGCCCCTCGCGATTCGATACGCCGCGGAGGTGACCGCCCCGAGGCGCCGCGGCGCGGTCAGTGCCCAGGGCGCGGCAGCAGGAAGACCGCCTGCAGCGTCACCCCTGCGCTGCGCAGCGCGATGCCCTCGTGGATCCCGATCTGATAGCTCAGGTGCAGCGCGAGCTTGGCGGTCCTCAGCAGCCGCACCTCTGGCCCGACGAAGGCGCGCAGCGAGAAGAAGGCGGCAGAGGAGCGCTCGATGCGCCCCGGGTCGTCGGCGCGGAGCGGCCGCTCCACAGTCAACCGCCCACCGCCCACCTCGAGCCCGAGGGGCAGCTCCCAGATCCCGCGGCCCAGCGGATCGATGGCCAAGAGCAAGCCGCCGTACCCGACCGAGCCCTTCCAGTCGCCGTCGCGGCTGGAGGCGACGCTGCCCTGGCCACCACCGCCGATCCGGAAGCGGCCGTCGAAGTGGTACGAGTAGCCAGAACCGCCGGTCGAGGTGAGCGTGAGGCGGCGCCCGCCTTCCACGCTCACCAACGCCGTCGAGAGAAAGGGGCCTCCGGCGCCGTGGTAGAGCGCCCCCGCGTGCTGCGCGTGTGCGCGCGTCGCGCCCGGCAACAGGGCGAAGGCAACGAGCGCGAAGAGTAGCGCGGCGCGATGAGAGGGTCGGGGCACGGTCGACGCTCCGATGAGGAATCCGCTCGGTAAGGTAGCCCAGGCCGTCGACCCCAAGCCAAGAATCCGGCGCACCGGAAGCCGCGTAAAGAGCGTCTCGATCGCTTTGGCGCGCAACGAAGGCCTGGGCGCCCGAGCCCTTGCAGCCTGGCAGGCGGTCTGCCCGACGGACGGAGGCCCGGTCCAGCTCAGAGATAGCGAATGGTGATCCGCAGCCGCCGCGGCGTCCCGTCGAGCTCGAACCGGGCGCCCTCGAACTTCGGAGGGCCGAAGCTTCCCTTCGCGTCGTTCGAAACCCCGAGCCCTTCCGTCGGGATGCCGACGACGTTGGTGTCGAGCTCGCCGTTGCCGTTCTCGTCGTGGTAGGCGGCGATAGCCCAAATCCCAGGCTCGAGGCCCTCGAGCGTCACGACCACGCGCTTACCGGTCACCGCGGCCTCGTCCACGCGAGTCGCCTTGCTCAAGTCGGTGGGGAAGCCGTCCTTACTTCTGTACAGCGCAAGGCGCACCTTTCCGCGCGCGCTCCGGAAGCCGACCAACTCCACGGTGACCGGCGCGGGGCCGGCCGGCGGCTCAACAGCAGGGGCCGCAGCGGACGGTTGTGACTGAGCGGGGGGAACCGGCGTGCCGGGTTCAGCGGCCTCCGCGGGCGGTTGCGACATGGCGAGGGCGACAAGAATCGCGAAGCCGGTCGCTGTCATTGAGTGCGCCCCTCCGGGCGACGGTGCCGGCGGTTCGAGGGTTGGATAAGCGAGCCGTCCCGCCGATGCCGGGCACCGCGGCACAGGGGCCCAACAGACTGGCTTCGCGTCGTCGGTGCAAGAGATTGGCGCCCCGACCCCGTCATCAATCGCGCGGGGATAGGGAATGGACCAGACACATCTAAAAGGTCAATTCCCCGCCCCGGAGAAACAAGCGCGGCAGAGAACCCCAGGTGCGTAGGCCGTCTTCCCGAGGTGCGCCCCTGCTCGCCCGCCGGTCGCGGCCGGTTGCTTGACCACCCCGATCGTCCATGTTGTCTTCTGCGCCATGTCGCCGACCGAGCCCCGCGCGCGCCCGCCTCGACTTCGCGGCGCGGCCCGAGCGATGGGCGCCTTTCTCCTCGTCTGGGCCCTCTGGACGCCGCTCTCGCTGCTCAGCCCGCCCTATCTCGCCGACGTCGACGGCCACTTCCACATCAAGGTCGGCTCCTTCTACGCGACGCGCGGCCCCTTCGCCTTCTCCGACGGGCGCTTCCCCTGGCTGCGCGCCACGGTCTTCGCCGAGCAATGGTCGGACATCGAGTACCTTTTCCACCTGCTCGCCGCGCCCTTCACGCTCGGCTGGGAGCCGCCGCCTCCGCGGGTCGGCCCGGTCGAAGGGCTTGACCCGCCGCTCGCACAGCTCTCCGCGGGAAGCGAGGTGCAGCCGGGCGCTCGGCTCGAGGTCTGCCCCGCGACAGGGCTGGAGCCGGTCGCCGTCTTCGAGGTCACGGCGGTCGAGGGCGACGGCCAGGTCCGCGGGCGGCTGGTCGAGGTTGCGTCCGAGGCGCCGCTGCACGCCGGGTATCGGGTCGATGGAGCGGGCGCGACCGGCGAGCTGCTCCACCTTGGAACGGGCCACGCAGCGCTGCCCGAAGACCCCGAGCTGACCGAGGGCGCGCTGCTGACGCTCTTCGGCGACCGGCGCTACCTCGGGCGCGCGCGGCTCGCGACCGGCGGCGGCGGGCGCGTGCCCTTCACGCTCGTCCACCTGCGCTCCTCGGCCCGCGCCGCGCTCGACTCGGGCGGGCTCGAGCTCGACGACCACCGCGGCTTCCTCGACCCCGAGCTCGACGACCGCGCCGAGATCGAACGGTTCGTCGCCGGTCGCGGCGAGCCGCTCTCGGCGCTGCCCGAGGCGCTGCGCGCGCCGCGAAGGCTCCTCGGTCCGGACACGCTCGTCCAACGCGCGCGCCTGGCGGTCGCCTTCTTTCAGGCTCTCTTGATCTTCGTGCTCGGGTTGGTGCTGCGCCGCAACGCCGGGTGCTGGGGCTGGCTCGGCGCGGCGTTGCTCGTCCTCGGCAGCGACTTCTTCGCGTACCGCTTCTTCATGTGCCGCCCGCAGCTCCTCTCGATGAGCTGCATGGTGCTCGGCTGGCATCTGGCCCTCAACCGCCGGCACCTGCTCCTCGGCGCGCTCGGCGCGGTCTACGCGCTCGCCTACGTCGCCCCGCACGCGCTGCTCGCGGTCGTCGGGCTGGTCGCCGCCGTAGACCTGATCGCCGGGGGACGGGACGGAACCCGGGCCGGCTGGTGGAAGCCGGCAGCCGCGGTCACCGCGGGGATCGTCGCCGGCCTGGCCATCCATCCGAACGCCATCAACCACCTGCGCCTGCTGGGGATAGTCAACGTCTCGATCAGCTCGTCGTCGTTCCTCGCTCCCGTCGCCGCCGCGTTGGGCAGGCTCTTCGATACCCCGCTCTTCACCGCCGGGCCCCAGGTCGACGCGGCCGTGGAGTTTCAGAAGATCAACGGCTTCGACGGCCTGCGCATGTTCAGCATCTGGCTGCCCGCGGTCGTTCTGCTGGCGGCCTTCGTCGTCGGGAGGATTCGACCCTCGCGCGCCACGCTCGCGGCCGGCGTGGCGACGCTCGCGTGGTGGGTCCTCTTCCTGCGCAGCCAGCGGTTCATCGAGTACCTCGCGCCGTTCGCGGCTCTCGCCTTCACCCTCGCCCTCCGCGACCTCTGGCAGGCCGGGTTCTTCGCGCGAATAAGGCGATTGAAGCCCGCGGCCCGCCTGGCGGTGACAGGCGCGCTCGGATTGACGGGCCTTCTCGTGCTGGTGCGGGCGGTCTACGGAGCCGTCGACGTGGTCGGGTACTTCTCCCCGCCCCCACAGCGCGAAGCGGCGCTCTACCTGCGCTCGCACGCGCCCGACGGCGCGAAGGTCTTCGAGACCGAATGGGATGACACCGTCGTGCTGATGCACTTCAGCGACAGGCAGCGGTACCTCGTCGCCCTCGATCCCCATTACATGTTCCACCACACGCCGCGCGGCCGGGCGCCCGGCGAGACCTTCCGACTCTGGTCGGGCGTCATTGAAGGAAGAACGCGGGTTGTCGATCCCGGGCAGGCGCGGGAACGGGATTGGGTGTCGGTCGTCCGCGAGGATTTCGAGACCGATTACCTGATCGGCCTGCAGCAGCGGAACGTGCTGCTTGCGAACCTTCGCGCCGCGCCGGGCGTCGTCGAGACCTACTCGGCGTTCGGGCTGTCGGTGTTCGATTTCCGGGGCGCCGGTGACTGAGGCGGAGCGAGGCCGCGAGGCGAACGACAGCAGGTGGGATAGCGCGGTGAATGTAGGACACCGGTTGCGGCAGGGACCGTCGCACTGTCTTGAAGAATGACCTCTAGTGGTCGAGAGCGGCTAACAGCTCGATCAGAATGGCTGCGAGGTGATCCAGAGCCGCTGAATGCGTCATCAGAATGACCGGCGAGGTGATCCAGAGCCGCTGAAGCGTCACGGAACGACCGGCGAGGCGATCCAGACCGCTGATGCGTCGTCAGAACGACGGGCGAGGTGATCCAGGGCCGCTGAATGCGTCGATCAGAACGACTGGCGAGGTGCTCCAGGGCCGTTGGCACGTCGATCAGAATGTCCGGCGAGTGGCTCCAGGGCCGTTGGCGCGTCGATCAGAATGTCCGGCGAGTGGCTCCAGGGCCTTTGGCGCGTCGATCAGAATGTCCGGCGAGTGGCTCCAGGGCCGTTGGCGCGCCGTTCAGAACGTCCGGCGAGTGGCTCCAGGGCCGTTGGCGCGTCGATCAGAATGTCCGGCGAGCGGCTCCTGAGCCGCTGACGAGTTCGTTCAGAATGATCGGCGAGGCGCTCCTGTGCCGCCGACGCGTCGCTCAGAATGATCGGCGAGGCGCTCCTGTGCCGCCGACGCGTCGCTCAGAATGATCGGCGAGGTGCTCCTGAGCCGCCGACGAGCCGCTCAGAATGATCGGCGAGGCGCTCCTGAGCCGCCGACGAGTCGCTCAGAATGACCGGCGAGGTGCTCCTGTGCCGCCGACAGGTCTGCGCGACCGGGCGCGGCCACCGCTTCCCCGCCCTACCTGCCGCCCACGAACCGGAGCTTCTCCCGAATCTCCTCCTGCTCGAGCATCCGCCAATTCCCCTCGGGGACATCGAGGACAAGCTCGCCAATCGCCTCGCGGTGAAGCTTGCGCACCGGAAACCCGACGGCCGCGAGCATCCGCTTCACCTGGTGATTGCGCCCCTCGCTAATCGTCAGCTCGACCTTTCCCTCGCCCAGCACGCGCGCACGCGCCGGGCGCGTCGGGCCGTCGTCGAGGACGATTCCCTTCCTCAAAGACTCGAGGTCGCTCTCCTCCGGCCGGCCCGGGACCTCGGCGACATAGCGCTTTGGCAGGTGCGTCTCGGGCCGGGTCCCGTACTCGGCGAAGCGCTCGTCGTTGGTGAAGAGCAGCAGCCCGGTCGTGTTCTTGTCGAGGCGGCCGACCGCGTGCCACCCGTAGCGGGTCAGCTCCGGCGAGAGCACCGCGTTGAGCAGGTCGAAGACGGTCGGGGCGCCGCTCGGGTCGCGGCTCGACACGATGGCCCCGGCCGGCTTGTGGAAGGCGATGACCAGGGTGGGCGGGCGCGTCTCGACACGCCGGCCATCGAGGAGCACCTCGTCGCCCTGACGCACCAGGGTCATCGGCTCGCGCACGCACTGGCCGGCGACCCGCACCCTTCCGGCTCGCACGACCGACTCGACCTCCGACGGCGGCACGGCCCCCGCGCGAACCAGCACGCGACGGAGCCAGTCGGGCTTCTCGCCCGGCGGCTTCCTGTCCCACGTCCCGGTGCGGGCCGACTGCAGCCACTTCGGCTCTCGATTGCGTTTGCGCCCCATCGCGTCGCGTCGCTCCTTGACCGCCGCGCAGCGGGCTGTCGCGGTGCGGCTGGCGGTTTGGTTGGGCGGCGAGTCTAGTCGCAAGCGCGCCGGTCGCGCCTGTGGACCCGCGGCGCGCCCGGTGGGGCTCGCGGGCCCGACCTCGAAGGAGGGGGATTTCGGGAAAGCCGGCTCTTCAGGTCGCTTTCCGGTCGCGCAACGCGACCAGCTTGTGCGCGTCGCGCTCGCGGACCGCGGCCGCCATCGCCGCGAGCGTAAGCTGCCCGACGAGCGCGCCGTCGCGCATCACCGGGAGCGCGCTCAGCCCCGAGGTGCGCAGGATGCGCGAGGCCTTCCCCAGCTCCTGGTCCGGGCTCAGCAGCGGGACCTCGCGCTTTGCGGCCTCGCCGACCCTGAGCGTGCCGTCGCCACGCTCGTCGAGGCGGCGCGCCTCGACCGCGGTGATCGCGCCGACGACCTGGCCGTCGCGGGTGATGAAGAAGGTCGTCTTCAGCTCCCGCGCCATCCGCTCGAGCACCGCGGAGACGCGGTCGTTCTCGTCGACTGTCGGGACGAAGGGCTGCATCGCCTGCGCGACGGTCAGGCCGTCGAACAGCGCTCCGACCTTGGCCATCTCCAGCTCGGCGCGCGCGCCGACGATGACCAGCGCGCCGATGAGCAGGAGCACCCAGTTGAGCGTGTAGATCCCCGCGAGCAGGAATAGGCCCGCGAGGATCTGACCGGTCACCGCGGCGATGCGCGTCGCCCGGACTCGGTTGGTGAGCATCGACAGGACCGACCGCAGGATCCGGCCGCCGTCCATAGGGAAGGCAGGCACGAGGTTGAAGAGGGCCAGGGCGAAGTTGACGTAGGCCAGGTAGAAGACGCCGAAGCGCAGGTCGGGCGGCATGGCGAAGAGGCCGAAGGCGGCGAAGCCGATCACCGCGAGCAGGACGCTGGCGAGCGGGCCGGCGATGGCCATCGCCAGCTCCCAGACCGGCCGCTTGGGCAGCTCGACGACCTCGGAGACCCCGCCGACGAGCATCAGCGTGACGCCGCTGAACTGGCCCCCGCCTTTGATCCCGACCCCGATGTGCGCGAACTCGTGGACGAGCACGCAGGCGAACAGCCCCAAGGCGAGCACGGTGCCCAGGACGTACCGGGGAAGGACGAGGTCGGCGACCTCGACGCCGGCAAGCTGCGCGAGCAGGGGCGCAGACCGGCCGATGATCCAGGCCAGGTACGGCAGGATGATGAGGAACGTGTAGTGAACGCGTACGGGCAAGCCCCGCACGTGAAAGAGGGTCAACGAACCCTTCCCGCCCATGAGAACCCCCGGCCCTTCTCAAGATGGGGACCGGGGAGCGGGTGGCAAAGACGGTACCCGGAGCTCGCGAACCTGGCCGCACGCAGCGAGGGCGAGCGTGCTGGGGCCCGGGCAACGGGTTGCCGCCAGGCGGGCGGGCGCGGCCTTCGGCGCCGAGCTCACCGCTATTGCGAGGGACCGTCGCGCCGGGAGCGGGCGCCTCTACTTGATGAGGCGAAGGTGTGAGCGCCTGGCCGCCTTGTTCTGCTCGTCGGCCTGCGCGGGATCGGGAGCGTCAGCCGGCGCGTCCTCGGGCTCAAGCGCCGCGGGCGGCTCCTCGACCGCGACGACCGACAGCGGTGCGCTGGGAGCCTCTTCCTCTGTCACGCTGACCAGGAGAGGCTCGGGCGCCGCGGGCGGCTCCTCGATCGCGACGACCGACAGCGGCGGCCTGGAGGGCTCTTCCTCCGACGCGATGACCAGGCGAGGCTCGGGGGCGGCGGGCGGCTCCTCGACGACGGTCAGCGGCGGCCTGGACGGCTCTTCCTCCGAGGCGATGACCACGCGAGGCCCGGGCTCGGGCGGCAGCTCGTCCTCAAGCCTGACGAGCCGGGGAACGAAGCGCTTGGGCTCGGCCTGCGACTCGGACGAGACGACCGAGAGCACAGGCGTCTCGCTCGCGTCGCGCTTGAGCTCATCGATCTCCTCGCCGGTCAGCCCGTGACTCCTCGCCGCCGCCTCGAGCAGCTCGTCGGGCATGTCCTCGGGATAGAGCCAGGCGCCCTCCGACTGGCCGCCGCTCGTGATCGCGAAGATGGCCGACCAGGGGATGCCCACCTTGAAGCGCTGGGCGCGGAAGCTGAGGGTCTCGCGCACGCCCCACTCCCCGACGGTCAAATCGGGCGGGGCGAACCGGTAGGAGACGTTGAGGCGAAGCTGGAAGTCCTGGCGAAACTGCTCGGGCACGACGACTCCGGGCCGGCGCGCGTCGAGGTGCAGCATCGCCACCCCGTGCTCGAGCGCTTCTTCCAACCGCTGCATCTTCTCCCGGGAGCGTAGGTCCATCCGCGTCTTCTCCTCGATCTTCTGTCGCCCAGGCGCGCCCCTGCGCTCCGAGGCCCGCGGCTATCGACCGCCGGGCTTCACGCCGTGGGACCTTCTGCTTGCCCCCGGGTCAGCGTCGCCGTTTGACCGCGCGGTCGAGCTCGCGACGGGTCTCTCGTTCCTTGATGTCCTCGCGCCTGTCGATGCCGGTCTTCCCGCGGCCGAGGCCCAGCTCGAGCTTCGCCCAGCCGTTCTTGAAGTAGAGCTGCAGGGGCACGAGCGTGTAGCCGCGCTCCTTCACCTTGATCGTCAGCTTGGTGATCTCGCGCTTGGTGAGCAGCAGCCTGCGCTTGCGCAGCGGCTCGTGCCCGAGCACCGAGGCCGCCTTGTAGGGCGAGATGTTCATGTTGTGCAGCCACACCTCGCCGTTCTCGGGCACCGCATAGCTGTCCGAGAGGTTGGCGTGCCCGTCGCGCAGGCTCTTCACCTCGCTGCCCACCAGCTCGAGCCCTGCCTCGATGGTCTCTTCGATGGCGTAGTTGAAGCGCGCCCGCTTGTTGCGCGCCACCACCTTCACGCCTTCTTGCTGCCTGGCCGCCATGTCCGTCCTTTGTAACGCGCGACGGAGGCGCGTGTCTGCCCCGCGTGCCCGCGCGGACGCCTCGGGAGGCTGTCGGAGAATCGCCGGAGCCATCCTCGCTCGGCCCCGGGGGGGGGAAAACCGAAGGCCTTCGACCCGAGCGAGAGTCGAGAGCTCGCCGGGAGACCGCTTCGCGCTCGCCCGCTTTCAAGGGTCAGGGCTTCTAGCCGATGGGCGCGTTGTCAATCAAGCGCGTCTTTCCGACGAAAGCGGCCAGGAGCATGCGCGCTGGCCGCTCTATCCGCTCGACCGGCTCGAGGGTCGCGGGGTCGACGAGCGCCACGTAGTCCTCGCGCGCCTCGCAGGCCCGCAGCTCCGCGCGCGCCGCCTCGATGAGCCGCTCGGCGCTCCTCTCGCCGTTGGCGTGCGCGTGCGCGGCCGTCCGCCAGGCACGCGAGAGCGCGAGCGCGCGCCGCCGCTCGTCGGGGCTCAGGTACGCGTTGCGCGAGCTCATCGCCAACCCGTCGGGCTCGCGCACGATGGGCATCCCGACCACCTCGGTCTCGAAGCCCAGGTCACGGGCCATCCGCCGCACGACGTGGAGCTGCTGGAAGTCCTTCTCGCCGAAGACCGCGACGTCGGGCCGAAAGAGGTTGAAGAGCTTGGAGACGACGGTGGTCACCCCGCGGAAATGGCCGGGGCGGGCCGCCCCGCACCAGCGCCGGGTCATCTCGGTCACCTCGACGAAGGTCTGGAAGCCCTCGGGATAGACCTCGCGCGGCTCGGGCGCCCAGACGAGCGTCGCTCCGGCCTGCTCGCACTTCTCGATGTCGCCCCTCTCGTCGCGCGGGTAGCTCGACAAATCCTCGCTCGGACCGAACTGCGTCGGGTTGACGAAGATGCTCGCCGCGCAGACGTCGGCGCGCTCGCGGCCTTCGCGGATGAGCGACAGATGGCCCTCGTGCAAAAACCCCATCGTCGGCACCAGCGCCAGGGTCTTTGCCCCCTTGCGCAGCCCGGCCACTCGAGCGCGCACCTCCGCCGCCGTCCTGACCACTTCGATCATGTTTGCTGAACCTCTCGACCCGCCCGCCTGGCCACGTGCGCCTCGGGTGACCGACCGCCGGCGCTCGCGGCCCCGAATCTCGAGCGCCCGGGAAATTGACCCGGCCTCCGACCCCGGCGCCCGGAAATCGCCCGAGCCGTGACGCGCGGGCCGCCTCTAACAGGGAACGCCGTAGATGGGCCCCTTCTCTCCCTCTTCGCCCTCCTCGCCGTCATCGCCCTTGACCAGGCGGATGGTCTTCGAGTGGAACGACTGGCTCTCGGCCGGAAACTCGCTCGCCTTCACCTCGCCGATGTACTGGCGGGTCGCCGCGGTGATGGTCGAGAAGAGGTCGGCGTAGGCCTTGACGAACTTCGGGGAGAAGTCGGGGTTCATCCCCAGCGCGTCGTAGCAGACGAGCACCTGCCCGTCGCAGTGCATGCCGGCGCCGATGCCGATGGTGGGGATCGACAGCCGCGCGGTGATCTCGCGGGCGAGCTCGAGCGGGATGCCTTCGAGCACCAGCGAATAGCAGCCGGCCCTCTCGAGCGCGACCGCGTCGGCGAGCAGCTTGCGGGCCTTCTGCTCGTCGCGCCCCTGCACGAGGTAGCCGCCCATGCGGTGCACCGCCTGCGGGGTGAGGCCGATGTGGCCCATCACCGGGATTCCCGCGCGCACGATCCGCGCGACGACGTCGCAGAACTCCTCGCCGCCCTCGAGCTTGACCGCCTCGGCCCCGCCCTCGGCGACGATGCGGCCGGCGTTCTTGACCGCCTCGTCGACCGAGCCCTGGTAGCTCATGAACGGCATGTCGCAGACGACGTGGGCGCGCTTGGCGGCCCGGCTCACCGCCCGGCAATGGAAGATGATCTGCTCGACCGTGACGCCGAGGGTGTGCTTCTCGCCGGCGATGACGTTTCCGAGCGAGTCGCCTATCAGCAGCACGTCGGTGCCGGCCTCGTCGAGGATTCGGGCGAAGGAGGCGTCGTAGGCGGTGAGGACGGCGATCTTCTCGCCGGCCTGCTTCATCTTGCGCAGAGTGTTGACGGTGACCTTGGTGGGCTGCATGCGCTTCCCCGGTGCCGGCAGGACCGGCCAGTCTGGCCTTATCCCGCACGCGTAGCACCGGCCTGCGCGCCCGTGAGAGGCGCCACGCCACCGGTCTCCGTCCCGGTCCCTGTCGGGATCCGTGCGGGTGCCGCTATGGAACAACAATCAAGAGCCTGCCAGGCGTCGCAGTCCCACAACCGCAGATCCACGCGCCGGCCGGCAAGACTATTCGACTTTTCGTGCCACTCTGAAACCCGGGGCTCAGACCGTCTCGCGCCGGCCCATCGGGTTGTAGTACTGCGTGCCCTTGTTCATCCGCCGGACCGCGGTGAGCAGGCTCTCGAGATCGCCGGCGTTGCCGACGAAGTCGATGTCGCTCGTGTTGACCACCAAAAGCGGCGTGTCGCTGTAGTGGAAGAAAAAGTCGTTGTAGGCGCGGCAGACCTGCTCGAGGTAGGCGACGTCGAACTTGCGCTCGAACTCGCGCCCGCGCTTCTTGATGCGCGACAGCAGCACATCGATGCGCGACTGCAGGTAGATGACGAGGTCGGGCTTGACCACCCGCGGGCCGAGCAGGTCGTAGACCCGCTCGTAGAGGGCGAGCTCATTCGGATCGAGCGTCAGGCCGGCGAAGATGCGGTCCTTGGCGAACAGGTAGTCCGAAACCGTCACCTGGTTGAACAGCTCCTGCTGCCAGAGCTCCTGCTGCTGCTTGAAGCGGCTGAGCAGGAAGAAGAGCTGGGTCTGGAAGGCGTATTTGCGCCGGTCGCCGTAGAAGCTGGAGAGGAAAGGGTTCTCCTCGACGATCTCGCACACCGTACGAGCCTTGAGCCCCTTGGAGAGGATGTTGACGAGCGAGGTCTTTCCGACCCCGATCGGCCCCTCGACGACGATGTAGCGCGCCCGCTCCATTTGGCCTCGACTTTCCGCATGTCCGAGCCGTGCGAGGTGGCCTCGCGAAAGGGCGCGATTCTATGCACAGCGGTTCTCGGATTGTAAAGGCTTGGATACTTACCTGACTTCGGGCAGGCTTGTCCTCTACCTGACGGTTCCGGTATGGCAACGTATCGTCAACGCCGTCAGGAGGAGGGTCCATGAGCAAGCTGCGGCGCACCGCCGTCCTCGAAGAGAAGCCAGTGGCGCGCGCCGAGCCCCCCCGCGAGGTCGACGGGCTGTGGGCGATCGCGATGCTGCGCATCGCCATGGAGCTCAAGCGCCCGGGCGCCCCGGGCCTGCCCGAGATCATCGACGGGGTCGTCGAGCGCATGGGAATCCCCAAGGCCGACCTCGAGCGGTTCCTCGCCGCCGAGATCGGCCACCTGCAGGAAGAGGCCGAGACCCGCGGCTACACGCGCTGAAGCGCGAGGCGCGCCGCGATATGCTTGGGCCCATCGCTTTTGGAGGGCCCGTGGACAGGCGTCAGTACCTCTTTCTCGGGGCGGGCATCCTCCTCGCCTGCCTGATGTTCGGGTCCATTGCAGCCAGGCGGGCGCTCGACCAGCCGGCGGCGCCGGCCTCCGCCGACTTCGCCCCACCTCGCGACGACGGCGCCGCGGCCCCCGGCCAACCGGAGGCGCCGGGCGAGGCGAGCGCGGCGGCTCGGTCGGACTTCGCTTCACCTCCCGACGAGCCGGCCCCGCCCGCGCAGCCGGCGCCGAGGCCGCCGCCCGGTCTGCCGCAGGCGCTGGTGGAGATGCTCGACCGGCTCGACCCGAGCAAGCCCCAGGGCGGCGAGGAGCCCGGGGACGACCCCACCTCGAGCGAGCCGCTCCCGGCAGATCTCGACCTCGCGCCTCCTGCCGACGCGACGGGCGAGGGCGAAGAGACCGACGGCGAAGCGGACGCGACCCCGTCGCTGCCGGCAGACCTCGACCTGAGCCCCCCGGGCAGCGCGCCGCCGCCCCCGCCTCCTGCGCCCGCCTCGACGACGAACGAGGGCACGAGCCCTGTGAGACAGCTCGGCCCCTTCCGCGTCGTCGAAGAGGACGACGAGGTTGTCTCGGTCTACGGGCCCGACGGCGAGGCGGTCGTCTCCACGCTTCGCGGCGCGCACCTCGGCCTCGCGGGTAAGGTCGGGCGCCATCCGGCGCTGCTGCTCGTCGAGAAGACCTGCCCCGACCCGTGCAATCCACGCTCGCAGCTCTTCGTCGCTCGCGGGCGCAGCGTCGAGCCGCTCCTCGACGTCCAGGGGATGATCGAGCTCGTCGATCTCGACGGGAAACCGCCCGCGGAGCTGCGGCTCAGCCATCTGATGGAGACCACCTCCGAGCTGGTCAGCCTGCCCTTCCGATTCGAGCGCGGCCGCTTCGTCAACGGCTCCGCGCTCTTTTCCCAGGAGCTGGACAGGCAGCTCGAGTGGTTCGGCGCCGCGGTGGAGGAGCGGTGCCCCGACCTGGTGAACTCGACCTGCGCCGGCGCGATCCGCGCCTATCTCGGGCTCGCCGTCTTCCGCTCGGGCCCACGGGCCGACAGGCTGATCGCGCTGCTGCCGCTTTCGCCGTTCGCCCGTGAATACCTCGAAACCAGCCGCGAAGAGGTCGAGGCCGAGATCGAATCCCTTGCCGAATAAGCGGCGCGCGAGGCTCGCTTGCCCGGCTTTCAAAATGGCGAGCCGGCGCTTGCCTTCCTTCCGCCGTTCGGGCCGAATGAGCTCACAGCACGCACTCGACGCTCTCTGAGGACTCGCGGACCGGGGCTCTCCGCTGCGCCGGGCACCGCTTTCTTCGCCGGAGGCAGCCATGGCTACTGAGCCGTACGCAGACCGGGCGCGTGGCGTGCTTCTCGGACTCGCCGTCGGCGATGCGCTCGGCACCACTCTCGAGTTCACGCGCCCGCGCGCCCCGCGTTTCCCCGAGCTGGCGGCCGGTCCGCACCTCGACCTCGTCGGCGGCGGCCCGTTCAACCTGAAGCCCGGGCAGATCACCGATGACACGCAGATGGCCTGCGCGCTCGCCACCAGCCTCGTCAAGCTCGGGCGCTTCTCCCAGAGCGACCTCGCGCGCCGGTACGTCGCCTGGCGAGGCGCGGCCTTCGACGTGGGCAAACAGATCGGCGCCGCGCTCGCGGCGATCGCCGCGGGCGCCGCTCCCGAGACGGCCGGCCGCGCGGTCTGGCTCGCGAGCGGACGACACGCGGCGGGCAACGGCTCGCTGATGCGCACCGCGCCCATCGCGGTCTTCTTCGCGAACGACGAGGCGGCACGCCGCCAGGCCGCGCTCGCCGACTCGGCGATCACCCACGCCGACCCGCGCTGCCAGCTCGCCTGCACGGCGTTCGACGCCGCGCTCGCCGCGGCGCTCACCCGGAGCTCGCAGAGCCTGCCCGCCGTGATGCTCGAGGCCGCCGTCGCCGAAATCTCCAGGACGGCCGAGGCGCTGCTCGAGCACTGGCCGGAGGAACATGCGGCCGTCGAGGAGGACTGCGCGTCGCTGCGCGAGGACCTCGCCGCCGCCTGCCGCGCCGATCCCGAGCTCTATGGTCCCGAGCTCCACCTGCACCAGATGCAGGGCTTCGTCCGGGTCGCCTTCCGGCTCGCCTTCTGGGAGCTGATGCATGCGCCCGGCTTCGAGGCCGGCGTCATCGACGTGGTCAACCGCGGCGGCGACGCGGACACCAACGGCGCCATCGCCGGCGCGCTCTTGGGCGCTGCCCACGGCGCCGCCGCTATCCCCGACCGATGGATTCGGCGCGTTCTCGAGGCCCTGCAGGACGGGCCTCCCGGCCCGCTGCGAGACGACTTCCACCCGAAGCGACTGCTGAGCCTCACCGGAGCCGACCCATGCTGAACGCGCGAACCTCCGACACCGACCCGATCAAAGTTGCCCTCCTGCCTCAAGAGCTCGTCGGCCTGCCCGGCCGCATCGGCCTCACCTTCGCGCCGGGGAAGAAACACCGGGCGATCACCGGCGAGTGGTGCCGCGACGTCGACAAGGACCTCGAGCGGCTCTGCCAGGCCTACGGCACGCGCGTGCTCGTCTCGCTCGTCGAGGACCACGAGCTCGAGCTGCTGGGCATCCCCGAGCTGTTCGCCAGTTGCGAGTCCCACGGGATCCCGGTGCTCCGCTTCCCCATCCCCGACGGCGGGGTCCCCGGCTCGCGCGCCGAGCTCTCGCAGCTCGTCGAGCGCATCGTCGGCATCGCGCGCGGGGGCAAGACGGTGGTCATCCACTGCCGAGGCGGCCTCGGGCGCAGCGGGCTCGTCGCCGCCTCGTGCCTCGTGTCGCTCGGCGTCGCCCCGGACGACGCCATCGCCGCGGTCCGCCGCGTGCGCCCCGGCGCCGTCGAAAACCAGAGGCAGGAGCGCTTCATCCAGGCCTTCCTCGACGCGTCCTGAAACGCGAGGGGCGCCCGTCCCCGCTCACCTCGAGCGTAGCCTCCCGAGGAACGAGGGAGGCGAAGTCGAAGAGGCCCGTCCCCGCTCACCTCGAGCTAGCCTCCGGAGGAACGGGAGAGGCGAAATCGAAGAGGCCCATCCCCGCTCACCTCGAGCGTAGCCTCCCGAGGAACGAGGGAGGCGAAGTCGAGAGGCCCTTGACCTCGCCTGCCCCGAGCTTGCCGAGCGGCCCAGGCTGACCGGTGGGCCAGCACAAAGGCTGGCGCTCCGATCAAGAGCGACATCGACCATCGACAGAACCACCGCGCGCGCAATCGAGAGGCCCTCTTCTCCGGGCCGCCGAGACGGCGGCCCGCCCGCGCCCGTCACCGATTCAAACCCCCGGCGGCAGCGTCCCCGGCTTGAGGCGCCGGGCGAGATCGATCTTGTCGATCGCCTTGGCGTAGGCCTCGTCGTACTCGACCTTGCGCCCCTCGACGAGCTTGACCAACTCGTCGGTGAGCATCTGGTTGCCCTGGGCCTTCATCGACTGCATGGTGCTCGCAATCTGAGTGGGCTTCGCCTCGCGGATGAGGTTGGAGACCGCGTGGTTGACCACCAGCACCTCGAAGGCCGCCACGCGCCCGCCGCCCTTCTTCTTGAGCAGGGTCTGGCAGATGACCCCCTTGAGCCCGTCGGCCAAGGTCGAGCGCACCTTCGACTGCTGCTCGTGCGGAAAGAGATCGATGACCCGGTCGATGGTGCCCACCGCCGACGAGGTGTGCAGGGTGGCGAAGACCAGGTGGCCGGTGGTGGCCATCTCCAGGGCCAGCGACACCGTCTCCAGGTCGCGCAGCTCGCCGACGAGCACGATGTTCGGGTCCTCGCGCAGCGCCGCCTTGAGACCGCGGGCGAAGCTGGAGGTGTGGCCGCCGACCTCGCGCTGGTTCACCAGCGACAGCTTGCTGCCGTGCACGAACTCGATGGGGTCCTCGATGGTGACGATGTGCTTCTGCTGGGTGCGGTTGATGTAGTCGACCATCGCCGCGAGGGTGGTCGACTTGCCGCTGCCGGTGGCCCCGGTGACCAGCACCAGCCCCTTGCTCAGCTCGCAGAAGGCGCGCGCCGCCTTGGGCAGCCCGAGCTGCTCGAGGCTGACGATCTGCGAGGGGATCTGGCGGAACGCGGCGCCGACACCGTGCATGTCCCAGTAGGCGTTGATGCGAAAGCGCGCCACGCCGGGCAACGAATAGGCGAAGTCGATGTCGTGGCTGTCGCGAAACTCGCGGCGGGCGGCCTCGTCCATCACCGGCTCGAGCAGCTCGAGCACCTCGCGCTCGCCGAGCGGCGGCAGGTCGTCGATGCGCCGGATCTCGCCGTCGATGCGCCAGTGCGGCTGCTGGCCGGCTGACAGGTGCAGGTCCGAGGCGCCCTCGGCCGCCGCGCGCTCGAGGAGGGCTTCGAGCCGCGGCGACTTGCCGGCGGCCGGCTTGGCGACGGGCGCCGCGGCTGCGCCGCCCTCCCAGCCCTCGAGCCCGGCGCGCGAGCGCAGCGCCTCGTCGAGGACCTTGGCGCCGATGCGCACCATCTTCAGGTCCATCCCCGGCATGAGCTGCCGGGCCCCGGCGACGAGCTGCGGGCTCGGGTCGTCGACACAGCCCAGGGTCACCGTCTCGCCCTCGATCTTCATCGGCACCACGCGGTGGCGCTGGACGAAGCCGACCGGCAGCAGCTTGAGCGCCTCGGGGCTGGGGTGTCCCTCGGCCTCCGGCAGCGGGACGAGGTTGGTGACGTGCTGCAGGCGCGAGGCCATGCCGCGCAGGGCGCTCTGGCTGAAGCCGGGCACCGCCTCGAGCATCGAGTCGAAGGCCTTGGAGGTGAACTTGAGCACCGAGAGGGGCTCGGCGGCGGCGATGGTGGCGGTACGCGGCTGGCCTAGCAGCAGGCCGATCTCACCGAAGCTCGCCGGCGGCCGCATGCGCCCGACCTCGACCTTCTCCTCGCCGTGCTCGGCGAGCACGCTCGCGCACCCGGAGAGCAGCAGGAAGAACGAGTCGGAGGGCTCGCCCTGGCGCATCACGACCTCGTCGGGGTCGTAGTAGAGCGCGCTCGCCGCGGCGATCACCTGCTCGAGCACCGGCGGCGGCAGGGCCTTGAACCACTGGGACGCCGACAACGCGTTGAGCAGCCGCTCGCGGACTTCACCCTGGATCTCGAGAACCTTCATGTCGCCTCCCTGCCTTTGTTGGGCCGCCGATGATAGCAACCCTCGGGGTGTGGCGGCAGTCGGCGCGGGCGAACGGCTCGATTTCTTGGCGCCCCGCGAGCCGCCGGCTGCAAGCTGATCGTGGAGGCGAAGCTCGCGCCGCTGAGCAACCTGAAGATCGCGCTCCTCCCGAGACCTGCCGGGCGCCAGGCGGGAGCGAGGTCTACGGCAAGGAGAACCCGGCTCGCGGATGAGACCGGGCGCGCCGTCGGCGTGCGCTTCACCGCTGTGCCGCAGGAGGTCGCGCCAGTTCTTCAGCGCCTGGTGCCCACCGCGGGAGTCTGAGACAGGGCTCCCGGAATGGGTGGGCGAGTTGCGAATCGTCGCGCTTTCGGGCCCCTCGTTCGTTCAGAAAAACGCAACGATCTGTGGTCCCGCACACAAACGGGTTGGCGAACCACAGATCGGAGTGATTTCCGGAACCTCTTCGTTAAGAAAAACGCAACGATCAGCGGTCCCGCACACAAACGGGTAGGCGGAGCCACAGATCGGAGTGATTCCCGGAACCTCTTCGTCAGGAAAACGCAACGATCTGCCGCGCCCGGGCACGTACGAGCAGGCGGAGCCACGGATCGGAGCGACTCGCGGTGCCCGGCCCTGCGACCGACCACGGCGAAGAGCGAACCGTGCGGATCGATGGGTCGGAGCGGTCTGGAGAGCGGCGGGATCCCGTACCGAGAGGCCGCGCTTCTCACCCATCGTGGCCCGTCGGCATGGCTTCTCGTGTTTTGCCAATCTTGAAACCGGTTTCGCCGCGACAGGGCGGAAGACCCGTCGAGAATCCCTTGCTTCGACTCCGCCGATTCCCGCTCACCTTGAGCGTGCTCCCGACCGCAAGCGGCCTCTCGACTCTGCTCGAGGTGACCGGAGTAGGCCGGGCCGAGCTCAAGGCGATTTCCCGCCGCCTCTTGAAAGTCGTTCGGTGCCGGGTTGGTCCGTCCCCTGTCCTCCCGCCCGCCTACGGGGGTGCTTGTCACGACCTTGGTTGCGCGGGCCTGGGGCGATCGCGGTGCTTGGCCAGACAGGGCACGTTGTTTCGGGGCGTGCAGGGCGCTTTCAGCGCTTGCGAGCGCAGCTCGAACAAGTGACGGGGTACGCGCCGGCACACGCGATCGCGCGAACCGGTCCTCCGCCCGCCCCCGGTCACTTTCCGGGCGCCCGAGCTCTTCGTCAGTCCGGCGCTACCGGCTGCAGACCGTGAGCACCTGCCTCAGATCGGTCAGCCCCGCGAGCAGCTTCTCGATGCCGTCCTGCAGCAGCGTGGTCATCCCCTGCCCGACGGCGAGCTCGCGCAGCTCGGCGATGGAGGCGCGGTGCTGGATCGCGGCCTTCATCTCGTCGCTGCCGACCAACAGCTCGTGCAGGGCGACGCGCCCCTTGTAGCCGGTCTGTCCGCAGACCTCGCAGCCCTTGGCGCGCCAGAGCTTGAAGTCCGGGCCCGGCTTGACTCCAAGACGCTCGGCCAGCGCCTTCTCCCCGTAGAGCGCGGCGATCTCCCGGTACTCCGCTTCGGTCCCCGCGTACGGCTCGCAGCAGCTCTGGCACAGCCCGCGGGCGAGCCGCTGCGCGAGCACGCCGAGCAGCGCGTCGGCGAAGGTGAACGGGTCGAGCCCCATGTCGAGCAGGCGCGTGACCGTCTCCGGGGCGCTGTTGGTGTGCAGCGTGGAGAGCACCAGGTGGCCGGTCAGCGAGGCCTCGACCGCGGTCGCCGCGGTCTCCTGGTCGCGCATCTCGCCGACCATGATCACGTCCGGGTCGGCGCGCAAAAACGAGCGCATCGCCGCGGCGAAGGTGAGGCCGATCTTCGGGTGCACCTGGAGTTGGCGCAGGCCCGGCTGCGTAATCTCCACCGGGTCCTCGGCCGTCCAGATCTTGGTGTCGAGCGTGTTGATGGCCCCCAGCGTCGAGTGCAGCGTCGTCGTCTTTCCCGAGCCGGTCGGCCCGACGCAGAGGATGAGCCCGTAGGGCTTGTTGATGAGCGTCCGCAGCTCGCGCAGGTTGCGCTCGGCGAGGCCCATCTGCTCGAGCGGCATCGGCTTGGAGGCGGCCAGGATGCGCAGCACCACGTCCTCGTTGCCGTTGGCGGTCGGCAGCGTGGCGACGCGCAGCTCGACGTGGCCCTCGGGCAGCCGCATGCGGATCTTGCCGTCCTGCGGCCGGCGGTGCTCCGAGATGTCGAGGTTCGCCATGATCTTGAAACGGGCGACCAGCGGGGCCCACATCTCCGGCGGCACCTCTTGGTAGAGCGAGCAGTCGCCATCCACGCGGAAGCGCACCAGCGTATTGCGGTCCCTGCCGTTGGGCTCGATGTGGATGTCCGAAGCCCGCCGGCGCATCGCGTCGACGATGATCTGGTTCGCGAGCCGGATGATCCCGCTGTCGCTCTCGTGGGTCTCCGGGGGCTCGGCGGCCGGCCTCTCCCCGGCCGACTCCGGCGCGGCGATGTCGACGACCACGTCGACGTCCACGTCGCCGTCGGCGACCAGGCCGTACGAGTGCTCGATGAAGGCGACGATCTCGTCGCGAAAGCCCACCATGAGCTGAAGCTGCGCGTCCGGCTCGATCATGCGGAGCTGGTCGGTGCGCGACAGGTCGAACGGATCGTCGATGACCGCCAGCAGCTTCTTGCCGCGCCGCTCGATCGGCGCGGCGACGATCTTCTTGAGCCCGTCGGCCCGCAGCTTGGCGCGCATCGACTCGGCGATGACCTGGCCGGGCGCGCGCCGGAAGAACTCGCAGTTGAAGAAGCTGGAGAGCGAGCGCTCCACGTCGGCGCGGTTGATCTTCTTGTGCTCGACCAGATAGCGGGCCTCGTCGACCCCGGCGGACTTGGCCTCGCGCAGCGCCTCCTGCAGGGCGTTCTCGGTGATGGCGCCGCTGTCGACGAGCGCGTCCCAACGCGAGGGCTTGCGCGCCTGGCGCAGGGTGTGGAGGCGGTTGAGGTTGTAGAAGGCGAGGCCGAGCGACTTGGCGAGCTCCTGCGCGGCGGCCTCGTCGCGAGCGCTGAAGGCGGTCTGGTCCTTGTGGTTGATGAGCTGCAGGACGCCGAGCAGGTTGCCGTCGTTGAGCACCGGCACGCACAACACCTCGCGCGTGCGAAAGCCCGAGGCCTTGTCCCAGCGCTGGTCGAAGGTGAGCCTCGAGTCGTGGCGGGCGAGCTCGTCCCCGTCGTAGACGTCCTGGAGGTTGAGCGAGCGCTTGGTCATGCCCACGAACCCGGCGATGCTCCCGACGCCGAGCCGGACGCGGATCTCCTTGAACTCGTTGCCGGTGACCGAGAACAGCTCGCTGCTGCGCGTGTCGAGGGCGAAGAGGGTCGCGCGCTCGACTCCGAAGAAGTCGAAGAGGCGCTTCTGGCCACCGACGAGCAGCTCCTTGACCGAGCCGGCGGCATGGAAAAACTGCGAGAGCGCGATGATCTGCTCGCGCTGGCGCAGCTCGGACCACGGGGCGGCCTGGGTGGTCGATTCGGTCGTCATCTGATGCCCTCGCTTCGGCGGGCCGCACCCGCCGGCTGTCCTGCGTCTTTCTCGCCCCAAGCGCGCTCGGCGAGACTCAAACGTGGTGTCTTTTATACTTCCGCCAGGCACGCTGCCAGCCCTCGGGGCTCGCGCCGCCCCGGCCTCCTCGCCTGGGCGAGCCGGAGCCGGGACGCGCGGCCGCTCGGGGCTCGGCTTGACAAGGGAAGCGAGACGGCAATACCAAGGGTGAGGCTTGAGATTGTTCCGAGCTGGCGTGAACCTTTCGGAGGGAACCATGCGCGTGCAAATGAGCGCCCTCGTCGCAGCCGTTTTCTACCTCGGTGCAGGCCTCCCGGCCCGGGCCGGCCCGGTCGACGACGCGGTCGCAAAGTGCAAGGGCGGCAAGAGCACCGAGGCCCTCCCCGCCCTCGAAAAGGCGACCACCGAGAACCCCTCCGACTGCGCGGCGCTCAAGGCGCTCGGCGACTGCTATTTCGCCGCCTCGGACGCGGATCTCGGCGCGCTCACCTACGAGCGGTTTCTCAAGACCTGCCCCAAGCACGCCGAGGCACAGCAGGTCGCCGGAGCGCTCGCCGCTCACTACGACAAGGTGACCGGCCCCGAGCCGCCGCCCAACGCCGGCCCCGACGGACTCTATCGAGTACCGCTGCCCCCGCGGCAGACCGTGGGCGGGCGCACCGAAGACGACGCCTGGGCCTACGAGCGCTACGACCGCGTCGAGCGGCTGACGAAGGTCGAGGAGGCCATCGAGCTGATGCGCGACGGCAAGCCGGCCAAGGCCGTCAAGCTGCTCGAGAAGCACCTCAAGGAAGAGCCGAAAAACGCCCAGGGCTGGCGCTTCCTCGGGACGGCGAGGGCCGAGAACGGCGACCCCTCGGGGGCGGTCGAGGCCTACGAGAAGTACCTGGCGCTCGAGCCAAAGGCCCCCGACGCGGCGCCGATTCGCCAGAGCGTGGAGTACTTCAAGAAGAGATAGCGGGGGCGGCGCGAGCTCGAGGCGGGTTCGCGACGCCTCTCCGAGTCTTTCGTGCCTGCCGTGCAGACCTTCGCAAGTCCGAGCTCTCGCCCTCGGTCAGCGCCCGCGCGCCCTCCGGCCGCGTCGCTTGGCGGGCGCAGGGCTGTAATGGCGCCTGAGCCAGGCGCTCAGGCCATCGAGTCCCGGAAAGAGAACCCGCTCGGTGATGTTGGCCTGGTCGAGCTTGTCGCGCACTTCGGGCTTGAGCCCGGAGGGGATGACGAGCCGCCGGTAGAGCGCGGGCCGCCCGGCAAGCCACTCGTCGAAGGCGCGCTCGGGGTTGGAGAGCACCGAGAAGAGCGCGAACTGATTGACGATGCGCTCATCGAGCGAGGGCGGCTCGAAGAAGACCACGAACTCCTGACGCGACAGTCTCTCGAGCTCGCGCAGCGAGGGCGCGACGTCCTGCAGCATCTCGACGGTGAAAGCGGTGGCGTCCTCCTGCCCCAGCTTGCGGCGCAGACGCGGCGGCAAGAGGCGGTGCGCCTCGCCGAAATCGACGCACCAGATCGCGCCGTCGTCGGCATGGCGCTCGAGATCGAAGGTGGCGAAGTGGAGCGCGACGTATGGCGACCAGCTCCAGTCGAGGACCCGTGTCGGCAGGCCGTGGTGCTGGGCGAGCGAGAGCCAGTACCAGATCGAGTCGATGTGCGGCCCGCCGCGGAAGGCGTACTTGCGGAAGCTGCGCAGCAGCGGGATCTCGACGCGGCGGTGATCGCCGCCGCCGAGCCGAAAAAGCGAGGTCTCGAGCCGGTGCGCGACACTCGTCGTCCCGCGGAAGGCGAACGGGGAGCGGTAGCGCCCGAGCGGCTCGTTCCACGAATCGCGGAAGAGCTCCTCGTTCAGCTCCGCCCAGGATCGGACGCGAACCTCGTTCATGGGCGGCGAGCAAACGCCGCTCCCTGACCCGACCGCAAGGCCAGGGTGGCCCGCGCGCTCCGGCCTGTTGGATCTGCGACCGCAAACGCCGGCTTCCTAGGCGAGCGCTGCCCAACCCGCGGCGAGACCCGGCCAACCTGCTGCTTTGCCGGCGGCCGGCGAGATGCCGGCACGCCCGATTCCCTATTGGCTTCTGACCTGCTTCGGGCGAACGCGAGCCCGAAAAAGCCAAAGCGTGACCGCACCGGCCTTCAGGATGACGTTCAGGTGCGGTCAACCGGGACGAGCCACCTCCCCGGCGTGGGGAAGCGACCTCCGAAGCGCCCGTCCCTATCTTCGGGCCCTGACTACGCCGGACCCGAAGGAGGGCTCGAAGATGGCAGACGAGATGACGCGCCCGCGCGGAGAGGGAGAGGTGAAGTGGGTATCGACCGACTGGCTCCAGACCCACCTGAGCGACAAGGACCTGAGCCTCGTCGACTGCCAGCCCGACGTTCACGACTACATCCAGGAGCACCTGCCCGGCGCGGTCTACCTCAACCCGAATACCTTCAACGCCCCCCACCACGGCATCCCGTCGCTGTTCGTCTCCGACAAGGTCGCCACCGAGCTGCTGCACCGCGCCGGCCTCAAGCTTGACAGGCCGGTGGCCGTCTACACCGGCCAGGGCGCAGCGAAGGGCTGGGGCGACGGCCTCGAGCAGGCGATGGTCGCCTACGCGCTCGCGCGCTTTGGGCACCAAGCCGTGCTGCTCGTCGACGGCGGCCTCGAAAAGTGGAAGTCCGAGAGCCGGCGCCTGGTACAGGAGCTACCCGTCTACAAGCACACCCGCGTCAAGGCTCGTGAGCGCGACGACTTCTCGGTCAACTACGACGAGTTCCGCCGCCTGAAGGACCTCGAAGAGCGCGTGGTCTTCGACGCCCGGATGCCCGCGCTCTACGAGGGCAAAGGCCCGTGGCCCAAGCCCGGACACATCCCCGGCGCAGTCTCGCTGCCGTGGCGCAGCCTGATGGCCGACGACAACCCGCGCCTGCTGCGCCCGGAGGCCGAGCTGCGGGAGATCTCCTACCGGCACAACCTGACGCCGGGAAAGACCATCCTCTGCACCGGCGGAACCGCGCGCGAGGCCACGCTGCTGTTCCTCGTGCTGCGCTTCTTCCTCGGCTTCCCCAAGGTCCGGGTCTACGAGGGGTCGTTCACCGAGTGGTGTGCGTATCCCGAAAATCCGACGGCCAGCGGGCCCAATCCGCGGTAGAGCGGAGCGACGGTCGAGAGGCGAGATCGACAGCTCGAGCTTGCCCGGGCTGTACCTTGCGCCGCGCGCGATTTCGGAGGGCCGGCCTTCGTTCCGGCCTGTTGCGGTGTGGCGCTCCACCGGACCGCAGGCACGAAGGCGCACGAAGGCTGGCGCTCCGAGCCTTCGTATCGCGGCGGCGTAGCGCACCAGCCCAGGGGATTCCCGGCCTTCGTGCCGGCCGCCACGATCGCCCGCGCCGTCGACTCTCGACTCTCGAGAGTCGACCGCCGCCTACCGCCCCCCCACCTCGCGCTCCTCGACGAGCTCGAGCCTCGCCGGCATCGGACCGAACCGGATGGCCGCCGCATACACCTCGGCCTGACGCCGCTGTTGCTCCTTGGTCCCGGTCCACGGCTGCGAGATGGAGGCCTTGCCCACCGACACGGGCGCGAGCACCGCCGCGGTCTCGAGGATCTCGTCGTCGACGACGAAGGCGATCTTTCGCCCGAGGCTCTTGCGGGTCAGCTCCTCGTAGGCCTTGGTGCCCGACTCGTTGAAGGCCACCGCGACCTCCGGCGGCAGGTACGCGTCACGCGGCGTGCCGACCGACTTGACCAGGTCGTTGGCGAGCGCGGCGGCGCGCACGACATACAGGCGCACCTGGGTCGGGTCGAGCGGGCGCTCGACAAGAAGGTCCGTCTCGCCCGGCTTGAAGCCCGCGGTCTCGAGCACCTTGCGGGCGACCTGCGCCGAGGCCGAGACCACGGTGAAGGCGCCGCGGTTTGCGCCGGTGTGATCGGTCCAGTTGTCCTGCACGATGCGCGCGCCGCAATCCTCGGGGAGGTCCGGACCGAGGACGCGCAGGCTCGCTCCATCGTCGACCTCGCGCACCTCGAAGCGACCGACCAGCCCGAGCGCGGTCTTGGCCCTTTCTATCGACGCGGCCTCCACCGACTTGGGGATCTGCACGCGCAGGCGCTCCCCGTCGATGATCGCTTTGGCGGGCACTTTGAGCGCCTGCAGTCGCGCCAAGGCGAGCTTGCGCGCCTCGCCGAGGGCCGCTTCACCCGTCTTGCCGCCTTTCAGCTCGTAGGCGAGCTCGGTGCCCCCGCGGCTCATGTCGACGCCTTTGCTCTTGCAGGCGCACAGCGCGAGCGCTGTCGCCGCGAGCGCGACGATAGTCTGCCTTGTCGAACGCTTCATCTCTTGACCCCTTGAGCAGGTATTTGGCCGAGCTTCCGACAAACTAGAAGGGAACGCGAGCGCTCCCCAACCTCGCCCGCGACGTGCGAAAACGCAACCGCGGCCCCGGACCTTCACCGCGGGCCGCGAAGCCTCGCAGCCCCTGCGGCCACCGGGGCGCGGCCCGCCAAGAGCCTCACCGCCCCGCGGGCCCCAACATCAGCTCGAGAGCCGCTTGGGCCTTGCTGCGCACGTAGGGATCGGGGTGCTCGAGGCATGCCTCGAGCGCCGGGAGCGCCTCGCGCGCCGCGGGTCCGATGCGTCCGAGCGCGCTCGCGGCCTCGCCGGCGACCGAGGCCCCGGCTTGTTGCCCAGCGAGAATGGCGGTGAGCGCCGGCACGGCTGCGGCGGCTCCGGGGCCGATTCGACCCAGCGCCTCCGCGGCCATCTGTCGGTGCACGTCGGGCCAGCGCACCTCGAGGTGCTCGATGAGAAGCGGCACCGCCTCGCGCGCCCGTGGGCCGATTTGCCCGAAGACCCGAAGCAGCTTCCAGCTCTCGCGCTCCTCGGTGCGTCGCAGCAGCCCGACCAGCCAGGGGACCGCGGGCGCGCCCGCCTCGCCGACGGCCCCGAGCGCGAGCGCGACCTCGATGCAGACCTTGCCCCCGCCGCGTTGAATCAGCGCGACGAGCGGAGCCGCGGCGAGGTGCCCGACCCGCCCGAGGACCTTGGCGGCCGATTCGCGCACGTTCGCCCCGTCGAGAAGGCCCGCCTCGCCGCGCCGGTGGTTGACGACCTTGACCAGCCACGGCACCGCGCTCTCGAGCACCTCGGGGGCCAGGGCACCGACGGCGAGCACCGCGCGCTCGGCGGTGTCCAGGTCGGAGCGCAGCGCCAGGCTCTCGAGCACCGGCAGCGCCTTCTCGCCGATGGCCGCCAGGGTCTCGACCGTCTCCCACGACAGCCTGGAGACGCGCGAAGGGCTCTCGCCGGGCCTGCTCAGCTCCGCGAGCATCGCTTCCAACCGCGGGATGGCCGGCTCGGCCTCCGGGCCCAGACGGGCGAGGGCTCGGAGCGCATCGGCGCGCACCCCGTCGTCAGGCGATTCGAGCTCGGCAAGCAGCGCGTCGAGGCCGGCGTTGGCGCCGTCACGATTTGAGCTCGTCGCCATGGGCATCCTCCCCGAAACGGACGCACCCGAAGGAAATCAAGAATGAATGCAAGGTTATATCCGCGACCTGGCCACGTTCCACCGGACCTGAGCGCTCACTTGGGCATTTTCTTTGCGCCACTACTTGGTGCTCTAACAGCGCGCGCCCCAGCCTCCTGGGCCCGAGCAAGCTGCGCGCACCAACGCGCTTCGGCCACCTCCTCTGCCCACGGGCCAGGCTGAACCTGAGAAGTCGTTGGCGCGCAATGAGGAAGCGGGCGGGCGACTCGCCCCCGTGCGCTGGGCCTGGCCTGATCGGCTCCATGATTTAGAAGTTAGGCAGCCCTCCTGCGTGCTGGATGCCTCCTCGGGCCCCTAAGCCCGCTCCTCGCGCTACCTCGGCTCGGCCACCCGGCGCAGGCGATATCCGGCCAGCCTGAGCCCCCCGTCGCCGTTCGCGTCGAGCACGAGCCCGCTGATCTGCGCGACCCCGCTCAGCCCCTCGACCACCGCCCGCTCGTCCGACAGCGGCCTGAGCACCGAGGGGGAGAGCGGCAGGTCGGGATAGGGCGTCTGGCGCGCCTTCAAGAGCAGCAGCCCGTCGCGCTCCTCGAGCACGATCTCCTCGAGCAGCGCGAGCTCGCCGTCGGCGAGGTTGGCGATCTCGTAGCGCCCGAGCCGCTCGCGCCAGGCCGGGCTGATGCGATAGGGCGCCACGGGCGAGCCGGCGAGCATCCAGTGGCCCTTCAGACGGGCGGCCAGCACGCGCCGGCCCTCGATTTGCGGGAAGCCCAGGCGCAGCTCGCCCAGCATCGAAGGGGCTATCGGGACGAGCCCGAGCAGCCGGTAGCGCACCGACCAGGTCGCGTCCGGGTGGCGCACCAGCTCGAGCGGCCGGCCCAGCACCCGAGCGACGAGCCCTGCGCCGTCCGGCTCGATGTGCATCGCGCCGATCGCCGTCGCCCACGGCCCGACCAGCTCGCGCTGCTCGCTCAAGGGCACCTCGACCGCGGGGACCGACTCGTCGCGCGGCTCGGGTGGCGGGATGCCGAGCTTGGCCTCGACCGCGAGCTGGAGCGCCTTGGTGGCGATCGCGCCGAGCGCGTCGCGCTTGTCGCCGTCGTTCGAGTTGGCGAGCACCACGACCCCGAGCCGCCTCTCGGGCAGGGCGATCAGGATGCTGCGAAAGTAGACGATGCCGCCGGTGTGCGAGGCGCAGGGTCCGGCGTAGGCGAGCCGGGACGAGCCGAGGTTGAAGGCAAGGCCCACCGCGAGGTCGAGGTCGAAGGGGTTGAGGGCGTTCTGGCGCTCGAGCATCGCCGCGAGCGTCTCGGGCTGCAGCAGCCGCCCGCCGCGCCCCGCGCCGTCGGCGAAGAGCATCTGCACGAACCGCGCGAGCTCCTCGGCCCCGGCGTTGAGCCCTCCGGCCGCGAGCGCGCGCAGCGCGTAGAGCTCCCGCGCCTGGTGGTCCCGATAGCCCCTGGAGAGCCCGGGCAGCCGGGTGAAGTCCTGCTCGAAGCTCGCCTCGCGCATCCCGAGCGGCTCGAAGATGTGGCGCTCGACGTACTCGGCGTAGGGAAGACCCGAGACGCGCTCGACGAGCACGCCGAGCAGCTCGAAGCCGACGTTCGAGTACGCCCAGAGCTGGCCGGGCGGAAAGGCGAGCTGCTCGGAGCGCAGGGACTCGACGATCGCCGCCATCGGCGGCGGATCGCGGGCGAGCAGGCGTTCGAGGTAGTTGCTCGGCAGGCCCGCGTGGTGCGTCAGGATCTGGCGGACGGTGATCGGCCCGGTCTGCGGGAAGCGCGACCCGATGGAGAAGTCGGGCAGATAGCGCGCGAGCGGAGCGTCGAGCTCGACCTCGCCGCGCTCGACGAGCTGCATGACGGCGACCGCGGTGAACAGCTTGGTGATCGACCCGATGCGAAACAGCGTGCGCCCGGTGACCGGTCGGCCCGCCTGCTCGTCGGCCCAGCCGAACCCGCGCGCCCAGACGATCTCCTGATCGTCGACGAGGGCGATGCTCAGGCCGGTCAGCCCCTCGAGCTCCATTCGCCTCTCGATGAACCAGGCAAGGTAGTCCCTGGCATACCCGTAGTCACCCGCCGCGAGCCGCTCGGGCTTGCGCGGCGAGCCGCTACAGGCAAGCAGCCCAGTCACCAGCAGCACCACCGCGGCCCGGCCCGCCCGACGAACGCGCTTACCAGCACGCCCGCTCATCTGCCCTCCTCCCCGCCGCCCGAACCCGCGGCTCGACTCCGAGAGCCGTGGCGGGACCTCTCCAAAGCCTTCTTCGACTCCGTCGGGTTCCGCTCACCCTGAGCGGAGCTGCCGACGCGCGAGCGGCGGGAGCGCAGTCGAAGAGCCTGTCGACTTCGGCCTCGCAAGCTCGGCCTACGCTCGAGGCGAACGGGGGCGGGCTGAGCGCGAGGAGATTCTCCGACGCCTCTTGACCGGTCATCGCGCGAAAGCCCCCTCGACACGCTTGGTTCAAGGCCCGGCCTCCCCGCCCGCCGGGCGAGAGGCGAACAGGGCCGCGAGCGGCCCGCGCCGCCGGTGGTGCTCCTCGCACCACAGCAGGTGGGCACGCGCGCAGCCGCGGACATCGAAGCGCTCGACGGCGCGGGTGCGGGCATTGCGCCCCAGGCGCATCCTCAGCTCGGGGACGTCGAGCAGCAGGTCGATGGCCCGCGCGATGGCCTTGGAGTCGCGCGGCTCGACGAGCAGGCCGCTCACCCCGTCCTCGACGAGCTCGGGGATGCCGCCCAGGCGCGAGGCGACCACCGGCAGCCCGGTCGCCATCGCCTCGGCGATGGCCAGCCCGAAGGCCTCGGCGAGCGTCGGGTGGACGTAGATGTCGGCCTCCTTGAGCAGCGCGGGCACGTCGTTGGTCAGGCCCACGAGGTCGACCCGGCCCTCCAGGCCCAGCTCAGCGGCGAGCTGGGCGAGGTGCGAGGCCTGGGGCCCGTCGCCCGCGATGCGCAGGCGCGCCTCGCGGTGACGCATCTGCGCGAAGGCGTGCAGCAGGTAGTCGACGCCCTTCTCCGGGATGAGGTGGGCGATGGTGAGCACGAGCGCCGGGGCGGCCTGACGCGCGGGCCCGGGGCTGAAGCGCCGGGTGTCGACCCCGTTGTAGATGGTGCGGGCGCGGCGCTCGTCGAGGCTGAAGCGCGCGCGGTTGCGGTCGCGCACGAAGTCGGAGACGCCGGCGAGCGCGTTGACCCGCACCATGGTGAGCCGGTCGGCCGTCTTGCTCAGCAGGGCGCGCAGCGCACCGGGCTGCGGACCAAGGCCGACCGGCTGGCCGCCGGTCCTGTCGACGAAGAGCACCCGCGCCGGCCAGGCCGCATAGGCAAGCAGCGCGACGAAGCTGCGCGGGGCGAACATGTTGAGGTGGAGGATGTCGTAGCCGCGCAACCGGGCGAGCGCCTCGACCGGGTCGAGCTCGAGCTCGTCGATCTCGTCCCACTCCACGCCCATCTCGCCGAGCGAGCGCGCAAACTCCGGGTGCACGGGGCGCTTGCCCAGCACGTCGAGGGTGTGGCCGCGCCTGCGCGCCTCTCGGCAGAACTCGACGAGCCAGCCCTCGAACGAGCCAAGCTTGCGAGGCGCGAGGTTCATCAGCAGTGCGATGCGCATGAAGGGCAAGCCACCTCTCGCCGACCGAGAGCCGGTTTGTGCCAGTACCTTTGGGGTTAGAGGTGCGCACCGGCGCGCGGTGTCACAAGGCACCCGCGCGAAGCGCGCGCGACAAGGCCCGCCGACCTACCTCTGAGAGGCAGCCGTGCAATCAGCGGCTTTTTCAAGGGAAACCGATCCCGAGCAGACGCGAGGGGGCAAAGCGCGCGAGCGTGCTCGGCGGCGACAGGCGACTTGCGTGGGCGCTTCGCCCCCGTGCGCGTCGGTCGCTAGGTTGGAGACGAGCGAGGGAGCAGCGCCCGCCGGAAAACTCGGCCCGGCGCTGTGTCGACGGGGGCTCGGGAGGCTGTGCCCGCTCACCCGCGGTGCCTGTTGGCGAGCCGCCTGGCGGGCCCGTCGCGAAACGAAGCCTGGCCGGTCCTACCGGCTCGCCTGGAGGGCAAGCGGCAATCGTGGCGCAATCGATCCTCAGGCGGGCCCGGCCGCTGATGGCAGCGCGGCTGCTGTCGGCCGGGCTCACCTTCGTCGTCCCGGCGGTGCTCGCGCGGGTGCTGCTGCCCTCGGCCTACGGCACCTTCAAGCAAGGGTGGCTGCTCGCGAGCACCCTGGCGCTCGTCGTGCCGATGGGGGCCGCGGCGAGCCTCTACTACTTCGTGCCGCGCGAGCCCGAACGGCGCGCCCACTTCGTCGCCCAGACCCTGCTGTGGGCGCTCGCCAGCGCCGCGCTCGCCGGCGGCCTGCTGCTCGTCGGACGCCCGCTCGTCGCCGCGCACTTCGAGAACCCGGAGCTGACGGCCAACCTGCGCCTGGTCGCGCTCTTTACCTTCTTCTGGATCGTGGGCGGGCCCTTCGAGGCCGCGCTCACGAGCATGGACCGGATGGGCCGGGCGGCCGTCGTGCGCGTCGCCACCGAGGTCGGGCGCGGGGTGGCGATGCTGGTCGGCGCCTCGCTCACCCATTCGGTCGAGGGGCTGTTCGCCGGCATGGCTGCCGCGCTGGGGCTCAGAGCCGTGCTCTGCTGGATAGCGCTCGTCGGCGAGCTCGGCCTGCGCGTCTCGTGGCCGGACTTTCGCCGGCAGCTCGCCTACGCGCTGCCGCTCGGGGCGGCCTTCCTGCTCATCATCCCGCAGCAGCAGTTCCACCAGTACGCGGTCGGCGCGGCGGTCTCGGCGGCGGCCTTCGCGGTCTATGCGGTCGGCTGCTTCCAGCTCCCCATCGTCGAGATCCTCTACACCCCAGTCTCCGAAGTCTTGCAGATAGGCCTCGGCGAGAAGGAGCACCGCGACGACCACCAGCGCGGGCTCGCGCTGTTCCACGAGGCGGTCTCGCGGCTCGCGTTCGTCTTCGTGCCGGCGGCCGCGGTGCTCTTCATCTGCGCGCGCGAGCTCATCGTCTTCGTCTTCACCGAGCAGTACGTCGGCGCCGTGCCGATCTTCCGGCTCTCGCTGCTCTCCATCGCCTTTTCGGCCCTGCCGCTCGACGGCGTGATGCGCGCGCGGGCGCAGAACCGCTTCCTGCTCGCGCTCTCGGTGGTCAAGCTCGCGCTGACCGTCGGGCTGGTGCTCGGCGGCCTGAAGCTCTTCGGGCCCATCGGCGCGATGGGCGGCTGGATCGCCGCCGAGTTTCTCGCCCGCCTGGCGATGTTGGCGCGAACCGCGACGCTGTTCCGGGCGAGCCTGACGCGGGTGCTGCCGCTGCGCGACCTGACGCGACAGGGCTTCGCCACGATGGTCGCGGTGCCGGCGGGCTGGCTCGGGCTGAGCGTGTTCAGGGTGCCGCGCTTCTTCACGCTCGCCCTCTGCGGAATCGCCTTCGCCGCGGTCTACTTGGGCACGCTCTGGCTCAAGGGCTGGCTGCCCGACGACTGGATTCCGCTGCGCCGGGCGAAGGCCAAGCCGGCGCAGCAGGCGTAGGAGTCGGGAGCCGCCTGAGTCTTGAGTTGGGAGCGGAAAGCCAGGTTCTTTCCGCAGGGCCAGCCTTCAAGCCGGCCGCCGGGATCGGCCGCACATCTGTCCGGTTCCTCGACGGGCGCATCGCTATGCGCCCCTACCTACCAACCTGCAACCGATCGCTTGGATTCATTCCGGAGGGCCGTCGACCTCGACTCTCGACCGTCAAAAACCGCGGAGCATCGCGCCGAAGAGCCCCAAGCCCGAGGCCGCCGCGCTCTTCGCATAGAGCGCAGGCTTCTGCACCAGGTTGAGCTCGACGAAGCTGCGCACCTGCGTGGCGAGCGGGACCGGCTCGAGGCGATAGGGCGTCCAGCGGGTCGGCGGCTGGCGCACGCTGCCGACGGTGGCGAGCCGGAGGCTCTCCTTGAGCGCGGTCGCGCCGACCACCGCGGCCTTTGCCTTGGTCGCCGCGTCCATCGGACCGAGTAGCCGCTCGAGCCTTTCGCCCAGCTCGCGCGCGCGCTGGCGGGCCCGCGAGGTGCGCCCGAGCGCGGCCAGGACGGGGATCGAAGGCCAGTGACCGACGAGCCGGCGCCGCAAGAGCTCCCGGCGGCCGCCGAGGTACGCGTCGGTCGCGCCCGCGAGCCGCTGGTAGCCGGCCAGGTAGGTCTCGGCCATCCGCAGCATCGAGGGGCCGTTGACGAGGTAGTCGCGCTCGAAAGCCTCGCGCAGCCACCTCTCGCTCTCTTCCGCGGTGAAGGCGGGGTGCTCGAACCAGATGCGGTGCTGGCCGTGCCACTCCTCGTACGGCACCTCACGCCGCAGCCGGCCGCTCTGCTCGATGCGCTCGTAGAGCGCGGTCCCCGGGAGCGGCCCGAGCTGCATGAACTGCACGAAGTCGGCCTCCATGCCGACCAAGTAGTCGATGTCCTCGTCGATGTTTTCCCTGGTGTGGTGCTCGAGGAAGAGGATGCCGCTCGCCAGCACGACGATGCCGTGCGAGCGCAGCTTCTGGATGAGCGCCTTCATGTCGACGCCCTTGTTCTTGGCGTAGACGTGGCGCTTGGACTCGACGCCGATCCACAGGAAGAAGATGCCCAGCCGCTGCAGCAGCTCGATGCCGTACTGGTTGATGGACTCGGCCGAGCTGAACAGGCCGAAGCTCCACTGCTTGCCGTGCTGCTCCATCAGCGAGAGCAGCTCGAGGGTGCGCTCGCGGTACTTGAGGAAGTTCTCGTCGAGGACGAAGAACTCATTGGCGCCCATCGACGCCTCGAGCCCGCAGCAGGCGTCGAAGACCTCGCGCCCGGTGCGCAGGTACGGGATGTACTGGCGCTTGAAAAAATGCGTCGTGCAGCAAAAGTCGCAGCCGTTCGGGCAGCCGTTGCCCGGCATGAGCATCGCCGAGGTGCCGCCGGTCGGGGCGCCCAAGAAGTGGCGATTGAAAGCCGACTCGACCTTCGGATGGCGAATCGGTGCCTCGTCCGGCTCGCCGAACAGGCGGCGCATGAAGCCGACGCCCTCGCCGCGGCAGACCGCGTCGCAGGGGATGAGCCGCTCGACCTCGGGGATCATCGTGCCGTGCCCGCCGAGCACGATGCGCGTTCGCGGCGCGAGCTCGCGCACCCGGCGCGCCATGTGCTGCGCCTTCTTGAAGTTGGGGACGATGAAGCTGATCCCCACCGTGTCGTAGCCCTTGGTGAGCTCGCGCTCGAACTCCGACATCGACGGAAAGTCGAGCACCATCGTCGGCGTCCGCAGGTTCTCGGCGATGAGGTGCAGCCCGGCCGACGGGTGGTTCATGCGCAGGCTGAAGACACCCTGTTCGCGGGTGACCTGATTGTGGAAGAGCTCCATCACGTTTTCTTTGCGGCCAAAGTCATCGTCGACCGCATACGGCTTGAAGACCGATGTCAGCAGCAGCGCCATCTCTCTCCCCTGTCGTCTGATCACACCGGGCACGCCGCGCCGGAGGCTTATCCATGAGGAGAGTAGGGAGGGCGTGTCACCGAGGGGTCATCGAAGCGCTCTGCGTCCGGCCGGCTGGTGGGCGGCCACGAAGACTTCAGGAGCGTCGCCTCCCAACAAGGAGCATCGATCGCCTGGTCGGCTCTTGCGCTCACGAGCGATTCGCCGCCGGCCCACACGAGCCTTCGGGAAGCATGGCGCCCAAGAGGCGTCGCGTCGGCCTCACCAGACCGCGGCCCTCCGTCGGCGCGTCCGAATCGTTCCCGGCGACAAGGCGCGAGCTCGTTCGCGTCGATTGCGAGCACGCCTGCGCCCGAGGTTCGGGGCTTTGCTCAAGGGCGCTCAGGCGGAGAGCCGCTGGGGCCAGAAAGACCCGTCTCAGCCTCGCTTCGGCGCCCTTTGTCCCTATCGCGCGCGCAGGCCACCGAGACGGCGGCGCAGGCTCGCGCGGGAGCCCGCTGAGCAAGCCTGAACCCGCACCTCGAAAAGGCTACTTCGCCGGGCCGCACGCAGCTACGAGCGCGACGACGTCGGCGACGACGAGCGGCTTCTCGACGTGGATAGTGGAGAGCCCCGCCGGCAGCCTGGGCACAAGGTCCGGCCGGCCGGTCATCGACACGAGAACCGTGCTCGGGCAGCGCTGGGCGATGTGCTCGAGCACAGGCTCGCCACGCTCGGAGCCGAGCAGCAGGTCGACAAGGGCGAGCTTGAAGGTCTGGCCCTCGACGAGGGCTTGTGCCTGCGCCGAGTTGCCCGCTTCGGCGACCTGGTGACCTTCGAGCCTGAGCGCTATCGCCAGGGCCCGGCGGAAGCAGTCGTCGTCATCGACGAGCAAGATGAGCGCGCCGCCCTTGCTCGACCTGCAAGCGGGCATGATGGCTCCCGGCGCACAAAAAAAGAGCGAAGTGCAGCGGCTGCTGAAGCGGCGGGGGGGGGACCAGCTCCAACCCTGCTCACTGCACTTCGCACTCGTTCTCTTCAGCATCGACCGTGCCAACGGCCAGCGCCCTTCAACTGGGCGAAAACACTGGGATGCTGGCGAAAACGGCCCTTTCATAATTGAAATGCGTTTGCACCTCTGCAACGCCGCGCTTTTCATCTTTGCGCTCAAGGCGCGAACCGCACCTCCCCGCGGCCCAAGCCTCGCCCCCGAAAAAAACAGCAGGGGCGGGCGCGCCCGGTGGCGCCCCGCCCCTTGAGAGGTCAAGCCGCAGGCTGCGGCCTGCTACTTCTCCGGCTTCGTCTCCTTCTGGGCAAGCTGGGCCGCGCGGCGGTGCATGATGAGCAGCTTGCGCGCCATCAGGTCTTGGTCCTTGCGCGCGACGACGAGCACCGTGTTGTTGCCCTCCTTGAGCGGGCAGTCGGCGCTGAACTCGATCGACTTGCCGCCCTCTTCCGAGGCCGCCTTGAAGAAGACCTTCTGCTCGTTGACGAAGACATACAGGTCGCGAAGCTGCTGATTGTCCGTCGCCCGGCCGGTCAGGGTGAACTTGTCCGAGTCGGTGACGACCCCGCCCTTGGTCACGTCGATGTCGAGCTCGATCTTCGGCTCACGCCGCGTCTGCAGCAGCTCGACCCGAGGGGCCGTCTTCTCGGCGCGCGCCTCGCGCACCTCGCTGGCGAGCACGAAGCCTGCCCGCGAGCCGAGCTTGACCCGGTAGAAATCGCCCAGGCGCGACTCGACCGGCAGCACCGTGCCCTTCTTCGCCTCGGCGATGACGGCCGTGGCCTCGTCGGCGGCCGCCCGGATGGACAGATCGGCAAGGGCCCTCACCGCGGCTGCCGACACCTTCGCCGGCGACAGGCCCTTCTCGCGCACCGACACCGGGAGGGTTTCGCTCACCCACTCGTCCATCGGCTCATCGCCTATCGTGAGCTGCAGGATCGCCGCCTCGCCCTTGAAGCCCGGGGTCACCTCGAACTCGAAGACCCCGCCCTTCGACTCGCCCGGCTTGAGCTCGCCGAGCTTGGCGCGGCCCTTCTGCAGCGAGAGGTTCTCGTCGGCCTCCTTGTTCTTGAGCATCGCGATCGGGTCGAAGGCGGTGCCCGGACCGAGGTTCTTCACCTCGAGCGCCATCTCCACCGTCTCGCCCCGCTGCGCGAGGCCATCGCCGTTGCATTTGTCGCAGCGGTCGAGGAGCTGCCAGTTGTAGGCGAAGGTGGGGCGCGGCAGCTCGACGATCGCCAGCTCGCCCTCGAGCTCTTCGAGCTTCTCGGCCCCGTCGGCGAAGAAGCGCAAGGTCACCTTGTCACGCCGGCTCACCATGTCCTTGGGCAACTGGATGTTGACCGTCCAGGCACGCTGCTCGCCGGGGGCGAGGGCCCCGAAGATGAACTCGCGGCGGTCGAGGTAGGGGTTTTCGCTCTCGCTGTAGGCGCGCAGCCGCCGAAAGGCGCTCTCGCCCTCGTTCTTGGCGGTCACCGTCCAGGCGAGCTTCTCGCCCGCCTTCACCGGCTCGGTGGGCGCCGGGCTCATCTGCGCGACGAGCTTGCCGGCCCCCCCCTTGGCCGCGCCGCTGACCGCCCAGTCGATGCCCAGCGTCTCGATGGCCTTGTGGATCTTCTCCTGCTCCTGGGCCCGGCGCTCGGCGATGAAGGCCTGAGAGGCCTGCAGCATCTTGTCGCGCTCGGAGAACGGGGCGGCGACCAGCAGGTCGCGGGCGAAGCGGATGGGGAAGTCCTCGACGATCGCCTCGGTGTCCGGGTCGAGCCCCTCGAGCTCGTCGAGATCGTCGTAGTCGTCGCGGTCCGGGCGCTCCTTCTCGCCCTTGGCGAGCTTCTTCGGCTCGTCGCGCAGGTAGCGAAGCTGCTCGAGCGGCTGCTCCTTGCGCTCGACCTCGTCGCGCTTGCTCGCCACCTTGTCCGAGTCGGGGTTGCCGAAGTGCTTGTCGAGGTTGGCCTCGCCGATGAGCTTCTTGGGGGCGAAGACATCGACCCGGTCCTTGGCGACCCGGCTCGGCAGCAGCTCGATGTCCGGGGTGATGCCCACCTCCTGGATCGACTTGTCGCCGGGGGTCAGGTACTGGGCGATGGTCAGCTTCAGGGCGCTCTCGTCGGGAAAGTCGTAGAGCACCTGGACACTGCCCTTGCCGAAGGTCTGGCGGCCGATGACCAGGGCGCGGTTCAAGTTCTTCAGCGCCCCGGCGACGATCTCCGAGGCGGAGGCCGAGCCGGAATTGACCAGGGCGACCAGCGGCAGCTCCTCCTCGGTCTCCTCGGGCTGGGCCTTCTTCACCTCGCGCAGCTTGTCCGAGTAGCCGACCGTGGTGACGATGGAGCCGTGGGAGACGAAGGCGTCGGAGACCTGGATGGCCTGCTCGAGCAGGCCGCCGGGGTTGCCGCGCATGTCGAGCACCAGCCCCTTGAGGCCCGCCTTGCCGGCCTGGGCCTTGAGCTTGGCGAGCTCGGCGCGCATGTCGCGAGCGGTGTTGCCCTGGAAGCCCTTGAGCCGGATGTAGCCGATGTTCCCGTCGAGCATCTTGGCGCTGACCGACTCGACGTTGATGATCGCCCGGGTCAGGGTGAGCGGCTTGGGGGCGGGCCAGCCCTCGCGCTTGACGGTGATGCTCACCTCGCTGCCCGGCTTGCCGCGCAGGCGGTTGACCGCCTCGGTCAGGTCCATGTTGACCGTCGACTCGTTGTTGATGCGGCTGATCTGGTCCTTGGACTTGATGCCGGCCTTGAAGGCGGGCGTGTCCTTGATGACCCGCACCACCGTCAGGTTGCTCTCCTTCATCTGGATGACGAAGCCCAGGCCGCCGAACTCGCCCTTGGTCTGCAGCTTCATCTCCTTGAAGTACTCGGGCTTGAGCAGGATGGAGTGCGGGTCGAGGGTGGAGAGCATGCCGTTGACCGCGGCGTATTCGATCTCCCGGGTCTCGTCGCGCTCGGAGGGCGAGAGGCTCTTGGCGATGAAGTCGAACATCTCCTTGAGCGCGAAGCTCATGCGCCAGAAGGTGTCGACCTCGGAGACGTCGAACTGCTTGGAGAGCTTGTTGACGGTGACGGTGATCTTCGGGCTCTTCTCGTCGCCGTCGACCATCACCTCGGCCACCTGGCGCTCGACGCCGTCGAGGGCGTTGATGAGCATCTTGCGCGGCTCGATGCGCTTGGGGTCGACGTAGTTGTCCTTGATGAGCAGGACGACCCTGTTGAAGATGCGCAGCGCCGACAGGTCATGCGGGCGGGCGTCGGCCGCGGCCTTCCCGGCCGCGTGGGCGGCCATCGACAGCGAGGCGGGCAGGCGGTCGGAGGCGGCAGTGGCCCAAAGCAGCAGCAACACGCACAGGCTGGCGACGCGCTTGAGCACGATTCGGTAGGTCTTACGGGTCGGCTGGCTCATCGACGACGAGGCTCCACGGACATGGGGCAGCAAAGTGCCGTTACGGGCGCGCGGGCGCCCGGCAGAAGCGGAGTGCGGCTGGGTTGAGCAATACCAAGTGAGGCCATGGACGGCGCCTCGCCTGGCGGCAGAGCGGCCGTGTGAACGTCTGCTGGGTTGTGGTGATCATAGTCAGGCGCATCTGGGCCATCAAGGCGGCGAACCCGCTTGGAGTACGCGGGCTTGCGAGCGTGGGCCCCAACACGCCGGACGGGAAAAAGATGCCTGCGGGACGGCGTGACGGCAGAAGGGCGTCAAGGTGCGAGCCGCCGCAGCGCCTCCTTGATCTTCGGATTTGCCGGGTCGAGCGCGGCCGCCCGCTCGAGCGCGGCCTTGGCGCCCGGCTTGTCGCCCTTCTTGCTCCGCATCAGCCCGAGGTGAAACAGCGTCCGGGCGCGGTCGGGCTCGAGGGCAAGGGCGGCCTCATAGGCCTCAATCGCCAGGTCGGTCTTGCCGAGGCAGGCCTGGGCATCGCCCAGGTGCGCGAGGGTCGCGGGGTTGCGGGGAGCGGCCTTGCGGGCCTCGGCGAGCATGCCGGCGGCCTGTTCGCATTCGCGCTCGAGCAGCAGCGCGTAGCCGAGGTCGCCCATCACGTCGGCCTGCCCGGGCTTGAGCTCGAGGGCCTGGCGCAGCGCGCCGACCGCCTCGGAAGGCTTGCCGAGCATCAGCAGCGTCACGCCGAGCTCCTTGTGGGCCTCGGGCCGCTTCGGCTCGAGCGCGATCGCCTTGCGGTAGGCGGCCGCGGCGCCCGCCGGATCGCCCGAGAGATCCTTCGTCATCCCGAGCAGCAGCCAGGCGTCGTAGCGCTTTGGATCCAGCTCGAGCGATCTTTCGAGATGCGCCGCTGCCTCCGAGAGCCGCTCCTTGCGCGAGAGGCACAGCGCGAGCAGGTACTCGGCCTCCGCCGCACTCTTCGTGCCGCCTTCGAGGGCCCGCTGCAGCAGGTCGATCGCCTTGTCGTCCTCGCCGCGGGTCGCGTACGACTTGCCGACCATGAAGAGCTGGTCGGGCGAATAGCCCTGGGCGAGCACCGGCGCGGTCGACACCAGCGTGACGGCACACAGCAGGGCAGAGAGGGCTCGGCGCATCGAAAAGCTCCGGTCGTTCCGAAAGGTACGGGCGCGGCAGAGGGCGAAAGGTTGTACCTCACTTTCCCCGCGCGCGGTGAGAGCTTCGCGCACCTTTGGTGAGGGAGCGGGCGTCGGAGGGGGGAGGACCGCCTATGCAGCCTGCCAGAGCGTTGCGGCATGCCCGAGCGGCGCGCCCAGCGCCAGGACGGTCTTGCCCGTCTCCGACCGGGTGACGCGCGCGTTGAAGCGCCACCTCGTTCCGTCCTCGCCCTCGATCTCGAGCTCGCCCGAGTGGCCTGATGGCGGGGGCTCGGCAAAGGCGATGCCCACGTGAAGCAGGTTCGCCTCGCGCACCACGCCCTGCCAGCCTTTCTGCCCGGCAACAAAGCGCGCGGGACGCTCCAGGCGCAGCTTTACCAGGGAGCGCACCAGCCTGCCCTCGGTGACCTGCCGCCGCTCGAACATCGAGAGCAGGCTGGCGAGGATTCTCCCCTCCTCCAGAGTCAGGCCCGAGCCCTGATCGGCCTTCTGCCTCAACCGGTGGAACGCCGCGATGTAGGAGAGGACACAGTCGTCATCGGCAACTCGACTGTTCTGCCCGGCCTGATTCGTCTGCATTCCCGTGCCGCCCTCGGAGCTGTCGGTTAGGGGGAGCGAGTCGCCTGTCGTCTCTACGCCAACTCCAACGCACGGTTGCCCAGCGAATTCCCCCGCCTGGGACGTGCGCCGAGCCGTATGACACCCGCTTGGCGCCAAAAGGATTCAGCTCCGGCGCTCATCCCCGCTTTTTTTTGCGACGGTGACACGGTCGGCCAGAGGCCGCCTATCCCCCAGGAAGGGCGCGAACACGCGGCCGGCATGCAGGTTCCTGGGCGTCTAATCGCCCGATCTTTCGGTGGCTTTCCTGTGCACCTCAATCACCAGCCCACGGCTATGGGCAGGCATGCCCCGTCGATGGGATACGCCACGGCGAGGGCGCCGACTCTCGACGAGTGCTTCCTTGTGAGCCCGCCCCTACAGCGGACCGCGGCCGAAGCGGGCGGAACCAAGCCGGAAGCGGGCGGAACCAAGCCGGAAGCGGGCGGAACCAAGCCGGCAG
>ENA-UOOR01000236-UOOR01000236.1-fermentation-metagenome-genome-assembly--contig:-NODE-236-length-84710-cov-8.843530_pt1 | contig 84710 bp, 71 predicted proteins | sample MGYA00245780_ERZ724029 | MGnify/ENA primary metagenome ERZ724029 (study PRJEB28704, sample SAMN03018315) | fermentation metagenome | biome: anthropogenic terrestrial biome; feature: soil; material...
AGAATTAAAACAAACGTTAATTTCCTAGTCAAATTTAATTGACCAACGAATTATATTTGTTTGCGAATCTTGCAATCCGTTTGAGAATTCTCTAATTCCTTTTCAAATCTTTTAATTTGCTTATGAATCTTTGAATCCGTTTTCGAATCTTTCAATCCGTTTTCAAATCAAATTCGTTTTTACTGTTTTAAGGTTGTACCTATTTTTAATAGATACGGTTCGTTATAGAATGTTCATCGAATCTAGTTCGATGTTTTATCTATATCATGAAAATTTTATTAGAATTTTCAGGGTTGTTTCACTGTTCAGTTATCAATGTTCTGTGTCTCATTTACTTACAATTTAACTAATTGTTTTCTTTGTAAATACTGTTGGTGTCTCACACCAGCTCGACTATCTTATCATACTTAAGAGGACTTGTCAACAACTTTTTTAAAAAGTTTTTTTATTTAATGAGTTGTAACGGAGAAGGAGGGATTTGAACCCTCGCGCCGCTATTAACGGCCTACTCCCTTTCCAGGGGAGCCCCTTCAGCCGCTTGGGTACTTCTCCAATTAAAGCTGATAAATCTAGTCATATTTAACAATAAAATTGCACCAATTAATTGGTGCTTTATTGTTAGCGGAGAAGGTGGGATTCGAACCCACGGCCCCTTACGGAGTCACCGGTTTTCAAGACCGGCTCCTTAAACCACTCGGACACCTCTCCGGACGTTGCTTGAACAGTATATCAAACGCAAAAGAATCTGTCAAGTAGTTTTTTAAACTTTTTTAAATCCATTTTTGCAACTTTCCATTAAGTATGTTTTCCCCAAATACTAAGTCATCTGGTGTAGTTATTTTGATATTGTAATACTCTCCTATAACCAATTTAACAGGGCATTTTAGTACATGTTCCACTACCATGGCATCATCTGTTATATTTATGTCCTCTTGTTTGCTGCTAAATAATAATTCATATGCTTTCTTTATAATGTTATAAGAAAATGCCTGAGGCGTTTGAACAGACCAAACCTTATCTCTATTAGGGGTATCCATTACTATACCATCTTCATTAATAATCTTAACCGTATCTTTTGAAGGTACTCCAACTACACAAGCGTTATAAATGCTTACTTCTTCAATGATCTTTTTTATAATATCCAATGTTATAAAAGGTCTGGCTCCATCGTGTATTAAAACATAATCAGCATAGCCTATAGCATTTAAACCATTATAAACAGAGTGATATCGTTCTGCACCACCCTCAATTATTTTCGTAACCTTCTTAAAGTTATATTTACCAATTATTTTTTCATGGCAATATTCTATATCATCCTTTCCCACAACAAGGATAATTTCATCCACATTACTTTCTTCAAAGGTTTTTAAAGAATAATATAGTACCGGCTTATCTTGCAGCATTAAATATTGCTTTGGAATATTGCTTTGCATTCTTTTCCCTGTACCTGCTGCCAGAACAATGGCAACTATCTTTTTATGATCCATTGTAAATCCTTTCAGATGGTTTCTAACTTCCACAATATTATATATCTGTTTTCTTTCATAGATGTGTCTACCTATTTAGCAGATATGTCCCTTTTCTTTCATAGATGTGTCACCTATTTAACAGCTATATCCTTTTTCTTTCATAGATATGTCACCTATTTAACAGCTATATCCTTTTTCTTTCATAGATGTGTCACCTATTTACAGATATGTCCTTCTTCTTTCATATGATGTAACTGTTCCTACCGGTTTACCAAAAACCCAAATTATAATTTTAATATTATAATTCGCCCCGTGGCAATGAGGTTATGAATAAGTAGCGTAAGCGGATAAACTTACCTGAAGGCAAGAAGAATATCCACTTTGACTAATTATCTCTGTCCAATCTTAAGATTAGGAACCGCATTTAAGTCTAACCCATGTCTTGTTCCTTTTATAAATTCATAATAAGCAGCCACTCCAATCATTGCTGCGTTATCGGTGCAATATATCGGAGAAGGGTAACATAACTTCAAACCCTGTTCCTCGCAGCCATTACTCATGGCTTCACGAAGTGCAGAATTAGCTGCAACTCCTCCGGCTATTGCTATTTGACCAATGTTAAAGTCTTTTGCTGCTCTTATTGTATTTTTAACCAATACATCAACAACTGCATTTTGAAAGGAAGCTGCAATATCGGCACGATTTACCTCTTCCTTCTTCATTTCGCAGGAGTTTAAGTAATTTAGCACGGCAGATTTTACCCCGCTGAAACTAAAATCATAAGGAGCACCGTCTATATGAGCCCTTGGAAATAGAGTAGCATTCTTATTTCCTTCTTTTGCCAACTTGTCTATCTTAGGTCCACCAGGATATCCTAATCCTATGGCTCTTGCCACTTTATCAAATGCCTCTCCAGCCGCATCATCTCTAGTTCTTCCTATGATTTCATAAACTCCATACTCTTTCACTATAACTAAATGTGTATGACCACCAGATACAATTAAACACAAAAATGGGGGTTCTAAATCTTTGTGTTCAATGTAATTTGCTGATACATGACCTTCTATATGGTGTACACCTACTAATGGCTTTCCAGTTCCATAACTAATGGCTTTTGCCTCAGCCACTCCTACCAATAGTGCCCCTACTAATCCAGGTCCGTAAGTTACACCTATAGCATCTATATCTTGGAGCGTAACATTAGCATCCGAAAGTGCTTGTTTAATTACTTGATTTATTTTTTCAATATGTTTTCTGGATGCTATCTCTGGAACTACCCCACCATATAAAGTATGTAGGGCGATTTGAGAAGAGATAACATTTGACAATATAGTTCTTCCATTTCTAACAACTGCTGCTGCAGTTTCATCACAGGAAGATTCTATAGCTAATATAGTAATATCCTTGTTCATTTTATCCTCTTTCTTTATTCTAAAATCTTTATTCTAATAATTTGATACTTACTTAAAACTCTTCTTAAGACTTTTTCTATGGCTTATTTATTCTATATCTGTTTTATTCAAATCTGTTTTATCCGACAATTTCCACCCTAATATCTTCCAGTTCCCTTGGCTATCTTTTCTTAGAATGAAATCTTCAAATAATTTCGTATATTTATCTTTTTCTTTTATAGTATACCCAGCAGTAAGAGAGGCATATTCCTTGTCTTCCTTAGTCCAATATTTCACTTTATCGCTGTCTTCAATTACTTCATTCATAATATTTCGGCTTGCATCTTTATATTCTGTAATTTCTACTTTTAGTTCTAACAGATAATCCTCCAATGGATTATTCTTTAACAATTCATCATCATATAATAGGCGCATCTGTGTGGCTAATTGATTCACTTCCTCATCTTTGAGGTCTTCATTATAAAAGTTTTTCATTATCCTTGTGTATAATTTTATAACTTCTCTTGGCGAAGATGGATAATTATTTTCTATATCTTTTTCTAATAGCGCCTCTGACTCAGTTTTATTGGAATTAGATTTCATTATTGGACTTGTACTGGTACTGAGCTTAAAATAGATTGCCACTATAACAATACCAAAAATTATCATCATCCCAAGGGTATTTGCAGTTCTTCTGTTTGATTTTTTCGTATTTGCGTTTAATTTCTTCATACTTGCCTCCCATCACCCTATTTAATAATTTATTAGGATTTTATTTATTTTCCCAAGTAAGAACAAATAAAGTTTTTCAGGCAGAATCATTCATTGGGATCAAACTGCAATGTAACGCTCTTTCTATCTTTTCCTGGTTTTACATTGGGAAAGATATCCTTTATATTCTTTATATATTCTTCTGGTTTAATTAATGAAGGACTATAGTGGGTCAACCAAAGCTCCTTAACATCTGCTTCCTTCGCCAATTGTGCTGCCTCATAAAACGTCATATGCTTATGCTCTTTCGCTTTGTCCTCTTTGTCTTTTTCACCATACATACCTTCACATATAAATAAATCGGCATTTTTTGCATTTTCCACAATAGAAGGAACAGGTCTTGTATCTGTACAGTAGGTTAATTTTATTCCTTTCCGTTTTGGACCCAATACCATATCAGGTGTATAAACTCTGCCATCTGCTTCCATGGTTGCACCTTTTTGTAATTGGTTCCAAAAGCTTTGGGGAACGTTATTCTCCTGGGCTTTTTCCAGAAAGAATCTTCCAGCCCTTTCTATTATGATACTATACCCATAACAGACTATATTATGATTAACACGAAATGCCTGAATAATATAGCCATTTATCCGTATCTCCTCTAATGGACTAGATAATTCAATAAAATTAATGTCAAAGGGCAGTTCCGGTGCTATGACACGTAGAGAATTAACAACTCTTTCTAAACCTTTTGGACCTATCATAGTAATAGGTTCTGTCCTATCTGCATTTCCCATAGATAATAATAAGCCAGGTAAACCGCTTATATGGTCACCGTGATAATGGGTAAAACAAATAATATCTATGGAATGAAAACTCCATCCCTTTTCTTTCATGGTAATTTGGGTTCCTTCCCCGCAGTCAATTAATAGGTTGGAACCATTGTATCTTGTCATTAAGGCTGTAAGCCATCGATTTGGCAATGGCATCATACCGCTTGTACCAAGTAAACAAACATCTAACATGTAATTTCCTCACTTATTTCTAATTATTTCAAATATTTATATACTATACTTTTCGTTTTATTCTATGATAATATTCCTAATGGATTCATCTGTCAACGCAGTTGTACTTAGATATCAGTTTATATATTATTTTACATATAGTAAATATTATCCCATGTTTAATACCATATTAACATAACAAAAAAGCAGAATCAATAAAGCATTGATGATTATTCCATGTAAATAAATTATTGCTTTTTCCTATAAACTGGCTAAATCAGGCTAAAGTGGATCTTTACAGCCCACTATCTCTACATACAAAAAGAGAAGGGGCTATTCCTGATTCCCTTCTCCTTTAAACTAAAATGATTTAATTCTATTTTAATAATTATAAGACTTCTTTCTTACTTATAACATTAACAGGTATTTTAAATGTTGAAATTAATTTTTCATAACAGTCTTCACAAATATTAAATTTGTGAACTTCAAGATCCTTCTTAGAAAAGTATCCCCACTCCTTAGAAGCTTCAAAGACATCTTCTGTTAATAAACCATTTTCCATTTTAATTTTTTTTCCACAAACATTGCAGCGTACATCATTTGACTTTATAAACTTTAATTTACTCGTGCTTCTTTCCATTCTTATCCCTCCTAAGAACTTGGCCAATTGCTTGCTTTCATTATACACGTATGAAAGGTATTTTTACAGTGGGAATTGTTGTAACTATAGCCACATAATTAAAGCATCTTCTTTTGGCGCTTCATAAAAGCTTTTACGAATACCGGCAGCTTGAAAGCCTAGTCTATGATATAAGGCAATTGCAGACAGATTGCTAACTCGTACTTCTAAAGTAAAGGACTTTAATCCATTGTTTCTTCCAATATCTATTAAACTCTGTAACATTTTCCTGCCAATACCCCTATTTCGATAGGAGCTCTCTACTGCCACATTATTTATCTGCCCTTCTCCAGCAACTCCCCACAGTCCACAATAAGCTATAATTTCCCCGTCTTGTTCAACTACCAGATAAATATTATGAGGATCTTGTATGGATTTACGAAAATCTTCTTTGCTCCAGGGTCTGGAAAATATTCTGCCTTCTATTTCATGAACATATGGAATATCTTTTTCTTCCATTTGTCTTATAACCATCCGCTTCTCCCTCACTTATTGCTTTTGCTGTTTTTCTGCAAGTTCCCTCTCTGCCTGTGATAGTCTAAGATAGGTTGGGCGGTGCAAGTCAGCATCCTCCACTAACCCCTTCTTAAAATAAATTACTCCCAAAGCACCAATTGCTCCGGCACGTTGTTTGGAAAGGTGAAGCGGTGCAAAACTATAGGGTACTTTCATGAGGGTCTTTAATTGGTCCTGGTATACTTCTACACCATCACCTAAGAATATTACACTTCGGTCCAATTGATTAATTTTATCTGCAATTTCATCAATACCCACCGCCTCCTGTGGTTCCACAACTGCAAATTCCGTACCTTTAAATTCATATAATCCAGTATATACTTGATTACGCCTTGCATCCATAATAGGACAGATTAACTTATCCGTTCCATATAAGTTAAAAGCCAGTCCTTCTACCGTTGGGACTGCTATAATTGGTTTGTTCAAAGCCAGCCCTAATCCTTTTGCTGTAGATGAACCAATCCTAAGACCTGTAAAAGAACCTGGTCCTGCTGCCACTGCAATGGCATCAATATCTTTAAGATCTAACTCTATCATTTTTACAATTTCATCTAACATAGGTAATAATGTTTGTGAGTGTGTTTTCTTGTAATTAATTGTATATTCTGCTAAAAGTACATCTTCTGACACTACTGCAACGGAAGCAACTAATCCCGAACTGTCTAATGCTAATATTTTCATATTTTCACCTATTGTATATCATATTTGTTTGCAGATGTGATACCCTGTTTACAAATGTGATACTGCCACAAATAAATAGGTTGAAAGAATCGTTTCGTGGCATTCTTCCTATACATATATTTTCTTTCAGCCATTTCACTTAATATATAATAATTTTGCTATACTGTCTATGGAAATAAAATGATATAGCAAGCCTTATTCTATGGTAATTTTTCTATAGTCAAAGCCTTTTTCCAATGCCTTTTCTATTGTAATTACAGTTCTATCGGCTGGCAAAAGTTCCTCTATTAAATTTGACCATTCGACTAAACAGACACCTTGTCCATAAAAATAATCTTCATATCCAATTTCCATCATTTCATCAATATCCTCAATGCGGTATACATCAAAATGATAGAGTGGAAGCCTGCCTTCATCATAAACCTGGACAATAGTAAACGTAGGACTATTAACCGGTTCTGTAATACCTAACCCCTTGGCAAAACCTTGGGTGAAAACAGTTTTCCCAGTACCCAAATCTCCTAACAGACAATATACTTGTCCTGCCTTTGCCTTTTCTCCTAACTTCATACCTAATTGATAGGTATCTTCTGTTTTAAAGCTTTCTACTATCATGATTTATATGGCTCCCATCTTTTTTTCTAGTTGAAATTATAGCAGATTAAGCTAAAAAAACAAGAGGCTGTTGTAAAAGCCTCTTGTTTTATATATTAGACTAATTTATTTCTTAAAAATTTATAAGTGAAATGACTTACAAGACCTATGAATATACCTTTTACAATATTAAATGGAGTAATTCCATAAAGTATTAAGGTAAATTTATCTTTAATAGCTGGTATTATCTTTGCTCCTGCAAGTACATTATCCATACCGCCATAAAGAGATGCATACAATGGAACTGTTACAAAGTAGTTCACTAAGAAACCGGCAATTGCCATGGAAATGGTAGCTACGCTAAATGCTATGAAAGACTTATGTTTACTCTGCAGTTTTCTGTAAATAAGTGAAGCTGGAACAACATATGCAACACTAACTGCAAAATTTGCTAGTTCCCCAACCCAGGCAGTATTGGTAGCTGTAATTGCTTTAATTAAATTCTTAATTAATTCAATCATAACACCAGCCATTGGCCCATAGGTAAATCCACCGATAATTGCAGGAATATCACTAAATTCCAATCTTAAGAAACCAATATACGCCGGGGATTCAAGAAGCATAAATACATAAGAAAGTGCGGATAGTAAACTCATTGTTACCATAGCTTTTGTTGTAAATGATTTTCCCCTTGTGGAGGCAACTGCTTTGCCAACATTATAATTTCTTACATTTACATTTGCTTCATGTTTCGTTGTTTTCATATTCATATCTCCTTTTTTGTTATAAAGGAAAATTCTTGGTTCCATTGCGTAGCATGATATGTTTTGGGATGTGGTCCTATCCTAAGAGAACGCTTTTTATTTTAAGGGTATATTTTTCTTAAAATAAAAAAACCCGATTCACAAAGAATCGGGGCCACTATCAAGTAGATTGCATATCAAAAACATGCTTTTCTTCTCACATCCAGACTTTACTGTCGGTTTTGGAATTACACCAAATCAGCCGAATGACTATCATGTATACTATCTATTACATGTTTGCCAATCAGGTCGCGGACTATACCGCCGGTCGGGAATTACACCCTGCCCCGAAGAATTTCCTTATTTCGTTTTCTATTTACGTATATATTCTACAACCTATTATACTGAATGTCAACTATATTTTAAAAAACACAAAGTTTGACATTCTCTTATTTTATATTTATTTTCCTGCAAAAACTTTACGCTAACTTAAAAAATACACATTATCCTATTACGGTTTAGCCTGTGGCTGGGTAATGTTTGCAGATTAGATTCCTTCAGGACAAAATGTCTTAATACCTTCCTTGGTCTCACAGTTCGATTAATTTCCATTTTCATGTGCATTATTATTGCCATATTCAAGATTATAATATTTTCCATGGTATTTTTTATTATATCCTAGACCATAAATATTTGCCTTATTAAGAACAGCTCCTAAAACTCTGCTTTTTCCTGTAATTAATTGTTTTAAAACTCTTTGTACAAATCTGTAACTAATTTTGTTAGATTCTATAACCAGAATAGTTCCATCACATACATCTGCTACATTGGCACTATCAATTACAACGCCAAGGGGGGGTGTATCTATAATAATGTAATCATATTCTTCTCTCTGATTTTTAACTAGGTTTTTAAATTCTTCGCCGCCTAACATTTCCGAGGGGTTTGGTGGTAATATTCCCGTAAATATAATATCTAAGTTTTCCACATTGGATTTGTATATTACTTCCTCCAGATAATTCATTCCTGATAAATATTGCGATAAACCATTAACTGCATTATTCACTTTTAATCTGCTTATAATTACTGATTTGCGTAAATCAGCATCGATAAATAATACCTTTTTACCGCTTTCTGCAAAAGCAATGGCTAAACGAAAGGATACAACTGTCTTTCCCTCATTAGGCAGGCTGCTGGTTATACATATTGTCTTTACTTCTTTCCCGCAAAATTGAATATTGGTCCGTAATGATTTATATGCCTCATTACTGGTAAATTCCAAAGTGCCCTTTTCAATACTGCTATGTTCATTAAGTGTATTATCTTTTTTTCCCTTTTTCCGAAAAGTTTTTTTATTTTTTCTCATTTTATTAGAATATTTCATTTCCAATGGTATGGCTCCTAATACTGTCAGGTCTAAATATTTTTCAATCTGTTCTGCATTTTTAATTGTATCATCTATAAGGTGTATAAATATTATAACAAAGGCACTGATAAATGCCCCTATGATACCACTTAATATTGTATTTTTCATTACAGAAGGGCTTGTTGGTACAGTAGGGAGGTCCCCTTTCTCAACAATATTAACCTTCTCCATTTCAAGTATGGATACCATTCTCTCCGATGCTACTTCTGCAATAGAATCAGCCAGTTGTTTGGCTAATACAGGATCTTGATTTTGAACCGTTATTTCTAATATACGTGTATTATCAGGAACCTTTACAAAAATATTAGATATAAGTTGGTTGTGAGTCATGTTTAAATTCAAATTATTAATAACCTGCTCTGTTACCGGTCTGCTTAAAACCAGTACTTTAAAATCCTGAGTAAGTTGAGATCCGGTTTGTAAATCACTACTTGTAATAGTATCTTTATTCTGTCGATTAATAATATAAAGCTTAGTACCAGATGTATAAACAGGAGTCATAACAAACTTGCTTATTAACCCTGCCGCTGCAGCACATACAATACTAGATAATATGATAATCCATATCTTATGCAATAATAAAATAAATAGCTCACCAATATTAACTTCAATATCATTATTATTGTTTTGCATATACTCCCCCTTCTTCCTCATCATATATATACTTATTACTTAACAATTGGGATGTATTCTTAACCAGCAATAAATCTACCAGTTCTACTCCATACTTTTTTCTTAAATACTTTACTCCCTTTATCATTCTTGGTTCTCTATTATGGTCAGAATGGGAATCTGTAGCAACAAAATGGATGTATCCATAGCCCATTAATTTTTTACAGTATTTGCTTCTTTTATTGGTAAAACCGCCAAGAATACTTGTAATATTCATTTGTATATAAACACCAAGCCTGATTAATTCCTCTATTCTATGGGGATTCTGATATAATGCTTCATATCTTTCGGTATGGGCAAGAATGGGTAAATACCCGCTAATAAGCAGCCGGTGTAATCCAGCCCTGATGTTTCGATAGCTTTCAAAGACAGGAAATTCCACAAGAACATATCTGGTACCTGCCATTGTTAATGCCTTTTTCTTTTTTAAATGTTCTATAATATCCTCGCTATAATACAATTCATTTCCTAAGTCTATTTGAAAATCAGAATCTATCTTTTTTGCCTCTTCCCTAACAAGTTCCAGTTTATTCTGAAGTTCTTGTATATCCGGATTTAAACAGCCAACTCCATAATGGGGCGTTGCTATTATATGAATAATTCCCTCTTGGTGTGCTATTTTTAACATATTTCGTGTTTGCAATAAATTTACCGAACCGTCATCAACAGACGGAAGTATATGGCTATGGATATCAGTCCATTGATTCAATAAAATCTCCCCTTTGAGTTTGTTATATACTCTTATACCACTCTACGAAACGATTTAGCCCGGTTTCAATGGAGGTACTTGGCGTAAAATGAAAGTCTTCCTCTAAATCGCAAATATCCGCATAGGTTTGATAAACATCACCAGGCTGCATAGGTAAATATTCTTTTATGGCTTTCTTACCTATACAATTTTCTAATATTTCTATATAATCCATTAATTTAACAGGCTTGTTATTACCTAGGTTGTAAATTTTATATTTTACCTTATTCTCGTCTTGTTCAGGTGGATTACATAATATATGTTCCATTCCTTTTATAATATCATCGATATAGGTAAAGTCTCTATACATATTACCATTGTTGAATATTTTGATTGGCTTGCCTCCCATTATGGATTTAGTAAAAGAGAAATAAGCCATGTCCGGTCTGCCATATGGACCGTATACGGTAAAAAAGCGAAGTCCTGTGGCTGGTATTCCATAAAGATGGCTGTAAGTATACGCCATCAATTCATTGGATTTCTTGGTAGCCGCATAGAGGCTAACAGGTGTATCTGTTTTATCATATGTTGAAAAAGGTACCTTTTGATTGGCTCCATAAACGGAACTAGAAGATGCATAAATAAGATGTTCCACTTTATAATGCCTGCACGCCTCTAAAGTATTGAAAAAACCTATAATATTAGAATTAATATAGGTTTCAGGCTTTTCTATACTAGAACGGACACCTGCCTGGGCAGCCAGATTTACCACTATTTGGGGCTTGAAATCTATAAATAATTGATTAACGGCTTGTTTATCAGCAAGGTCTCCTTTTATAAATGTAAAATTATTATACTTTTCTAAGATGTTAAGCCTTGCATACTTAAAACTAGTATCATAATAATCATTAATATTATCATATCCGACAACCGTTGCACCCTGGTTGAGAAGTGACTTTGCAAGATGAAACCCAATAAACCCTGCTGCCCCTGTTACTAAATATAATTTTGTTAAGTCAAGCTTATTAATTACCGACCTCATAATTCTTCCTTTTATAATATTTTTATTGATTCGAATGTCAAATATTCATAAAATCTTTAAGGATTCTTCGCCTGTGGCTTTGAATGACATGCCTTCATAGCAATGACATTATATATATGATATATATATCATCAACATTGTCTGCAGTTCAGCCTTTGGCTTTGACACTCTAATTATCCTCTATCTTCCTATAGAATAATACTCTACCCCTGCTTTCTTCATTTTCTCAGGCTTATATATATTGCGTCCATCATAAACTAAAGGTGTTCTCATGTATTTTTTATATGTATCTGGAGTAACTTCTTTAATTTCTTTCCATTCAGTAAAGATAAAACATACATTGGCTCCTTCTAATGCTTCCTCTGGTGTATGTGTATATATGATTTCATCAGGATATCTTTTTTTAAAGTTAGAAACAGCTGCAGGGTCATATGCATAGATATTGGCGCCTTGCTCAAGAAGAAGTGCTATATTATCCAGAGATGGCGCTTCTCTTAAATCATCTGTTCCAGGTTTAAAGGAAAGTCCTAATACTGCAACTTTAAGCCCCTGAAAAGTAATCAAACGTTTCCTGGCTTTCGTAAATAATTTTGCTTTTTGTTCTTTATTTACTTCTACTGCAGCCCCTACTGTTTTCAAATCATAATTATATTGTTTTGCAAGGTATTTTAGCGCTTTGGTATCCTTTGGAAAACAGCTTCCTCCATAGCCTATACCTGCATTTAAGAAGTTAGAACCAATTCTGGTATCAAAAGACATGCCCCTTGCTACCTCTTCAATATCTGCCCCTACTAATTCACATAAATTTGCAATATCATTCATATAGGAGATTTTTAAAGCAAGAAAATTATTACTAGCGTATTTTATCATTTCTGCACTTCTTCTGCTTACAGATACAATAGGAAGAGCAAAAGGTTTATAAATTTCCAGGAGTTTGTCTTCCGCCTCTTTACTTTCTGTTCCTATTATGACTCTTGAAGCTTTTAAAGTATCCCTTACAGCAGTACCCTGTGCCAGAAATTCCGGATTACTTGCAACTTCAACTTTTACATCATGGATAAGGAAGTCTTTTATAAATTGTTCCACTTTATCATTAGTACCAACAGGAACGGTGGACTTAACAACTACGAGGCAATCTTGTTCAACAGATTCTGCAATTTGCCGTGCTACTGTAGCCAGATAGGAAAGATTAGCAGAGCCATCCGGCAGTTCAGGTGTTCCTACTCCGATGAAGATTGCGTCTGCATTTTTATAGGCAGCTGCATAGTCAGTGGTATAGTCCAGTCGACCTTCTTCATAATTCTTTTTCATCAGTTCCTCTAAATCAGCTTCATATATTGGAGAAATTCCGGATTTCAGCAAATCAACCTTCTCCTTATCTGTGTCAACACAAGTAACCTTATGTCCTTTTTCGGCAAAACATACACCTGCCACTAATCCTACGTAACCGGTACCTGCAAGAGCTATATTCAATTTATCTCCTCCCACTTTCGAAGAAATCAACTTATAATCTTTTAATAACCTCTCATTTATTTTTAAAAACTTAATCTTACTTAATATCTTTCTGACCAGTTTTATTTCTACTAAGTCACTGCACATTAAGGGATTCGATAAAATAATCCCAAAATACACTACCATACATATAAATATAGATATAAATTCCCAAATTACAGATTTACTTACCTTTTGCAATACTATAGCTACACACCCCATTATTAAGGATGCTATAATAGTCGGTGCTACATTCTTAAGTATTCTTAGGAATGATATTTTTAATGCTATCCATAGAAGAACCAGCCCCACAGTAACATATTCCAGTTTTACCAAAGAACGTGAAATATATAGTGCCCGAAAGCTTATTTGTGAAGTAATAATTAAAGCAGGGACAAGAACAATTAAATGCAAAAATTGTGTTAGAAGTGCTAAATGTGGTTTCCCCTTGCTTCGAAAAACTTCACTAATGTTTTGTCCAAATATAACATTGATTGCACTAATTAATGCCCATAATCCAATAAAGTCTTTTGCTTCTGTCCATTGAGGACCTAATAGAATTTTAGTTGCCAAACCGCGGTATAGGAATAATCCAACACCCATGGGCATAACAAACATGGATATCATCCTTTGAAATGTAAAAAGTGTCTTTTCATATTCTTTTTGGTTATCTTTTAACCGGGATAAAGCAGAAAATAAAACAGTTGCAGTGGAACCTGTAATAATAGCCATATAACTATCTACTGTAGTAATTGATATTTTATATAATCCAAGATAATAATCGTTTAAATAATATCCTACAATAAAAGTCCCTGTATAGGATACTAACCACATAGTTATAATATCTAAAAATGTCCACATACTAAATGAGAACATTTCTTTAAATTGTCTCATATTAAAGTAAAATCTTGGCTTCCATTGAGACCTTATAGTAAGCCCCACTGCATTAATTATATTTGATGTTAAAGTACCAATTAGTAAAGCCCAGTAATTCCTATATATAAATGCCATGGGTATCGTAACTAAAAATGGTACTCCGGAACTTACAATTCGGACAAAAAAAAGTGTTCTAAAATCAAAATTTCTTCGATATCTGGCTATGTGGATACTTGAAAATGTGGTTAATAGTATATTTAAACTGGCAATACTAATTGCAAATCCTAAGTCGGGACTTCCCAGCATACTGGCAATCTGGTTTCTTGTAGCAAATATGAACAGATATATAAAACATGAGATAGTAAAATTAGACCAAAAAGCAACTGTTGTGCAATTATTTAAATCCTCTTCACTTTTAAATTCATGTTGGACCAGAAAGCTTTGAAATCCCGCATCTGCAAATATCTCAGCTAAACTTGTTATCATAGTAATAGTAGCCACTACTCCAAATGCTTCCGGTGTAAGTATCCTTGCCAGAATCATATTGGTAATTGGAGATAGTATTTTTACTAAAACTTCTGTAATTGTGGACCACTTTGTAGCTTTTACTACTTTAGAATTAAAATTTTCACTCATTGCTTATCTTTGTCACCCGCCTGCCTTTTGCATTTTATTTATTAAACTCGCACCACAGATGCAAATTACATTTATCATTTGGGTTAATTCATCGCTATAAGTAATCTTTATAAAGTCAGTTATTAATCTGACAATAATTGCAACAAATAGGAAAGCACATAGCTTTCGCCTGCTTCCATCCGTTCTTTTTATAGTCAATCCAAGAGTGATACAGCTTAAAACCGGTAGAATATAATAAAGGAATATACCAACCACTCCTAATCCCGCTAGTATTTCGATATAATTACTATGAGCATAGGTTTCAGTAAATAAATCATAATAATGATAGGCATAATATCCATAATTTCCAAAACCAACTCCTGTAAAAGGATGTTTTTTAAACATGTCTATTCCGTATTTCATCATATTTATTCTGGTATAAGAACTTGCATCTATGGTATAAGAGGGGTTAAATAGTCCAAATACTCCCTCCATTCTAAAACCAATTAATTCATATAATATAGGAATATTAAATATTACCCAGTATAATAGGAAGGATAATATGATTATTGCTGGAATTATTTTGATAAATAGAAATCTTCTTTTTTTAGCAAGAATAATATATCCAAAAAAATACATAATCAGCATTAGAATAGCTGCTCTGGATTTTGTGAATAAAAGAATTAAACTTAATAACAAAATCCATATTAAATAAACTTTATGTTTTGTTTTGTCGTAAAAATATAGCCAAATAAAAGCTAATAAAGCGCATAAATTACCCATAGCATTGGGATGGTGGCCAATGGAATACCCAATTCTGCCTTTATCTGAAGATGCTGAAAATGAGCCGGTTAGCGCATCAACCCATTCCGATGGTTGTGTTTTTAAGATTAAAAATCCTATCATAATAATACTTGCTATAGCAAATCCATATAAAACCTTTTCTATATTCTCTATATTTACTAAATAAAGCGTCATTAGGGAACAAATAACTATCATCTGCCCTACGCTTGCAGCTGCTGCCATTGTTTTATCCATTGCCGGTGACCAAAGTACAGAAAGGCAGCACCAGACAAAAAACATTCCATATACAACAACATATGGAGTTGTAAATAGTTTATTTAAATTTTTGATGGCTATTATCCCCATATAGGATATAAAAAGTAATTGAACACCATATAAAAATGGAACAATTGTCCGTAAAGCAATAAATGCAACTGCTACACCAAAAATTAGTAAACTAGGTAAAGCTTTTGGAATTCGTATAATGTATTTTCTATTTCGAAACATCGAATTATAATTGGGATTATTCATTTTATATTCCTTTACTCAAATTTTCCCACTTTAGCTTATTTTTCAATTAGCTTTAACATCCTTCCAGTCTTGCTTATTTTCCAATTAGCTTTAACATCTTTTCAATGTTGCTTATTTTCCAATTAGCTTTAACATCCTTCCAGTGTTAACTCCAAATGCACTTTCCCCATTAGCCATTTGTGGGAACCCCAAACTTTGACCTAATATATTTGTCTCAATTAACACTACATTTAAATCCTCATCAATCGTAAAATCCCAAGAAACCATTTTAACCTGTGGTGTATTTAAATGGCAAAAATATGCCATTTCCAATACTTTAGGTATACCAGGTATAAAATAATCGCGAAAAGCCACTTTACTATTAGGATGGTGGCTATATTTCGTTCCAATTTCAGTAAATGCATATGGCTTTAAATACCCGTCTGGCGATATACCTATAAAAAGTCCTCCGGCACCTATATTATCAACTTTATTTCCATTACAGCCTAAACGAAGGGCTAAAGGGAGATAATATAAATTGTTATCTAAAATGTATGTAATCACTCTTATTGTATTTAATGATTCTCCATATAGTGCTTTCAATTCTTTACAGTTTATAATATGTTCTTGAACTATAAAATTTACTTTGTACCATTCTAAAATATCCTTACAAGACTTTTTAGTAAATTTATCTATGCCATTAACAAATTTACAAATCCTAATACCACTGCCTGAATGTGTTCCAATAGTCGGTTTAATAACCACATAATCCGTATTGCTAATTAAATTGCAGGCTTCCTTAGGATTGATAGGCTTTCTCCTGTTTCCTAAAGTAGTATAAAAGGTACCACAACTATTACCAATTAATGTTTTAGGAATTCGAAGCCCCTTAACTGACTTATATAATGGTTCTAAAAGGTTTTTATCTTCTAGTGCCAGACTAATACTGCGAGGGTTTAATATAGGTTCTAATTTAGTTGAAAATAGAATTTCCGGAAAATAATCTTTATCAAACTTTCCAGTATAACTTTGATAAAAGCGATGCCATATTGTAGAATAAGATTTCCCATAATATTTCCTAAAGTTTCTTTGAATTAAATTTATCTGTTTCTTTGATAAATTTACCTTTTCCCATAATTTTTTATATCTCCAGATATATTTATATTCTCCTACTTTTAAACCGGTGCAAAAGCTTTTATCAATGAAATAATTTAATAAATCCCGTTGTTTTTTTAAAATACCCATATTAAAATCCTTTCAGATTATATCAATCCACCTTTTACAAATCTTTGATACATCATATTTTTGTCTTACTTTAACTGCTTCTATAGACAGTAAATTAGCAAACTCACTATCTTCTATCATTTTTAGCATTGCATCCCTTAGTGCTGTTACATCTCCTGCCGGGATTAATATTCCATTTTTATTATTCTCTATTACCATAGCTGCGCCACCCACAGGACAATCTGTACATATAGATGGTATTCCCATTGCCAATGCTTCTAACATGGAGTTGGATATGCCTTCAAAATCAGAAGAGGAGACATAAATAGCGGCATTCTTAATACGTTCCATTAAGTTGTCTACATAACCGGGGAACTTTACCTTTTCCTCAAGATTTAATTTTTTTCTCAGTAACTTTAACTCTCCTAACATATGACCACGGCCATAAATAATTAATTTATAATCCTTGTGAATTTTGGACACTTCATAAAAGGCAGAAATCAACATGCTGAAATTCTTTTCTTCTGATAAACGTCCTGCTGCAACGATGACTTTTTTACGTAATCCTTCATAAACATTGGGTAAGTCAGGAGATATGGGATTTGGTATAATACAGCTTTTCCTTTGTATTTTTAAAGGATAGCAGCTTTTAGCAAATTTAGTTTGAAATACAATATTATCTGCCAAAGGATATAATATTTTTTTAAGAATTCTAATATATAAGGGTTTCTTTTCGTTTACATTAATTAGCAGAGGGTGTGCACGTTCTGAAATAATGACTCTTTTTTTCAAGTTTATGCAGGAAAGAATAGTGAAAAAATTAATATCTGTCATAAATGATATGATTGTATCTGGATTTAGCTGTTTTATAATTTTTCTTATTTCATATATTCTTTTATATAAAATATAAAACTTATTATTATTTTTATAGGTTAACTGCACATCATTTACTTTACTATTTAGTTCATAGGTCCGCTCTCTATTTCTAACTATTATCATAGTAACTTGAAAACCGTTATCGGCTAAATAATTAGCAAGAGTAGTCATTACTCTTTCAGAACCGCCTCCCGTAAGACTTGCATTTACAAATAGGATTTTCTTTTTCATTTATTTTAAATCTATCCTTTTTAGTTTTTTCTTTCTACCTTTTTAGGTTTTTCTTTCTACCTTTTTAGTTTTCTCTTTCTGCCTTTTTAGTTTTTTCTTTCTACTTTTTAGGTTTCTCTTTCTACCTTTTTAGTTTTTTCTTTCTGCCTTTTTAGGTTTTTCTTTCTATGGGAAGGTGAATCCAGCTTCCAAATATTACGTCATACTTATAAGGTACATATTTTTCAAGACCACTGCATTGATAAAAAGTTATTTCGCCAAAATATACTTTTCCATTAATATCATAAAAATCACACCGAACATGAATGAAATCTTTTGATAACTTTTTGCATAACTCAATCATTTCCTCAAAGCCTTTCGGTTTCTCTATTGTTCTCTCACTACTTTTGTAATAATTAATTACCGGTAATTTCTTAAAGTTCATATCAAATATATCTGATCTGGGATCTGACTCTCTACCCGATATAATATCTACTGTTTTAGGCTGACCATGATAACATAAAAATTTGTAGTCTTTCAGTTCTGTTCCTGATTCATCCACCATGTATTTTTCTGCAATAATCCTCGGTTTTATATTCTTATATACCCATTCTCTTGAATTGATATAATAGTTTCTTCTTAGATACCGGTTCATTTTTTTACGTGCAGCTTCCAAATCAAACTGACTCTTATCTTTGCAAATAATAATTCCACCGGAATCGTGGGTACATTTTAATATAAATTGATTGGGTAATGTATCAAAATCTATACTTTCAAATCGATTCCATACTCCCAACAGTGGAATTAAATATTCTTTGCCTATGGTCTTTGCAATGTATTTTCTAACTTCATATTTATCTACTAATTTTGTATATTCCGGGTTTCTGTCATATAGCTTTAACCATTGAACCTTTTCATTATATGTCTTAGGATTTTTAAGATTTAATGGCTTTCCCATTCTATTTCTAAATAGTATTTTAAGATATGCTTTGTCTAGCCATAATGTTCCATATAATATTCTTCCTAAAGCGTAAATGAAATACAAACCCGGTTCTTTTATAAATCGTTTTAATAAATCCCTCATTCTCCAATTCACCTATTCTTTAAATTTAAAATATGATTCTTCGCCCAATTCAACTTCGTTGAATTTTTGCTCAGAATTATCACGCACCACAATGAACGAAATGGATTCTTCGCCCAATTCAACTCCGTTGAATTTTTGCTCAGAATGACATGCTTTCATAGCAATGACAGTTTTGCAACAGTCCCTTCATAATTAGTTGAAGACTTTTGGCACTCAAATCAAATATTAATCTAAATATTCTTTATTCAAAACTGCTCTCCATTTATCTATAATTTTATCTGTATCTAAATGTTTGATTATTTTTCTATTTTCCTTGCTCATTGACTCTTGCAATTCTGGGCTACTAAGAATTTTAACCATTGCTTTAGCCAGTTCCTTTTTATCATTCCTTGGAACTACATAACCATTTACACCATCTTTAATTAATTCTTTTGCTACTCCGGTGGGAAAATCCGTAGAAATAACAGGGAGTCCTGAAGCCATAGCTTCCACTAAAGCATTGGGAAATCCTTCGTAATCAGAGGTCATAACAAAGAGTTTGGCATCATTCACACTTTGCATTACGTTATTTTTTATACCCATTAAGAATATATTGTTTTCTATATGAAGGTCATGGATTTTTTTATTTAGATTATTATATTCCGGTCCCTGTCCATATATCTCAACAATATAATCTGAATAGCCGCTCTTAATTTCTTGAAAACCTTCCATTAATAAAATAAAATTTTTTTGCGTATTTAACCTGCCTACTGCAATAATGGCATTTCGTCTTTTTTCAGGTACCGTTTGTGCTACACATTCCAGGTTAACAGGATTTGGTATAATCTTAATATTTGCCTTTCCATCTAATTTTCTAAAATAATTTCCTACTCTTTTACTTTGACATACTAAGCAATCTGCTTTAGGGTAAATGAATTCACAGATTTTTTTAATGGTATTTCCTCTTTTTAAAGGGTCGGCCCGCTCTGATATAACCACGGGTACATTTCTTACAAATAACAGGCGGGTGATAACAGCTAATAGATTAGAATAGGTTAAAAATGATAATACAACATCCGGCTTATAGGTTTTTAAATAGTGTAAGTAGTAAAAAAAGCCCTTGATACCACTTAAAATAAGCTTTAGTACACGAATTAATTTATACTTTGACTGGATATTGCCCTTTGTTCCTACTATCTTTACCCTTGAATCAAGCCTATAAGCACTACTGGAATCCTTCAAAGTAACTATTAATACTTCATTTCCTCTCTTAGCAAATTCATTGGCTATTGTTGCCATAACCCGTTCGGCACCGCCCATTACCATACCTGTAATTAGAAATAAATATTTCTTTGTTTTATATTGATTCATCCTAACCTCTATGCTTTATTTTTATAAATCCTTTATTTTTATAAACCCTTTATTTTTATAAACTCTTTATTTTTTATAAACTCTTTACAGAATACCAATTTTCTTTAATGAAATTATCAATTAAATTTAATACTGACATAGGATTTGTATTCTCCCATTGCACAATATCTGCTGTGCCTTCATAGTAAGCCTTGATGGCGGCACCTAAATCCTCCATATTATAAACGGATAATACATATTTATTTGATGCAAAAGCTTCGTTAATTTGTATTTGATGATTATTTATATGCTCCCCATATTTCTCCAACCTGGTTACTGCAATAACCTTCTTTTTGGCATTTAAGGCTTTCATAATAGAGCCTGATGCACCATGGCTAATAACTATATGAGCCTCATTGATTTTTTTATTAAATTCTTCTTCCGATATAAAGTCTTTATAAGGGAAATGTTTTGGCTTGTATGACGAAGCACCAATCTGGGCAAAAATATCCTCCTGAATGATTCCTTCCTCCCACAATTCATCCAACTTTGCAAATAGGCGGTTAAATTGATAGTTTCTAGAACCTACGCATACAAAAATCAATACAAACACCCCCCGTAGATTGCATTTTTATAAAACTTTTTCTGGGATTCCCATTGAACTATGAATAAGTCCGTATGCTTCTCCATTCTTTTTCCTGCTTCCGTAGGCATATTAGCCCTGCCAAAGGTTTCGATGAATATAAACTTTTTGTGAAAAATAATGGATAATAAATAAAAGGGATAGGCAATCATAGTACCCGTAGTAATAATAAAGTCAGGGCGTTCTTTTAACCAAATGAATAATGCATAAATTGAATTATACAGCATCTTCAATGGCATCCATTTGTCTTTCAAATCAGTCTGTTTCATAAAATACTTTGCATTTTCCCCAACCTGGGTTTTCTCAGTAATAAAGAAGCCACAATATTTATCTATTAGTGGCTGCAACTTTTTAAGCTGTTCCCAATGTCCTCCTGAAGAAGAAACGAGACATAGTTTGGGCTTACGGTTATGTTTACCTTTAAATTCATTATTTGTCTCTATTTTTTTCTTTACCTTTTCTAATTTTCTTTTCATTCTATTTACTATATGACGGCTCCCCTTAATTATGTCTCTATAAGCTTAAAATTTTTCCATAGGACTTTAGCATTTCTATAGTGCTTAATATTTTCATTGAGTTTTAATATTCCATGAGTCTTTAATATTCACATAGGACCTTAATGTCTCCATATAGCTTTGATATTCCTATGAGACTTTAATAGTTCCACAGGGCTTTAATAGTTTCATAGAGCTTTCCGTAAACCCTTAAAGCTTTACCTACCTAGAACCTTTTCCAAATAGTACAACAGCTACTGTCTTTAGCAATATCTTTATATCTAACTTAAATGACCAGTTATCGATATATTCCAAGTCCAGCTTAACCACTTCTTCGAAATCCTGAATGTCATTTCTTCCACTAACCTGCCATAATCCTGTCAATCCACATTTAAGAGCCAGCCTCCGCTTATGCCTTCCTTCGTACATAAGGAACTCAGCTTCTGTAGGCGGTCTGGTTCCTACTAAACTCATATCTCCCTTTAGGATATTAAAGAACTGTGGAAACTCATCAAGGCTTGTTTTTCTCATAAACTTACCTACTTTTGTAACTCTTGGATCATTTTTCATTTTAAACATAAAGCCACTCATTTCATTTTGATTCATCAATTCTTCTTTACGCTTTTCGGCATCCATATACATAGAACGAAATTTATAAATTTTAAAACGTCGTCCGTTTTTACCTACTCGTACTTGTGAAAATAATATTGGTCCGGGTGATTCTAATTTAATTGCCGGAGTTAAGAGTATAATCAATAATAAAGTTAATACGCATCCTACTATTCCTCCCACAATATCCATAAACCTTTTCATATGAATTTGGGATTCCTTTAATAAACGTGTACTAAAGCTTAGAGCATAGTACCCACTTATTTTTCCAACTATTTTCTCACGTACCTTTAATCCAAATGTATTAATACTTAGGTTAACGGTTGCTCCCATATTTACAAATTCAAGTATTGTTTCGTCTAAATTAATAGATAAAGAGGAGTCGCTAGGAAGATATATGAATACTCCATCTACTACTTCTTGTCTGGCTACTTCATACATATTCATTATATTTGCCTTAACAGGTATTCCTTCAATCATTTCTCCCATTAATTGCCTGTCCAATATAGTTAAATAGGTAACTTGATACTTCCAATCATTTTCTTTTCGAAATCTATCTAAGACTTCTTTAGCCTTATCAGAAGTGGTTATTATCATAAGCTTAATGCTGGCGCCACTTTTTTTATAAACAGCAAGTAAAAGAATCTTAAAATATAACCTGGCTAAATAATTTATCAATATATTAAGTGTAAAAAAAGTTAAGAAAAATAATCTGGAATAGGTTGCTCCTTCCTGAAAAACAAACATTATGAAAGTAAGAATTGCAGCAAGCAAACAATTTATTTTAATAACTGAAATTAGTTCCTCAAGGAACCCACGCTTAAAAATTCTACTATAGGTATCATATGCATAATATATTGCTATATATAAAAGAAGGATAAATATAAACGCAAATCCATACATATTTCTAACCCAATATTCTGTTATTCCTCCATAAAGTATCCAGGTTGTAACAAAGAAAGATAATAAAATACAGCATAAATCTACTGCCAGCAGATATTTATTTGGGACACTTTTTTTAATGAAGTTCATATATCTCTTCCTTTATAAATAATTGATTTTTCTTAGCAATGCATAAACATATATGAAATAAAAAAAACATTACAGCCAGTACAGATAAATATATAGTAAAATCAAAAAACTCCTGTTTAAATAAACTTTCGCCTAAGTAAAAATAATTTCCATTCATATCAGATACCTTCTGTATACCCCCTTGTAGATTATGCACTAACTTTAATCCACAAATTTTATATATTTGTTCTGTTATATTTAAAACTATTTCCCTGGAATCCAGTGACATGTTTTTAATATTACTTTCTTTTTCCAAATTCATAATTGCAGTAATGTCTTTCGCTTTATCTTCCAGCTGGGATAAAGTTTCTAATCCTAATTCCACTTCTCCACTGTTAAGATATCTTTTTAAATATTCATAATATTTTTCTTTTAAAATATTGGACTGAAAATTTGATGTAAAAGCAGTATTAATAAGTATATTTAAAATAGCATTTTCCGTTTCATTTAAATTTTCATCTTCTATATGTATTTCGTTCATATATGCTTCTATTATTTTATCAGCTTTATTTAATGAACTGATTTTTGCAATTATTCCTATGCAAACAATAATCAGCAGTATACCTATGGTAATGCCAGAAAGCATATTACGTTTATTCAGCAAAAACACCTCTTTTTTGATTCTATTGTTTATTATATGACTTAAGTCGTTGAATAGTTACTATTTACAGTTTGCCATCCCGATTATAGTCTGTCATTCTGAGCCTATTCGGCAAAGCTGAATTAGGGCGAAGAATCTCAATTATACAAGCAAGGCACGTAAAAGTAAGATGGCATCCCACAAGCTAAACCGTGACAATTTATTAAATAAGTCAGGCTAAGATGGAAGCTTAATCCAGCTTCCTATTTCTTCTTCTGCTTCTATTGGGTTAATCCTTAGAAAACCAGAGTCACTGATGAAAGTTAATTCACCAAAATATATTTGAGAATTCAATATATATAAATCCACTCTAACATGTATAAAACTTTCAGATAAAATTCTTGCATACCTTAATAATTGATTTAATTCCTTGGGCTTTTCTATCGTTAAATTTGGATCAATTTCCTTCGTGGATATATTCTTGATAGGGTTCCATTCCAAATCATATATATTACTCCGGTGATTCGTAAATCTATCTACATGTGCAATGATATATTTGGGCTTCCCATGAAAGCAATATATTTTATAATCCACTGGAGAATAACCTTTCCCATCATCAAGAAATTCTTCTATGACAATCCTTGGTCTTATGACTCCATAAAACCATTCACCATAGCATGGAAGATACTTTTCTTTTAACCTTAGCTTTAGCGCCCTAATAGTTTTTGGAATATTTAATCTGTTTTTATCCTTACAAATAATAACCGTTCCGCTTCCATGTGTAACTTTTATTACAAATTGCTGGGGTAGGTCTTTAAATGGAATATCATTGGGGTTATACCCTTCCCAAAGTAACTTTGTAAGTATATTTTCACATCCACATTCTTTTACAAACTGCCTTACTTCATATTTATCTGCACATATTGGTAATAGTTTATTTTTATAATTAAGTTTCATCCATTGAAGTTTTTCAGAATAGGTCTTTGGATTTTCTAAATTTAACTTTCTATGGGTTCTCAAACGATATAAGATTTTAAGATTTAATTCTGGATTTATTCTATATAATAGGTTCATAGGTGTTAAAATGAAATTTTTTACCCTTTTATTCATTCTATATATCTCCATAATAATTATTTAGTCAAAGCGGATATTCCGCTTCCCTGCAGACAAGTTTATCCGCTTACACTACTTGCTCATAACCTCATTATCTTCTTTATGCAAAGGCAGTCTAATCCAGCTGCTTATCTTTTTCTCCATTTCTTTTGGAGAAATAGTCCCAAATCCGGCTTCATCAGCGAAAGTTAATTCTCCAAAATATATTTTAGAATTCACTATATATAAATCTACTCTTACATGAATAAATTCTTTTGATAGTAATCTGGCGCACTCTAACAATTCATCTAATTCCTTTGGCTTTTCTACATGTACATTAGGATCAACATACCTGGCAGTAATGGGAAATGGTTTCCATTCCAAATCATACATTTTTCTACGATGATTTGTGAATCTATCAACATGGGCTGCAATATATTTAGGCTTTCCATGAAAGCAAAATATCTTATAATCAATAGGAACTTTACCTGTTCCATCATCCAGATATTCTTCTATAATAATTCTTGGTTTTATAACTTCATAAAACCATTCACCATAGCAGGGAAGATACTTTTCTTTTAACCACCGTTTTAATTTTTTAATTGTTTTTGGAATATTTAATTGACTTTTATCCTTACAAATAATGTTCCATCCACTTCCATGTGTGACTTTTATAACAAATTTCTGGGGTAAGTCATCAAATGGTATAGCATTAGGGTCAAACCCTTCCCATAATAATTTTATAAGTATACTTTCAAGACCGCACTTTTTTACATATTGTCTTACTTTATATTTATCTGCACATATTGGTAAAAGTTTATTTTTATAATTAAGTTTAAGCCACTGTACTTTTTCAGAATATGTTCTTGGATTTTTTAGATTTAACTTTCTTCCGGTTTTCAATCGGTATAGAATCTTTAAGCTTAATTCAGGTTTCATTCTATATAATAAGTCCATAGGCGCTAAAATAAGTTTCTTAAACCCCATATTCATTTCCTATATCTCCTTTATATGAATTAAAAAAATAGTTACTATTGAATCAAATTTCATAGCATAGTTACATTTTGGGTTGGTATGTTTATTCTTTACTCAATATATGATGGAACCGTATATAATAGTATTTGTACTTTTTGATATTACTAAATAAATATCCGTTTATCGCCACAACTCATCAGACGCAATCCACGTCCACAATCACATTTATTAAAACTCCATAATCCTTGAATACACCCGGAAATTTCCCACCTTCTAGGCTCGTCAAATCGAAAGTTGAATGGATGAATAAAAAAACTATACACGCTGTATGCCAAAGGAAATTACGTAGGACTTATGATTATCTTCAAAAAATATGAACGGGCAAAATGGTTTTCAAGAATGGAAACATTAGCGTCAAGTTTAAATTTGCCGGCGAGTTCCACAGAATAGCGGAATATATTGAGGTCTACATCAGACCGCCGTGGCTGACCTCAATGCCATTTCATATTGCAAGTTTTCCTAATATATATGATTCATATTTTCCCTATTACAAAAAAGCACCTGAAAATTACTTCTCAGATGCTTTATAATTTATATAATATTTTGAAAATCTAAGGACATATTACCTAACCTTTTAATTTACTTCATTAGACTAAACCTTATAGTATCATGGTTAATTGAATTCTCTTCTTTGCTAAATCTTATAATATCATGGTTAATTGAATTCCCTTCTTTGCTAAATCTTATAATATCATGGTTAATTGAATTCTCTTCTTTGCTAAATCTTATAGTATCATGGTTAGCTGAATTCTCTTCTTTGCTAAATCTACACTCATTACTTTAACATCCACAATGTCTCCTACACTTACTACATCCAATGGATGTTTCACGAACTTTTTATTGGTAAGCTGTGATATATGAACCAGACCATCCTGATGAACTCCGATATCAACAAAGGCACCAAAATCAATTACATTACGAACAGTTCCTTTTAATATCATACCTTCTGTCAGGTCTTTCATTTCTAATACATCCGTTCTAAGAATTGGTTTTGGCATCTCATCACGAGGGTCTCTTCCTGGCTTTTCTAACTCTTTGATGATATCATCTAAGGTTATTTCTCCAATACCCAGTTCATCTGCCATGGCTTTTTTATTTTTAATTTGTTTACCTAAATTACTTAGCCCACCTGCTTTTATATCTTCTGGAGAACAGGATAATTTCTGCAGAAGACTATTGGCTGCTTCATAGGATTCCGGATGGACACTGGTAAAATCCAAAGGATTATCTCCATCAAGAATTCTTAAGAAACCAGCACATTGTTCAAAAGCCTTAGGTCCAAGCTTTGGTACCTTAAGAAGTTGTCTTCGGTTGGTAAAACGTCCATTTTCCTCACGATAAGTAACAATATTCTTTGCAATAGCTTTTGATATGCCAGATATATATTCAAGTAAGGAAGCAGAGGCAGTATTTAAATCTACACCTACTTTATTTACACAATCTTCTACTACCCCGGTTAGGGCTTCCGATAATTTCTTCTGATTCATATCGTGCTGATATTGCCCAACACCTATGGATTTTGGGTCAATTTTCACAAGTTCTGCTAATGGATCCTGAAGTCTTCTTGCTATAGAAGCTGCACTTCTTTGTCCCACATCAAAATTGGGAAACTCTTCTGTTGCTAATTTACTTGCAGAATATACTGAGGCACCTGCTTCATTTACAATAATATAAGATACATTGGTATTCATCTCTTTTAGCATATCTGCAATGATAAGTTCAGATTCTCTTGAAGCTGTACCATTACCAACAGAGATTAAAGTAATACCATACTTCTTAATAAGTGCCTTAACTTTGCTTTTTGTTTCCTCAATTTTATTCTGTGGTGCTGTTGGATAAACAACCACCGTATCAAGTACTTTACCAGTCTCATCTACAACAGCCAGTTTACAACCCGTTCGAAAAGCTGGGTCCCATCCTAATACCACTTGTCCTACAATTGGAGGCTGCATAAGAAGCTGCTCTAAGTTCTTTCCAAATACTTTAATTGCACCATCTTCTGCTTTTTCTGTTAAGTCATTACGAATCTCACGTTCAATTGCCGGTGCAATAAGACGTTTATAACTATCTTCAATGGTAGCTTTTAAAAGTTCTGCGGTATATGGATTCTCGCGTGTTATCATTTTCGTCTCAAGGAACCTAAGTATTCTGTCCTCCGGAGCTACAATCTTAACTGTCAGCACTTTCTCATTTTCACCACGATTTAATGCCAGAACTCTATGACCTGCCAGTTTTGTTAACTTTTCTTCAAAGTTATAATACATTTCATAGACACTTTCCTGATTCTCATCTTTCGCTACTGAAGTTATATTACCTTCTTCAAATGTAACCTTTCTGATATAAATACGGTAATCTGCTTCATCTGAAATATTTTCCGCAATAATATCCAAAGCCCCAGCAATCGCCTCTTCTGTCGTATGAACTTCCTTTTCTTCTGAAATAAAGTTCTTCGCATCTTCTTCAATTGGCTGGTTTGTCATCTGTAACAAAATAATATTGGCTAAAGGTTCTAAGCCTTTTTCCTTTGCAATGGTGGCTCTTGTTCTTCTCTTCGGGCGATATGGACGGTATAAGTCCTCCACCACAACTAAAGTAGTTGCTTCCAGAATCTGAGTTTTTAACTCTTCTGTCAGTTTTCCTTGTTCCTCAATACTTGCTAAAACACTTGCTTTCTTCTCCTCCAAATTACGCAGATATAATAATCTTTCATGCAAGTTTCTTAAAACCTCGTCATTCAAAGATCCGGTTACTTCTTTACGATACCTGGCGATAAAAGGAATTGTGTTACCTTCATCAATTAAATTTACGGTAGCTTCCACTTGTCCTAATTTAATATTAAGTTCTTCACTTAGTTGTTTTAAAATATCCATTCATACGCTCCTTTAGATTACAACTTTCTATTGCTTGTAAAACTTTACCTATCCATAGTACCACTAAACTGGGGAAAATTCAAGAATCTTCTTTACAGCTTTGCCCTCACAAACATAAATTGACCTTCGGGAGTATGGGAGATATGTTTCTTGTGACTTTGGAAGAATTCGCAATGGTTCTTATACGATAGGAATCGTGCCAATCAGTGAAAATGGAGCTGTCTGAGGTGGAGGCGCCACCGAGTTCTCCATTTTCACTGATGCTTTAAGCGATTACTATCGTATTAGAACCATCGAATTCTCCAAGTGGAACAAGAAACATATCTCCCATACTCTCGAAGGTCTCTATACTCTAAATAGGGCAAAGCGTCCTGATGCAGTCCTAATACAGTCCTAATGCGTCCTAATGCAATGTTAAGCCAGACTAAATTTATCATGAACGGCCTTCATAGCCTTTTCAACGTAAATATCATCAATTAAAACAGTAACTCTAATTTCAGAAGTAGAAATCATCTTAATATTAACCCCTACATCATAAAGAGCTTCAAACATTTTAGCAGCTACGCCAGCGTTGGACATCATGCCGGCACCAACGATGGATACTTTGGCAACAGATTTTTCAACGTCAATTTTCTGGCACTTTAAGCTGCCTGATCTGTGACGTTCCAGAATCTCTACAGCTTCTTCTACGCAGTCTTCTGCAACTGTAAAGCTAATATCTTTTGTACCATCACGCCCTACGGATTGTAATATGATATCTACATTAATATTATGTCTTGCCAAGTGATTAAATAATTTAAACGCTACACCCGGTTGATCCTCTAAACCTATAACTGCAATACGCGCTGTATTCTTATCAGCTGCCACACCACTTACCAGCATTTTTTCCATTTTTACTACCTCCTTCACGACAGTTCCTTCAGAATAATTTAAACTTGAACATACAACTAATTGTACTCCATATTTCTTTGCCATTTCTACTGATCTATTGTGTAAAACTCCTGCACCTAATGATGATAATTCCAGCATTTCATCATAAGTAATTTCATTCAATTTCCTTGCATTTGGAACGATTCTTGGATCTGCCGTATATACACCATCTACATCGGTATAAATTTCACAAGCATCTGCATTAAGAGCTGCTGCAATAGCAACTGCAGTCGTATCTGACCCCCCGCGTCCTAAGGTAGTATAATCTCCATAACTGTTTATACCTTGAAAACCTGTAACTATAACAATTTTATTATTATCCAGTTCATTATGAATTCTATCTACATCAATTCTTTTTATTCTGGAATTACCATAAACTGAGGTTGTATGCATTGCCACTTGAAAGGCATTTAAAGAAACGGCTGGTACTCCTAAAGAATTCATAGCCATCGCCATTAACGATACTGAAATCTGCTCTCCTGTTGTCAGCAACATGTCAATTTCTCGTTTTGATGCATTAGGATTTACATCTTTTGCCTGGGTTAAAAGTACATCTGTTTGTTTTCCCATTGCAGATAGTACAACAACAACCTCATTACCTTTTTTATAGTCTTCAATACACCTTCTGGCAACATTAAAAATTCTTTCTTTATCGGCTACTGATGTTCCACCGAACTTTTTAACAATTAACATATAATGCCTCCTATTATTTATTAAACAAGCTAAACCTCTATAAATACTAATATCCTTGATTATCTTTCAAATAGCTTATTGATTATTTCCCATCCATGTTCTACTACATTACCACTGTTTCTAGCTTCTTCCTCGTTATAATTCCAATTATTATATAATTGGTTTGTGCTGTCATATAACAGGTAGGGAACCGGATCACTCGTGTGTGTCCTACAACGGATTGGTGTTGGATGATCTGGCATAATTAACATTCTATAATCGATACCAGTTGCCTCCATTTGTTCTTTTACTACCTTTATCACTTTATGATCCAAATATTCAATTGACTTTATTTTATTAGATACACTACCTTGATGACCCATTTCATCTGGGGCTTCCACATGAATATATACAAAATCCTGGTTATCCTCAGTAAGTTCTTTTACTGCTGCCATGGCTTTTCCCTCATAATTAGTATGGAGAGTACCATCTGCACCTTCTACATGAATAACCTTCATATTGGCGCCAACGGCAATGCCTTTTAAAAGATCTACTGCCGAAATCATAGCTCCCTTTTTATTAAATTTATCCTCAAAAGATGTTAATTTAGGTCTTGTCCCTGCGCCCCAAAACCATATGGAATTGGCTTTATTTAATCCCCGGTTTGCCCTTTCCACATTTAAAGGGTGATTGTTTAATATATCATAACTTTTTTTCATCATATCTTTTAAATATGCATCATTGGGTAAATATGTGCCTATTACCTTACCTAATATATCATGAGGAGCAGTTAAATCTACAACTTCCCCATTGTCCCATATAGTAAGATGTCTATAACTTGTACCTAAATAATATTTATAAATATCATTTTCTAATTCTCCCCGAATTGCTTCCAATAATACTGCTGCATCTTCCGTTGATATTTCACTTGAGCTGTGATCCAGAATAGTTTTTTCTTCATAAGGAAGATTATCATCAGATAAAGTTACCATATTACATCTTAATGCAATATCAGTATCTTTCATATTCACTCCAATACTTAATGCTTCCAAAGGAGAACGTCCTGTATAGTATAACTTGGGATCGTATCCAAGTACAGATAAATTAGCAGTATCACTTCCCGGTTTCATTCCTTCCGGTATAGTGTAGCATATTCCAATTTCCGACTTCTTTGATAATTCATCCATGGTTGGTGTAGAGCCATACTCTAAAGGTGTTTTACCATCTAACTCTTTTATAGGCTCATCCGCCATACCATCACCTAACACAATAATATATTTCATTATGAAATCCTTTCTTCCCCCCTAGGTATCTTCATAACTTAAAATGAAGATACCATTAAATATTAAATTATGTCTTTTTTCACGATAAGCCCTGTATATGTCCTCTTTTATAAACTTCTTATAATCTTACTCGAATCATACTTACAATGTCTGTTAAATTAGCTGCTTTTTCACTATATTCTTCTTCTGCCATGGAGTCTGTTATAAAAGCGTATTCATTCGTAACATCCTTGGCTTTTACCACTTGGACCCGACCAAAAATTTGAGAAACTTTTTCTTTTATTTCTTCATTATCTTTACCAATTCGGACAAAGAATCTATGAGAAGCCTTTTTTACATCTAGTAAATCAAGCTTCTTGCTGCTCCATATAGTCATAATATTGGTTCCCAGATGTTTTGTAGCATCCACTACATCAGCTACTACTGCACTGGCTGTTGGAAGTTTACCAGCACCACTGCCATAAAACATTACATCACCAATTACATTACCTCTAACAGATATTCCGTTAAATACATCGTTTACACAATAGAGGGGATGATTTGCATTTATCATCATAGGGGCTACCATTGCATAAACCCCTTCTCCTTCTTTTCTACTTGTACCTAGCAATTTTACCCTTGCACCTAATTCTTTGGCATATTTAAAATCGACATCGGTTATTTTAGAGATTCCTTCTGTATAGATATCTTCAAAATCTACCTGCATGCCAAATGCCAATGAGGATAGAATAGCAATTTTTCTACATGCATCATAACCTTCTATATCTGCCTCTGGATTACGTTCTGCATAACCTTTCGCTTGAGCTTCCTTTAATGCTGACTCAAAATCAACACCTTCTTCGCTCATTTTGGTTAAAATATAATTGGTGGTTCCGTTTAAAATACCAGTGATTTCTTCAATTTCATCTGCTGTTAAAGATTGGTTTAAAGGACGGATAATAGGAATCCCTCCCCCAACACTTGCCTCAAATAAGAAATTTACATTTCTTTCTTTGGAAAGAGCTAATAGTTCAGCACCATGTTTTGCAACCAATTCTTTATTGGAGGTACATACACTTTTCCCTTTTAAAATTGCCTCTTTTACAAATGAGTATGCCGGTTCTACTCCTCCCATAACTTCAACTATAATTTGAACCTCAGGATCATTTACAATAATATTATAATCATGAACCACTTTATGTTCTATGGGGGTTCCTGGAAATTCCTTTAAATCTAAAATATATTTTAAATTTATTTCTCTTCCGCAACGCTTGTTAATACTGTCTCTATTTAAATCTAATACTTCAACAACACCTGATCCTACTGTGCCATATCCTAATACCGCTATATTTACCATATCCGCCTCTTTCTGCATATGCCAAGCTGTTTTTTGCCTTGCTCTATAAAATGTTTTTATCCTTGGTTTAATTATCAATCAATAAATTTATTGGTTTATAATTTATTTGTTTGTTATTTATTCATTAGTTAATTTACTCGTTAATTATTTTATTCGTTGGCTAATTTATTTATCAACGAATTACTCCCTTGCTAATATTTTAAGATAATGAATTCCCTCTAAAGCTTCTATTTCATCAAATATTGCTGAAGCATCTAAAACTTGAGGTGAAATTTCAATACTTAAGGTTAAGGAGGCTATACCATTTACTGGGATGCTTTGATGTATAGTTAGTATATTAGAATTATTTTTCGCAACACAGTTCAATACACAAGATAGTAAACCTGGAGTATCATCTACCTGTAGCATAAACGTAATGGTTTTACCTCTTGCGTTTTCATGAAATGGAAATATATCATCTTTATACTTATAAAAAGAACTTCTGCTTATTCCAACTATATCTGCAGCCTCTTGAACTGTCATAACTTTTTCAGAATCTAAAAGTCTTTTTGCTTCAACCACTTTCAGTAATACTTCTGGTACTGCTTTTTTCTTTACAATATAATACTTACCTTCATCCATCCTATTCACCCTTCATCCTTTTGCCTTTGTTTTTACTAGAAACACACATGTCTCCCATAGAAAGATATACTAACACAATTTATTTTAGATTTCAACTGGTTTTCAAATAAATTTTCATTTTATAGTCAGAAAATGTTACAATTCACCCCGTGAGATGCCATAGGCGGAAAATGTTACAATTCAGTGAGATGCCATAGGCTGAATTGTAGCTAAAAAATACAAAAAGAGCCATCCCTTGACAACTTTGAGATAACTCTTCTTATTAATATATTAATGTGTCAACATGTTAATGCGTAATTTAGACAGGAAATATCTTCTATTGATTTTCCATTAACAGCTCTATATTTTCTTGTTCTTTATCTGTTAATATTCCATTATGGTCAAGAAGTATAATCATGCGTCCGTTTATATTTGCTATACTCTTTATATAAGTTGTATTCTTGCTTTTTACTATTACCGGGGTTTCGCTAACACTTTCATCTGGAATTTCAATAATTTCTTTCACAGCATCCACTTCATATGCCATCATAATATTATTGGATTTTGTAATCACCAATTTGGTATTTTCATCAATTGCCTTTTCTTCTAAGCCAAATTTTTTACGAAGGCTGTAAACGGGAATTACCTCTCCACGTAGGTTTATAATACCTTTAATACATTCTGGTCCATTGGGAACTCTGACAATATCGGTGTATTTTTCGATAGCATTTACAATCATAATATCCAAACCGTATTCTTCGTTTTCCAATGTAAATATTACCTGCTTTGATTGTGCTGATTTTATCATTCGTGCTCCTCCTATCTCATATACTACAATTTATTGTTTTTATATATTTTGATTTTGGATTTCATTGGTGCTCTTTATATTAATCCATTTTAAATATTCATTAATAAAAGGATCGATGTTGCCGTCTAATACGCTTTGTGCATTACCAACTTCCATATTGGTCCGATGGTCTTTTACCATAGTATATGGCTGCATAACATAGGAACGTATCTGGTTGCCCCATCCGATTTCTTTCACCTCACCACGGATTCCAGACTCTTTCTCCCGGTTTTCCTGCTTCTTTAATAAATATAATTTTGCTTTTAACATTTGCATGGCTTTATCTTTATTTTGAAACTGGGATCTTTCATTCTGGCACTGTACGACAATTCCTGTAGGTATATGAGTAATTCTAATTGCAGAGGAGGTTTTATTAACGTGCTGTCCTCCTGCACCACTGGATCGATAGGTATCGATTCTCAAATCATCTTCATCAATTTCGATACCGGTATCTTCTTCTATATCAGGCATAATATCACAGGATACAAAGGATGTCTGTCTTTTTCCTGCTGCGTTAAATGGGGAGATACGCACCAAACGATGAACCCCATGTTCAGATTTTAAATGTCCATAAGCATTGATCCCATTGATTTGTATAGTTATAGACTTGAAACCTGCTTCTTCACCATCTAAATAATCCAGTATTTCAGTAGTATAGCCTTTTTTATCCGCCCACTTTTGGTACATTCTTGCCAGCATACTTGCCCAGTCGCAGCTTTCTGTTCCACCTGCACCTGCATGGAGGGTTAGTATAGCGTTATATTTGTCATATTCATCGGATAGAAGGGTATTAAGGCGAAGTTCTTCCAAATTCTCTATAAATTTCTTTAACGCTTCCTCTATCTCAGGAATAAGGGAGTCATCATTCTCTTCATTACCTATCTCAATTAAGGTTTCAATATCTTCGTATTGCCCTTTTAAAAAATCATATCCATCAATGATATCTTTTAAGTTTTTTAACTCTTTTACATAACCTTGGGCTTTTTCTGTAGAATCCCAAAAATTAGGTTCTTCCATAATGTGCTCAAGCATGGTCACTCTTTCCTGCTTGTTTGCAAGGTCAAAGTGAATCCCCCACTTCTTTTAATGGTTTTTCATAAGAATTAAGAGTATATTTAAATTGATCTAATTCTACCAATATATCACCGCTTTCATATAATAATATTACTCTTATTATAAACTAATTTTAATAATCACAGTTCAAAGAATTCTGCCATCCTGAGAGCAAATTCAACAAGGCTGAATTATAAGCTCAAAGAATGACAGAACATTTAAAAATCCTATTTAAGCATTCCTGCCACAGCAGTATTTATACTTCTTGCCACTTCCACATGGACATGGATCATTTGGTTGAATCTTTTTACCAACTCTGCGAACTGGTCCTTGTTGAACAGAATCGTCTTTGTTTGTACCAGTAACTTTGGCAACTTGTTCACGTTCTACCTTCTGCTCGATTCTTATATGCAGCAAAGCTTTTACAGTATCTTCACTGATTGCTTCTGTCATTTCATCAAACATTTCAAATCCCATAAATTTATATTCAACTAATGGATCTCTTTGACCATATGCCTGTAAACCAATTCCTTGACGCAGTTGGTCCATATCATCAATGTGGTCCATCCACTTTCTATCGATAACTTTAAGCAAAATAACACGTTCAATTTCTCTTAATTGTTCTTTTTCAGGGAATTCTGCTTCTTTTGCTTCATAAAGTTTTACTGCATCTTCTTTTAATTTCTGCATTAATGCATTTTTCTTTAACCCTTTTACTTCATCCAAGGTAATTTCGTCTAAAGGTACTATTGGAAGTAAACGGTTGTTTAAGTCTTCCAAATCCCAATCTTCTGGACTTTGGTCTTCACTAATGGAACTGTTAACTGCTTTTTCAACAGTATCGGTAATCATCTTATAGATAACATCTCTCATGCTTTCGCCATCAAGTACACGTCTTCTTTCTTCATAGATGATTTCACGTTGATCATTGTTAACTTGATCGTATTCAAGTAAATTCTTTCTGATACCAAAGTTGTTATTTTCAATACGCTTTTGAGCTTTCTCAATGGCACCGCTTAACATCTTATGCTCGATTTGTTCTCCTTCTGGCAATCCTAAGGAATTAAACATGCCCATTAATCTTTCAGATCCAAATAGGCGCATTAAATCATCTTCCAAGGAAATAAAGAAACGAGATTCACCAGGGTCTCCCTGACGGCCGGCACGACCTCTTAACTGGTTATCGATACGTCTGGATTCATGACGTTCTGTACCAATAATCTTAAGTCCACCAACTTCTTTTACGCCTTCTCCAAGCTTAATATCCGTACCACGGCCTGCCATATTGGTTGCAATGGTAACAGCACCAAACTGGCCTGCATCAGCTATAATTTCTGCTTCTAATTCATGGAATTTAGCATTTAATACTTTATGAGGTATATTTTTTTTCTTTAATAGTTCACTTAATTCTTCGGAAGCTTCAATAGTAATAGTACCTACTAATACTGGCTGTCCTTTCTTATGTGATTCTACGATTTCATTTACAACCGCATTGAGTTTTTCCTTCTTGGTCTTATACACTGCATCTTGTCTATCATTACGGATAACAGGTACATTGGTTGGAACTTCAATAACATCCATTCCATAGATTTCTCTAAATTCTTTTTCTTCTGTTAAGGCAGTACCTGTCATACCACATTTTTTCTCATATTTATTAAAGAAGTTCTGGAAGGTAATAGTAGCTAAGGTTTTACTTTCCCTCTTTACCTTAACTTTTTCCTTGGCTTCAATTGCTTGATGAAGGCCATCAGAATAACGTCTGCCTGGCATAATACGTCCGGTAAATTCATCAACGATTAAAACTTCATCATCTTTTACAACGTAATCTTTATCTCTAAACATTAAATTATGAGCACGTAATGCTAATATAATATTATGTTGGATTTCAAGATTTTCTGCATCTGCAAGGTTTTCCAAATGGAAGAACTCTTCTACTTTCTTTACACCTTGCTCCGTTAGGTTAACATTCTTGTCCTTTTCGTTAACAACAAAGTCACCTGTTTCTTCAATTTCTTCCTTCATAAGGGCAGCCATCTTAGTAAGTTCAGCACTTTCCTTACCACGCTCCAACTGTCTTGCAAGAATATCACAGGCTTCATATAGTTTAGTTGATTTACCACTTTGACCGGATATAATAAGAGGTGTTCTGGCTTCATCAATTAATACAGAGTCCACTTCATCGATAATAGCATAATGTAAACCTCTTTGTACTAATTGTTCTTTATATATAACCATGTTATCTCTTAAGTAATCAAATCCTAATTCATTATTAGTAGCATAGGTAATATCGCAATTATAGGCATCTCTTCTTTCATCATTGTCCATGCTGTTTAAAATTACGCCTACTTTAAGTCCTAAAAATTCATGTATTTGTCCCATCCACTCAGCATCACGCTTTGCTAAGTAGTCATTAACAGTAACAATATGAACCCCTTTACCCTCTAAGGCATTTAGATAAGCTGGTAAGGTAGAAACCAATGTTTTACCTTCACCGGTACGCATTTCTGTAATTCTTCCCTGATGGAGAATTACACCACCCATTAACTGTACACGGTAATGTCTCATACCTAAAGTTCTTTTTGAAGCTTCTCTTACTACCGCATAAGCTTCCACTAATAAGTCGTCTAATGTTTCTCCATTTTTTAGTCTATTTTTAAACTCTTGTGTTTTATTTCGTAATTCTTCATCTGAAAGCTTCTCCATTGCAGGCTCTAATGCTTCTATTTTATCAACAATCGGATAAACTAATTTTAATTCTCTTTCACTATGTGTACCAAAAATCTTTTCTAAAAAGCCCATATTCTTTCACTCCTGTATTATTGGATTGGTTCGGTAAATCTTAACTTCCCTCATTATATTTTTACATTTCAGCATATATTGTAACATTTACACAGATAGTAATCAACACTTTTTATAATTGTTCACTTTCCGTTCACATTTTTAACATAATTCTTTTATAGCATTCAAAATTACTACATAAAAAGCTGTCACTTCAAAACTGTGGATTCAACTGATTGGTTGTCTCCAACAAAGCTTCTGATGCGACAGCTCATTACTAATCCTTAGCAATTAATGTTCATTACGTCGAAATATAATTTACTATTAGTATTCTGGTTCAATTAAACCATAGGTATTTCCTTTACGTTTGTAAACTACGTTAACTTCATCTGTTTCTGCATTACGATATACGAAGAAATTATGACCTAACAGTTCCATCTGAATGCAGGCTTCTTCCGCATCCATAGGTTTAATAGCAAACTTTTTCGTTTTGACAATCTTAATAGAAGGGTCTTCTGCATAATCTTCTTCAATGAAAGCCTGATTAAAATTAACTGCAGCTTGTTTTTGTTCTATTAATTTATTTTTGTATTTTCTTAATTGACGTTCAATAACCTCTTCTACTAAATCAATGGAAACATACATATCGTTACTAACTTGTTCGGCACGAACAATGGTTCCCTTCATAGGAATGGTTACCTCGATTTTTTGCCTTTCCTTTTCCACACTCATAGTTACATGAATTTCAGTATCAGGAGTAAAATACCTCTCGAGTTTCCCTATTTTCTCATAAACAGCAGATTTTAGGCCTTCTGTCACATTAATATTTTTACCGCTAATTATATAACGCATTATGACCAACTCCTTTTAATTCATATTGTATTACTTATTAGTATTATATCACAAGGCTTATTATGTGACAAGCAATTTAAAAAAATGACTTCGCCATGTCTTACCTCCTTAATTTAAAGATACAATCATAATATAAAGCCTTATAAATGTTACATATTGTTTTATTATTATTAATTATTCTTTTTATCTCTCACTTTTTCTCCAAATTTCTAATAATTATATAACAAATTCTCTTTTTATTTGACAATATAGGATAAATATCTCAACAATTCATTTTATCCGTTTTTTGTGAAATTTATCAATACTTACAAAACAGATTTTCGTCCTTGACAAGAATTATACATTCGACAAGGGTGGTGCATTAATGTGGATAATGTGGATAACTTGGTGTATAACTTCTTTTTCTTTATTAATTAGCCCTTTAAATTGTGGATAACTTTTGGATGGATGTGCAACCATTTCTATCCATTCTTAATTAATTAAACCACTTTCTAAATATTTGTGCACTTTGTACAAGCTTACTATTGTCAATAGGACTTTAGAATCTTTTTAAAAATAACAAATTGTATGCTATTTTCCCAATATAAATCAATTTTCAAATTATTTGATGACAATTCAAAAAACTTTGTATTTTATAAGATTTTATCCCCAGTTAACTTATAAGCAAAAAAATGTCATCCAAAGCCTAAAGCCAAGAATGACATTTTTATTTTTGTTTTTATTCTGTTCTATAATAAACTGCTACATATTATTTTTATAATTTACACTACTATCCACTTACATAACCCTTCTCACAATGTAAGGTGTACGATATCTATAATTGGATATCTTAATTCCATCTCTTGCATTAGAAGCATGTACGATTTTATCATTTCCAATATAAATAGCTACATGGTTTATTGATCCTTTGCTATTACCATAAAAAATCAAATCTCCCGGCTGACGTTCTGATATATCAACTGCACGGCCAGCTGATTGTGATTGCTCTGCTGAGGTACGTCTGATATTATAACCAAAGTGCGCATAGATAGATTGTGTAAAACCTGAACAGTCAGTTCCATTGGTTAAACTTTCTCCACCATATACATATGGATTACCGACAAAATTAACACCATAATCTGCTACCTTCTGACCATTTCCAGAACCGCCGCTTGAAGGTTTCTTCTCCTCCTTAGGCGTTTCTTTTGTATTCTTGGAACTTGAAGAGTTCTGCGAAGAATTTTGCGCTGCTTTTTGTGCTGCTTCTGCTTGTCTTTGAGCTTCTGCTTTTCTGGCTGCTTCCTCTGCTCTTGCTGCTTCCTGTTCTTTTGCAAGTGCTTCTAATCTTTCTATCTCAGCTTGTTTTGCTGCTTCTTCTGCTGCCAATTTAGCCTTTTCTTCTTCTATGGATACAGCATAATTAAATTCAACATCAACTTTAATATGGTCTTTGGATACGAAGCCCGTTTCTGCATCATCAATCATAATTTCTGCCCACTCATCGTATTCCTTAATAATATAATAACGCTCACCAAATGGAACCATGTTGATTATCTTAGTATCTTTACCTTGTCCTTCCCTTACAAAAAGGGTTTCAGCATTAATGGTTGCATATTTGGTTGAAGATTCTTCAATTAAACCTTCTGCCTCTGTTCCAATTGCTAAATATTCTGCTTTAATATATCCATCCACTTTACCAGAATGAATTTTAACCCATTCACCTTCGGTTTCTAAGATATCTGTTGCACAGCCACGGTACAGTTTACCCACTATTTCACTTTCTGTATTGGGTTCTTTTCTTATATTAACATAATCATTTGCAATGGAAATACCCAGATTCGCATAAGGAGAAACAACCTCTGTCACCCCTTCTTTGAAGTTTTTACTTGAATTTTCTTTTAAACTATCTTTCGAATCTTCTTTTGAAGAAATGTTTTCAAATAAAGCTTCTGCTTCTCCTACTTGATCTTTCGGAACCGCTTCATAATACTCATCCATCTTTTGTGTAATTCCGGCAACTGGTTTATCAGCTGTAATTGTTGAAGCCTTGGCAGTTGCGGCAGTACCTAATGATAGGAATGCTCCGGCAGCGAAAAGGGATACTTTAACCATGGTTCCATTTATCATATGAATGTTGACCTCCTTAAAAGAATCCACCTAAGTGAAAATCTTTAATTTATCTCATTTGTTTAAATAAGTTTTACATAACTTCAATTAAATGTTACAAATTTATTAAATTTCTGAGGTTATTATATCAAACTATATTATGTCTGTCAACCATTTAAATGGTAAAAGTGTGGTTAATTATACCCAATTAATTCAATTATTCAGAATATTTCTAGCTATTATGCAGAAGTTTTGATTAAAGAGTATTTAAATATTTTTCTACTGCTGTAATAGCATTAGCACCATCGGATGCTGCAGTAATGATTTGCCTTAACTCTTTTGTACGGATATCTCCTGCTGCAAATACACCGGGTATATTGGTTTTACAGTCTTCTCCTGCAATTATATATCCGCTTTTATCCATATTAATGATTCCCTTATATACTTCTGAGGTTGGAATATTTCCAACTGCAACAAATACACCGTCTACATCCAGGGTTTTAGATTCTTCCGTTTTTATATTTTTAACTTCTATCTGAGATACTTGTTCCTTTCCAATAATCTTTTCTACTACCGTATCCCAAAGAATTTCCACATTTTCCATAGATGTTAATTTAGAGGTATAACTTTTTGCAGCCCTAAATTCATCTCTTCTATGAATAACATACACCTTTTTACTTAGTCTTGCTAAGAAAATTGCATCTTCAACAGCTACATCTCCGCCGCCTATTACTGCAGTTACCTTATTTCTAAAGAAAGCACCATCGCAAGTTGCACAATAAGATACTCCCAACCCTGACAGTTTTTCTTCTCCCTCTACCATTAATTTACGTGGTTTTGCTCCTGCAGCAATAATTACTGTCTTGGCAGAATAAGAAGTATTATCATCTAGGGTTATTTTCTTAATGTCACCTTCTACTTCAAACTTCATAACTTCACCAGTGATGAAATTCATATTTAACTGATCACAATGCTCCCTAAACTTAGTTCCCAAATCAAATCCACTTATGCCTGGAATTCCGGGATAATTATCTACCTCATAAGTATTAATAATTTGTCCGCCACTCATAGGGGCTTTCTCAATAATTATTGTATCTAGCTCTGCTCTTCCTGCATAAATCGCCGCTGCCAAACCAGCCGGACCGGATCCTACAATAATTAAATCATAAACTTTACTCATAATTTATATCCTCCAATCTTTTTCACTTTGTTTTACGATAGGTTCTTTTAATTTTTATTTTCTAGGACTAAAAAAGTATTTTCCTATTATTAAAAATATATTATAATGTATTATAACATATTATAACAATCAGTAACAATCTTATTCGGTAATTCTTTGTTGTATGTTGTTTTCACGTCAAAGTGGATATTCCCTTCTTGCCTATGGCAAGTTACTGCCTATGGCAAGTTACTGCCTGTGGCAAGTTACTGCCTATGACAAGTTTTTCCTGTGGCAAGTTACTGCCTGTGGCAAGTTACTGCCTGTGGCAAGTTACTGCCCTGTGGCAAGTTTATCCGCTGCGCTGCTTGCTCATAAGCACAAAAGAGGAGGTGTACTCATGGATGTTGCATTAACGTCAATGGCACTTAGCCAGTCTCAGTTAATGACCAACGTTAGTATTGCAGTACTAAAAAATAGTTTGGATACGGCAGATGTCTCCGCTGATAACATGATAAAGATGTTGGAGCAGTCCGTTAATCCTAACGTAGGTCAAAGTATTGATATTAAATTGTAATACTTTCTTCTATTACGAAGCTGTTGCAAAATAAAAACTGTCATTCTAAGCCCAGAGGGCGAAGAATCTCACATTAAAATGGGATTCTTCGCCCTTTGGGCTCAGAATGACAGGTTGACAAAGCTAAATTGAACTCACAGAGTGACAGGTTGACAAAGCTAAATTGAACTCACAGAGTGACAGGTTGGCATGGGGATTCTTCGCCCTTTGGGCTCAAAATGACAGTTTTACAACAGCCCCTTTATGAAAGGAAATGATTCAAATGAATCGTTATAGTTTTATTTATCTCGTCTACGGCTGGATTTGGCATCTGACTTAATATTTCATTTGAAATCATGAGCGCTATACATATAACAATACCAATTAATAGGCTAATTGTTATTAATCGTTGTTTTCGTTGATAAGGTGGTTCGTTTCCTTCCATATTCCTATCACCATATTCGCCATTGAAGTTGTTCCAGACATCATCCACATAATTGTAATTACCCATTTGATTATATCCATTATAATCAGCATTACCATTATATCCTCGATAACCTAGCGCATCTTCTGTATCATCCCAAGGGGTTAGATTCACATTGCCGTCTTTTCTAAATATTCCTTTTATAAAGTCCCATCTTCCGGAATTCTTTGCAATTGCACGATAAACAATGAATGCTAAAATAGTTCCAACTATTGCAGGCAATCCATAAGTCAGTATGACAGAACTAAAGTCCAAAGGCAAACTTGCTTGTATACTGTCTAAAGTTTCTGAAGAATTAAAATAAGAAGGACCATAAACCTTTTCAAATATTTGTACCAGCTTTGGATATAGATACATAATTAATACTGAGGTCCCATTAATAAGAAAGTGCACTATCATAGTCGATAGAATCGAATCCGTAGCTTCTATCAGAAGTGCAAATATGATACCCATAGCAAATGCATAAGAAAATTGATTAAAATTCATATGCATGATACCAAAAAGAAATGCACTTAATATAATACCTTTTATAGGACTAACTTTTCTATATTCGTTATAAAATATTCCACGATAAACGGTCTCTTCTAACACACATGGTACAAAAGCAATAAGTAATAAACTTATGATAAATCCATTATTTCCAAGGATATTTTCCATAAAACCAGCCGTATTGTTTGTTACAAATAGCATTGATATAGCATTGATAAAAGACATTAAAGGTGAAATTAAATAAGCAAAAAGTATAATCAAAATTATGTTAGACACTTTTATTTTCTTAAATCTGATAGCTTTCCCAATGCTGGTTTTACTAGATATCAAGTATATTGCCGAAGGCAGAACTAAAATTACTTGTGAAATCATTAATACTGCAAAATAATTATCCGTATAGTCAAGAACCCATAAATTTATATAAGACCCTACTATAGAAAGTAATACCGTCACTAAAAACACTCTATTGATTATTCTCACTTTATTCATTGATTTACTCCTATTTTTTAAATTCATTTTAAACTGTACAATTCTTATATTCAAGATATATCAAAATCCAATAAAAATCCAACTCACTAAACTGCATTAAGTACATCTTGAATCCAGCCAAAACCATCCTTTCAAATATATTAATACTCCTATTATTTTGATATGATATTCTAATTATATACTATGCAGATAAGAATTTCATTAATTTTATCAAATTAACATAAATTCTTAATTTAAAAAATATTTCAAATAATTTAGAATAATGATATAATAAATGGTAAATAACAAAAGGAGAAAGCAATGTATAGTTTCAAAAGTCGCGTTCGTTATAGCGAGGTTGATAAGAATAGAAAAATGGATTTAACCTCTATTATAAATTATTTTCAAGATTGTAGTATGTTTCAGTTAGAAGACGTTGGTTTAGGTTTAAATTGCCTGGCTGAAAAGAAACGTGTATGGTTATTAAATTCCTGGCAGATTATTATTAATCGTTATCCTGCTTTAGGTGAAGAAATAACAGCCTCAACCTGGGCTTATGATTTTAAAAGTATGTATGGATATCGTAATTTTATGATTCAAGATTCTAATAAGGAAGTTGCAGCTGTTGCTAATTCAGTATGGGTATATCTTGATTCGGAAACATACTATCCAGTTAAAGTTAGTGCAGAAGAGGTTCCTGGCTACTCAGCTGAAGAGAAATATAACATGGATTATGCCCCGCGTAAAATTGGTAAACCTAAGAATCTCACCAAATTAACCCGCTTCCCTGTCATCCGCTCCAATATCGACTCTAATAATCATGTAAACAATGGGCAATATATTAAGATGGCAGAGGAATTTTTACCTCTTGGCTTTCAGATTAGGCAAATGCGTGCAGAATATAAAATGTCTGCTGTCCTTGGTGATATTATAGTTCCTTATATTTCAAAAGATAATGATAAATGCACAATAGTACTTTCTAACATAGAGGACAAGCCATATACTATTATAGAATTTACACAGTAGGAAGTAATGTTTATTCCATTATCAATCCAATCAATATAAACATATTAAATAAAATGATACAATAGGAGGCTTTATGATAAAATTAGGAGAGGTTCAAACCCTGCAGGTTGTTAAAACTACTGATTTTGGAGTGTATCTAGGCGAAACTGCAAACAGTGAAAACAAAGTACTCTTACCAAAAAATCAGGTACCAATGAATATTAAGATAGACGAGGAAATCAAAGTATTCATATACAAAGATTCCGAGGACAGAATAATAGCAACAACAACCATCCCTGAATTAACACTAGGAAAAACAGCATTATTAAGAGTAAAAGAAGTCACATCCATAGGTGCCTTCCTAGATTGGGGACTGGCAAAAGATTTATTGCTTCCCTTTAAAGAACAGACGGCAAGAGTCCATATGGGGGAAGATATCTTAGTTGCCCTCTACATTGATAAAAGTGATCGTCTATGTGCAACTATGAAAGTATACGATTACCTTGACACAAATTCACCTTACAAGAAAGACGACCGTGTCATGGGTATTGTTTATGAAATCATAGATGCATTTGGAGCCTTTGTAGCTGTTGATAATCGCTACTGTGGTCTAATACCGACGAAAGAATTATACCGCCCATTAAAGGTAAATGATAGCGTAGAAGCAAGAATAATCAACGTAAAAGAAGATGGTAAATTAGATTTGAGCCTTCGTGAGAAAGCTTATGTTCAAATGGATGCAGACGCAGAAATGATCTTTAAGAAGCTGCAAGAAGCTGGAGGCTTTTTACCATACCATGATAAAACAGATTCTGAGGTAATTAAAGCCGAATTCAATCTAAGTAAAAATGCTTTCAAACGTGGAATCGGACGTCTTCTTAAAGAAGGTCACATCCAAATTACCGATTCAGGTATTAAAGAAATTAAATAAAGTTACTTCGTAGCATTTTTGCTCAGAATTATAATGCTAAATAGCACCACAATGGATGAAATAGATTCTTCGCGAATTCAACTTCGTTGAATTTTTGCTCAGAATGACACGCTTTCATAGCAATGATATGCTTTCATAGTAATGATATGCTTTCATAGTAATGACAGTTTTTATTTCGCAATACTACTTTTCTGTTTATGTTAAACTCCGAAAATATCGGAAAGGCTTATTAAAAGCAATCCAGTACTTTCGGAGTTTTTATGTCTTTATGACAATATGTACTTTATCTTATTCCGTATCTTTGTTATCCAGAAAGCGCATTTTGGCATTGTCCTTATAGTCTTTTCGTTTTGGTGAAAGTTGTGGTTCCGGTTCTCTGTATATATTACTCAGGTTATTTGCCAGCTTGTCTTTACATGCTTGACAAAAACGTCCAGTCCGAATCATAGTACCACATTTTTCACATTCTATTCCTACTGCTGAATTGTCTGCAAATGCAAGGCGTTCTTCTCTTATCCATTTTCTAATCTGGGTAGGTGTTACGTCATTCTCTTCTGAAACTTCTTGTATTCCAGCACCAGGATGATCATAAAGATACGCCTTTACTTGTCCAAACTTTTCATCAAGTTTTTTTGAACAACTAGGGCATAAAGCTGTTACCCCCATATAGTTAAATATTTTACCACATGATATACAATTTCTGACATCCATTTTTATTCCTCCTTAGTATCCTTTTCCAATGCAAATACTTATAAAATAAACTTCTTCTATTTCATTTTGTATTAAAATTCCTGTACATGCTTCAATGGTACTTCCTGTAGTATAAATATCGTCTACCAATAATACTTTACGAACTTTCCTATTATATTTTTCTTCATATTGAAGAAGAGCTTCCTTAGAAAAAGAAAATGCTTTCAAAAGATTTTTCAACCTTTCTTTATCATTTAGCTGCTTCTGAGGCAACGTTTTGCGGTCTCTTTTTAAAAGATTGGAAATTACGGGTATATTTAGCATTTCACCAATTCCATTTGCAAGGATTTCAGCCTGGTTATAGCCTCTTTGTGCTTGTTTGGATTTATGAATAGGAATAGGAACTAATACATCCGGAGCAATTTTTTGGATTTCTATATGGAACCTTTTCACTAATTCATCTACGTAAAAATCACTATATTCCCGTCTTCCATGAAATTTAAAATCTGTTATTGACTTTTTCATGTTAGCATCATAAACCCATAATGCAAAACCTTTCTTATACTCATGGTGCTTTGTAAAACAATCAAGACAATATTCTATTTCTTCTGAATCTACAGGTTTACTACATTTTTTACATCTAGGTTCTTCTATTGGTATTAATTTTAATCTACATGGTGGACAAGCTAATTCTCCTCTGGGAACTACTATTTTCCCACAGATAGGACATCTTCTTGGATATAGTATACTTATAATTATCTTTTGTAAAATACTCTCCCTCATCTTCATCTATACTAAAAAAGCTTAGCAGGATAAATTCCCTTATTAACTAAAGCTTGAAATGATTCTACAACTACTTGTTTATCTTCTTTATAAGTTACGCCAAACCATTTATCTGTAGTTCTTAGTACATGAACTTCTGCTTTGCCTTCTTTAATAAGTTTACCAACTACTTCAGGAAGTAAGTATTCTGCCTTTAATTCTGTACCATTCTTTTTAAGAAATTCAACGAAGCCTGTTTCTAACTCTTTTAAGAAGTCGGGAGTAAAGCCCCACATATTCATAGATACCGCACTGTCAATATCAATTTCAATTGGGTTTCCTGCTTTATCAACAGCTACTGCTTTATCTCCTTCTTGTTTAATTCCACTTGTTTCAACAATGTCTGCCAGGATTCCCTGGTCATCTACCTTGCATACTCCTCTGGTAACAGTACCATTTTCACTTAAGGTATTACCAAGTACGAAACCTGCCATACACATGTCATATTTATTAGAATTGCTTGTACTATTTATTAAATAATCATGTAGCTTTACGAAAGCATCTTTACCATAATAATCATCTGCATTAATAACTACAAATGGTTCCTTTATAACATCAATACAACTTAATACTGCTTGACCTGTTCCCCAAGGTTTTGTTCTTTCAGCTGGCTTTGTAAAGCCTTGTGGAAGGTTATCAATTTCTTGGAATACATAATCAATTTCAATTTTATTTCCGATACGATTACCGATTACTTCCTTAAAGTCCTTTTCCAAATCTTTTCTTATGATAAATACTACCTTGTTAAATCCAGCCTCTATAGCATCATAAATAGAATAATCCATTATGATTTCACCACTAGGTCCTACAGGTTCTAATTGCTTAACCCCTCCAAATCTGCTGCCTAATCCGGCAGCCATTATAACCAATGCTGTCTTTTTCATAGTACCTTCCTTTCTAATCTTTGTTATTTCATAATATTATACATTATTATCATTACAAATGCACTATAATTATAGATATAGTAGCATATTTAAGCTAAAAGTAATATATTATTAATATTCCATTTAGACATTTTCAAGGAATTTTCTAAGCAATCATATCTGTAACTTATATTTTACTGCATATCTTGTAATTCCTTAATTCTGTCAGATAGACTGGAGTATCTGTGTTGTTCACTTTCATTATCAATCATCATCTGGACTGTGTTATCACTGCCAACAATAACTACACAGTCTTTCGCACGTGTTACGGCAGTATACAGGAGATTTCGGTTAAAGAGCATCCGTGGTCCTGTTAATAAAGGCATGATAACTGCAGGGTACTCACTTCCTTGTGATTTATGAATGGTAATAGCATATGCCAGTTCTAGTTCTTCCAACTGACTAAAAGTATATTCTACATTTCTTCCTTCGTCAAATTCAATGGTAACCAATTCTGCAAATAGATTAATTTCTTTAATGATTCCCATATCACCATTGAACACACCGGTTCCGCTCTCTGTCGTGATACCATATTTGCTCTTCGTTTCCCAGGCAAGCTGATAATTATTTTTAATCTGCATCACTTTATCCCCTTCTCGGAAGATACCATTGTGATATTCTTTTTCTTTTTTATTTGCATCTTGTGGATTAAGATACTGTTGCAATACTTGATTTAGCCGCTCTACTCCTAATTCCCCCTTCCGCATAGGGGTTAATACTTGAATGTCAAAGGCAGTGGCATTAACGTACTTAGGAATTTTCTTACTAACTAAAGTGATTATATTTTGAATGATGATATTGGTATTATCTCTTTTTAGAAGGAAAAAGTCTTTGCTTTTATTATCCAGCTTTATGTTTTCTCCTGCATTTATCTTATGGGCATTTACGATAATGTCGCTTTCAGATGCCTGACGAAAAATTTTGGTCAGTTTAACTACATTAAAGTTATGAGAATTAATAATATCCTTTAATACATTTCCAGGTCCTACAGAAGGAAGCTGATTAATGTCGCCGACCAATATCAGGCGGGTTCCTACCGTAATGGCTTTTAATAGGGAATTCATTAAGGTTATGTCAACCATTGACATCTCATCTATAATAATCACATCGGTTTCTAAGGGATTTGCTTCATTTCTTTCAAAGAGTAATTTACTGTCTAAATCACCGGACATTCTTGAAATCTCTAGTAATCGATGAATGGTTCTAGCTTCGTATCCTGTTGTTTCTGTCATACGTTTGGCTGCTCTTCCAGTAGGTGCAGCCAGTAAAATGTCCATTCCTTCTGCTTCAAAAAAGCGAATAATGGCATTTATGGTTGTGGTTTTACCAGTACCAGGTCCACCAGTAAGTACTAAAATACCATTTCTGGCAGCTTCCATTACCGCATTCCTTTGTAGCTCATCTAACTCTATTTTAAATTGTTTTTCTACCAAAACTAACCTTTGCTCTATTTCGGTTATGGTAAAATCATACTTTATGTTTAAATCGCATAACATCTTCGCAGTATTTAATTCCATATAATATAGGCTGGTACTATAGATTAATTTTTTACCTTTAGCCTCACGAATCATAATCTTTCGGTCCATAGCTAAATCTGTTATGTGGTGGTCCATACTCTGTGTCTCTATTCCTAATAGTTCTGTGGTTTTATACTTTAATATATCCTCCGGTAAATAAACATGACCTGAGCCACTAGCCTGCAAAAGCACATACAAAAGACCTGCTTTAATTCTATAATCTGAATTGACCCCGATTCCTACTTTGGAAGCGATTTCATCTGCTAGCTTAAAACCGATTCCACTAATATCCTCTGCTAATTTGTATGGGTTTTCTTTTACAACATCATACATCTTTTGCCCATATTCTTTATATATCTTAACCGCAAAATTATTAGATATACCATACTGTTGTAAAAACAGCATAGCATCCCGCATATCCTGCTTTTCTTCAAACTGCTTAGCAATTTCTTTTGCCATCTTTTCGCTGATACCTTTTACTTCTGCAAGTCTTTCTGGCTCTTCTTTCATAATCCGAAAGGTATCATTCTTAAACCTTCTGACGATACGGGCAGCAAGTGCATTTCCAATGCCTTTAATGGCTCCTGAACCTAAATAGCGCTCTATAGACTGGATATCTTCCGGCTTCTTAAATTCATAATTTTCTACTTGAAATTGTTCTCCATATATTTGGTGTTCAATATAATTTCCGCTGGCTTTAATAAAGTCTCCTTCATTAATAAATGTAAAAGAACCTACACAAGTCATCTCTATATCATCATTTACCAGAGACAATACGGTATATCCATTTTCTGCATTTCGAAAGACTATCTTTTCTACGTAGCCTTCTATAATTTCAGACACTAAGTCACCTCCTCACTATTAAGGAATCTGCAAGCAAGCTTGCTGTGGGAGTGTTGTATCTCCTACTATCCCCATTCCATTTTTACCATATCCTAAACGAAAAACATGTTCACAAGCTATTTACTTTAATTCACTCCTTCTTATTATACCATACAAGAGTAAAAGGAACAGCTATGTAGATAACTGCTCCTTTTATGTATTCTCTGTTAGTTTCTTTTCATTGATTCATAAAGCATCTGTGCAATACCTAATTCTCCACTATCCGTAATATTCTCTGAATACTTCTCATAAAGCATATCTCCAAAATAATTGATATAATCATTTTTTTCTTCATTATTTGGAATAGTTTTTCTCATTGCTTTAACTACTTGTTCAACAAAATATGTTTCGAAGCTTTTACATGCTTCCATCAACTCTTTGTCAGGCATTTTATCTAAATTATTATCTTTTAGTTTAGATTCTAACTTTTTTGTCGTATTGGAAGTTTCCATATTAGAGATAGGAAGCTTAAACATGGAATCTGTTCCGAGTGATATATTCATAATAGCAACCCCAGCTTTCTTCTTACATTATATTATCTACGTAAATTGTTAGCCTGCTGTAGCATTTCATCTGCTGCTGTTATTGCCTTAGAATTCATTTCGTAAGCTCTCTGAGCAACAATTAAATCTACCATTTCATTTACTGCTTGTACATTAGAACCTTCCAGATATTTATTAATCACTTTACTGCCCACTAGATTAGTGTCTTCTGTTTCTAATCTGGCTTCACCAGAACTTTCTGTTGGCTTTAATATACTATTGGATATCTTTTCTAAACCTGCAGGATTATTAAATTGTGCAAGTCCAATTTGGATTCCAACTGGTTCCGGATTACCTGATTGACCTGGATAAGTAAAATTACCAGAATCATCTACCCCAATTAAGGAGGTGTCCTTATCTAAATCAAATACAATTGGTTTACCTGCTGTATCTAACACAGGGCGTCCTTCTGCTGTTGCCAGTGTTGTACCATCTACGCCAATGGAGAGACCAAAAGAACCGTTTCTGGTGTATCCAACACTTCCATCTTCCATTTGAATCATAAAGAAGCCGTTACCTTGTACTGCAAAATCATAATCATTACCTGTTTCCTGTAAATTACCCTGTGTGTATTGGGATAGTATAGCAGATGTTCTTACACCTAAGCCTGTCTGGATACCTACTGGTTTTAATTCACCATTGGCATCTGTAGAGTTTGCCTGGATGGTTTGATATAATAAAGATTTAAATTGTGCAGATTCTTTTTTATAACCTGTTGTATTAATATTTGCTAAATTATTAGATATAGTATCAACATTGGTCTGCTGTGTGTGCATACCGGATGCTGCTGTCCAAAGTGAACGCATCATAATCGTCTCAAATCCTTTCTTTTGTACTTCCAATCACTTTATCGTACTAATTATCATACCTTACCAACAGAATTGGCTGCCAGTTCCAAAGTACTATCTACAGTTTGAATTACTTTTTGGTTTGCTTCATATGCCCTTGTAATAGCAATCATTTCAACCATTTCAGATACTACATTCACATTGGATTGTTCCGTAAATCCTTGGTGTACGGAAGCAGTAGCAGGCATCTGAGTTCCACCCTCCACCAAACGATAGAGGTTTTCACCATATTTTTCAAGATATTTATAATCTTCAAAATCAGTGACTAATATTTTATCTACAAATACACCATCTGCGTATATGGAGCCATCCGTATCGATTACTATATCAGATGCATCTACCGGTACAGAAATGTTACCGCTTTCACCTACTAATTTATTACCATTCATATCAACAATATTACCTTCATTCGTCTTTGTAAAAGATCCGTCACGAGTATAAAGGATTTGTTCATTACCTTTCTCATCAGCTGCTGCTACTTGAAAGAACCCTTTTCCTTCTAATGCTAAGTCATAGGTATTAGCTGTTTCTCTTAAGGAACCTTGTCCAAAATCAGTATAAACCTCACCTAATTTTACTCCTAAATTCATCTTACCAATTGGTCTTTCATTATATAATTCAGAAGCATCCTTAATTTTAATAGTTAAAACATCATCAAATGATTGATTGGTAATATTATCTTGTTTATATCCCACTGTAGCTGCATTAGCCAAATTATTTGATATAATATCTAAACGTTTCTGTTCATTTGCCATTCCGGTCCATGCGGTATATAATCCTCTTACCATATTCTTTCCCCTTCCATGGTTATGCTTTTGTAAGTAAAACAACTTGATATATATATCGTACAAAACGAGATTTTTATTAATCTCTTTGAGATTTTTTCTCCAGGTTTTATCTTTTTGGTTTCTTCTTTTGAAGTTTATCCCTTTAGATTTTATCCTCTTTACATTTAATTTTCTTTAAGATTTAATCTCTTTTTCCGCTTAAAAATTCAACAAACTTACCAGTTCCAATTGCAACAGCTGTCATAGGATCTTCTGCTGTCATTGTTGTAATTCCGGTTTTTTCTTCAATTAATTCTTCTAAACCATATAATAAACATCCGCCACCTGTTAACACAATACCTCTGTCAGCAATATCTGCAGCTAATTCAGGTGGAGTTTTTTCCAGTACACTATGAACAGCTTCTACAATTTGAGAAGTTGTTTCTTTTAATGCTTCTTCTGTCTCATCAGAAGAAACAGATATGGTTTTTGGCAAACCGGTTACAAGGTTACGACCTCTAACATCCATTGTTACTGTCTCAGGTCTTTTATAAGCAGAACCTATTTTAATTTTAATATCTTCTGCTGTTCTTTCACCGATTAATAAATTATGTTTCTTTCTCATATATCTTACGATGGCTTCATCAAAATCATCGCCAGCAATCTTAATAGAAGTACTTACTACAGTACCGCCCAAAGAAATAACTGCTATATCAGAAGTACCACCACCTACATCAACAATCATGTTACCACATGGTCTGGATATATCAATACCTGCTCCAATGGCAGCTGCAATTGGTTCTTCAATAATTGCAACTTCCCTGGCACCTGCCTGATAGGTTGCATCTTCAACAGCTTTCTTTTCAACTTCTGTGACACCACTAGGAACACAGACACTGATTCTAGGTTTACGGAAACGTTGCTTGCCAACTGCCTTTTGAATAAAGTATTTAAGCATCTTTTCTGTAACTGTATAATCAGAAATAACACCCTGTCTTAATGGTCTTACTGCAACAATATTACCAGGTGTTCTGCCAAGCATTAATCTTGCCTCTTCACCAATTGCTTTTATCTTATTGGTATCTCTATCAAATGCAACAACAGATGGCTCTTTTAAAACAACACCTTTACCTTTCATATAAACTAAAACACTTGCGGTACCTAAATCAATTCCTATATCGCTGCCCAGCATATTATAAATCTCCTTTCAATTCTTGTGATTCCCGTTTTCTTCTTTAAAGTATAAATGTATAACTAGCTTGTCTATCGGATTAATCAATTTCTGTTTCTGTCATTTTTAAGTTCTATTTTTTGTTGTTTAAATATGGTTGGCTTATTTATTAGCAATACTCAGTTTTTATAAACCATTTTCAACTTTTGCCTTCATCTCTATTTTTTCCAATACAATACCATTTAAACATACTCTATATCATTATATACATATTTTTGGAATAATTCAAAGGAAATTTTTATTTTTTCAAAAAAACTTGACAAATTTAAGATTTCTGTTAGAAGTATGAGAATATCTGGTACATCTTCTCTAAGATTAGTCAAAAAATCAAAAAAACACCCTGTAAATGCAGGGTATTCATTAAGTTACATAGCTAAAATAAAAATAAATTTTTAATTACCATGATCATATGCCGAATAATCAAAATCAAAGCCTATTAAATATATTATTGGACAACTGTCTAATTTGACTCCAATTAATCTGTAATCCTGATTACAAAATCTAAATACAAATACTTTATCATCTGATGATATTTTCAAATTCTTAGGCTTAAATTTGAGCTTCCAAAATTCTGTGATATTTTATTCTTATTATTCTGACTTTTTAATTTACCCATTACTCAATATACTCCTTGAGGAAATAATCTTTTATCAATTCAGTATTAATAATATCGTTGATTTCTGTATTTTGCCATGGAGTTTCTGAATGAGTCATATTTCTTAACTTCCAAGCAGAATATTGTCCAAAGGTATCATAGACATCCTCAAGTATTTTTTCGGTTTCCGAATCAACACAAGAAAAATCATATTCCTCTTCAAACACTATCCCATTAGAACCATTTGATTTATATTCATGATAAATTGTTTCAACAACAGGACCATGCCTCCATGCAACAATAGGCTCAGAAAATAATAATTGGTCTTTTATAGCATAATAAGTTCCTTGGGCATAATATAGTAATTTTTGCAGTTTTAGATTAGAAATGTATTCCGAATCACCATCACTCATAACTTTTCTGTTATATGCCAAAAACCATTTAGCAATCATACTAGCTGAATATTTACCAACCATAACATATCCCTCCTATTTAAAGTTTTTGATACAAAGAAAAGACTATCAAGCATTGCATTTACTTGTAGCCATTTACCAATTCCTTTGTCCCTAAAATACTTTATCTATCCTTATTATATTCTATTTTTCTAAAAAAACAACACATTTTGTCAATTTTTATAAAAATGTAATATTTTGTTCGTATAAATACTATGACTGTACTCTCGATAAAGTTATTATAGTTGATAAAGGTACATAATACATTATATGTGTACTATACATATAATGTCAAACATTTATACCATAAAATAAAGAAAACCCCAAACCCTTATAAATAAAGGCTTGGGGTAATTCTTTAATTATGCAATGATAGTAGCAACTTTACCTGAACCAACTGTTCTGCCACCTTCACGAATAGCGAAGCCTAAACCTTGCTCCATAGCGATTGGATGGATTAATTCGATGGTCATTTCGATGTTATCACCAGGCATACACATTTCTGTTCCTTCTGGAAGATTACATACACCGGTAACGTCAGTTGTTCTAAAATAGAACTGTGGTCTATAGTTGTTGAAGAAAGGAGTATGACGTCCACCTTCATCTTTTGTTAATACGTAAACTTGAGCTGTGAATTTCTTATGGCATTTGATTGAGCCTGGTTTACAAAGAACCTGTCCTCTTTCAATTTCATTTCTTTGAACACCACGAAGAAGAGCACCGATGTTATCACCAGCTTGAGCTTCATCAAGAAGCTTTCTGAACATTTCGATACCAGTTACAACTACTTTACGAGTTTCTTCTTTAATACCAACGATTTCAACTTCCTCAGATATATGAAGAACACCACGTTCAACACGTCCTGTAGCAACTGTACCACGTCCTGTGATAGAGAATACGTCTTCTACTGGCATTAAGAAAGGTTTATCTGTTGCTCTTTGAGGATCTGGAATCCAGCTATCAATAGCATCGAATAATTCAAGAATCTTATCTCCCCATACACCTGAAGGATCTTCAAGTGCTTTAAGAGCGGAACCTTGGATGATTGGAGTATCATCGCCTGGGAATTCATATTCATTTAATAATTCTCTGATTTCCATTTCAACTAATTCAAGAAGTTCTGGGTCATCAACCATATCACATTTGTTCATGAATACTACGATATAAGGAACACCAACCTGACGGGATAATAAGATATGCTCTTTTGTCTGAGCCATAACACCATCAGTAGCAGCAACAACAAGGATAGCACCATCCATCTGAGCAGCTCCAGTAATCATGTTCTTAACGTAGTCAGCATGTCCTGGGCAGTCAACGTGTGCATAGTGTCTTTTCTTTGATTCATACTCAACGTGAGAAGTAGAAATTGTTATACCTCTAGCCTTTTCTTCTGGAGCCTTATCAATCTTATCAAATGCTACAGCTTCACCAGTACCTAATCTTTCATGAAGAGTCTTAGTGATTGCAGCTGTTAATGTAGTTTTACCATGGTCAACGTGTCCAATGGTACCAATATTACAATGTGGTTTAGATCTTTCGAACTTAGCTTTAGACATTATAAAGTCCTCCTTTAAAATAAATGCTTTTTACTAGTACATGCTCTGCATGTACTTACCCTCTTTTTTTTAATCGGGATTATTTTTATTTTTTCTTATAAGCTTAATTATATTTCAATCTAGGAATTTTTTCAAGCTTAAATAACAAAACATATAAATTTATACATATAATACTAATTAAGTATTATATAATACATTATTTTTTACCTTTATCTGCAAGAACCTTTTCTTGTACATTCTTTGGAACTGGCTCATAGCTTGCGAAGAACATGGAATAGCCTCCACGGCCTTGAGTCTTAGAACGAAGTGTAGTAGCATAACCAAACATTTCAGATAATGGAACAAATCCTCTAATCAGTTTAATACCATTAATATCTTCTGTTCCTTCAATACGTCCACGGCGTGAGCTCATATCACCAATTACATCTCCCATATAATCTTCTGGGACAGTAACTTCAACTCTCATAATAGGCTCAAGTAAAACAGCTCCTGCTTTATGCATAGCATCTTTAAATGCCATAGAACCGGCAATCTTAAATGCCATTTCATTAGAGTCAACTTCATGGTAAGAACCATCATATACCGTTGCTTTAATACCAAGTACTGGGTATCCACCAAGAATACCTGCTTTAGCAGCTTCTTCGATACCTTCACCAACAGCAGGGATATATTCCTTAGGAATAGCACCACCTACAACTGTTGAATTGAATTCGAATGTCTTCTCAGCGTTAGCATCCATAGGCTCAAATCTAACTTTACAGTGTCCGTATTGTCCACGTCCACCGGATTGCTTAGCATATTTACTATCAACTTCTACGCTCTTAGTAATTGTTTCTTTATAAGCAACTTGAGGTGCACCTACATTAGCTTCTACCTTAAACTCACGAAGAAGTCTGTCTACAATGATTTCAAGGTGAAGTTCACCCATACCGGAAATAATTGTCTGACCTGTTTCTTCATTTGTATGAGTTCTGAAGGTAGGATCTTCTTCAGCAAGCTTTGCAAGGGCTTCACCCATTTTATCCTGACTCGCTTTTGTCTTAGGCTCAATTGCTACGTCAATAACTGGTTCTGGGAATTCCATTGATTCCAGTATAACTGGAGCTTTTTCATCACAGATTGTATCACCAGTTGTAGTGAACTTAAATCCAACTGCTGCTGCGATATCACCAGAATATACTTTTTCAAGGTCTTCTCTCTTATTAGCATGCATCTGAAGAATACGGCTAACACGTTCCTTCTTGTTCTTTGTTGAGTTAAGTACATAAGAACCTGAATTAACAGTTCCTGAATAAACTCTAAAGAATGCAAGTTTACCAACGAAAGGATCCGTCATAATCTTAAATGCTAATGCTGCAAATGGTTCATCATCTGATGATTTTCTGGTTGTTTCATTGCCTTCCTCATCAACACCTTTAATATCTGGGATATCTGTAGGTGCTGGCATATATTCAATAACAGCGTCCAATAATTTTTGAACGCCCTTATTCTTATATGCGGAACCACAAAGTACTGGGATGATTTGAACAGATATAGTAGCTCTTCTTAAAGCAGCTTTTAATTCCTCTGTAGATGGTTCTTCACCTTCCAAGAACTTTTCAATTAAATCATCATCTGTTTCACAGATAGCTTCAATCATAGCTGCTCTATATTCTTCAGCTTGTTCTTTCATATCATCTGGTACTTCTTTTATTTCAATTTCTGTACCCTTATCATCTAAATAATAATATGCTTTCATTTCAAACAAGTCAACAAGACCGACAAATGTGTCTTCTTTACCAATAGGTAATTGAAGAGCAACTGGGTTCTTGTCTAATCTATTTCTAATCATATCAATAGCATTGAAATAATCAGCACCTGTTACGTCCATTTTATTAATAAATGCAATTCTAGGTACGCTATATTTATCAGCCTGACGCCATACAGTCTCTGATTGTGGTTCTACACCACCCTTAGCACTAAATACACCTACAGCACCATCAAGTACACGTAGGGAACGTTCAACTTCTACTGTAAAGTCAACGTGGCCCGGTGTATCAATAATGTTAATACGGTGTTCCAAAGCACCAGGAATCTTTTTATGTTCAAATTCCTGAGTCCAGTGACATGTAGTTGCGGCTGAAGTAATTGTGATACCTCTTTCTTGTTCCTGCTCCATCCAGTCCATAGTAGCAGTACCTTCATGAGTATCACCAATTTTGTAGTTAACACCGGTATAGAATAAGATACGTTCGGTAAGAGTTGTCTTACCAGCATCAATATGAGCCATAATACCGATATTTCTAGTTCTGTCTAATGGATATTCTCTTCCAGCCAAGGAAATTCCTCCTTAATTCTAGTGGTTCACATAAAATCTTTCAGTCGTATAATGATTTTACATTAAATTAATATTAACATTGTAAAAATATACTTATATCAAAATGGCATATTACCACCAGTTATATATTGTTGCTTCTAAAAGTAAAATTATTTACCAGCGGTAATTCCTAATTGTTAATTATCAAAACCAAAATTACTTTTATCAGTAATAATAGGATGACAACTAATTACCATCTATAATGTGCAAATGCCTTATTAGCATCAGCCATCTTATGCATATCTTCTTTCTTCTTAACAGCAGAACCTGTATTGTTCGCTGCATCCATAATTTCATTAGCTAATCTTTCTTCCATGGTCTTTTCTCCTCTTTTACGAGAATATAAAGTTAACCAGCGAAGTGCTAATGCTTGTCTTCTATCAGGTCTGACTTCGATAGGTACCTGATATGTTGCACCACCGATACGTCTAGCTTTAACTTCAAGAACTGGCATAATATTGTTCATAGCTTCTTCAAAGACTTCAATTGCTTCTTTGCCAGTTTTTTCAGCTACCTTTTCAAAAGCTCCGTATACGATCTTTTGTGCAGTTCCTTTTTTACCATCCAGCATAATGTTATTAATAAGCTTAGTAACAATTTTGCTATTATAAATTGGATCTGCTAAAACATCTCTTTTTTGTATATGTCCTTTACGTGGCACGTTGCTTCCCTCCTTAATATTACTTATTGTCAGATAATATTATTATTTGCAATAAGATTTTCTTAGATCTTCGGTACTCACATATCCCCTTAGTTAGGGGAATCATTGTGTTCATGCACAGTTTAACTCTATCTTCAAATCTATACCTTATATTTTGAAAACATGTTTCTCAATTCGGTAACAAAATGCAACCCATAGGGATTTATCAGAATCTGAATTTAAAAATTAACCCGGCACTTAATGATTAGTGAAGAATCTCTATTATTTCTTTGCTTCTTTAGGTCTCTTTGCTCCGTATTTGGAACGAGCCTGTCTTCTCTTAGCAACACCTGCTGTATCAAGTGTACCTCTGATAATGTGATAACGAGTACCTGGTAAGTCCTTTACTCTACCACCTCTTATCAGAACAACACTATGCTCCTGAAGGTTGTGTCCTTCACCTGGGATATAGCTTGTTACTTCGATACCATTGGAAAGACGTACTCTGGCAATTTTTCTAAGAGCTGAGTTAGGCTTCTTAGGTGTAGCTGTTCTAACTGCTGTACATACACCTCTTTTTTGTGGTGATGCAGTATCAGTAGATCTCTTGTTTAAGGAGTTAAATCCTTTTTGCAGAGCTGGAGAATTTGACTTTTTCTCAATAGTCTTTCTTCCTTTTCTTACTAATTGGTTAAATGTAGGCATTAATTTTCACCTCCTGATGGTTATTGATTATTTGGGTTGCCCACTGTTATTGGTTTCTTGTATGCAAATTTGCACACAAGCATTATCGCAATATGAAATCGCGCTTACTGATTATACTTTAAATTATAAATATTGTCAAGGGATTTGCATAATTTTTTACAAAGCCTTGGCAAATTCTTTTGTAAGAAGTAATTTACAATAAATTAATATATTTATATTACTATTACTGTTTAAAGATTCTTTGAGCCTAGAATTCAGAAAAATCTGAATCCTAGGCCCATAGAGTTTATTTTATTCATAAAATTTTTAAATTTTTTTATTTTGTTACTTGTACAAAATTATTTGTTTGACAATTCTGGATGAACTATCCTAATCATTAGAAAATCAAATAATCTATGAACAACTACTATTTATCTGTAGATTCATCATCAAAATCATCATCTAAGAAACCTTCGTCCATTTCATTGCCATCAGACATATCTTTTTCGTTGGAATTTTCATCGTCGAAATCTTCTTTTAATAATTCAGCATCATCATCGTCAAAGTCATCTGCTTCCGCACCATCAACATCATCCATGGTAGATTCTGAATAATGGTAGTTATCAAAGTTATCATTTTCTGTATCTTCAGAAAGCATGATTTCTTCTTCCATATCTGTGTCCAGTTTTACAGAACGATATCTCTTCATACCAGTTCCAGCAGGAATCAGCTTACCGATAATAACGTTTTCTTTTAGACCGATTAATGGATCCACCTTACCGTTAATAGCAGCTTCCGTAAGAACCTTGGTTGTTTCCTGGAAGGATGCAGCAGATAAGAAGGAATTAGTTGCTAAAGAAGCTTTTGTAATACCTAACATTACCTGCTTACCTTCAGCAGGTTCTAATCCTTCAGATGAAAGTTTCTCATTTACATCTTCGAATTCCAGTGCATCTATTAATTTACCAGGTAAAAATTCAGTATCACCGCTATTTTCAATACGAACTTTCTTAAGCATCTGACGAACAATCACTTCAATATGCTTATCGTTGATTTCAACACCTTGTAAACGATAAACTCTTTGAACTTCCTGAATCATGTAATCCTGAACAGCACGAACACCTTTTATTTTCAGAATATCGTGAGGGTTTACACTACCTTCTGTTAATTCGTCACCAGGCTCTATAACGTCACCGTCTGCAACTTTAATTCTGGAGCCGTAAGGTATTAAGTATGCCTTAGCTTCACCTGTTTCATCGTTGGTTACAATAACTTCTCTCTTCTTCTTAGTGTCTTTAATAGCAACGGTACCGCCAAATTCAGCAATGATTGCAAGACCCTTTGGCTTTCTAGCCTCAAAAAGTTCTTCAACACGAGGAAGACCTTGTGTAATATCATCACCGGCAACACCACCTGTATGGAATGTACGCATAGTTAACTGTGTACCAGGTTCACCGATAGACTGAGCAGCAATAATACCAACTGCCTCACCTACTTGAACAGCTTCACCAGTTGCCATGTTGGCACCATAACATTTTGCACAGACACCAATGTGTGACTTACAGCTAAGAACAGTACGAATCTTAACTTTTGCTGCACTTCCTGCTTCTTTAATCTTCTTAGTAGCAACAATTTTAGCAGCTCTTTTAGGTGTAATCATGTGGTTTGCCTTTACAATGACTTCACCATTATCATCCATAATAGTTTCACAAGAATATCTTCCTGTAATTCTATCTTCTAAGCTTTCAATAACTTCCTTGCCATCGGTAAATGCTTTTACCCACATACCTGGAATTTCTTTACCTTCACAGCAATCAACTTCACGAATAATTAAATCCTGAGAAACATCAACCAAACGACGTGTCAAATATCCGGAGTCAGCTGTACGAAGAGCCGTATCGGACAGACCCTTTCTGGCACCATGGGCAGAAATGAAGTATTCCAATACGTCAAGTCCTTCACGGAAGTTTGATTTAATAGGCAGCTCGATAGTACGGCCAGTTGTATCTGCCATAAGTCCACGCATACCTGCAAGCTGTTTGATCTGCTTATCAGAACCACGGGCACCAGAGTCTGCCATCATGAATATATTATTATATTTATCAAGACCCGTTAAAAGAGCTTCCGTAATTTCGTCATCGGCTTCTTTCCAAATCTCTATAACTGCTTTATATCTTTCTTCCTCTGTCATTAAACCACGGCGGAAGTTTTTAGAGATTTCTTCTACAGTAGCTTCTGCTTCTGCTATAATAGTTTTCTTTTCTGGTGGAACTGTCATATCAGAAATAGAAACGGTCATAGCTGCTCTTGTAGAATATTTATAACCTAAGGATTTAATAGCATCCAGAGTTTCAGCAGTTGTAGTTGCGCCATGGGTATTGATACATTTTTCAAGAATCTTCTTTAACTGTTTCTTACCAACATGGAAATCAACTTCCAATGCCAAGAAATTAGCCGGATCGGATCTATCAACGAATCCCAAGTCCTGACTAATGATTTCATTGAAAATAAATCTTCCTAAAGTAGACTCAATTACTTTACTTTCTTCTACACCCTGGTCATTAATACCAGTTCTTCTTACTTTAATTTTTGCGTGTAAGGTAATGACATTATTCTCATAAGCAAGAATTGCTTCGTTTACACTCTTAAAGCAGTGGCCTTCCCCTAAGTCTCCTGGTTTTTCTAATGTCAGATAGTAAATTCCAAGAACCATATCCTGTGAAGGAACGGCAACTGGACCACCATCCGATGGTTTTAGCAAATTGTTAGGAGATAATAATAAGAATCTACACTCTGCCTGAGCTTCTACAGACAATGGTAAATGCACCGCCATCTGGTCACCATCGAAATCGGCATTAAATGCCGTACATACCAATGGATGGAGTTTAATTGCCTTACCCTCAACAAGTACTGGCTCGAAAGCCTGAATACCTAATCTGTGAAGTGTCGGGGCACGGTTTAACATAACAGGATGTTCTCTGATTACTTCTTCTAAAACGTCCCATACTTCTGGCTGAAGTCTTTCCACCATTTTCTTTGCAGATTTTATATTATGGGCAGTTCCTCTGGAAACCAGTTCTTTCATAACGAAAGGCTTAAATAATTCAATTGCCATTTCCTTAGGAAGTCCGCACTGATAAATCTTTAATTCTGGTCCTACAACGATAACGGAACGTCCGGAATAGTCAACACGTTTACCAAGTAAGTTCTGACGGAAACGTCCCTGCTTACCTTTTAACATATCAGATAAGGATTTTAGTGCACGATTACCAGGACCGGTAACCGGTCTTCCTCTTCTTCCATTATCTATTAAAGCGTCTACCGCTTCTTGTAACATTCTCTTTTCATTACGCACGATAATATCCGGTGCTCCTAATTCTAAGAGTCTCTTTAAACGATTATTACGGTTAATAATTCTTCTGTAAAGATCGTTCATATCAGATGTTGCAAAACGACCACCATCTAATTGTACCATTGGTCTTAAGTCAGGTGGAATAACCGGAACCACAGTAAGAATCATCCATTCAGGTCTGTTTCCTGATTCCCTGAAAGCTTCCACTACTTCCAGCCTTTTAATGATTCTTGCTCTCTTTTGACCGGTAGAACCTTTTAAATCTTTCTTTAGTGTAACAGCTTCTGCTTCAAGATCAATTGCCTCTAACAGCTCTTTAATCGCTTCTGCACCCATTCCCACTCTGAACTTATTACCGTACTTTTCATAAGCTTCTCTATATTCTTTTTCATTTAAAACTTGTTTATATTGTAAATCTGTATTACCTTTATCTAAAACTATATAAGACGCAAAGTATAATACTTTTTCCAATGTCCTTGGAGAAAGATCTAAGATAAGACCCATCCGGCTAGGAATCCCTTTAAAATACCATATATGAGATACTGGTGCAGCAAGCTCAATATGTCCCATTCTTTCCCTACGTACACTTGCTTTGGTTACTTCTACACCACAGCGATCACATACTACGCCTTTATATCGTATCTTTTTATATTTACCGCAATGACATTCCCAGTCTTTGCTAGGTCCAAATATCTTTTCACAGAACAATCCATCTTTTTCAGGTTTTAAAGTTCTATAGTTAATTGTTTCTGGTTTCTTAACTTCGCCCCTTGACCATTCTCTAATCTTCTCAGGAGAAGCTAAACCAATTTTTATCGCATCATATGTGATTTCTTGAGAACCTTCGTTATTCACTACTTCTGGCATCATCTGGCACTCCCTTTCATAGTACGGATACTATTTCATCCGTTCAATATTAACATAAAAAAGCCATAATTCTAATGGAATTGAGAAGAAATGTATCTTTTACTCAATTCCATTAGCTACTTTTTATAAATCGAAATCTTCGTCATCCATTTTATTTAATTGGGGATCATCTTCTTCTTCCTCTTCAAAGGCATCAAAGAAACTGTCTTCTTCAGAAGTGGTTTCTCTGTATCCCGCTTCGCCATAATCTTCATCATATCTGAAGTTGTTGTCCCCTTCAATTAATGGTGTTAAGTCTCCATCGCCATAATCAATGTTTTCTGTCATCTTAACTTCTTGACCATTTTCGTCTAATACTATTACATCAAGTGCCAATGACTGTAATTCTTTTAAAAGTACCTTAAAGGATTCCGGTATTCCAGGTTTTGAAATATTTTCGCCCTTAATAATAGCTTCATAAGTCTTAACACGCCCTGTTACATCGTCGGATTTTACGGTTAAAATTTCTTGTAAAGTATAAGCAGCACCATAAGCCTCCAGTGCCCAAACTTCCATCTCACCAAATCGCTGACCACCAAATTGTGCTTTACCACCAAGAGGCTGCTGAGTAACTAAGGAGTATGGTCCGGTTGAACGAGCATGAATCTTATCATCTACCAGATGGTGAAGTTTTAGATAATGCATGAAACCTACAGTAACAGCTCCATCAAAATATTCTCCGCTGCGTCCGTCACGAAGTCTTACTTTACCATCACGATTAATAGGAACACCTGCCCATTGTGCTTTCGCTTCTTCCTTACCTTTATCCAGATAATCCATAATTTCAGGATCTAATATATCTTTATATTTATTTACAAAGGAATCCCAATCTGTATTGACATAATCATTGGCTAATTCCAAGGTATCCATAATATCGAACTCATTAGCACCATCGAATACTGGTGTAGATACATTAAAGCCAAGTACTTTTGCAGCAAGGCTTAAGTGAATTTCAAGCACCTGTCCAATGTTCATACGTGAAGGTACGCCTAATGGGTTTAATACGATATCAAGAGGTCTGCCGTTTGGTAAGAAAGGCATATCTTCAACAGGTAATACACGGGATACAACACCCTTATTACCATGACGGCCAGCCATCTTATCACCAACTTGGATTTTTCTCTTTTGAGCTATATATACACGGACAGTTTGGTTAACACCTGGTGATAACTCGTCTCCGTTCTCTCTTGTGAATACTTTAGCGTCTACAATGATACCATATTCACCATGAGGTACTCTTAGTGAAGTGTCCCTTACTTCTCTGGCTTTTTCACCAAAGATTGCACGAAGAAGTCTCTCCTCTGCAGTAAGCTCAGTTTCACCCTTTGGAGTAACCTTACCTACCAGAATATCTCCGGCACGAACTTCAGCACCAATTCTTATGATACCTCTTTCGTCCAAGTCTTTTAATGCGTCATCACCAACGCCAGGAACGTCCCTTGTAATCTCTTCTGGTCCCAGCTTCGTATCTCTTGCTTCCGCTTCGTATTCTTCAATATGAACAGAAGTATATACATCTTCTTGTACCAGTCTTTCACTAAGAAGAACAGCATCCTCGTAGTTATAACCTTCCCAAGTCATAAATCCGATTAATGGATTCTTACCTAATGCTAATTCACCTTGAGAAGTAGAAGGTCCATCTGCAATTACCTGACCAGCTTCTACTCTGTCCCCTTTATTAACAATTGGTCTTTGATTGATACAAGTACCCTGGTTACTTCTTGCAAATTTAACAAGCTTATATGGAGTCTTTGTTCCATCATCATTCTTAATAACAATTTCTTTCGCTGCTGCTTTTTCAACAACACCGGATTTCTTAGAAACTACACATACTCCGGAGTCAACTGCAGACTTTTCTTCCATACCTGTTCCTACTACCGGTGCCTCAGTAATTAATAGAGGAACAGCCTGACGCTGCATATTAGAACCCATTAGGGCACGGTTAGCATCATCATTTTCAAGGAAAGGAATCATAGCTGTAGCAACGGAGAATACCATCTTAGGCGAAACATCCATATAGTCTACTTTGGATTTTTCGAATTGAGAAGTTTCCTCTCTAAAACGTCCGGATACGTTACTGCTTATGAAATAGCCATTATCATCCAATGGCTCATTGGCTTGTGCCACAACGTATTTATCTTCTTCATCTGCTGTCATATAAACAACATCATCTATTACCCTAGGATTTTTAGGGTCAGATTTATCTACTTTTCTATATGGAGCTTCAATAAATCCATACTCATTAATTCTTGCATAGCAAGCCAAAGAGTTAATTAAACCAATGTTAGGTCCTTCAGGAGTTTCAATTGGACACATTCTTCCATAGTGGGAATAGTGAACATCACGAACCTCGAATCCGGCTCTATCTCTGGACAAACCACCAGGACCTAAAGCAGACAAACGTCTCTTATGTGTTAATTCACCTAGAGGGTTATGTTGATCCATAAATTGTGATAACTGGGAACTGCCAAAGAATTCCTTTACCGCAGCGGTAACAGGTTTAATATTAATTAAAGATTGAGGGCTGATACCTTCTAAATCTTGTGTTGTCATTCTTTCTCTGACTACACGTTCCATTCTGGAAAGACCGATTCTGTATTGGTTTTGTAATAACTCACCAACCGCTCTGATTCTTCTGTTTCCTAAATGGTCAATGTCATCTGCAGAGCCAATGCCATACTCTAAATGTATATTATAATTAATAGATGCAAATATGTCATCTTTGGTTATATGCTTTGGAATTAAATCAGCTATATGTTTCTTAATTGCTACTTTTCTATCTTCTAAATCCTTATATTCTTCTAAAATACCTTTTAAAACCGGGTAGTAAACTTCTTCCGTCACTCCCAATTCTGTTTTATCTACATCCAGATAATAATTTAAATCAACCATTAAGTTAGATAGAACCTTAACATTACGTTCTTCTGCCTGAACTACAACGGATGGAATTGCTGCATTCTGAATTAAAGTTGCAATCTCTTCTGTAACTACAGTTCCTGCTTCCGCAAGAATTTCTCCTGTTTCTTTGCTAATTACATCTTCTGCAAGGATAAAGCCAATTATACGGTTTTTTAAAGCAAGCTTTTTATTGAACTTAAATCTGCCAACCTTAGCAAGATCATATCTTCTAGGATCAAAAAACATGCTGTTGATTAAGGATTCCGCACTTTCAACAGAAAGCGGCTCACCTGGACGCAGCTTTTTATATAATTCAAGTAAACCATCCTGATAATTATCAGATGGATCCTTTGCTATACTTGCAATAATCTTAGGCTCTTCACCAAAAACTTCCTGAATCTCTACATTACTTCCAATGCCCAATGCACGTATAAGAACAGTGATAGGTACTTTTCTGTTTCTATCAACACGTACATAAAAAATATCATTAGAATCTGTTTCATACTCTAACCATGCTCCTCTGTTAGGAATAACAGTTGAGGAAAACAGCTTCTTACCAATTTTATCATGTCCAATAGCATAGTAGATACCGGGGGAACGTACTAATTGGCTTACGATAACTCTCTCAGCGCCATTAATAACGAAAGTTCCTGTTTCTGTCATTAATGGTAAATCGCCCATAAAAATATCGTGTTCATTGATTTCATCGTTCTCTTTGTTGTGAAGTCTGACCTTTACTTTAAGAGGAGCTGCAAAAGTAGCATCTCTTTCCTTACATTCTTCAATTGAATATTTTACATCATCTTCACACAGCACGAAATCTACAAACTCTAAGCTTAAATGCCCACTATAATCCGCAATTGGAGAAATATCATCAAAGACTTCTTTTAGACCTTCGTCAAGAAACCATTGATATGAATTTTTCTGAACCTCAATAAGATTTGGCATTTCTAATACTTCTTTTTGCCTTGAGTAGCTCATTCTGATGCCGTTACCAACTTTGATTGGACGTATCCTGTTTTTATCCATTGACGTTTTCACCCCTTGATGTTTTATTAATATTCTTAAATATTACCAAAATAATAGGTAAAAAAACCTATTTTTGAAATATTCTCAAATAATTTTATGAAAATACTTTTCAACTAAGTTTTTATATGCTATAATATATACACTTAGGCGTATCACAGCACAATAGTGCACTTTTCATGCTATCACAAATTTTTCGTTGTGTCAACAAGTTTTTGTTGACTTTTTTTATTTTTTATTGTCTTTTCTGTTAAAAGGTAAAAACACCATTTAATAAAAAGTAATAATACTATTAATAATGTTATGAAAGACTCCAATGCTTGGGAGTCTATTTAAATCAAATTTAAACTTAAAGACAACTTATACAAATACAAAAGCAAAAAAGGAGCTGCTGCAAAGTAAAAAAGAAGAGGCAGCAGCAAAATAAAAAATGTCATTCTGAGAGCAAATTCAGCTTGCTGAATTATACTCGAAGAATCTCACGTTAAAATGAGATTCTTCGCCCAATTTAGCAAAGCTAAATCGGGCTCAGAATGACAGTTTTGTAACAGCCCTTTATAAATTTGGGCTCAAAGTGACAGTTTTGTAGCAGCCCTTTATAAATTTGGGCTCAGAGTGACAGTTTTGCAGCAGCTCTCTATAAATTTAGACTCAGGGTGACAGTTTTGTAACAGCCACTTTATAAATTTAGACCTAGAGCGGCAATTTTGCAACAGTCTCTTCCTTAGCCAGTCACTATTTAAGTGTAACTTTAGCGCCTTCTGCTTCAAGTTTAGCTTTGATATCTTCAGCTTCTTCTTTAGAAGCAGCTTCTTTAAGAACCTTAGGTGCTCCATCAACAACGTCTTTAGCATCTTTTAAGCCTAAGCCAGTTACTTCACGAACAACTTTGATAACTTTAACTTTGTTTGCACCAACTTCTGTTAATTCAACATCAAATTCAGTTTTTTCCTCAGCTGCTGCTGCGCCGCCTGCTGCTGGTCCTGCTACTACAACACCTGCTGCTGCAGATACACCAAATTCTTCTTCACATGCTTTTACCAAATCATTTAATTCTAATACTGTCATGCCTTTAATAGCATCAATAAATTCTTGAGTTGTCATTATTAATTACCTCCAATTATATTTTTCGTTTATATTCTCTACTAGAATAGTTTATATTCCTATCGAATATTTTCAAATTATTTTTTAGAATACTTTACTTAATATTCTGTTTTAATCATTAAGCCTTACTAGCTCTAGCTTACACTAATATTTCTATTATGCTACTTCCTCTTGCTTTTCTGCAATTTGCTTAAGAACACGAGCAAAGTTGGTAATAGGGGATTGTAAGCTTCCAAGTAATTTGGAAATAAGTACTTCTCTTGATGGGATAGTTGCGATAACTTCAATGCCTTTTGCATCATAATAAGTTCCGTCAACAACACCAGCTTTGAACTCTAACTTTGGAGAAGTTTTTATTGCATCATTAATGATTCTTGCAGGAGCAGCTGCATCTTCAAGAGCAAATGCTACAGCAGTAGGTCCTTCTAAGTGCTTAGCTAATGCTTCATATTCTGTTCCTTCAAATGCACGCTTTAACAATGTGTTTTTGTAAACCTTATATACAACACCTGCTTCTCTTAACTGTTTACGAAGTTTTGTATCTTCTTCTACAGTAAGTCCACGATAGTCTACAGCAACGATTGCTTTTGCGTCTTTCACATATCCTTTGATTTCATCAACGATAGGTTGTTTGATTTCTACTTTTGCCATTCTAGCACACCTCCTTATAGATTTTACATTCTTTCTGTCAAAGGGGATCTTGATAGTTTTTCAACCAAAAGAAAACCCTTACTGTTAGACAGTAAGGGTTATTATAAGTCATCTTAGATTGCTTATTTCCCTCGGTAGGCGTTTTAACTTACGCTTAGAATAAATATATTTCTAAAAGAAGTACCTTTATTCAACCGCACCTACTGTCTTCGGCAGTTTTATAACATGTTGTAGTATATCATTAATCTATTATAGTGTCAATCATAAATTAAAACTTTCTTTGCAAAGGATTAACCTAATTTAGCTGTATTTAATTTAACACCAGGTCCCATTGTGGAAGCTAGTACAACGCTCTTTAGATATTGTCCCTTGGCAGCAGATGGTTTTGCTTTAATGATTGCACCCATTAGCGTCTGGAAGTTGTCGCTTAATTGTTCTTCCGTAAAGGAAGCTTTACCAACTGGCACGTGGATAATATTGGTCTTGTCTAATCTATATTCAATCTTACCTGCTTTAATATCTTTAACAGCCTTTGTTACATCCATGGTAACAGTACCAGCTTTTGGGTTTGGCATTAAGCCTTTTGGTCCAAGTACACGTCCTAAACGACCAACAACACCCATCATGTCTGGAGTTGCAACAACAACGTCAAAGTCTACCCAGCCTTCATTTTGGATCTTAGGAACTAATTCCTCTCCACCAACATAATCAGCACCTGCAGCTTCTGCTTCAGCTACTTTATCGCCTTTTGCAAATACAAGTACTTTAACTGTTTTACCAGTTCCGTGTGGTAATACTACCGCACCACGAACCTGTTGGTCAGCATGACGTCCATCAACACCAAGTCTGATGTGAGCTTCTACTGTTTCATCAAATTTAGCAACTGCTGATTTTTTAACCAAACTAATTGCTTCTGCTGCATCATATAAAGTAGCTCTGTCGATAAGCTTTGCAGCATCAACATATTTCTTTCCTCTTTTCATTCTATTAACCTCCTAGTGGTAGTATCGGGAGTATACATAACTTTTGTTATGCCTTATGAAAATTGCGAAGCAATTTTCCATGGCAACTATGTTGCCATTACCCTCCCACAGTAACATTCTATATTATTCAACTACAGTTATTCCCATGCTTCTAGCTGTACCGGAAATCATGCTGATTGCTGTTTCAATACTTGCTGCATTTAAATCAGGCATCTTATATTCAGCAATCTTTTGAACTTCTGCTTTAGTAATAGTAGCAACTTTAGTTTTATTTGGAACAGCTGAACCAGATTGAATTTTACATGCTTTCTTTAGTAAAACTGCAGCTGGTGGAGTCTTAGTAATGAAGCTAAAGCTTCTATCTGCATAAACTGTGATAACTACAGGAATAATCATTCCTTCTTGATCTGCTGTTCTTGCATTGAATTCTTTAGTGAATTGAACAATGTTAACACCATGCTGACCTAGGGCTGGTCCAACTGGTGGAGCTGGTGTAGCCTTTGCAGCAGGGATTTGTAATTTAATGTAACCTGTAACTTTCTTTGCCATTATAGCATACCTCCTGAAATATTGTGGTTTTATCGGGAGTAGCAGATTTTCATCTGCAGCAGATTTTCACCTGTAGCAGATTTCATCTTCAACAGATTTTCATCCGCAGTAGATTTTCACCTGCAGTAGATTTTCATCTACAGGATTATTGTAATCCATGGATAATACGATCCATTACCCTCCCACTATCTAGATACCTATCGTTTTAGATATTTCATGTATTCTAGATGTTTCTTTGTTTACATTACTTTTTTGACTTCTGTGAAACCTATCTCGACAGGAGTTTCACGGCCAAACATATCAACGTTAATTGTGACGATTTGTTTATGTGGATTAATTTGTTTAATAACACCTGTAGTATTCTCCCACACACCAGAGATTACTGCAACAGTATCACCAACAGCCAAGTCAATTACAACATCGTCTTTCTTAATTCCCATTCCATTCATTTCTGCTTCTGTTAATGGAACTGGCTTTGATCCAGGACCGACGAAGCCAGTAACGCCTCTCGTATTACGAACTACGTACCAGGTATCATCGTTCATTACCATGTTAAGCAAAACATATCCAGGGAACATTTTCTTCTGAACTTTTTTCTTAACTCCATTCTTTACCTCAATAACATCTTGAATAGGAACGGATACTTCTAAGATTTGATCTTGAAGTTTTCTGTTTTCAATTGTTTTTTCAATGTTGGCTTTTACCTTATTCTCATATCCAGAATAGGTATGAACAACGTACCAATTCGTCTCTGACATTAATATCACCCTATCTTATATTTATAAAAGTATCGACACCATATTTGATTCCTAAATCTAATACAGCGATAACTAAACCTAAAATTACGGATATAACAATAACTGCCAGTGACTGCTTCGCAAGTGATTCCTTATCAGGCCAAATTATCTTTTTGAATTCAGATTTTAGACCTTTGAACCAACTTTTCTTTGGAGCTTTTTCTGTATTATTTGCAGTTTCTCCCATGACTTCACATTCCTTTCGAAAAATCAGACCTAACTATTTTGTTTCTTTGTGTAATGTGTGTGATTTACAGAATTTACAATACTTTTTTGTTTCCATTCTGTCAGGATGTAATTTCTTATCCTTTGTCATGTTGTAATTACGTTGTTTACATTCTGTACATGCCAATGTGATCTTTACGCGCACAACTTCCACCTCCGTTAAATTTAAAATTAGGTGATCCAATATTCTTATTTTTCATAAAAATATATGGAACACGGATTTTTAGGCATAAAAAAAAGACCTCTTCCATCGCTAGTCTAATATAACATACTCTAAAACATACGTCAATATATTTTTTTTATATGTATTACCATTTTATCACTAATCTTAAATAATTACAAGCTAATTTTTTATGATATCTAAAAAGTGGCATGCTCCCACCATTTTAAAAGTGGGAGCTTCTAGTTTTATTCCAGACAACACCAAGCCCTGTCTGACAGTTTTCGTTCATTATTGATATATCCATATGCAGAATATGTTTTAGAAAATAGATACCTCTTATCTATTATATCTTGAATACCGATGTCATTCTGCTTAGTTCTTCTGCAATCTCTGACTGGTGCTGTGCAGTTTTTGCCACTTCCTCCATAGCCTTAGCAGTCTGATCAATGCTTGCTAAGATTTCATCAGAATTTCTGTCGGTACTTTCTACGTTACCAACTATAGTTTGAACAACTGCTGCAATTTCCTCTGTTGAAGTATTCAAGGACTCAGCCATAGCGGCAATATTCTTAGATAAATCACTGACAAATGCAGCATCCTTTTCATAACTGGTACCAGTTTCAATTAGTAGTTTGTAATCTTCTTTTACGCGATTATCAATAAAGTTCAATACATCTTTTGAGTTTTCCGAAAGATTTCCAACTGCATTTTTTACATTAATGACTACACTTTGAATATTCTTAACATAACCGGATGATTTTTCAGCCAGTACACGTATTTCATCTGCAACTACAGCAAAACCTTTACCCTGTTCTCCAGCTCTTGCTGATTCAATAGCAGCATTAATTGCCAGCAAATTAGTTTGTTCCGCAATTGCAGCAATAGATTCTGCAAATATAATAATCTCGTCTACTACACTACCCTGCTCAATAGCCTTTAATATCTTACCTTCTTTTTCATCATATAAAGTATCTGCTAAAGACTTAGATTCAAAGCCTTTATTCTTAATTTCAATGGATCTGTCTTTTATATGTACAGACTCATCACTACTTTGGGTAGACTCAGATGATAATTGGGCGACACCGGAATTTACCTGTTCTACGGTTGCAGATAACTCTTCTGTAATTGCATGAACCTCCTGAATATTATCTACAATAGATGTTGTATTGGTTTCAATCTGTGTAAAGGTACTGGACATTTCTTCTAAAGTTGCAGAAAGTTCTTCACTGGAAGCAGTAACTTCTTGAGATTGTTCAATAATATTATGAATCAAATCACGTATATTATCCCTTGCTTGAACTAAGGCTTTAACCAACTTACCAAGTTCATCGGAACTCTTTATGTCCACCTGATAGGTTAAATCCCCTTCTCCCATCGCTTGTGCAAATGCTAAACCTTTTTTAGCAGTTTTTGAAATACTAAAGGATATTAGCAAACCAATGATAACGCTAAGAGCCGCTCCTGAAACTACAACAATTAACATAGAAAGGCGAATGCGATTATAGGTTCTTAAATTAATATCATTATCTTCTTTCGCCATGGTTTGATTCTTTTGAATGAGCCCATCAATTACTACATCAACACGACCAATTATTTCTAATACGCCGGGTATCATTTCTTTTGCCTTAGCATAATTGCCTGCATCTGCCTGGTCTAACAGTTCAGTTCTGGCAGTACGGTATTCTGCAAGTAGTTTTTGCAATTTTTCATATTCAGAAAGCATATCCCCTGATAATTTTAATTCACCATAAGACTTTAATACCGTTTGATTTTGCTGGGCTAAAATTTGGATTTTCCTAATTGCTGTGGTAGTCTGGGCGGGATCATTGTACAATGCAGCATTTTGAATCTCCATGCGAATATTTAGCAAGCTTTCTTTTACCTGGTGTAACTGGTCAACACTTCTTAAATTGTAACCATAGGTAGCCTCAGAGTTCTTCTGCATTACCTCAATTCCATAAAGTCCTAAAAGTCCAACTACAATTAAAATAATATTAGCTAAAATAAATCCCAATAATAATTTAACTCTAATACTCATTTTCCTCATCATCTTCATGAACCTTCTCCTTAGTATAATAAATTCTTATAAACATATACTGCTGTATATATCCCTTCTTGTGTCTTCAATCAAACATGACGAATCCTTCATACTCCAAATTATACTATATTCGTCAATTTATTACAAGGAAAATGTAATAAAATCTTTTATTTATGGTATTAATACCCTTAATGTTTAGTTTTACAATAAAGTTATTGTTATATTTCCTAATTTATTCTGCATAAGTAATATGATTTGAGCGTCAAAGTCTTCAACTAATTAAATTACGAATAGTACTGCACATATATGTAATACTATTCATTGGATAAACTAAATTTAGACTTTCGGCACTCAAATCATAATACAATATATAGTAAAAAAACTGTTACACTCATTGTAGATGCATAAGCCCATGCCTATATATCTGCAAAACATGTAACAGTCTTTTATTTCATTGAATTATTGAATTACGTACTTTATAAATATTGGAATTATAATCATGTTATCTGTAATATATGCTTAGGAGGTCTATTTAAAAGCCTTTTTTTGCACTTTCAAAATTATACTGCCTAATACTCCAATTGCAAATCCCGTTAACGTGCCAGCAACCAGTAAAACCGGTAAATAAGATAAAATACCGGGCGTGTTCATGATGATTGCTGCTACTATAATTTGTCCAATATTATGAGCTATTCCACCAGCAATACTAACACCAACTATACTAAAACTTTTCATCTTCTTGCATAGAACCATAACAATCCAGCTTAACATTGCGCCAGCTAAACTATAGAGAATACTAAACATATTACCGAAAGTAAATCCTACCAGCACAATTCGGATACAGGAAATGATAAAGGCATCCTTAGTTCCCATTGCATATAACGCAACAAGAATCACTATATTGGCAAGTCCCAGTTTAACACCGGGAATTCCTAATGGAATAGGAATTAAGACTTCAACGTAGCTGAATATAAGGGCTAAGGCAATAAGCACACCATAGTAAGCTGTTTTTGTTGCAATGGAATTCTTCATTTTATTACACCGCTTCTACTTTATTAGGATTCTTTGCTAATTCAGAAAGAATAACTTTGGTTGGACATTTCTTAGCGCATTCGCCACAGTTTGTACATTTGCTATAGTCAATTAATGCTAAATTGTCATTTACATGGACAGCATCATACTGACAAGCTTTTTCGCAAAGCTTACATCCGATACATCCAATGCTGCAGCCTTGTTTTACAACAGGACCTTTATCTTTTGAATTACAACGTACTTTCGTTTCTGCTTTATAAGGAACTAATTCGATTAAGTTCTTAGGACATTCCTTAATACATAAACCACAGGAAGTACATTTTTCTTTATCAACTACAGCAATACCATCTACAATATGAATCGCATCAAATTCGCATACATTTACGCAGGAACCATATCCAGTACATCCATAAGTACATTGCTTTGGTCCACCGCCAGGAACAATCGCTGCCTCCTTGCAATCTTTAATACCGACATAATTGTATTTTACCTTGGATTTGTCACAAGTACCGGCACATTTTACAAATGCAACCTGTCTATCCACTTCCTTAGCTTCTGTACCCATTACTTCCGCTATTTGCGCATGTATTGCACTATTAGCTACTGGGCAGCCATTAACAGGTGCTTTGCCGGAAGCAATGGCTTCAGACATAGCATCGCAACCGGCATATCCACAGGCACCACAGTTATTACCAGGTAAAAGGTCACGAACCATTGCTACTTTTTCGTCCACTTTGACTTCAAACTTTTTAGCAGCTATACCAAGAAGGATACCGATGATTAAACCGGTAGCTCCTACTAATGTGGTTGCAAGAATTACTCCTTTTATATTTAATGCTAAAACAGGTAAAGCATTTAGTACATTTACACTTTCTAATATTCCTAATATATTCATCTTCTCGCCCTCCTCCTATAATTTCAAGCCGGAGAATCCATAGAAAGCGATCGCCATAAGACCAGCTGTTATTAATACGATTGGCATTCCTTGAAAGGATTTTGGCACATCATTATTTTCCATACGTTCACGAATACCAGCTAAAAGTGTTATGGATACAAGGTAACCAAATGCTGTACCTAATCCGTATACAATACTATAGATAAGATTATATCCTTCTTTTGCATTGGTAAGTGCAACACCTAATACTGCACAGTTTGTAGTAATTAAAGCTAAATAAACACCAAGTGCATTATAAAGGCCTGGACTATATTTTTTAATAATCATTTCAACAAATTGAACCAATGCTGCAATAACTAAAATAAATACTATAGTTTGCAAATATGTTAAATCCAATGGAACTAAAATAAAGTCAAATACTAAATTAGCTGCAGCAGATGCGATAACAATAACGAATACTACTGCTAATCCCATTCCAACCGCTGTTTTAATTTTTTTAGATACACCAACAAAGGAGCATAATCCAAGGAAACGGCTTAGTACAACGTTGCTTACAAATGCTGATGTAATGAATAATAATACTAATTTTCCCATCTAATTAATCCTCCTTCTTCTTATCATTCTTAGCAGTTACACTATTGGTTGTTTCTAATTTATCTCTATTAGACTCACAAATTGACCCATGGCAGGATAAGCAGTCTCCACCACAAGCTAAATTAGATCTGGTTACAGAACCATTGGTTGCTGATTTTAACTTGAACTTGTTCTGAATTGCTGTTAATGCTGCTAATACGAAAAATGCACCTGGAGCTAAAACAAAGATAGCTATTGGTTCAAAAGACGCTGGAGTTAATTTAAATCCCAGGATTGTACCGCTGCCAAGTAATTCACGGAAAGCACCAATTAGGAATAAACCAATTGTAAATCCAAATCCCATACCCAAACCATCCATAATGGACAACCCTACAGAATGAGAGTTTGCATAAGCTTCTGCTCTACCTAAGATAATACAGTTAACAACGATTAATGGAATATAGATTCCTAGTGATTCATAGATTCCGGGAGCATAGCCTTGTAAAATAAATTGAACGATAGTTACGAAGGATGCAACAATTACGATATATGCCGGCATTCTTACTTTATCAGGAATAATATTTCTAAGTGCTGATATTAAAAGGTTAGACATAACTAAAACTGCTGTTGAAGATAATCCCATACCTAATGCGTTACTTGCAGAGTTTGTTACTGCTAAAGTTGGACATAAGCCTAACATTAACACAAAGGTAGGATTCTCTGTAATCAGACCATTAATAAATGGTTTTAATAAACTTGTTTTTTCTTTATTTTGTTGACTCATCCTACACACCCCCTAGTTTCCTGCTTCAACAAGGTCATTGATGAAGCGAAGTCCTGAATTGACTGCATTGGTTACAGCTGTTGTTGTAATAGTTGCACCACTGATTGCATCAATTTGATTCTCTGCAGTGGCACCAGTTTTGGTAAATTCAATTTGATCCGCCTTTTTACCTTTAAATTGATCTTTAAATTCTGGTTCTTTTGCTTTTACACCAAATCCTGGTGATTCATTCATAGATATAATCTCCATACCTTGGATAACTCCATCCAGAGAATAACCAAGAGATAAGGAGATAGCTCCACCATAACCATTTCCAGAAGTGATTGTCATTACATAGCCAATCTTCTTACCGGAAGCATCTAATGCAACGAATGCTGCATCAATTGTGTTACCAGTTAATCCATTTGGCTCTAATACTTTGGTTACAGCTTCTCCAGCTAATTTTGTTAAGTTATCATCTGCAGCGAACTTAGCTGCATCTGGATAAATTGCGCCGTAGGCTTCTGTCTGCTTCTTTAATTCTTGTTCCTGTATAACAGGTAATGTCAATTCGTAAACAAAACCTAGGGAAACACCAGCAATGATAGTTATAATAAATAGAATAAGAGCATCTTTTATAATCGAACTTTTCTTTTCCTTAGCCATTTACTTTAGTCCCCTTTCCAAAATATCTTGGCATAGTCACTTTATCAATTAAAGGAACTACTAAATTTCCTAGAATAATAGCATAAGAGACACCTTCTGCTGCATTACTGAAGGTTCTGAACACACCCGTTATTAGTCCCAGGAATATACCTAATACGATTTTGCCAGTTTGGGTAATTGGGCTTGAGGAATAATCGGTTGCCATAAAGAAAGCTCCTAATAATAATCCACCGCCAAGAACATGAGTTAATAAGAATTCTACATCAAAGCCTTTGCCACCAAATAAAATCATAAATATTACAAAAGTAAGAATATATGTAACCGGAATTCTCCAGGAAATAACCCTTTTAAATAGTAAATATGCAGCACCTATGAGAATTGCGATTGCACTTGTTTCTCCAATAGTTCCACCAATATTACCAAAAAACATGTCCCATAAATTAGTAGCAGTTCCTTCCTTTAATGCTGCTAAAGGAGTAGCACCGGATACGCCATCAATTGCCATAGCACCACGGGCAATTAATTCATTGGTTGTACTTGCAACAGGTATCTTAAAATCATTCATTCTGGCGCCAAAACTTATTAACAAGAAACAACGGGCTGCTAAGGCAGGGTTCATAAAGTTTTGTCCGATTCCGCCATATAACTGTTTTACAATTAATATAGCAAATACACTACCAATTGCAGCAATCCACAATGGAATGGACGCCGGTAAATTAAGAGCCAAAAGTAAACCAGTAACAACAGCACTAAAATCACCTACGGTAATAGGTTTTTTCATGCCTTTTTCGTAGATATATTCAGTCCATAAGCTAACTACAACACACACTAAAATAACAGCTAAAGCTTTAAGTCCAAAGTTATAAACGCCAAGTATAGTGGCTGGAACTAAAGCAATTACTACATCCTGCATAATAGATCTGGTAGATTCCCAGTTCTTAATATGAGGAGCAGCAGATACGTTATATAAATCGCTCAAAATTGACACCTCTCTCTTTATCTATACTATTTTTTTCTGCTGTCTAATACTTTTCTTCTCATTTGCTTAAAGGATTGGGTTAATCTTATTCCTGCAGGGCAAACATAAGAACAGCATCCACATTCGCAGCATTCCATACCATCTATATTCACAAAATTCTCAGCATCATTGTGCGCTGAAAATTCATATAACATTTTCGGAACTACACGGCCTGGGCAAACTTCAACACATCTGCCACAACGAATACATGCTGTAGTTTCAAATTCAGCTACCTCATCTTCCAAGAAAGCAACTAATCCGGAAGATGTTTTTGATACTGGAACATCTGTAGTAAACATTGCCTGTCCCATCATGGGACCGCCAGAAAATACTTTGGCAGGTTTTCTCTTAAATCCGCCTGCTGCCTCTACTAGTTCATTATAGCTAGTACCAGTTCTTACATTATAGTTGCCAGGCTTTTCTACAGCTTCACCGGTAACTGTAATAATACGATTGATTAAAGGTGTAGTTTCTGCCACTGCATTATAAACAGCTATAGCGGTGCATACATTATTAACAATACATCCAACTTCAAATGGAAGTATCTTAGAGTTAATTTTATGCCCTGTTACAACATAGATTAAAGGACGTTCTCCACCTTGAGGGTATTTTGTTTTTAATACTTTTAATTCAATTTTAGATTCTTTTTCAATTAATGCTCTTATTTTAGCAATAGCTTCCGGTTTATTATCTTCTATGGCAATAACACCTTTTGCATTTGGAAATAAGCTTAGTTCTATTTTAAGTCCATTGATAACTTTCTCTGGTTCTTCCAGTAACATTCTATAATCGGAAGTTAAGTATGGCTCGCATTCTGCACCATTAATAATAACATATTCAATTTTGTTATCATCCTTTGGTGTAAACTTAACGTGGGCTGGGAAAGCAGCACCACCTAAACCTACAATTCCAGCTTCTTTTATAATGTTCCTAATCTCTTCCTTGGAAAGCTTTCCATAGTCTCTCTTGTCACCAAAACCATCTATTGTTTTGTATTCATTATCATTTTCTACAATAACAGATTGGGTCATAGTTCCTGCTACTGTCATTCTTGGTTCTACTACTTTAACAGTACCAGATACAGAGCTGATTACATTGGCTGATACAAAGCCAACAGCCTCTCCAATTTTTTGCCCCACCAGCACATAATCGCCCTTAGCTACGATTGGTTTCGCTGGTGCCCCAATATGTTGTGACATAGGATATACCATTTCGCCCTTTGGCAGTAGTAAGGTAGTAGCTTTGTCTTTTGCTAATGCTTTACCGTCATAGGTGTGAATGCCACCTTTAAAAGTTGCTCCCATGCTCATACTCCTTCTTTCTATGTTTTATATTTATAATCCTTTTACAGTCTGTTGCTAAATTAACAATCATCTTAGCACAGCAATTCTATTTTATCACAAACTAATTATTATTTACAATATCTTTTTAAATTATATAAACTTTTTATGTCGAAAATTAAGATTTTATACATTTTCGTTAAAGGTTTAGTTAAAATGTGCTAATTGTTTTACACTTAATGGAATATAAAGTTTTTTATTATCTGCATATTGATAATGAATATTATTAAGTTAATAATTTGTCATGACTTTTTCCAAGATTCTTTATAAAGAAACAATTGAGAACTTTGCTTTAATTTTAATCTTATCTTTGCAGTATGATGGTTACCATTTCTTTATTGTTATTTCTATAAATTGTTGTTTCTATGTTTCTATAAATCGTTACCTCTATAAATCGCTACCTTTGTAAATCGTTGTTTCTATATGTTTTAAATAATTTTACGATAAATGGAAGATTGATTGCTTGTCTTATATATGAATATAATATGTACACAGATATATTAAAAAGAACCAGAATCTTCCCAAAATCAGATTGACCGGTTCTTTTTTATTTTATAACATAATTGTTAGAAAGTTTGACCGTATTTTGACTTATGAAGGTATTTCTCTTTTGTTGCTAAACCTCCTCTTAGATGCCTTTCAGACTTGTTTAGATCCAATACGACTCTTGCTCTATCAGCTAAGGTAGGATTAATTTGCACCAGACGTTCTGTAACGTCTTTATGTACGGATGTTATATAATAGAACGCAAAGAACGCTGGTGACTCTTATATTATGTATAAAGATACTAAATTATCTGCATATCTTGGAACGTAAAGAGCACTGGTGGCTCTTATATTAGTAAATGATTTAAAATATTACAAATCTTTATTCTTTAAAGAGCCTTATGTAAATATTTACACTTCCATCTGCATTTACTTCAATCCTTTCTATGATTCTTTTTATCATGTTATTATTAAATAGTTCTGGTTTAAGGATATTAATCAATGCCTCTGAACTCCAAGTACTTTTTCCAACTTGATATAAAATATTATCTGGGTATGAAACATCTTTTAATGCTTCAATATTACTATTTACATTTAATATAATTCCATTAAGTTTCGTCTGATTGTATTCTATAGACTTGTGGATACAATTTGTCTTCTCCTTAAGCTCTTCAAGAGATATTATATCATTGGTGTACATATCTATGTATTTCTCTTTATCCTTATTTAACTTTTTAATTTGAGACAAAATACTCTTTTCACTATCCGAGTTATTTACATTTTTATTAATATGGTTCTTAATTTCCTTTGCCAAGACTTGATGCCAATTGGCATTTCGCTGTAAATAATATATAAAATATTCGTTAATGGATAAAAGTAATTCTTCCTCATCAATAGTAATTTTGTTATTACAAAAATCAACTCCATTACTATTTCGCCCATTACATACCCAAGTAATGTAGGTACCCTTATACTTTCTTACAAGTCTGCGAAAGGAAGAACCACATGAACAGCAAGTTATTAGCTGACTAAGAACATACTTTTCAGAAGTTCTTTTCTTGGTTTGTTTAAATGAAGTCTGACGGCTTTGCAGCAGTTTCTGAGCTTTTAAATAGACGCCCTCTTCGACTATTTTAAGCTCGGGATTCTCAGCCAGCAGCCATTGTTTTTTTTCTAAGGTTATTCTTTTACCAGTTAAGAAATCTTCTACTTCCTGTTTCCCATTAATAATTCTCCCTATGTAAATAGGATTATTTAATATTCTGGTAACTGCTATCTGGGTCCATTGACAGCTTCTTTTGGTTTTTAATCCTTCCTCATTTAAAACACGGGCTATCCGGTTTGCTCCTACATTACCTTCTGTATACATATGAAAAATCCGTCTTACCACTTCCGCTTCTTCCTTATTGATATCCAAATGAAAGTAATTTCCTGGTATCTTATCATACCCAAGTACCAGATTAGGGACTTTTCCCTTCTCCGCATTTTGCCTTTTGCCAAATTTCACACGCTTTGAAGTGTTGGCGCTTTCCTCCTGGGCAATGGCACTAAGCATGGTTAACATAAATTCTGAACTTTCTGAGGTAGTCTGGTCATAGTTAACAAATATTACTTTAATTCCTAATGCCTTTAAGCTTCGAATACTAGTTAAAAAATCAAGGGTATTACGTGCCAGCCTGGAAACATCTTTAATCAATACGGTTTCAAATAAATTCTTTCGGGCATCGGATAACATTCGAAGCAATTCGGTCCGGTTCTTCATCTTTGTACCGCTTTTACCTTCATCTGCATAAATATGAATCAGTTCCAGCCCATTCCTCTTGGCATATTCCGTGAAGAAAGTCTGCTGACTCTCTAAACTGTCTAACTGCTCATCTTTGCTGGTAGATACTCTGCAATAGGCAACGGCTTTCATTTGTAGGAGCCCTTTCGCATCTCTTCAGCCACTCTTTCCGCCAGTACTTTTGTTAGAAAAGAAGAAGTTCTTTCTTCGGAATTGGGATTATGGAAGGTAATATGTATGGTTGGCTTTCTTCTCTTTTGCAGTTCTTTCCTTGATTTTTCTTCCCTTGCTGTTTCTTCTTTTCTTGTTTCTCCCTTTGCTATTTCTTCCTTTCTTGTTTCTTCTTTTCTTGTTTCTTCCTTTGCTGTTCCTTCCTTTCTTGTTTCTTCTTTTCTTGTTTCTTCCTTTGCTGTTCCTTCCTTTCT
>ENA-UOOR01000238-UOOR01000238.1-fermentation-metagenome-genome-assembly--contig:-NODE-238-length-84530-cov-6.567837_pt1 | contig 84530 bp, 73 predicted proteins | sample MGYA00245780_ERZ724029 | MGnify/ENA primary metagenome ERZ724029 (study PRJEB28704, sample SAMN03018315) | fermentation metagenome | biome: anthropogenic terrestrial biome; feature: soil; material...
ACCTGTCGCCCTGAACATAGAGCGTTTCAATCCACGCACCCGCAGGGGGTGCGACTAGTCCGATGCCTTAACCGTCTAACAATATCTTGCGTTTCAATCCACGCACCCGCAGGGGGTGCGACTATACATAGAGCTGCGAAGGTATGGCGTAGGTCGTGTTTCAATCCACGCACCCGCAGGGGGTGCGACCGTTGGATTAGCCAGGTGGATGATGACCAGATAGGTTTCAATCCACGCACCCGCAGGGGGTGCGACATGGCTATTAACTTCCCAAACGTCGCTGCCTTCTGGGTTTCAATCCACGCACCCGCAGGGGGTGCGACGAAGGCATAGCGTATCCGGTGTTAGAAAAGCAGTATGTTTCAATCCACGCACCCGCAGGGGGTGCGACCAAAAAGCCGAAAACTTGCTGAGTGCCGAAAGAGCGTTTCAATCCACGCACCCGCAGGGGGTGCGACTGGTCAATACCGGAACCCTCAATGCCGCTCTGGTGTTTCAATCCACGCACCCGCAGGGGGTGCGACCGCCCGCTGGCAGTCAAAGCGCCTTGCCGTCAGGAGTTTCAATCCACGCACCCGCAGGGGGTGCGACCCACCCCCTTTTAACCTGTCGCCCTGAACATAGAGCGTTTCAATCCACGCACCCGCAGGGGGTGCGACAATAAAATTGCCCCTGGTAGGGCAGGAGAAAAACCGTTTCAATCCACGCACCCGCAGGGGGTGCGACAGCCGGAATTTTACCCCGCCCCGGCTTGCTGAGACGTTTCAATCCACGCACCCGCAGGGGGTGCGACATCTGAGCCATAACCAACCATCAATCCCTCAAAATGTTTCAATCCACGCACCCGCAGGGGGTGCGACACAGCCCGGCGGCTCTGAGGGAGCGGGGCGAAAGGAGTTTCAATCCACGCACCCGCAGGGGGTGCGACGACCGAGATCGAGCAATATAAAAACGATTTGGTGGTTTCAATCCACGCACCCGCAGGGGGTGCGACCATTATGACCGACAAAATAACTCAGCTCTGCATGGGTTTCAATCCACGCACCCGCAGGGGGTGCGACGCCATAGCCACAGTGTATGGCAGCGACTTAAATAGTTTCAATCCACGCACCCGCAGGGGGTGCGACCTGGCCCTGGAGGTTAGACGGGTTTGGGACTATGCGTTTCAATCCACGCACCCGCAGGGGGTGCGACCGGCTCTGGTACCTCCAGGCAGCATAATCTACACAGTTTCAATCCACGCACCCGCAGGGGGTGCGACATAGCGCATTTTGTACGCGAAGTAGACCTCTTAAAGGTTTCAATCCACGCACCCGCAGGGGGTGCGACCGCTTTTTCCTGTCCCAGTTAGTCGCTTGAATTTTGTTTCAATCCACGCACCCGCAGGGGGTGCGACAGCCGCTATCAAATTCCCATCCGTCCGATGTTCTGTTTCAATCCACGCACCCGCAGGGGGTGCGACGGGTTTATGGCTCCCGTTAAGGAGATACGAGGTAAGTTTCAATCCACGCACCCGCAGGGGGTGCGACGGCTCTTTCTGCAAGGTCAAGTCCGGTCTGCTGGAGTTTCAATCCACGCACCCGCAGGGGGTGCGACCCAGTTTCCCGGTGTTGTATATAGCCGCGCCATTTGTTTCAATCCACGCACCCGCAGGGGGTGCGACCCCGGACGTTCTGGACGCAATACTCGTATGCCTGGGTTTCAATCCACGCACCCGCAGGGGGTGCGACTCCACCGGTCCGCCGTCCCAGGCATAGGCGAATAATAGTTTCAATCCACGCACCCGCAGGGGGTGCGACCTTCGGCCTTTGTACAGCCTGACGGTACCCAGCCTGTTTCAATCCACGCACCCGCAGGGGGTGCGACTTAGCGAGGTCACTACACTGACAAGCACAGTGACGTTTCAATCCACGCACCCGCAGGGGGTGCGACCCTGATATAATGAGGTTACGACCATATTATTCAGGTTTCAATCCACGCACCCGCAGGGGGTGCGACGCCGGTCAGGCACCCCCGCATTGCCTGGGGACGTGTTTCAATCCACGCACCCGCAGGGGGTGCGACTCGAGCTGGAGGCCGTTAATCCTATGTATGGTAAGTTTCAATCCACGCACCCGCAGGGGGTGCGACCCGGTGCTCTATCCATAGATGCTGCCACCACTGATGTTTCAATCCACGCACCCGCAGGGGGTGCGACTTTAAACGCCCTGTTTGCCCGACAGGGGGCTTTGAGTTTCAATCCACGCACCCGCAGGGGGTGCGACCTTCGTCTTTATTGAGCCCCGGCGTATTCACCTAGGGTTTCAATCCACGCACCCGCAGGGGGTGCGACGGATGCGCCTATGCGGTCTACAGCACGCGCAAGCATGTTTCAATCCACGCACCCGCAGGGGGTGCGACTAAGAGCAGACGGCTTTATAGCGGACTATTACATGTTTCAATCCACGCACCCGCAGGGGGTGCGACGCAAATATATTTGCTTGACGGGGGTAAGAGGCTCGGTTTCAATCCACGCACCCGCAGGGGGTGCGACACGACCCTCTGTTGAAAGGTAAACTGGCCTTTGATGTTTCAATCCACGCACCCGCAGGGGGTGCGACTCGTTACGGGAGAGGACGCATTTAACATTGTAGGAGTTTCAATCCACGCACCCGCAGGGGGTGCGACCAGGCGGTAAAGTCCCGGTGGCTCCCCTGGGGAATGTTTCAATCCACGCACCCGCAGGGGGTGCGACCAACCATTCCATTGACTCAGTTCGCTATGGACTGGTTTCAATCCACGCACCCGCAGGGGGTGCGACGCCGGTGGGCTTCCCCCGTGTGGTAAGATTTAGCTGTTTCAATCCACGCACCCGCAGGGGGTGCGACGTTAACTTCCTGCATGGCTTATGCCTCCTTTAATTTTTGTTTCAATCCACGCACCCGCAGGGGGTGCGACTCCGTGCCCGTGGGCTGGTTATCAGTATCTGAACAGGTTTCAATCCACGCACCCGCAGGGGGTGCGACCAGAGCTGTTTGAACTAGCGGCCTCTGTATTTGGTGTTTCAATCCACGCACCCGCAGGGGGTGCGACTCGAACATCCTTGGACGGTGGAATTAATTACACAGTTTCAATCCACGCACCCGCAGGGGGTGCGACAAGATGACCGTCTCTGAGTATATGCTCTACTGGCTGTTTCAATCCACGCACCCGCAGGGGGTGCGACACATGAGCGTATCTGTTGACTTTGACCAAAACGGGGTTTCAATCCACGCACCCGCAGGGGGTGCGACTCTATTCGGGCCCAGTGGAGAGGTTGAGTTTTAACGTTTCAATCCACGCACCCGCAGGGGGTGCGACCAAAGTGCCAGATTTGTCACTATGCCCTCAAACTAGTTTCAATCCACGCACCCGCAGGGGGTGCGACATTTACGGGATGCCTTGGGGGTCTGCAGGTATTTAATGTTTCAATCCACGCACCCGCAGGGGGTGCGACTCGCTTGCATCGCGTAGGTTCTCGCTTTCAATTTGGTTTCAATCCACGCACCCGCAGGGGGTGCGACATCAAGTCGCAGGTACAACCTAATCCATCGTTCCAGTTTCAATCCACGCACCCGCAGGGGGTGCGACCTTTGCTACATTAACTCCATTATCGGATGTTACAAGGTTTCAATCCACGCACCCGCAGGGGGTGCGACGCGAATGTATTGTTTATCTTGACCCCATCTTTCTTGTTTCAATCCACGCACCCGCAGGGGGTGCGACTGAGGCGGGGGTGCCGTCCCACCCCTGCCGAGTTCTGTTTCAATCCACGCACCCGCAGGGGGTGCGACTCAGCAGACGGTTGAGCAGGGGCTTAAAAACGGTGTTTCAATCCACGCACCCGCAGGGGGTGCGACATAACCTTCAACGACCAACACGGAAACGTTCAGATGTTTCAATCCACGCACCCGCAGGGGGTGCGACGGTAAAAAGGTGCGGTTGTTGGTGATTTCGGGGGGTTTCAATCCACGCACCCGCAGGGGGTGCGACCCTGCGGAGAGGATATTCACCAGAGCGGCATTGAGTTTCAATCCACGCACCCGCAGGGGGTGCGACGGCGATGTCAGTAACTTCTCGCGCAAGCTACCGTCAGTTTCAATCCACGCACCCGCAGGGGGTGCGACGTGCTGTAGAGGGCACCGCCCACTATCTCTGCTATGTTTCAATCCACGCACCCGCAGGGGGTGCGACGCCTTATGCCAAGCCGTGCGGGTAGTGGCATCTTTGTTTCAATCCACGCACCCGCAGGGGGTGCGACCAAAAAGAGTATATCTTTCAATCGCTGAAGCTAATGGTTTCAATCCACGCACCCGCAGGGGGTGCGACCATAACCTCAGGAGGCAACTGTAAAGACCAATACGTGTTTCAATCCACGCACCCGCAGGGGGTGCGACGGGAGGAAAAACCTTTACTGACCTATACGATTAATGTTTCAATCCACGCACCCGCAGGGGGTGCGACTCACAAGGTAAAGGGTAAAAGAAATAATCGAAAAGTTTCAATCCACGCACCCGCAGGGGGTGCGACAGGAAGTCATGAAGCGGATTGAAGTTGAGGATATCAGTTTCAATCCACGCACCCGCAGGGGGTGCGACATATACAGGCATTCGTAGCACGCTTAATACCTCCTGTTTCAATCCACGCACCCGCAGGGGGTGCGACCAATTATTAATGACATGATCAGCCAAGGGTTGATGGTTTCAATCCACGCACCCGCAGGGGGTGCGACGGTAAACCAAGAGGCAAAGATACCCAAGCATGGCCGTTTCAATCCACGCACCCGCAGGGGGTGCGACTTCTGATGCAAAGATTGGGCAAAGTCAGTTATCAGTTTCAATCCACGCACCCGCAGGGGGTGCGACCTGTTTTGCTTTGAGGTTGGCCCGGCGTACTATGGAGTAGTTTCAATCCACGCACCCGCAGGGGGTGCGACTGCCCGGCTATTATATATCGACCGGGACGGGTTAGTTTCAATCCACGCACCCGCAGGGGGTGCGACATAAGTGCCGCTGATATTCTTTACCTGATTCGGCGTTTCAATCCACGCACCCGCAGGGGGTGCGACTTAATTTGTCCATTTCCGCACGATTGATTTTTATTGTTTCAATCCACGCACCCGCAGGGGGTGCGACTACTTCTTCAAATTCGTCTATGTAGCGGTATCGAGTGTTTCAATCCACGCACCCGCAGGGGGTGCGACCATGTTCAGGTCATCCATCAATCCACCACCTTTCAGTTTCAATCCACGCACCCGCAGGGGGTGCGACCTAGGGTCAGATATTTTCGGGCAGGGGTTTCAATGTTTCAATCCACGCACCCGCAGGGGGTGCGACGACACAAAAGATTTATTTATACACCATGACAAAGGTTTCAATCCACGCACCCGCAGGGGGTGCGACCGGTCGGCAGATATATAATCTGCATCGGTGACACTTGTTTCAATCCACGCACCCGCAGGGGGTGCGACGGGCGCAGGCTCTAAGGCTCAAGTCAACGGCGCTGTTTCAATCCACGCACCCGCAGGGGGTGCGACATTCTTATGCTTTAATCCGCGAATGGCTTTACCGGTTTCAATCCACGCACCCGCAGGGGGTGCGACGGAAAAATGTGGGGACAAATGGTTTGATAAAGTGGTTTCAATCCACGCACCCGCAGGGGGTGCGACCTGGAGCTTCAGAAATTCTTCCCGCATACTCATGAGGTTTCAATCCACGCACCCGCAGGGGGTGCGACTTCTTTCCGTTACCAAGACCGACTATAGTAATTTTTGTTTCAATCCACGCACCCGCAGGGGGTGCGACGACGTTAGCAGGGCTATCCGGCACACAAAGGGGAGTTTCAATCCACGCACCCGCAGGGGGTGCGACAAGATGCCACTGTAAACAATCTGACTGCCTTGGAGTTTCAATCCACGCACCCGCAGGGGGTGCGACAATCAATTGGGTTATATTTGTGTGCCGCAGCCCATGTTTCAATCCACGCACCCGCAGGGGGTGCGACCGTAAACATCGCAGATATGATATGGAAATACTTCTGTTTCAATCCACGCACCCGCAGGGGGTGCGACTTTCCCTCATCGCAGAATACTCGTTTAATACAGGTTTCAATCCACGCACCCGCAGGGGGTGCGACTTTTAGGGGGTGAGCGCTTGGATAGGCTGGTTATAGTTTCAATCCACGCACCCGCAGGGGGTGCGACAATTCATAGTAGGCAATAGTGCTTTGACTCAAATTGTTTCAATCCACGCACCCGCAGGGGGTGCGACAGCCGGAGGTAAACTGATCAATATGCCGTACTGGGTTTCAATCCACGCACCCGCAGGGGGTGCGACGAAAAGGACGGCGTCAGCAAGATCAACCCCTGGAAGTTTCAATCCACGCACCCGCAGGGGGTGCGACGCTACCCGCGTTAACTATGCCGGAATACGATTAATGGTTTCAATCCACGCACCCGCAGGGGGTGCGACCCAAATATAGGCCTGGCTGTTCTCTATCGCGTTTTGTTTCAATCCACGCACCCGCAGGGGGTGCGACTGCAGCCTGTTTTGGTGAACTTAAATCAGGACTGGCAGTTTCAATCCACGCACCCGCAGGGGGTGCGACAATGCTAATGCCACTATAACGAGGGATACTACTGAGTTTCAATCCACGCACCCGCAGGGGGTGCGACCCCCTTGTGTCTATTCCACCTAGAGCAGCATTTAGTTTCAATCCACGCACCCGCAGGGGGTGCGACTCTTTCTTGGGTATACTGATACTGTTTTCTTTGGCGTTTCAATCCACGCACCCGCAGGGGGTGCGACTTCTTCTGGGTCAGCTGGTTCACCATCCCAATTATAGTTTCAATCCACGCACCCGCAGGGGGTGCGACCAGCGATTGAGAAATTTTGAGTTAGCCCCATAATAGTTTCAATCCACGCACCCGCAGGGGGTGCGACTGACGCATGGCGTATACGGCTTGGTTGAAAGCACCAGTTTCAATCCACGCACCCGCAGGGGGTGCGACGCTTCCAACTGACCCTCCCATACAACATAACCAGGTTTCAATCCACGCACCCGCAGGGGGTGCGACGAAATCATTAAGGAGGTTGGTTAACTATGGCAATAGTTTCAATCCACGCACCCGCAGGGGGTGCGACCTAAAGTACAACAGCTTCAGCTAGACCATGCTCTGGTTTCAATCCACGCACCCGCAGGGGGTGCGACTCTTTGACTTTATTGAATTTCCTGTCAGATATTCCGTTTCAATCCACGCACCCGCAGGGGGTGCGACTAGGGGTAAGTTTAGTAACAGCTTCAATAAACAGGTTTCAATCCACGCACCCGCAGGGGGTGCGACGATTGTTGGATAGCTTGTTGTAGCCCCTGTTTACGGTTTCAATCCACGCACCCGCAGGGGGTGCGACCAGCCATCTTCATGGCCGATAACCCGTCCTGAGCCTCGTTTCAATCCACGCACCCGCAGGGGGTGCGACATTGGCCCCGGCTGGCCTGTAAATTACTTAATTTGTTTCAATCCACGCACCCGCAGGGGGTGCGACAAAGAGGGGGAAAAAGCTGAGCTGAAGGTATCGCTGTTTCAATCCACGCACCCGCAGGGGGTGCGACGATGGTCAATGTGCTCTCTCCTGGTGGCAGTGTAAAGTTTCAATCCACGCACCCGCAGGGGGTGCGACTTGGGTATCTCTGTGAGAGGCAGTCTTTCCAACAAGTTTCAATCCACGCACCCGCAGGGGGTGCGACCATAGTTGCCGGTGTTGCCTCTACCGCGTTGTTAAGGTTTCAATCCACGCACCCGCAGGGGGTGCGACGCTACAACAAGCTATCCAACAATCATTTGGACCAGTTTCAATCCACGCACCCGCAGGGGGTGCGACAAACAATTGCCGATACCTGTCAGCCTCCAGTTTGCTGTTTCAATCCACGCACCCGCAGGGGGTGCGACGTAACTGGCTTTTCAGGATACATACCCTTAGAGCTGTTTCAATCCACGCACCCGCAGGGGGTGCGACTGTAATAGACATTACTGACAAAGACATAGTACAAGGTTTCAATCCACGCACCCGCAGGGGGTGCGACAGTTTTTTTTGTACCCCAGTATTTATGATACTTGTAATGTAGTTTTCCGCGAACCAGTGATTTTTGCAGTTTATATAATGCGTAAATTATGTCGTTTCCAATTCAAAATCCATTTTCCCCTACTCGCGAAGGCTCCACCAATAACCCAACAGCTTAAGGTTCGCGCTATAATACCATAGGTCCTTCAGGATCATACGTTTCCTTGGCTCCAACATGTTCAACTCTTCTTTTCCAGTTCGCCCCCAAAAAATAATAACGTAAGCTATCCTTCTCTTTATCAATAATAGCCTCAAGTTCCTGTTTCAATTTCACAAATTGAGCAGGTTCAAGTAGGCATTCAAATACCGAATTTTGAACCCTTTGTCCTGAGTTTACACATTTTTTGGCTACTTTTCTTAATCTAATCTGGCCATTTTTGTCTTCTGTGCTAACATCATAAGTTATTAGAACCATCATAGGCCATCCCTCCTATCTCCAGATAAAAGCGGGGTAGCCGTCTATATCTCCTCGCAAAAATCTAGCCAGCAGCAGTGCCTGTACATATGGCAACAATCCTAAAGGTATTTTTTCTTCAAGATACGGATGAATAATCTCTTCCCGCTTCCGTTTTTGCCAAATTGTTAAAACATCTTTTCTGGAATCAGCATTTAGATAAACAGCTCCATTTTCAAGAACCGTAAAGTCATTCTTGTTAAGCTGTTTACGATTTATTAAAGATAATGCCATTCTATCGGCTACATAAGGACGTAATTCTTCCATTAGATCTAATGCCAGACTCGGCCGGCCAGGCCTATCTCTATGCAAAAAGCCTACTGCCGGATCCAGACCTACACTTTCTAAGGCTGCTCTGCATTCATGCACTAGCAGAGTATAAAACATTGATAGCAAAGCGTTAAGCCGATCCCGGGGAGGACGCCTACTTCTGCCGTGCATGAAAAAATCGTCCTTCTGATCCAAAATTAACTGGTCTAATTCTGAAAAATAGCTTTGGGCGGCATCGCCTTCTATTCCTCGCACAGCCTCCAGATTTTTTACATCAAAAACCTTTTTAGCTGCGTTACCCATCAGTGCGATTGTACGTTCAATATTACCTCCTATCCTATTGGGGTGATCCCGCCTTCCCCTTTGCAACACTGCCCTGCAGTTTAGTATTTTGGCAGAGACAATATACTGTGCCATTATTGGCTTTTCCTTCTCTTCATCGGCCAAGCGGTATTGCCGACGCCGTAACAATACATTACCGCTCTGAGGCCCTTCAACCCGTGCCAGAAACTTTCCATGCTCGGTCAAAAATGTAACGCTTATTCCCCTTTCACAGCAAAGCCCGAGAAGTGAAGGACTGGCTCCCGGATATCCAAAGTATACTATTCCTTCAAGGTTATGTACCGGTACACGAAAAACAGTTTCATCATCCGCCTTTATCAGTACATTTTCTCCCTCGCGCATAAGATAAGCGTTAGGTATTGTTACATACAGCGTATTTAATAACCGACGCAAACCATCACCTCTCTCTATATTACAATTCATCTTGTAGACTTTGAAGCCAATACTGCTTAACACTCTTCTTTTTACGTATCCTGGGCAGACAAATATTGAACATGGAACAATTCCTGCAAACAGTCAGTTTCATTTCCGGTGCAGGTGTCACCCCCTTGCGATATAATTCATGCATGCGCTCTACCATCACCTGTACTAATTCACGCAAATTCTTGTTAAGTTGAACCACTTCCCTACGGCGTGTTTCTCCGTAAAACAAATCTGCTTCTGTTATCTCGCAATCCAGCATCTCTTCCAGACACATTGCCTGGGCGCAAAGCTGTAAGCGATCATAATCCCCTTGTTTAGACTTACCACGTTTGTATTCAACCGGTCGGGGTATGAATTTTCCTTCTTTTTTAGGCAAACTAATCCCGTTGCCATTCGGCTGGTTAATAAACTCCACTACATCTGCCATTCCATATAATCCAAGTTTAGCAGATGTCAGTGCCATGCTACGCACCACTACTATGCCTGGACGATGCTCTTTATAATCAGGATCATGTACACGCTCATGCATAACCCGTCCTTCTGCAGTTCTAACATTTTCTTCCCATTGTTTTTCAATATGAATTAAGGCCCATTGCCTTTCGCAAAATGCCATGTGCTGTAAACCTGATAATGCTAAGAGTTCATCCTCTTGATAATTCTTAGAGTAATTCAAGAACTTCCACTCCTTGCGGTATTGCCGCAGAGTTTAATTCTATTTTATAATCTGCGAATGCCCGTGGAGGTTTAAGCTCACTCACTTTCGCCGCCGTTATACAATCAAAGATTTTATTGGCTGGTGCATTACCCAATTTGCTTTCATGCTTAAATGCGAACAATTTTCGGCTGGACATTTTACCCCGGGCAGCCGAACGGTCATGATCAAACATATTAATTAATGCTTCCCAAAGCAAATTCAAATCCTCTTCAGAAAAACCGGTCTGCTGTGCCAGGGGTGCTGAAATAAATCCTTCTAGTCGGTAAAGGGCGTAATTGACTATATGTTTGCGCCCCATTGTCCTCTCTTTTTCTAAATCTTTTTCGTTAGTAACTGCCATACGGGTTACTGTTATCTCTTGTGGCACAATGGGATCAAGACTGCGGGAAAAGCTGAGCTGTACCGGTCCCCGTACTTGTCCGCAGTTTACTTCTGTGGTCATGACCGCTCCAAAAGTACGTATATCGTAGAAATTTTTACACATAAACTGAGTAATCGCCTCTGCTTGCACTATATCTTTGGGAAGCTTTTTGGGTTCAGGCTCTATCTTTAGGTATTCATATGCTTTTTTGTGCTGATTATTTAACACAGCTTTTTCCTGAACATAAATTTTATAACTATCCTTATCTTCTTTGGCCAGTGCTACATAATTTCTTATTTTACGTTTAATACAAACGTCACTAACCAGCCCAAAACTGGTTTCCGGATCTATACGGGGCATATTACCAGCATCCGGGTCCCCGTTAGGATTTCCATTCTCCACATCAAAGAAAAGCACAAATTCGTACCTATTTTCAATTGTTTTGGCCATTATTATCTCCTCCTTCTTCCTCCTGTTTGGTAAACCAATGTTGTTTCTGTTGGTGATACCCCAATACAAAAAATCCCTGATCATCAAGGTTTAAATACCTAGGAAACCCCTTTTCATCATCTAATGCATTTATTACTTCTTGTATTTTTTTATCAAGGGCATATCCAAGAGCTGGTTTAATTGATTTGATTTTTCTTAAGTGGTGTTTTGAAAGTTTAATAAGCACAGGGAAAACTGCGGCAGGTGTTACAGATGCTGTCCCGTAATAACGGTCAACAATAGTTGCATTGATTTTATTATCTGCAGAATCACGCTGTGCTATTTCCAATAATGCAAATAATCTTCCCAATAAATAACTGGTAGAAGTGTTTTCTTCATTAAGGTTCACTCTGATCATTCCCTCCTTTTCTCTTTGTCCGTATATCCTGGCCTGCCGTAATAAACATGCTTTTATTACCCCTGCTCTAATCGGGTTTACCATATAATCTGCCCGGATTCGGCTTAGTATAGCTGAATAAAGACTTTGCGGATAAGCCCCTCCGCTTAAAATCGCCCGCATAAGCCCGCCGCCAAGTATGGGGGGAATATTTTCTGTTTTGCCTCTGGCAGCAGTTTCCTTTAATATGCGCCAGACCGGAGGAAACAGAGGGCGATATTCTTTGGGTAAAACAATAGACATGTCCGCATAATGAAGGCCAATATTTTTCATCAATGTTCCGAACTCACCCTGGCAATAATAACGAATAGATATCCTGGCTGCATTAGGAGCTAAACCCAGTATGCTGAAATGAGTCTTTTCCTCAATATCGACATTTGCTGGCATTCTGCCTTCCCGTAATTGCATCAGTATATCTCTTATTTTTTGTACCCCCGCATGATCTATCTGCACACCTTCCTGCACATTGGGTTCTTCCGGCGGATCAAAAAATGCCGCGATCAGGTTTTCTTCCTGTTCCCGTTCTGCCCAAAAGACAGTGGTGGCATCTCCTATTCGCAAGCGATTTTTAGGATTTGCCAGCAAGTAGTTTAAGGCAGTGGTATAAGCGAAGGTGATACTTTTTGATACCGGTGCATTGTAGCTTTGTCTTTTTCGGTATGATACGTATGCATCATCATTAAATGATACAATTGATGCACCCGAAGATTGAGCGCCGACTACACCCTTGATAGAAGGGTGCAGCAAAGCAATAGGGACTTTTTCTCCGGTGACCAGGCATTGCGCTATATACGCATCAGCTTTATCGGCTTCCTGGTAATTTTCCCAGGCTATTTTGACAAGTGGTCGCTCGTGTATGTAACCGTCCTGTCCGTCTAATTTAAAAACTATATTGCTGCCTTCAAGTAGATGTTCTATGTTATCCTGAATTACCTTTTCTGAACACTGTCCAGGCTCGCGTGAATTCAGGAAGGCTATTACCGCTTTTGCACCATGATCCTCCACCCCGGATAGGATCTTGCTATGCAACTCCTTGAAAGCGGTAAAACAATCCTTCGTTCGTTGCTTTTTGCCTTTGTTGTCGATTCCTAACACGTAAGAGCTATTTTCGCATAAAAAGTTTGAACTAACTCCTGAGGTCTTTTTAATTTGCTCTGGAACTAACATTTCTCTGAGGATTTTCTTTTTCCCTTTTACTTCATATAGCGGAAAAATTTCTAACAGTTCCCCGTTTGAAGACAGGTTGAAAGCAAAAGCCACTTTCGCGTTGCTAAATCCCAAAGGCGCAACCCCCGACTGCGGGTCTTTCCTCAACCGGTCATAATACTCCTGCAAAGAGTTGATAATCATGCGCTTCCCTCCTTTTCTAACGGTGGCACTTCAATCACCCCGCGGCGCATGACGGCTCGAAAGAAAAGAGGTGTCATATCGTTGTTAAAGTCAATATCTAATAAAATCCATCCTAAATCCCTTTCATCCAAATCCCGGTAATAAGATTGAGGCAATTCATCTTCCAGTAACTCGAAGCTCACCGGGAATTCACGGCAGCCAAAATATGGTCTATGAAAGCATTGCCCCTGCCTGGCACGGCGTAAGAACATGTTATAATGCTTGTCCGCACTGTCGCCATCTTCGGCCTTTGCCGTCATCTCAAAGTGTGCTTCAATAACATAGGCCACGTCTCTTAGCAGCATAGTAGCTCGCTGCTGACGGTTGTCTTCAATAGTTTGACGCAGCAACACTTCTGCTCCATTTATAGCACGTTTCACCGTATCTGCTGATATACGTCCACTTAACTCATTGCGGCGAAAATTGTCAAACCGAATCTCATTTAGTATCGTAATGCGATCCACTATCCATCTTATAGCCGGCTTCCAGTGAATCGCTTCCAGTATGCCCCGGGCTGCAGAGGGAGTCATAACATCATAACTTACTCTTTCCACTTTCATTTCTGGTCTGGTAAAACAAGCATAATCTCCCCATACTTTCAACGTAATTCCATAACCCATCTTTTCACCTCACTTTTTCATCAATTACAAAACATAGATATCTTCCTCTAAATTCTTTACTGGTAATAATCCTAGATTTCCATCGTAGTTTTGCACCTCCTCCATAACATTAAATAAGCCTGCCACCTTACGAATACTCCCTAATTTTTCATAGGCTTCAGCTTCCCAAGGATTGATTCCAACTGTGTACTTTTGCAATCGTCTGGCAAACGCCCCTGGAGTCGTACTAAAAGCTGCTCTTCCAAGGATATCTCTACATTCATCGTCTATAGCAATTACTACCGGCACCAGAATATTATCAATAAACCTAAATTTTTCAGCAACACCCCGAAATGGGAACAATAATTCCCGGGCACATTCTTCGAAATCTTTCATTATCCCCAACTCATCCAACTTTTCACCTGCCAAGTCAAACCTTAGCGTAAAAAAGCTTTTAATGGCCTGTGGCAACAAGGGGTCATCATATTCACGTAGCACTTTTTCCCCTAATGTTGCCATACGCTGAAACCAGCCTTCTGGTACTCCTTGCTCTGGGAAAAAGACCCATACTTCTCCTTGTTCTCTTTTTCCTTCCCGGTTACAGCGCCCAGCTGCCTGGGCAATTGCATCAATTCCAGCAATTGCTCTGTAGACTACTGGAAAGTCAACATCCACTCCGGCTTCAATTAATTGGGTAGAGATCACCCGGCACACTTTTCCTTCTTTTAAACGCTGTCGTATTTCTGCAATCTTTCTGCTTCTATGTTCCGGGTACATATAGGCACTTAGATGATAATTACCATTACCTTCAGGTAAGAGCTTATATAGGCTTCTGGCATGTTTACGGGTATTAACTATACACAATGCCTGATCCTGTGCAGCCAATCTCTCAACCAATTCCTCGTCTTTTAAGATTCCTGCTGATTTTACGGAAACTCTCTTGCTCAGAACCTCATACAATCTTTCCGCATCAGGAATAATTTCGACTGGATGCAGCTCTTTGGTCCACAGTTTCTCCAGGTTAGGCTGAGTCGCGGTGCAAAATACTACCGTGACACCATACCGAAGTATCAGTTCTTCCAAAGCAGCCAGGCAGGGTAGTAAAAGCCTGTCTGGCAGGGTCTGGGCTTCATCCAGAATTACTATACTGTTCGTAATATTGTGTAGTTTTCGGCAACGCGAGGGTTTATGTGCCAGAAGGGATTCGAAGAATTGAACATTAGTGGTAACAATTACTGGTGCATCCCAGTTTTCTGAGGCTAAACGATATCTGTAATTAGAAATATCTTCATCTTCATTAAAATCGAAATTACTGTGATGTTCCAATACAGCATCATCTCCCAGGGCTTTTCTAAAAACTGCAGCATTCTGTTCAATAATGCTAGTAAATGGTACTGCATATATTATTCGTTCCATTTCATGCTTCCGAGCATGGCAGAGGGCAAATTCCAAAGAAGAAAAAGTTTTACCACCACCAGTAGGAACAGTCAGGCTAAATAGTCCCTTCTCTTTTTCCGCTGCCTGCTGACAGCATTCTCTTACATAAGCTCGTTCACGATTAACCTTAGTGTCCTCAGCTTTATCTCTAATATCTTGAATAAAGCACTCCAATCGCTCGTGCAATGATTTAATATCTGGAAAATCTCCTCTTAATAAAGTCTTATCCTCTGAATAAAATTGTTCCGTATCCAAAAAGTCTGCATCAACCAAACATGAAAAAAGCATCCGTACAAAAAAGGATAATGAAAACCCTGGTTTATCCGACTTGCCTAAATTTAATTGGGGCAACTGGGCCTGTAGAACAATCTCATCGTAAAATGAATCATAATTAGGAATATCCTTTACCAATCTTCCTAACAGTGAAGTCTCATCTGCATCACTCCCCCCATCAGGCAGGCCACCGTGGTGTCCGGCACTAATATAACTTAATAAACGTCCACCGTTACCAAATAGTTTGCTAGCTATTTGGGCTCCAGCAGTAGAATGATCTACATGAATACTCATTCCTTTAAGTTTGTCCTGAAAATTATCAGAATACTTTCCTCCATCATGTAATAATCCTGCTAATCTCCCCCAGTCTTCCGCTCCAAAGCGTGAAGCATAAGTTTTAGCTTGTTGTGATACATTTTCCAAATGTTCTTTCAATAACTGCCAATTTTCTTCATCGTCTTCGGTAGAATGGGCATAATACTTTTTCAAGAACAAATCCCCCCCAAATAAGAAAGTGAAAAAGCCCGTTCCAAAACCATTTGGAGTAAACATACTGCTTGATTGAGTTTATTATTATAAAACCATCCTTGGCAAATTTTTACTCAACATCCGTGTCGAGTAAAAATTTGCACGATTGCTGTTTCCCTATAGATGGCACGAGCTCGTTCAATTATATTACCAACTACTATTACACAAGTCAATTTCAATTTTGGTTTTTTGATATTTGAATTTGATGTATTTAATTAGTTTTGATATAATTCGCTTGTCGCCTTTTGAGCGTGGGTTGAAACAATTTAGGTTTTTTGAATTAAGTTGACCAAATTTTTTGACAGAAGCACAACTCAGTTGTGCTTCTGCCCTTTAATACACCTTCTTCTAAGGAACGAGAAGCTGTCCTTACTTTTTTCTATAATCACCATGAATTTAAAAGTTTTATATGATAAAATACCTCAATATATATAAGCTCCTCCTTCATCTTTAAATCCGGTTAATAAATCATAATAGTCATTAAGCTGCTTTCTGGGTATCCAATAAAAATCGCTTTTTATCTCACCTAAGGAACGATCTTCAAATAATAGCGGTCTATTGCCAATAATTCGTTTTACCCGAATAGATAAGAAGTATTGCTGCATAGCAGCCATCGTGTTTTGTAGACGCGCTTTGATACCGAAATACTCTTCTTTGTCAGCTTGGCGCAGCTGCTGCCGTAATACGATATATAAATCAGCTAACTGAGTGGCGGTATCGTCATATTCCACAAAAACATCGGCTATCTCATGGCTTTTTTTGATCAATTCAAATTGGTTGACATATTCGAAATTGAGTTCGATAATGCCTTTTTCCCATATCTTTTTCGATTCGTCCGGCAAACCCTGTTGTAATAATTTCGAATAATAGTCATCTACCAAAGCACGGTATTCTTCTTCGCCTATTACCGTCTTATCGGAGAGAATAGTTTTGATTCTATTCTTTTGATCAGTCCCGTAAACCAAGCCGCAATCATTCTCTATTTCAGTGATATAAACCGGGAGAGGCTCTCCTTTGCCATTATTGCGGTTGACTCGTCCCGCTGTCTGTATTAATGATGGTAAGGGCGCCAAATCACGAAAGGCCATATCAAAATCCAGGTCCACCCCTGCTTCAATCGTTTGGGTCGACACTAAAATGAAAGGAATGCCATATTTCCAATACCGCTTGGCCCGTCTAATAACCTTCTTTCTTGCTACGGGTATGATGTTGGTTGATAAATATAAAACCCGCCGCGGGTATTGCTTCTGCAGCTTTGCATAGAGATTCAGGCTTCTTTTAATGGTGTTAACCACGATAAGCGCAGCTTTTTTTTCGCTATATTTTTCCTTGAATTTCTCCAAAAATTCATCTTCACTTATTACGCTGTCTTCAATTAACGAAATAAACCGGGTTCTTCTCAGATGGGCAAAATAAGTCTCGTTATTGGGTAATAATTCGATGCTTGATTGCATTTTGCCTATATCATCTTTGAGCAGATCGGCAAACTCCATAATTTTCGGCTGGGTTGCTGTCATCAAGATAAAGCGGGTGCCATAATGCGCCGACACCCTTCTTATAACAGCTCCAATCAAAGGCATATACTCATCCGGCAGGGCCTGGACCTCGTCCATAATCACTATGCTGCCGGCCAATTTATTGATTTTTTTAAGACTGCGATTGCGATCTGACAACAAAGATTGCAGCAGTTGTACATAAGTCGTTATGATTACATCGGCTTCCCAAGCTTCCGTTTCCAGCAGCACCTTTTCCAAAGGCTGGTTCTGGTCTGCATGCTCCTCAACCTGACCTAGATGATAATGAGCCAATAAACTGATGTCTTCCCCGCAGATATTTAGGTAATCCTCCAGATTCTGTTCAATGATGTTCACAAAGGGGATGACTGTAATGATTTTGGGCACTTTCGTTAAACCCAACCCCTTTAGTCTCCGGGATAAATAAGCGGCAGCCTGTAAAGAGGCTAAGGTTTTGCCGATACCGGTGGGAGCGGTTAGAGTATAGATTCTATTGTCCAGTATTTCCTGGTCAGTCATCTTGCTTAGGGCTTCCATGATTTCTTTTCTGGCATTTTCCCGGCGTTCGTCTAATTCCCGTTGCTTTCCTTTATTTTTTTCCGCCAGGTAGGCCGGAATCCTCTCCGGGCCTATCTGATTTCGATCTTTGGTCGCGATTTGAGCGGAATCCAGTTTATCCTGGTCAATCAATAGGGAAAACAAGAGAATCAGGAAGAAGAACCATTGCGCATTTTTCAATCTGGCACTTTTAAAATAGTGCGGAATGTCGCAGATATTTTGCAAAATGCTATTGTCTAAATTTAAGAAATTCTCAAAGTCTTGCCTGCTGCATTGCTCAGGGAACTCTTGTAGTATCTTTTCCGCATTCTGCAATAAGTTCTTTTGTTTATTTTGCAGGGTTTGGAGCATATCCTGGGGCTTCATATTCAGGCCGTGCACCCGCAGATTGCCATGATGCAAACGTACCGCCAGGTAGCAGAAAAAGCTGATAATCATATTTAGATTAGGCCGGCTGTCGGCGGTGCCGTTCAGCAAATTATAGACAAACAAAGCCGATATGTGCGCATGATCCTTATCCGGAGAATCTTGTCCCAAGAGCATATAATCCTGAAAAAAATCCGTATACTTACCCAGGTCATGGTATTTCCCGCAGAGTTCAGTCAAAGTTGCGAACTGTTCAGCAGTGATCCCGTCAAAATTAATATATTCCGATAATGCCGACCGGCATCCCTTGCTTACAGACTGCAGATGCTCCGGCAGCCTTTGTTTTACTTTTTTATTATAATGGGCCCAGTACATATCAAACTTTCTCCATGTCAATGCATCCAGGCAATGACTTCGCCGTTTTCCAATTGCACCAGTTTTGCAGCACTGCCCCAAATGCCTGTGCCATTGGCATTGATGATAAAATCCCCTTTGCCTTTGGCCGTCAGTTTGCGTTCCCGATCAAACTCTAAGGGCAGATCTTCTTTTAAATAGCTGTAATTCCCATCTGTGATAACATCCAGCTGAGTCAAGTCTTTAGCCGCTACGATTGAAGCAATATGACGTTTTTCTTCGACGTCCTGCAAAGGTTCACCTTGATATATCTTGTCAGTTTCAATCCAGCCCAAGTTCTGAGCACTGCCCAATGCCAGAGCTATGCCTTTACTGTAATAAAAGGATTCATGCTCGGGTGATAAGAGTTTCAATAGACCAGCCTGTATTGCTTTATTTTGATGGTGTATCCAAATCTTATAATCAAGATATCCATTCACCAAGTCCCAGGGAATGACAAATTCAGTAGCGGTTTGAGAATGATGCTCGGCTGAGCCGTTCAGGTCATTGGAGCTCTTAATCATGAGCAAATTCATCTTCTGTATAGTTTTTTTCAGTGGCGAACATAAGGCCAGCCCGATCTCGCACTCTTCTAACGAGAAACGTTCATAATATGAATCGCGTTCCATCCCCAGTAAGCCTGCCAGGATGCCGATGAGCGTGGTACGCGGCGGTACCCAGTAACTCAGGGCGGAAGAATTGGAATAGTATTTGCGGAAATGAGCCATTTTCCCCCGCAGATGAAAAGCTAGAATATCCATTTGTTTCACCCTTCCTGACGGATGGGCGCCAATAATTCTATGGATTGATGTTCAGGGAAGTTGACCATCTGAGCAGTATCTACGCTGGGATGTATCCAGGCCCTAACCGCTTCCACAAAGCCCTTGTCTCGCATAATTTTTATCTTTGCGTCTAATTCAGTAAAATCTACTTTAATATCCGACCAGCGGCGAACATTTTCTTTGGCATCCTGGATAGTGACAAAACGCCTGAGGTCTCCGAGATAGCCGTCAAACTCAGATTTATAAACAATTTCCAGGTAGTATTGCGGGGTTTGCCCCTGCTTGCTGTCCGTTTGATTGTTATGCATGCTTTGCACCAAGGCTTTGCCAAAGACCTCGTGATCGGCGTCCGTCATTCCCGTAAGCTGGGCCGCATATTTATTAATGGTTCCGTAATGGGCAAAATGACCGTAATATAGTTTATATTTCTTGCCGAAAGTGGAACTGTCATCATTCATAATGGAAGTAATGCTGCTGGATTCGACCAGTTCCACCGGATGCAAAGAATATCCCCAGGTAATCTGCACTGCTCCCGTGTATGTTTTTGAAAATCCCTCCACCGCCATAGCGCTGCCAAACAAACGAATATCTATCAACTGCTGTTTAATAATTTCGGTGAATAATGCATTGTTAAAAGCCGAGGCCTGCTCTTTAGTCTTCTTTTCTTTAGCCAGTTTCTTTAACTCTCCATAGACATCCGTCCACTTATCGTCAACCAGCCAATTGTTGCGTAAAAATTCCTGGTTGGCTTTGATCGCTTCCACTTTGTCAGGCTGGCTCAGATAGTCTTTTAGAACTGCGGCCAGCATTTTATCCATGGGAACTTTCTGATCGGCTAACACATCCACAAAAATATTAAAACCTTTTTTCTTCAGAAAGTCCCGGATATCCCTTTTTCTCCGAGCATCGCTCACCAGAGCGGTCATGGTCTCATAATCCATGCGCGGTTTGTTTTCCTGATCCGGGTCCCCGTTCGCATTGGTCATTATGGCCTCAAAGCCAAAGAGAAATTCACTGTTATTCTTCACTATCGCCATCATTCTCTTCTCCCTCCGCTAATATGGTATTATCCTCATCTTTCACCATTTTTTGCTCTTCATGGTTCAAATCCGGCGAAGATTTTTTTCCTACCCGGAAAGCATAGCCCGCCATAATAAAAAATACATTGGCGTGCTCGCTTAAAGACCATCCCCCTGCTGTCAACGCAAATCCCATATAATGATGAAAGCGGTTCATCAGCCATTCTGTATAAAAGTTTATTTTATTATATTGCTGCAACTTCTCCACTAGGTCCTCATAAAAACGTAGAATATCCTTCTGGTTCATCCCCTGGAAATTTATCTTTTTAAAAATAGGCTTGTTTTTATGCCCCTTAACTGCTTGGGCTATCGCAACCCTCTTCATCATCAAGCCCAGATAAAACAAAGCTCTGGCTTCGCTGGTAAAATGCTGCTCTTCTGAAAAGCGCTCCGCCTCCCGTATGACTCCCGGGCATTCATCTTTTTGCAATTTTTCATCCATAACCTCGCATTCCCCCTCATGATGGTTAAATATCAGCCGGTTGAATATGTCCAATTCCTGCATGGCCTGCAATATGACCAAATAGGAAAATACAATTTTTTTGATATAGAAGTCTTCCTTACCCCCAGTAAATCTTGTCAGCTCCAAATTGAAATAGTTTCGTATCTCACCGGTTGCCAGTTGCTTTAAGCCTTTATCAAGCGCTTCCAAGGCATAGCGATAAACTATATCAGCTTTCACCTGTTCCCGTTTCAAAATACTTTTATAAAAGGATAAAACGCGGCCTGCATCTACCTGTTTGTTCTTATTGCCAACCTTTCTGGTCTTCACCGGTATAACACGGTAAATGCTGCCCAAGGAAAAATATTTCAAATGCTCGGTCACCATCAGCAAATGTTTCTTAAACGCTTCGATTATTTCTATTAAAAATCGGCTGTTTACATCGCTGATGGTCTGCAAAACCGTCACTGAATTGCCGTCTGTATCGTAAACAATAAAATTCAGATTAAAATGCTCTATATGCAGCCAGCGGGTTTCCGCACCAATGCCATTGATCCAATTCTCAGCCTCTCGGGGCTTAAAGACAAAATCAATTTCACGTTTTATTTCGTTGATATTTTCATACTCAAAGTCATGCAACAGCCCTTCCGGGAGAATAAAGGTTCTCTCCCCGGCTAGGCGAGTGCTCAAGCGATTGAGAACCACCCTTTCCCCTTGCCGCAAATCATCAAAACACTCTCTGCAGAAACTGTAATTGTGTTCATAACCTTCTGCTTCGATATTCTTAGCATAGTTAATGGTGGTAGTGGTGAAAACTTTGTTGATACCGTCTCTTCTTAGTCTGGTGGAGTAATCTGCGCAGGCTAAACTATCTTTTTTAAAGCCGCAAATATAGCAGGTTTCGGGCTTTTTAACGGCGGCTTTCTTATTAATTTTGGCAATCTTTTCGCCGCTTTCTTCTTCCAGCTTATGAAAGCGCTTGATTAATTCCAGATAATCGTCATGGGTGGCAATTTCAATAAGTTCACCTTCCTTTGTTTTTATTTGTGGTATTAGCAAAGCAATCTGATCCCCGGGACTCCCCCCTACCGCTTTTTTCACCAGCGCTTCCATGGTAATTTCTTCTGTTCCGGCTTGCGTCTTGCGTACCAACCTTTTTTTCTGCGTATCGTATTGAAAGTCCAGATCCGGATTTTTCATAAAATAGGCCATTTTCTTTAGAACCAGGTTGCCGGTATCGGCTTCAATTAAACCGGCCTGGTTTAGCTCAAGCAGCTGACTTGCTAGCGTCTTCAGATCATTTAATTCCAATAATTCACGAAGATTTTTCCACAAACCCATAAAATAAAATAAATCTTTGCTTTCCCTTACCACATGAAACTGCTTGGCTGCACCCTTATTATTGCCAAAATATTTATACCGCCGCACTGCCTCACTGCTATATGGCAGTAGATTCCCCAAATCAATTTCATTTTTGCTTAGATCAAAGGTCATAAAAGCTACATATGGCCGCTTATCATCCTGTGGCTTGAGCCTGGGCTCTTGATAAAGCACGCTGAAAATATCCTCATCAGCCCATGCCCGTCCAATCTTTGCCGTCAATAATGGTAAATTCACTCCCTATCACCTCCATTTTTAGCTAAATTATATTTCATGATAACAATCAATATCTTTTCCATGATATAATTTATCCGAAATAATTCTAATATCCGTGGAAAATGTAAAAATTCAGAATACTACGAAATATACATCATTCCCCCTCGCTTTCCCTTTCTTGTCCCTTTTCGCCATCTTCCCATAATAATCCTCCTTCTGTTTGCCGCGTCTGGGGACGTAAATCGGGGTGTTTTTGCTGTTTTTATCCTCTTGCTCCCCTTCCTTTCCCTCTTCCCTCAAAATAAGTTAGAATATAAGGATGATTGTTGATTTATAGGAGTAATATCATGCTGATTTTTAAGGACCGTATGCTTCGGGGCCGGATCTTTAAAACCGCCGGGCCGGCTATGATTGAGATGATCATGTATATGGTGATCGGGCTGGTGGATATTGCCGTGGTGGGCCGGCTGGGGGCTGCGCCGCTGGCGGCGGTGGGGCTGGGAGCGGAGATTTTCTTTTCTATTATATTGTTCCTGGAGGCGCTGGCGATCGGGTCTGCTATTCTGGTAGCTCAGGCCAAAGGGGCCGGAAAAATGGAAGATGCCAGTGAAGTGGCGGGGCATACTTTTCTGTTGTCAATTGTACTGGGGGTGGTTGTGGCCTTAATAGGGGTCAGGTACGCTCCTGTCATCTTGGGGCTTTTTTCCGTGGAAGCTGATGTCTATCGCCAGGCTCTTGATTACCTTGTTATTGTCTTTACCATATCCCCCCTGGCTCTGGGGTTGTATATGGCTCATTCGATTTTCCGGGGGCTGGGGCGGACTGATATTCCTATGATCATTGCCCTGGTGGTAAATGTGGTCAATGTGGTGGGAGACTTTGCACTGGTTTATGGCCTGTGGGGGTTCCCCCGCATGGAGATAGCCGGCGCCGCTGTAGCTACATCCCTGGCTCACGGGGTAGGGTTTATCCTGGCAATGTTTTTTCTCTTCCGGGGTAATAGCGGTTTACGGGTCAATCTGGCTTCGGTCTTTAAGGTAAATTTTGCCACCTACCGCGGTATCCTTCACCTCGGCATACCCAGCCTGGCCGAGCAGTTTTTTTATACTACTGCTAATCTGGTGTCAATGTTTTTGATTGTCTATGTCGGTACCCTGGCTTTCGCCTCGCATGAACTGGCCATTACTGTGGAGTCGATCTCCTTTATGCCGGGATTTGGTATTGCCGTGGCCGCTACAGCACTGGTAGGACATGCGGTGGGAGCCCAAGATAGAGCAGCTTTGCAGAAGGCCGCCCGGGGAAGTGTGGAATTCGCCCTTATGTTTATGGGGGTTTTCGCTCTGGCGTTTGCCCTGCTGCCTTACCAGATAGCTATGCTTTTCACCAATGACCAGGATATCATTGCTATAGCAGGTTCACTTATTCGCATCGCCGCTGTCGAGCAGGCGGGAATAGCGCTGGCTTCGGTAATTGGAGGTATTCTAAAAGGGGCGGGCAATACCCGCACTCCTATGGTAATAAGTACGGTGTTCACCTGGCTCTATCGCTTGCCGGTAATGTACCTTTTTATTCGGGTCTGGCACCTGCCCATAGCTTATGTGTGGATGCTTTTTGTGAGTGATTGGCTGCTGCGGGGGCTGACCTATGTTATCGTCTACCGCAGGAAGAAATGGCTGGAACGGGCTTTGCCGGAATATGCTTCCGCTAAGGAATAACCATTGTCCAGTGGATCAAGATAGGGTTATCTACCGCGATAAATCTCCGCAACTGCCGTAAAAAGATGACCAGAAAGTATAGGGGAGGGATCCTGCTTGCGCCCCTCCCCTTTTGGTTTAACTTAGTCTCCGCTCAGGAAATCCCCCAGGATGCGGCCTCCTACTCCGCCTACGCCGCGGGATTCACCGGTATTGCTGATACCGCTGGCAGCTATGATGCGGTCTGCCAGGCGGGACAGGGGCAGGCTTTCCAGGTAGACCAGGCCCGGCCCGGTCAGGGTAGCCATGAATAATCCTTCGCCTCCGAAGAGGGCGTTTTTGAAGCCGCCTATAAACTGAATATCATAGTCCACGCTGGGAGCGAACGCGGCCAAGCAGCCGGTATCCACCCGCAGGATTTCCCCCGGGGCCAGGTCTTTCTCAATCAAGGTGCCGCCGGCATGGATGAAAGCCATACCGTCGCCTTCCAATCTCTGCAGGATGAATCCCTCGCCTCCGAACAGGCCTGCGCCGATACGTTTGGAAAAGGCTATTTCGATTTCCGTACCGCGGGCGGCACAGAGGAATGAGTCTTTCTGACATATGAAGCGGCCCCCCATTTTACGCAGGTCAAGAGAAATAACTCTACCCGGGTAGGGTGCGCCGAAGGCTACTTTTTGCCTGCGGTTGGCGCTATTTAAAAACGTAGTGATAAAGAAGCTCTCACCGGTTATCATACGCTTAAATCCTTTGAACATGCCGCCCCCGGTTCCGGTTTGCATCTGAATGCCCTGTTCCATGTACATCATAGCGCCGGCTTCCGCCCGCACCCCTTCGCCGGGATCCAACTCAATTTCCACTATCTGCATGTCGTCCCCGAATATTTGATAGTCGATTACATCGGCCATAGTAAACCTCCTTTGGGCTTTTTTTAAATTTTATCATAAGGAGAGAGGTTTTCACTGAAAAGATTTTACCAGCAGGAAAATAAGGCAGGTTTTATATAAATAGCCGGATGTGACTTAACCGACCAGGAAGGTCCTTCTTACTAACCGGCAGAGGCTGAGGACTTTTCGGGTGCCGGGCCCGGCTTCGTTCAGCATTAAGCCGGCCTGCTGCCGCAAGCCCTGTTCCTCCACCTTTTTATCGGACAAATACAGAGCCAAGAGACCTTGAACGACGGTGCCGTCGAATACCGCTGAGGGCAGGAGCGCGGCCGCCGCCTGGGATTGGTTTATGAATATCCGGAAACGGTTCAGCATTTCATCCCGGCTGTCGTAGTAGAAGGTGAAGTTGAGGTCGCCTCCCTGGCGGTCCTCCTCCTGGTCAATATAATAGTCGAGTAAAATATGCAGTCCGCAGATCCATGGGAAATAGGCCTGCATAACCTGCTCCTTTGATTTCTGGTCAGCCGCTCCGTTGGCTGCCAGGGTAAAAAGCGCAAAAACAGCCAGAGTCGAACCGCTGGCAGCGGCAAATTCCTGCCATAGCATTCCCGGATAAGCAGCCCGCTTCTGCTCGGCCCATTCCCGCAGCACCTGCTCGCGGCAATCAAAAGCCAGGTGTTTTTTTATCTGCAGGTCGGCATACCACTGAGCCAAGGTTATCAACTCAGGATACACTGCGGAGTAGGCCGGAAGCTGCTCTATACAGGAGCGGCACTCATTCACCAGTTTCAGGAGATATCCGCCGTCATCCCGGTAAGGATAAAAGGCATAGTAATCACTGATAGCGCTTGCGGGGGTAAGGGCGTCAAATAAAGACCGGTGCAGCTGTTCAAAGGCCTTTTCATCGGTACTGCCCGCCCGGTCGCAGAGGTTATCCAGGTAGTCGCAAATAGTCTGGTAAGCAATTATCAGCCGCAGGACAGTATCTCGCAGCTGTCTGCAGTTTACCGCATATACGGCTCCCCCCTGGCAATGGAAAGCTTTATGCTGCAGGCTGGCCCGGGCCTGTTTTCTGAGTTCCGGGTCTTGGCACCGGCAGGCCTCGGCTTCCCAATGGCGCAGCAGCTTCTTCACCCGGGGCAGGGTATTGACGATATAGGTGAAAAGAATAGCCGAACGACTGCGGCAACCGGCTGCGGGAATATCGGTCATGTTATTTTCGGGGTCAATTCCGCACAGTGTTTCCATCTGTCAACCTCCCTTTGTAAACGGTATATATCAGTATTCTCCCAGTCAGTTATAATCCCGGTAATCTGCGGTTATTTTTTCATCAAGAGGGCTCTTGGCGAATAAATCCTCCTCTGCCGATACCATCAATAAGGGTTGGCCCACAGAGGTATCAAGTTTTTTATAATATCCCTCCAGAAGATAGCGGCTGAGGCGCTTCATTTCCTCTATGACCGGATTAAGCCGGAATTCTTCCAGCAGATTCAAGCCCAGCTCCAGATAGCGGCGGGAGAGACGAACCGACTCCTGCAGGGCGCCGGTTGCTTCCAATATTGTCTGTATCTCCTTGAGCTTGCGGGGACTGCCGCTATTACTTTGCAGCAGAGACCTTAATTTTTTACCATACTTGCTGTCTTTCAAAGCCAGGATAACCGGCAGGGTGATGTTCCCCTGCCTTAAATCACTGGCTGCCGGTTTGCCTAAAAGGCTGCTGTCGGATACAAAATCCAGTACGTCGTCTATGATCTGATAAGCGTAGCCCAGATTCAGTCCGAATTGTTCCAGCATCATGATTTCCTGCTCCGGAGCCTGGCTGAGCATAGCCCCCGCCTTGCAGCTGGAGGCAAAAAGGCAGGCGGTTTTGCGGTAGGTTTTATCATAGTAATCGGCTTCACTGAGATTAAGGTCAAAAAGCATTCCCATTTGCTTGATTTCACCGGAACACATAATTTTTATGGTATCAGTCACATTTTCCATTATCCGCGGCTGTTGGCAGCGGCTGATCAGATTAAAGGCGGATGCGAAAAGGAAATCGCCGGTCAATACGCCGACCTGGTTGCCCCAGCGCTGGTTGATGCTGGGCTGGCCCCGGCGCAACTGGGAATTATCAATAATATCGTCGTGAACCAGTGAAGCCATATGGATAAGTTCAAGTGCTGCCGCAATGTCGGTAAGACTGTCGTCATCGTGGGGATATAATGACCCGCTGAGATAAACCATACGCGGGCGCAGCATTTTACCGCTGTTTTCCAGCAGGTAGCTTAAAATCTGGTCAACCTCGGAGTTCCCGCAGTATAGAACTTCCTGCAAACGCTCGGTTATCTTCTCGGCAGGAAAAATTACCGTTCCGGCTAAAGTATCCGCTTTTATGGTAAACCCTCCTTTAAAATCCTTAATACCTAATAATTTACCCATACGGATACTATATATACCTGTCCTATTGGTCTCATGCTGACAGAGAAGCGGGAATGGCGGTCATCCTCCGAGGATTTGGCTTTTTACCTGGTGGTGGGCGAAGTTTTCTATGCTGTCATCCAGGATAGGGTCAATCGTTATTCCTTTGCGCTCAGCCATAGCCTGAATGAAAAAATCGGCGACAGCAGGATTTTTCGGCAGTAAGGGCCCATGCAGGTAAGTGCCTATAAGGTTCTTATAACTGATGCCTTCACCTTTGTCTTCCCCATTGTTGCCAAACCCCTTTAGCACCCGGCCCAAGGGCTGGAGTTCAGTATCCTCGAAATAAGTACGCCCTCCATGGTTTTCAAAACCTACTATACTGATTTCGGCTCCGGTTATGGTGCTGGTAATCACTATATTGCCAATCAGCCGGTCTTTCGCTCCCCGGGTGTAGAAATCGAAAAACCTCAGGCCATCCATAGTCTCTCCATGCGCCCCGATATAGGACTTGCCCAGTAACTGGTAGGCGCCGCAGATGAATAATACCGGCAGTCCGTTTTCAATTTCCTCTTGCAGGCGCTCCGCCTGGCGGAATAAATCCCGGTATACCAAGCCCTGTTCCCGGTCCGAACCGCCTCCCATGAAGAGCATATCTATGTTGCGGTAATCCAGTTTGCCGTCAAGAGAAATATCTTTTATTACACCGCGGTGGCCGTACCATTGCAGGCGTTTCTGCAGGCAAATGAGGTTGCCCTGGTCACCGTAAAGATTCATTAAATCAGGATACATATGAACTATATTGAAATCAGCCACGATTTTATCCTCCCCCAGAGTCGGTTTTATCCTCGTACGGGAACTTTTCCCGCCGGTGCTGCGGAGCGTTTCTGCAGGCCCAGCAAAATCTTGCGGCAGGCAAATAAAGCGGTATAAGTACTCAGAACATAATTGATTTCACCGGTAAGACCGCTTAGGTATTCAATGCCCTCTTTCAGATTGGATTTGATTACGAGCTGTTCGGCAGGATAGCCCGCATATTTCATTCTCAGGGCAATATCACCGCTGCGTATGCCCGAACAGATAATCTGCTTTATTTTCCGGTCTGTTTCTATAGCTTCGATATCGGCATCCCATATCCAGGAGACGTCCCTGCCGTCAGCCACCTGGTCGTTAAGAGCAAAGAACAGGTTTTTTACCCCTTGATCCTCTATTACCGCAGCCAGGCTTTGATTCAGTCCGGTGGGATTTTTGACCAGAATCAAAATCGTCGGCCGGCCATTGATGACGAAGGTCTCCATGCGCCCGGCCTCAGGTCTGAAATCGGCTATAGCTTTCTGAATATGCCGGGGTTCGATCCCCAGAAGCCGGGCCGCGGATACGGCCGCCACTATATTGTAAGCGTTATAGAATCCCTGATAGGGACTGTTCAACAACATATCGTCCACTCTGAGCTCAAGGGCCGGGTGCATTACCAGACCGTGGCCGGTAAAATCCATACCGGGATTGTGATTACCACAGCCCGGGCAGGAGAATTTCCCCAATTGGGCATAGTGGTAGCACTGGTACTGCAATTCCTGCCCACAGATAACACAGTACCTTCCTTCCCGGCTTTCCCGGCTTTCCCGGCTGCCGTAACTGCCCGGGGCAAAGCCGTAGTACCAGCAGCGCACGGCGGTAAGATCACGGAAATACGCGGTCAGGGGGTCGTCGGCATTGAGTACCAGGTCGATTGCTTTACCCTTTACCGCCTCTCTGATAACCTGAACCGTGTAGTCCAATTCACCATAGCGGTCAAGCTGATCGCGGAAGAAGTTGGTAATGAGAATCAGCCCCGGCTTGACTTCTTTTAATAATAAAGGAACATTAGCCTCATCCGTTTCCAGGAGGGCATAATCAAACCGTTTCCGGCCGGTCATGCCGGTAGCGGCAATAAATGCGGTGGTTATACCGGGAATCATATTGGCTCCGGCCTGATTATGCACCAGGCTGGCTCCGGTCTGCTTTATGATCCGGGCCAGCATATTGCTGGTAGTGGTTTTTCCGTTGGTTCCGGTCACTATTATTATTTTACCGGTAATCCTGGCTGCCAGTTGCTGCAATATGCCGGGATAGATGCGGCGGGCCATTTTACCGGGAAAGTTGCTGCCTTGATTTCCCATCAGCCGGCTGAACAGGATCAGGATTTTGCCGACGGCAATTGCCAGTATTAAGCGAAATTTATTCATTCTTTTTCTCCTCGGTTGGTTTGCATGAGTATAATTTACCATAGTTGCAGGATGATAATAAGCCCCAGAAAAAATGTTGGGCCTGTCCAGGACAGGCCCATACCGGTCGGATAATCAGGAACCGAACCAGCCGATCAGCTCTTTCACACGATTACGACGGCGGCGGCGTCCGCTATCCAGTTGCTGGTAGACCTCTTCCAGTCTTTTAGCCATGTTATGGGATGACAGACTGTCGGCCTTGGTCAGAGCATTGCGGCTGAATCGGCGGCGGGTATTTTCATCTCGCAGCAACCGGCAAACAGCAGCCGCAAAGGGTTCGACAGCGCAGGAAGTGAGATAGCCGTTGACGCCGTCGTCGACCATGTCCTGAACGCCGTAAGCCTTTACCGCCACCACCGGCAAACCGGCTGCCATGGCTTCAATCAGAACCAATCCCTGGGTTTCGGTCACTGAAGAAAAAACAAAAAGGTCGGCTGAATAATAGACATTCACCAGGGTATCAAAGGGCAGAGCGCCGGTGAAGATAACATCCTGCTCCAGGGAAAAACCCAGGTTCCGGGCCTTTTTTTTAAGCTCTCCCTCCAGCGGTCCCTGCGCGGTCAGAACCAGGGTGGTAGCCGGGGCCTCATCGCGTATATTTTTGAAGGCGTCCAGCAGGAAATCAAGGTTCTTTTCTTTGGTCAGCCGCCCCACAAACAGCAGAATCCGGTTTTGTTCCGGGATGTCATAGTGGTTGCGCAGCCACTTATTATCCCCGTTACGGAATTTTTCAATGGGGACTCCGGTGGGTACGACCGTGCAGGCGGTTTTGATATCGTAGTTGTCCAGAATCGCTTCCACTTCCCGGCTGGGAACAATTATGTGGTCACATTGGTTGCAAAAGTGTTTGCTGTATTTGATGGTAACGTCCCGGGCCAAATCCTGAGCTACGGGAACGTAATGTACATACTGGTCATAAAGCGTATGGTAAGTAAATACTATGGGTATGTCATAGCGGCGGGCATAATGCAATCCTACTCTGCCCATGGTAAAAGGGGACTGAACATGGATAACATCCAAATCAAGTCTTTTGAGCAGATTATTCATCCCCGGGAAAATGGGCAAAGCCAGGGTATAGTCTGGATTGGTCGGGGAAGGGACCGAATAGTAGCGGTATACCCCGTCTTCATTCTCGTTATAGCCCGGATAGCTGGGAGCAAAAATGTAAATATCATGTCCCAGTCTTTCAAGTTCTTCCCTGAATGTGCAGATGGAAGTGACAACACCGCTGGTGTATGGCTTGAAGCTATCCGTAAAAATTCCTATTTTCACTGCGGCTGCCCTCCTTTATATTGTCAGCAGTACGCCTTTTTTCCGATGCTTTAGAAACAATATATACTTTAATAAGCTGTTTATCAAGACCCGGCAGGAGCTCTCCGCCTAATTTGTTTTAATCTGTTAAATCATTATAGGCATTTATATCCGTCAGTCTCAGCTAATCATTTTTTATTCTGCCTTTAACCAGACGAAGAGCCGTCACCGCTTTCAAAGTACTCATATCCGGCCACCTGGAAGGTCTCGCCCCGGTCGGACATGGAACCGGCGCCGAGGACTTCCTCCTCTGCCGGACGGCGGTAACGCTCCCGGCGCTCCTGAGCACAGTGGGCGCACATGGTGGTATTAACCATTCTCTCCAGTCGGGCCGGTTCGATCGGCTGTCCGCAAACCTCACAGATACCGTATTTACCCTGCTGGTATTGATGCAGAGCATCATTCACCTTTTCCATTTCCAGTTCCAGCAATTCCAATACCCCGGTATCTTTCTCCCGCTCATATACTTCCGAAGCCAGATCGCCGGGATGCTGGTCATAAAAGGAGAGTTCATCAGTCGTTTCCGTCATGGGGGTGGTCAGTCTCTCCTGCAGAGTATGAGTCATTTCCTCAAGTTCACGTTTTCGGGCCATCAAACGATTGTACGGGTCCATAAAATCACCTCTTATTCCTGTTTGCAATCCCCTCCTCAATTTATATATATTATCCCAAATGGCAAAATTATTAATCATTTGCCTTTATAAAAGCAGCGGGGATGGCCCCGCTGCATACCGTCACTTAAAAGCAAACTTATTATTTATAATCTGGCCACAACCTGCGAGCAACGCTCACAGAGATTGGCATCATGGTCTCCCACCGATGGTTCGATAATCCAGCAGCGTTCGCATTTTTCCCCGGCGGCGGCGCCTACATCCACCCATACGCCCGGTAATTCTTCCAGGGAAATTGCCTCCGGGGTACGTTCATCTGCAGTTTTAAGCTCGACCTGGGAAACAATAAACACCTTCTCCAAGTCATCAACCGTTTTAAGCAGACTCAGCCAGTCCGGAGCGGCATAAATCGTAACCCGGGCGGCCAGGGAATGGCCGATAACTTTCCGGGCCCGCGCTTCTTCCAGGGATTTGGTGACCGCTTCCCTGACTTCCAGTACCCTGCTCATGCGGGCTTCAAGCGCCTCGTCAATATATTCTTCCTTATATTCGGGCCATTCTAATAATTGTACGCTCACCGGGTCGTTTTCCTTACGCAGATGACTGTAAATTTCCTCACTGGTATAGGCCAGGATAGGAGTCAGTATCACCACCAGGGCATTGATCAGCTCATAGAGAACGGTCTGAGCCGCTTTCCTGGCCGGATCATTGGGGTGGCAGCAATAGAGCCGGTCTTTTAAAATATCGAAATATATACTGCTCAGGTCGACCGTACAGAAGTTATGAACCGTATGGAATACTACATGGAATTCATAGTCGTCATAAGCCTTGCTCACCCGCTTGATGAGTCGGTGCAGTTTTAACAAGGCCCATCTATCCAGTTCATTCAGATTATGATATTCCACCGTATCTTTAGCCGGGTCAAAATCATAGAGGTTGCCCAGAATGAAGCGGCAGGTATTACGGATTTTACGGTAGGCTTCAGCGCATTGTTTGATGATGTTGTCCGATACCGAGACATCGTTGCGATAATCGGCCGAAGCAACCCAGAGCCTCAAAATATCTGCTCCCATGCTTTTAATCAGTTTCAGGGGGTCGATGGCATTACCCATTGATTTAGACTGTTTTTTCCCCTGCTCGTCCACCAGGAAACCGTGGGTGAGCACCTGCCGATAAGGCGCCTTGCCTCTGACCGCCACCGCTGTGGAAAGGGATGAGTTAAACCAGCCCCGATGCTGGTCACTGCCTTCCAGGTACATATCCGCCGGCCAGCTTAATTCGTCATAGGTTTCCAGTACCGCCATGTGACTGGAGCCGGAATCAAACCAGACATCCATAATATCGGTTTCCTTGCGGAATTTATCACCGCCGCAATTGCCGCAGCGATAACCCTCCGGAAGCAGATAGGAAGCATCCCGGCTGAACCAGATATCGGACCCATGCTCTGCAAAAAGAGCGCTTATCCGGTCAATGGTGGCGGCATCAATTATGGTATTGCCGCAGGATTCGCAATAGAAGATGGGTATGGGAACTCCCCAGGTGCGCTGCCGGGATATACACCAGTCGCCCCGGTCTCTCACCATATTGAATATTCTTTCCCGCCCCCAGGACGGAATCCAGCGTACACTGTCGATAGCTTTCAACGCATCCTGGCGGAAGCCTTCAATGGATGCGAACCACTGATCAGTGGCGCGGTAAATTATAGGATGTTTGCATCTCCAGCAATAAGGATACTGATGCTTGATGCGGGAAACTTTTAATAACAGATTACGTTTCTGTAATTCGGCGATAACATCCTCATTGGCATCATGGACCAGCAGGCCTTTGAACTGGCCGGCTTCTTCAGTAAAACGGCCGCTGTTGTCCACCGGCGAAATTACTTCCAGCCCATATTCCTTGCCTACATAAAAGTCGTCTTCACCATGTCCCGGTGCGGTATGGACGCAGCCGGTACCGGCATCCAGGGTTACATGAGTACCCAGGACCACCAGGGAATCCCGGGCGAAGAAAGGATGGCGGCATACCGCCCGCTCCAATTCCCGGCCTTTAAACTGTTTGCTGATTTTATAGTCGCTCCACTCCAGTTCCGCTGCCACCGCTTCCAGCAGTCCCCGGGCGATCACATATTTTTCTCCCCCGGTCTCCAGCAGGATATAATCAAAATCCGGATGCAGGCATATTCCTGCATTGGCCGGTAAAGTCCAGGGAGTGGTAGTCCAGATGATCACGTAAGCATCTTCGGGAATTACCCCTTTGCCATCCTTCACCGGAAATTTTACGTAGATGGAAGGAGAGGTCTTATCACTATATTCAATCTCGGCTTCGGCCAGGGCGGTCTCACAATCGGTGCACCAGTAAACCGGTTTTAAGCCTTTGTATATATAGCCCTTGTTAGCCATCTCCCCGAAAACCTTAATCTGTATGGATTCAAATTCAGGATTTAAAGTTAAATAGGGATGATCCCAGTCACCCCTTACTCCCAGGCGCTGAAATTGTTCGCTTTGGATGCCGACGTATTTAAGAGCATATTTTTTACAGCGCCTTCTGAATTCAACCACATCGGTACGGTCGCGGTCGATCCCCAGGTCTTTTATCGCCTGTATCTCTATGGGCAAGCCATGGGTATCCCATCCCGGAACATAAGGGGAATTATAACCGGTCATAGAGCGGTGTTTGACAATTATGTCCTTCAGTACTTTGTTTAAGGTATGCCCCAGGTGAATGTTGCCGTTGGCATAAGGAGGGCCGTCATGAAGTAGGAACGACGGTTTCCCGCTGTTTTTTTCCTGTACTTTATGATACACATCAATTTTATGCCAATAATCCAGAATCTCCGGTTCTTTGGTGGGCAAATTAGCCCGCATGGGAAATTCAGTCCGGGGGAGATTCAGAGTTGCGTCATATTTTCCTTTTGCCATTAATTAACCACCTCACCAAATTCTCTTAGCCTTAATTAAAAATACCTCTCATCCCCAGGGACGAAAGGCATTCTTCCGCGGTACCACCCTAATAGTATTCCGGTTAGGGAACACCACTTTCTGCCCGTAACGCCGGCTTAGCGTTCAAACCTAATCTGCTTCGGTATGAAAACTCCCGGGTGATTTTCGGTGAAATACAGTGCCTGGCTCTCACCAGCTCCAGACTCGCTTAAAGCTGCCCTTTTCACTTACTGTCCCGTTCACGGTTGCTGTTATATAGCAATCTGTAACAATCTTATTAATTTTAGCATATAGGTTTTACCAAAACAACATTTGCCAGGATTATTGCCATCTTATAGCATAATAATTCCTTTGCCCGGCAATATGATATCTATTCCAGGTTTTGTTCACACCATTTACGCAGGATGCAGTCCCCGCATCCGGGTTTGCGCGCCCGGCAGACGGCGCGGCCATGAGCTATCAAAAGGTGATGAGCTTCCCCCCATAAATTGATGGGGATGGCCTGCTTCAGGCCGGTTTCAATTTGGACGGCCGTTTTGCCGCGGGCAATTCCCAGTCTTCGAGCCACCCGCTGCACATGGGTATCGACCCCCAGCCCGGGCTTGCCAAAACCTACGGCCAATACAACATTGGCCGTTTTGCGGCCTACCCCCGGTAATTTAAGCAATTGATCGAAATCATCAGGCACCTGCCCCCCGTAATCCCGATCAATAATGACCGCCAGTTCCTTGATATGTTGGGCCTTATTCCGATAAAGACCCACTCCTTTTATAAGGTTCTCCAGCTCCTGCAGTTCGACTGCGGCTAATTGTTCCGGAGTATTATATTTTTTAAACAAGGCGGCGGTTACTTTATTAACCTGCTGATCAGTGCTTTGGGCCGACAGCACTACCGCCACCAGCAGTTCGAAGGGATCGGAAAAGCGCAGGCGGGTTCCCGCTTCGGGATATTCGTTTTGCAGCAATCTGATTATTTTAAGCGCTCGCTTATCACCATTCATAGCTAAAATTAATCCACCAGCTTCCGGAAGCAACTTCTATCGTTGCCGACATTGTTAAGCGGCCGTTCTCATCACCTGGCAAGGGGTTACAGCACTTTGCTCAGAAATGATTGGGTCCTGGAGTTTACCGGGTTTTCGAATATCTGGCGGGGGGAGCCCTGTTCCACTATTATCCCTTCATCCATGAAAAGGACCCGATGACCCACTTCTTTGGCAAAACCCATTTCGTGGGTCACCACCATCATGGTCATTCCTTCTTGAGCCAGGTTTTTCATAACCTCCAATACTTCCCCCACCATCTCCGGATCCAATGCCGAAGTGGGTTCGTCAAACAGCATGACTTTAGGCTGCATAGCCAGAGCGCGGGCTATGGCCACGCGCTGTTTCTGTCCCCCCGACAACTGGGCCGGATGCACGTCATCCTTATCGGAAAGTCCCACTTTGCGCAGGAGCTCGTGGGCAATATCACCAGCCTCGGCCTTATTCATTTTCTTAATGATTATAGGCGCCATAGTGACATTCTCCAAAGTTGTACGGTGCGGGAAAAGGTTGAAATGCTGAAAAACCATACCTACCTGCTGGCGCACTTTGTTTATGTCGGTTTGCGGCGAGGTCAGTTCCACCCCATCTATAATTACTTTGCCGGAATCCGCTTTCTCCAACTGGTTGACACAGCGTAAAAGAGTGCTCTTGCCGGAACCGCTGGGTCCGATAATACATACCACCTCGCGGGCAGCTATATGGCAGTCGATACCCTTTAAGACCTGGAGGGGGCCAAAACTCTTGTATAGATTCTCCACCTTTATCATTCGGTCGCCAGCCTCCTTTCCAGGTAATCGCCCAGCATGGATAGCAATCGGGTTAAGAGCAGATAAATCAAGGCTACGGCACCCCAAATCCATGCCGCTTCATAGGTTACCGAGTACAGAATTCTTCCCTGATGGGTAAGTTCCTCAGCGCCGATAATCGCGACCAGGGAGGTATCTTTGAGCAAGGCGATGAACTCATTGACCATCGGCGGTATGACTATCTTGTAAGCCTGAGGCAAGATCACGTGCCACATAGCCTGAACATTGGTCATTCCCAGCGAACGCGCCGCTTCCATCTGCCCCCGGTCCACCGCCTGGATACCGGCCCTTACGATTTCCGCGATATAGGCGCCGCTGTTAAGAGAACATACTATCACCGCCGCCTGAAAAGAATTGGCGTCAAACACCAGCGGCAATATGCCGAAATAAAACAGCAGAATCTGTACGAATAAAGGCGTGCCCCGAAAAAAGTCAATATAAATACTGCCGGGCAGAGCCACCAGTTTATAGCGTGACATTTTCAGTAAAGCGGCGATCAAGCCCAGCACCATGCCAAAAGCAACCGACAACGCGGTAATTTCCAGGGTAAGCACCGTGCCCCGCAGGAAATTGCCCATATTGCTGCTGACTACCTGAAAGCCGTTCAATGCCAGCAACGATTGCAGTATATCCAAGCCGAATATATTTAGGTCCAGACACTGTAACATTGAATTAGTCCCCTTTAGGTGATTTAGCAATTTAAAAGCGCGAGCCTGTGACTCACGCTTTCAAAACGCCATTATTTTAGTTGCCCAAGCCCCAGCACAGCAGTTTTAATCAAGCCATTTCTTGTAAATAGTATCATACTCGCCATTGGCTTTTACCTCTTCCAGGCCTTTATTGATATCGGTCAGGAGTTTGCTGTTGCCCTTCTTGACGGCAATCCCATACTGGCTGTCGGCACTGAATACCTCGCCTACCATTATTACGTTGTCCTTGCCGCTGGTCTTGATATAATCAGCCGTTACCGGATGGTCGTTGACAACCGCATCTACTCCGCCTTTTTGCAGTTCCATAAAGGCTTCCCCCACCGACTCAAATATCTTTACCTCAGTAGAAGGGTCCTCGTCTTTTATCTTCTGACAGGTATTAGCGCCGGTAGTCCCCACCTGAGCCGCTACCCGCTTGCCCTGCAGGTCTTTGGTGGTAGTAATGCCGGTAGTTTCTTTCTTGACCGCGATAATAAGACCGGCGTCAAAATACGGCTTGCTGAAATCCACCGCCTTGGCCCGTTCAGAGTCAATCGTAATTGCCGCTTTGAACCGCCGGGATCAGAGCATCGAAACCCAGATTCTTGATCTCAACCTCATAACCCTGATTCTCGGCAATGGCCCTTATGAGGTCCATGTCAAATCCGGTATACTCACCGTCTTTGCTCATTTCAAAGGGAGGAAAAGTCGCTTCAGTTCCAATCACCAATTTCGTCTTTTGTTCCTGGCTGCCGTCATTGTCCTTCTGTCCGCTCTGACCTCCACAGCCGATTACCGTAACCAACAGACCCGTAAGCACCATTCCTGCCGCCAGAGCTTTAATCCATTTTTTCACCCGCCGCTCACTCCTCTATTGTAAATATAATATAAATATTATATACATTGTGGTTTGTTTCGACAACGTTTTAAGCTGCTGCACTCTGACCAAATCTGATTTAGCTTCCAAACCAATCTGTTTAATCCGCTTATGATTAAGAAACTTCTCCCAAGCGTCCCCGTCGAATATGGCCTTAAGTTTTAGCGCAATTTTATAATTTTTGTCATAAATTCTTATATTAAATCAATAATCGGCGAAAATAAAAGCTATATGCAGGAATAAGTCTGAAATCTGGCCAAATCAAAAGAGGTAATTAATTACAGATAAGCGAAAGTCAAAAGAAAAAAGAGAGGAAGGTTTTTATGAACAGGAGAAAAATGGTCCCGTTTCTCTTATGTCTGGCATTTTGTTTCAATTTCTGTATGGCGCCGGCAAACGGAGCCGCCCAGGAACAGAACCAAATCACTCTGGAGCAAAGCTTCAACCAAGCCCTGACTTTATCCGGACCGGTATCCGGCATCGCCCCCAGCCTGGTTTCAATTTTACGTTCCCCCCTTGACGGCGGCCTGGCCGAGTATACCTTCATATTAAAGGTGGGAAAAGGACGCTATGACCGCATAGGCCTCCACCGGGTAGTAAAAGAAAAATATCCCTTTATTCCGGTTAAAACCGACCGTGTGGTTATGATGGTGCATGGGGATACATCGGATTTTCATTCCACATTTCTCATGACTACGGACCAGGACCGCTCCTCAGCCGTCTATCTGGCCCAAAAGGATATTGATGTCTGGGGCATTGATTTGAGATGGGCTCTGGTGCCGGCTGCCACCACTGATTTTTCTTTTATGCAAGGCTGGAACTCTGATACCCACCTGCAGGATATAGACCTGGGGATGAAGCTGGCCCGCTTAGTTCGAATGCTGACCGGCAGCGGGCATGACAAGATATTTTTACTGGGTCACAGCCGGGGCGCTCAGCTGGTTTACGCCTATGCCAATCAGGAAACTCAGCTTTCCGAAAAACAGAGGAATCTGCGCGGCATTATCCCGATAGATATGATTTATAAACTTCCTGTCGGTGAACAAGCCCTGAAAGATGCGGCCTATGGTAGATATCTGGCCTACAAGTCGCTTTATGACTCCGGCCAATATCACTCTGACGAGGGCGCTCAACTGAAGGCCCTGGCCGCATTAGCCGCTGCGGCTCCCCATGATCCTTCACCGGCAGTTCCAGGTATGACGAACATGCAGGCCGCACTTTTGGCCTTAACCTCTACTTACGCAACTATTCCGGCCCCGCTCCAGCCCATCACTCCTTTCTATCACTACCTGGCGGGCGCTTTCGATGACAACGGACTTCCCGCCGGGCTTCGTTATGCAGACTACGAGTACGTTTCCCGTATAGCTCTCAGCTCTCCGGATTACCAGAGCCTGGGGGAACAGATCGACGGAGAAGCGCTCATCAGTGATGCGGTGGATGTTCCGTATGACGACCATTTAGGTGATGTGGAGGTGCCGGTTCTTTATGTGGGAGCGGCCGGAGGCATGGGCTCCTACGGGGAATACACCCAGACACTGCTGGGGAGCAGTGACCAAACCTCCCTGATCATTCAAAAGGAATCGCCGGATTTGGCTGTTTTGGACTTCGGACACGCTGACCTGATATGGGCGGATAGTGCCCTATCCGAAGTTTGGCAGACTATCGGTCAATGGATTAGAACTCATTAGCACGGCTGCTTATTAATGGAAAAAGAAGAGAACAAGTTTTAAAAAGAACCTCCCCTATCTTAATAAGTTGGGGAGGTTCTTCGATTCTCTCTTTAAATCATTATTTCAGTTTCCTTATTAGGACTTATTGAATTTGGCGGCAGCTGCGGTCATTATGCAAATAGCAACAGGGCAACCCCTGCGATCAGCCATCCGGGTCTAGCGCCCTGCAGGCTTGACGTGGGAAAGTCATTCTTTAACTTAAAATGAATCATTTTTAGATATATGAATGAGCATTTAAGTGGTGTTTGTATGGTGTCAGGGACAATAGGAGGACGGCAGAGATGGATAAAAAGGGGAAATAAATATCAATAGAGCAAGCCTATGGCTATAATCTATAAGCTGGAGGCACTTATCATTGTTTCTTTCATGGTCAGAGTATTCCGCTTCCGGCTTTTCATTTTGCCCTTCTTTTCTTTAAGAGAAACACCGCTTTTCATGCGTAGTAATTTTATAGAAGGAGTTTGACGGGAGGTTGAGATTGTGGAATGTTCGCAGGCTGAGCTTGTTCAGGGCATAAGGAATACGGATTCGGCCGCCTATGAGTACATGATAGGGAAATACACGAAGATCGTTTACTGCCTTGCTTACAATATTCTGTCGAAGTCGCACAGCAAGGAAGACATAGAGGAATGCGTAGCCGATGTTTTTCTTGATGCCTGGATTAAGATAGCCGATTTTAATGAAGAAAAGGCGAATTTCAGAACCTGGTTGCTGATTCTGACCAAGTATAGGGCGCTAACCTATAAGCGTAAGAAACGCCTGAGCAATGTCGTGAATATAGAAGATTTCGAGCCTGAAGACGATGTCAATCTGGAAAAGCAGGTTTTATTGAGACAGGATCAGGAAGAGGTGATAAAAATAATCAATTCCTTTCCGGAGACCGATCGGGAGATATTTATCAGAAGATTCTTTCTGGGTGAAAAAATCAATGATCTGGCGGAAGTTTTCAATCTATCCCGGACTGCCATTGACAACAGGCTGCTGCGGGGAAGAAAGGCTATAAAGGAGGTTTTGCACCATGAATGAAGACAAAATGATCTCTGTGTTGAGTAATCTTGACGATGATCTGCTAGAAAAAGAGATAGACTTTCTTATGGGCGAAGTTGCATGCGATATGGAATCAATAAATAAAAAAGCTCAGCAAAAACTTGAAAAATATAAAAGGAAAACTAAATTTAAAAAACGCCTGCCCTATGCAGCAGCAGCTTGCCTATGCCTCATATGTATTAATACAGTGTATGCCGACGAAATATCCCAGGCAGTGAAGAGCTTTTTCAACAAAACCCCGGTATATTCAACCATGGTGGACGGTAAGGCATATTACCTGGAAAACAGCCTGGTGCTAGACGACAACTTGACTATCGACAGCATGATCGTTTCCGAAAGCGGTGTTGAAATGGAATGCACCTCCCAGTTAGCAAATAATATTCTGGGGGCTATGACAATAATCCCGGAAGATATTCCGGATGCTCAATATATCATAGGTGTTTATATGAAAGAGAGCAACAACAAGTACTACTTTACTTTTGCAGATGGCAAAGAAAAAAGCTTTAACATCATACCATTTAAAGATTTCGTTCTGCTGGTAAATGGTAAAACATATTCGATCACTCTAACCGAGGCAAAGAGTCTTAATGATGCCCAGAAGTTGACGGTCGGCCATGCGGCATCAAGTGAAGTCGACCTGGTCACAATCGGAGCCAATGGCATAGAAAAAAACGGCAAGCAAGCGGTTCAACTTATTGCATCTTTTAAGAATGAGGATATTAAACTTGGCGCCTTCGGACAACCAGTCGAGCCAACGGCCAAAATCAAGATTGAGAATCTGAGCGATGGCGGTCGGGTAGGTTCTTCAACTTCCTGGGATACAAAAGAAATCTACGCGACGGATAAATCCGGGGCCAAGCACAAGCTAACCGTCCCGACTGATGCTCATGCCTGGCCTATAACCACCTTTGAAACAGATGCCGCCATCGGCAGCCCACTCACGGTTAATCTGCCTGCCTTGCTGGCGACTTATGAAAATTCCCTTGCTAACATTAGAATCAATATCCCTCAAAAGGGCGAAACCCTACTCAATCAGGATATAGATCTGATTGCTCAGAAGGCGGTAGTCAAGAGCATCAAACGGCTTTCTCCGACATCGGCGGAACTTACATTTCAGCTCAATACCGGAGCTGATAAATATGTCAGCATCTACTACTTCTTAATGTTAAGCGAGGACGTCAGGACAATAGCCGGTGAATTTAGCGGCGACCAAGCTACCGCAACCCTGGAGTTCGATAATAATGTAAATGCCTTTGTTCTGGATATCTCCCGGCCAACATTCGTTGTGAAGGGCAACTGGACGATTAATATGAAATAGATTTGGATATTCATACCGGCAGGGCTTTTGGCTCTGCCGCCTTTTCAGAGGGTATCAAAAAATAGACGTTCTTTTTCTATTTATTGAGAAATGATATTGTATGAAGCATTGAAAAGAAAATGCGCTAATAATAGACTTAATGTAGTTTAGAAATATAGATCACAGAGATTTTTCATTAATAATTCAAGCAGAAAGTGAATATCGTTTTCCTTATATTATTTGCGATGACCAACCTGTTAATTCCGGGAAGCTCTTTGCGCATCTAATTTTATCATTGATAGTATACCTCCACATTACTATAATTGGGACCAAAGGCGGGATTAATAATGAAACGCGAAATACTGTTGTTGGGAAATCCTAAATTGTATGAAGTCAGTAACCCTGTTCAAAAAGAAGAACTTCATGAACTATTGCCAATAATACAAGATCTGCATGACACGCTCTTTGATTTTAGAGCGACATACGATGCCGGACGGGCAATCGCAGCGCCGCAAATAGGCTTTCAGAAGAGACTGATCTATTTATATTCTGATCAGCCGTTCGTATTCATCAATCCCTCTTTGGAGTTTGGGGATGACGAGATGATTACCGTAATGGATGATTGCATGTCGTTCCCTGATCTTTTAGTACGGGTAAAAAGGCATAAAAGATGTAAAATCAATTATTTTGACCTTGATTGGAAGAAATGTTTGCTTTTTCTGGAAGGCGATCTTTCGGAATTATTGCAGCACGAATACGATCACCTTGACGGAATTTTAGCGACCATGCGTGCCATTGATAACCAGTCCTTTTTTTATAAAGAATTAAGTCCGGAATGAAAGAATTGTGGTTGCCGCAATAAGCGATAAAGGAGAAGCCCCTTTATCGTCCTGGGGCTAAGGCGCTAATTCCGGTCAAACCCGCCGTGGGCCGTAAAAGTATCCCATACTTTTACGGCAATGAACAGGTTGACCCGGGTGTCCATACTGGAAAATTCCACCCCCAGCAGTTCTTCTATTTTATTAATCCGGTAATAGAGGGTGTTCACGTGGATAAACAAGCTGTCGGCAGTGCTTTTCATATTCCCACAGGAGTCCAGCAATTTACGCAGGGTGGGAAGCAGTTCGCCGTCAGTTTTTTCATCATGTTCCAGCAATGGTCCCAAAGTATTGCTGCAGAACTGTTTTATCACCCGGGGATCCTGGGAAAAAATCGGGTAATAAATGCCCAGATCAGTAAACCTCTGCACAAAATGCTTCTTTCCCAGCATTCGGGATAAAGTCAGGACTATACGAGCTTCATTAAAACTCTTCTGCAAATCGGCCAGCGGGTAAATCTGCCCGATGCCCATGGACATAAATAGATTAAATCTTTGCTCCAGTGTATGCTTATAGCTTATCAGGCGGGTCCAGTCCGATTTCTCCCCGCCCCGTTCCTGGGGCAGACATACCGGTATAATGAAAAGCAAGTAGTTGCCCCAGGAGATAGGGATAACATCAAATTTATCTTTTTGCAGATACTCGCAGAAATAGGCCTGCAGCAATTGCTGATCAAGCTTATCCGGCTTGGTCTCCTCCTCTACTTCCACCAGGGATACCAGGTAGGAACGGTCCCATTCCAGACGGTTTTCACCGAGTTTAACAATATCCCTGATGCTGGCATTGCTGTTGGTAAATAGGTATTCGGCCATTTCGCTTTCAAAGCGCTTGCAGTCCTGGTGTATTTTACTGAAGTAACATTTTACGGCCAGCTTGGTCTCCATCAAAACGTTTAAGGCCGGGGCGATCTGATCCGGCGGCTGGTTGGGCACAATCAAATAAGCGCTTTCGCCGTTGTAACGAACCCGATAGTACAGTATTCTATCCTCCGGCTGATAATAGAAATCCCGGGCCGACAACTTCTTGGGCAAGGGCATAAATAAGGCGTCGATTTTGGCGGTATGGTCAGCATTCTCCGGATAATGGATGCGACCATTGCAATCGGTAATGATCACCGGCCGTTGGAGCATATTTTCCACATAATCCGCTACAAAGGACAGACCTTCGTCCAGCACGCCGTCTACCAACATGTATACGTTTTGGGGCGCCGCAATAGACATTATGCTCACCTCTTCCGCTTACTTTAATGTCCTTTTATTATGCAAATATTGTGCCATCCATATAATCACGCTTGAGAAATAAGTAACTAGGCGGTTGCAGTACTTTAGCCCCCACCTTCATTTTTAAAATGAAACACTTTACAAGTCATATAGGAACATTTTTGTGTTATTATGAGAATCAGAGGAAATTTTGTCGATGCTCAGGCGGTTCAGGCAGCTTACCTGAACAGTTGAGGAGGGTTATAAAATGACGAAGCCATTAGAGCATATGCTCAGCCCGATGATTACCCATCGTCTGGTTCCCCAAACCCTTAATCAAAACGATATTATATTGATGGAAAAAATCCGGCAGCAGAAATCCGATCTTCTTAACCAGCGCCTGGACCGTTCCCAGATTGAACTGGTCCGCCCGGATGTGGTAGACTCATGGCTCCGTTCTTACAGCTACGGCTTGGATTTTTGCGATTACAATTACGGTCCGGTAATGGACCAACCGGCTTTGCAGGAACGGATGCGGGAAAAAGAGCTGCTGCTGCAATCAGCCGATCCCTATATCGGGCAATTGGAAACCATGCTGGCCAATGCCGAATGCATCATTCTGCTGTCCGACGAACAGGGAGCCATGCTCCGGGTCATTGAAGGCAGTCAATTGCTGCAACAGCAAAACCGGCGCTTTAACCTGGTGCCGGGCTCCATATGGAATGAGGAAACCATCGGCACCTCCGCCCACGGCATTACTCTCGTTCAGGGCACGCCCATGCAGATATGCGGACCGGAGCACTATTGTGAAAAATATGACCACATATCTTGTTCATCGGCTCCTATATTTGACATAAACCATAATATGGCCGGGACTTTATGCATCGTCACCCCCAGCTTCAACCACCAGAGTTCACAATCCCTGGGACTGGTAGTTTCCATGGCCTGGGCAGTCCAGAATCAGTTCCACCTGGCTTTAAATAACGAACTGCTGAGCATTACCCTGGAGGCTACCGACGAAGCGATTATAACTATTAATCGCAGTGGTATGATCGTCAAGGCCAATGTGGTGGCTCGCAGGATGTTTAATTACATTGACCAGGAGTTGACCGGCATTCATGTTGACACGCTTCTGGGGCAACAGCCTTTGCTCGCCTCGGTGCTGGAGTCCGGGCAGCCTTTATTTGACGCGGAAATTGAAGTCGAAAATCTGAACCAGGGTCTGGCTATCCGCTCCGCCCAACCGCTCAAGGATCATGCCGGGCATAACTTCGGCTGTGTGATAACTCTGAAGAAGATCAACCGGATTAGAACTATGGAAAACCGCCGCGCCGGACTTGAAACCCGCTTCAGCTTCGATAAGATCATCGGCAGCTCTCCGCAACTGCTGCGGGTCACTGAGACGGCCCGAAAATTTGCCGGTCTGGAAGCTAATATCCTGATCCAGGGCGAAAGCGGCACCGGGAAAGAGATGTTTGCCCAGGCCATCCATAATGCCAGCCGTCCTCAGGGTTCATTCGTGGCGGTCAACTGCGCCGCTATTCCTAAAACATTGATTGAGAGCGAATTATTCGGTTATGAAGGGGGATCTTTTACCGGGGCCGAACGCCAGGGACGACCGGGCAAGTTGGAATTGGCCCATGGCGGGACTTTGTTTTTGGATGAAATCGGTGATATGCCTTTAGAATTGCAGCCGGTACTTTTGCGGGTACTGGAAGAAAAAAAAGTGATGCGGGTAGGCGGAAACCGCTATATACCGGTTGATTTTCGGCTCATAACCGCCACCAACAAAAACCTGCCGGTCCAGGTGGAAAACGGTCAGTTTCGTAAAGACTTGTATTATCGCTTGCAGGTGTTAAAAATAGACATTCCGGCCTTGAAGGAACGGGGAGCCGATATTATACAGCTGGCCCGGTACTTTATGGCCTCCATCGCCCACCGGCAACAGATCCCGGTTCCGATTCTGAGCGATTTAGCCTCTTTGCAGCTGTTGCATTATGACTGGCCCGGCAATGTGCGGCAATTGGAAAATGCTATGCTTTATGCCATCAATATATGCCAGGATGGAATTATCAATCCCCGTGACCTCCCCGAGGAAATCCGGGATACACTGGCCTCCGCTTTGCCACCCGGAAAGGCAGTCAAAGCGGAGAGCAATCTTTCGCTGAAAGAGATGGAGCGGATCATGATAGCACAGACTCTGGCCCAAGTGAATAATAAGATATCCGAGGCTGCAGTCCTCTTGGGGATGAGCCGCTCCACCCTGTATCGCAAGCTCAAGGAATATAAACTGACTAAGCCGGAGCGGGCTTGAGCATGTTCAGGCCCCAGCAAGAGAGTTGTCCTAAAAATCAGAAGAAGAAAAATTGTCCATTTAGAGTTTGAAAAATATATTAAACAAATAAGCCCGCACCACTTTTTAAATGATACGGGCTTATTTTTTGGCTTTGTTTTTTTGTAGAAACTTTTGAGTCAGCCTCTTGATCGTTGTCGTTTAGATAATTACGCCGGTCCGGTCATTAGCCTAATTTAACCGCACTTTTGCCGGCCAGATAGCCGAAGGTAAAAGCGCGGCCATGGCTGTTGCCGGGCAGGTTTACGCAATAGTCGTTGGCGTAGTAGTTGCCGGAAGCGTTACCAGCCGCGTACAGTCCCGGTATAACATTCTTTTCCCCATCCAGCACCTGCAGCTGCTCGTTGATCTGCAGACCGCCCAGAGTAACCAGCAGGGCCGTCCCCAGTGGTGCGGCATAGAAAGTAGGTTTTTCAATTGTAGTCAGGCAGGCCGCCCGTTTCCCGAAATCCTCGTCTACGCCTTTGTGGGCCAGTTCATTGTAGCGGGTTACGGTTTGCAAGAAAGCCTCCTTGGGAACTTTTATCTTGGAGGCCAACTCCTCCAGAGTCTCGGCACTTCTGATATAGCCTTTTTCTATATATTTTTTAACGTTGTCGGGATTATGGAAATTGGTTCTCATGTCTTTACAGGCTACCACTTTAAACGAAGGCGCTTCCTCCGGCCATTTGGCGTCCCAAACTCCCCATCGGGCATTGCCGGGCTGCTGCCGCTGGGCATTACAAAGATAGGCATAGGGAAGTTCTTCATTACCATAACGCAGGCCGCGCTCATTAACATTCAGCCAGGGCTGACGCATCAAGGCGTCGGCCAGGATGGGGGCGCCGGGAACGGCAAAGTCAAAATACATGGGCGCATGGGGAAACTCGTCCATAGCCGCCCCGATCCACATGCCCATTTTTTGTCCGTCGCCGGTATTGATAAGCCCGTTGACCATTTCAAACATGTTGGCATGAATATATTTGGTAGAAGGAATGTAATACTCCCGCATTTCCTTGTCGGCGTTGTAATCTCCGGAGCACATTATGATGCCTTTTTTAGCGGCGAACTTTTTATAGGCGCCTTTTTCGCCGGCGATAACGGCGGTTACCCGGCCCTTGTTATTGTCTTCCCGCACTAATTGAACCGCGGGAGTCTTGTAGCGGATATCCACCCCTGCGTCTTCACATCCTTTTTTCAGGGTGTAGCGCATGGAAGCTGTCCAGGGGTCAGTTCCTTTCGGAGCATCCGACTGGGCTGCCTCACTGGGATCCATTCTGAAGCTCAAAGTAGGAAAGCCTTTAACGGTGGTGCCCGGGGTTGCGGTTTCATCCAAAGGCACCGGTTTGGGCTTGCAGCCGTAGCCCTCCGCTTTGGCCATGATCCAGTCGGCTACCTGGCCGCTGTTGTCAGCCCATAACCGGACCACTTTCTGATTGCCCTTGTAGGCATTGTAGCGCATGATCTCCTGCACGGCTTCCATCTTATTGATTTTATTGTTAATCTGAAGTTGCATCTTGGTGTCGATAGCGCCGTAATCATTGCCGCGGAAGTTTACTTTTTCGGTTTTTTCCAGCAGTATTACCTGGGCGCCCTCCTCGGCCGCGGACATGGCAGCGCATAAACCGGACATCCCCCCGCCTACTACTATTATATCAGCGGTTACGGTTTCTTTGATTTCGCTTTCCGCTATCGGCGCCGGCGGTTTCAGGAAACTGGGTACGGCTGCTTCAGTATCCTGGGGGGCCGGCGCGGGAGTTTTCTCTTCGCCGCCGCAGCCTACCAGGAACCCTGCCGAAGCGATGCCGGCAGTTCCCAGAGCCGCACCTTTGATAAAGGTTCTTCTGGTAAAGCCTTTCTGCGGTTTTTCTTCCATGCTCATACTATCCTTCTCCTTTCCAGGTCAATTACATACAACTTTTGTGAGCAGATCCGGTAAAGAAATCGCCCTTCGCTCCTTCTCTGCTGTCAGTTTAGCATGGACACGGCGAACACACATTGGCGGGTATTACGAACCTTTTTGCAAAACACTGTAGAAAAGTCCAAGATAACCAGACCCCATCTGGCAGATCACACAGTTTTGCTCTTATTTACTCATTGAGCAAGATTCGCAGTTTTTCGGAAAGTTTACTCTGCTTACCTACGGAAGCATGGTTAGTACCTGAGTTTTCATTGGAGGCTATCACGAGACTTTAAGCAAAACACTGTAGGGGACTCCAATGGCAATCCTGTCTCAATATTGTACAATACATACACAGGGCTATTTATTTACGTCAACCAGCAGCAACATATTTAGGAATAGCACGCCACAGGAGGTTCATGATTAATGGAGGGTAAGACTTTCCGGGAAAGATTTTTAAATCGAAAAACTCTGCTGATTTTAGCGGCGATCGTTATTATCATAGGGGCCGGCAGCGGCGCGGCTCTGTTGAAAGCCAGTGAAAATCCTTCTTTCTGCGCTAATTGTCATATTATCAAACCATATTACGAGTCCTGGAGCGAGGGTTCACTGTTAGCCAGCAAGCATGCCCAGCAAGACCTGGCCTGTCTGGAATGTCATCATAGCTCCATTCCCGGCAAGGCTCAGGAGGGCTTTAATTATATTACCGGCAATTATACCCTGCCTCTGGAAAGCGATATGGGCGACCGGGATTTCTGCCTGGAATGCCATTCGGAAGAAGGCGCCGGGGCCAGTTGGGATGAGATCAAAGCGGCCACCGATTTTGAAGAATCCAATCCGCATGATTCCCATAACGGCGAGCAGGAATGCAATGTATGCCATAGTATGCACCAGCCTTCCCAGGCCATGTGTTCCCAATGCCATATTTTCGACTGGATGGATGAATTGGACGAAAGCTGGGAATCTTCCTTTTAGTGAACCGGTAAAAGCATATAGCCGCAATAAAGGGAGCAGCAGCTCCCTTTATTGTTCCGGGGAACGCTTGGATTTTGCAATCGGGGATCAACCGGCGAAACTGTATTATTCAACCAATGGCAAACTGCAGAAAATCGGTTAAAATACAGTTAGATCAAATTCAGCTGTCCCTCTAAAAATGGTTGGCGATGCGGCAATTATCCGGGAAAGGTTATAAGCTATGGCGATCATGCAGCAGATATACAAATTCGTCTCTTCCATGAAAACCGGGCTGGTCCTATTGCTGATGATCGGCCTGGCCTCGGCAGCAGGCGCCTCCCTGCTCCCGGGTACTTTTTTTAAGACCGCGTTTTTTGAAGCGCTGCTGGTATTATTGCTGCTGAATATGACCCTGTGCACTGTCAACCGTCTGAAAACCACCTGCCGCCTGTTGTTGAAGCATGTAGGCTCCCGGGCCTGGTTTCGACAGGCGGGTATTCTGCTGCTGCATGGGGGAATGATATTGATCCTGCTGGGTGCAGGGGTATATGCCTTTCAGGGACAGGAGAGCCGCATCCACCTATGTGCCGGCGAACAGGTGGACATGTCCCGGGTGCTCAAGGTCAAACATCCTTTTACCGTACGGCTCAATGAGTTCAGAATTGATTTTAATGAAGACGGCTCCCCTTCCCAATATGTATCCGAGATCACCGTATTGGAGCAGGGAAAGAAAATAAAAGATATATCGGTTAATGTGAATAATCCTTTGAATTATAATGGGGTTAAAGCTTATCAGAGCAGTTTCGGCCATCTGGTGGAAGTCCAATACACCGCTAAGAACGGAGCCAAACAGATAGACCGTTTCGCGGAGGGCGATCTCCTGGAGCCGGCCAACACCGACCGGACAGTTAAGATATACCGCTATATACCGAATTTTAACCCGGCTCATGGGATGAATTCGGTAACCATGCGGCCCGACAACCCGCATATTATATTTTCAGTCTATGCCGGGGATAAGCTGTTGGGGATAGGAACAGCCAAATTCAACGAACCTACCCGCATTGATGAAGATGTTTATCTGGTTTTTAAAGGAGTGGAGCCTTACACCATACTACAGGTAAAAGCTGATCCGGGACTGCCTCTGGCTCTGACCGGCGGGATTCTTCTCCTGCTGGGGATATGCCTGGCGGTTCTTACCGCCCCGGCTAAGAAAAGTGCTCTGGTCCACGACCTTTAGGAGTTGACATAATGAAGGCAATGATGATTATCATAATCTACGCGGTGGTATTTTCCTACCTGGCGGCGGCCCTGCTTTACTTCTGGGGAGCTAAGCAAGCGCCTTGGCTAAAAGCGGCTTTTGTACTGGCTGTTTTGGGTTGCCTCTGCCATTTCGCGGCTCTGGTTCTGAGAACGCTGCTGGCCGGCATGCTGCCTTTGACCAACGGACCCGAATTCCTGCTGAGCTTTACCTGGTTTACCGTTCTCATGTACTTGCTGTTGACCCTGCGCTATCCGCTTAAGTCGGCCGGCGGAGTGGTCATGATAATCTCAGCCCTGCTGGTGTCCCTGGTGGCATTCTTGATGCGGGAGCAACTGGGCACAGTCGCTCCGTTGATGCCGGCTTTAAAAAGCCCCTGGTTAACCGTTCATGTGATTACCGCCGCCCTGTCCTATGCCGCTTTTACCCTGGCAGCCGGACTGGCGGTAATGCAGTTTTTCCCAGCGGGCCGCGCTATTGGCGACGATCATCTTTACCTGCTGGTAGGCGGCGGATTTGCTCTGTTGTCTTTATCCATCGTTCTGGGAGCAGTATGGGCGGAACAGGCCTGGGGACGATACTGGTCCTGGGATCCCAAGGAAACCTGGGCTCTGGTAACCTGGATCATTTACGCCCTTTATCTGCATCTGTACCGCAGCCGGGAATGGCGGGGCCATAATGCCCGCCTGATGCTTATCGCCGGTTTTATCCTGGTGTTGTTTACTTTTTTCGGAGTCAATTATCTGCTGCCCGGCTTGCATAGTTATGCCTGACAACTGCTTGTGCTGTTATGGTCAATTTGAGAGGAGGATTTTACATGTTTGGTTTAATCGGCAACTTCGGTCCCTGGGAATTAGGCTTTATTCTGCTCATCGTCCTGATCGTTTTCGGACCGGGCAAACTTCCCCAACTGGCTGAATCCATGGGAAAAGCGATCAAGGGCTTCAAAAAGGCCCAGCAGGACGAACCGGATAACCCCCCGGACAAGCTGGAGTAAATTCGTCCCTGCGGGCCCGCTGCTCCCATAAAACCGTAACTTTCAGATTATGGGGGCTGAAAAAGTCTTAAATGACCCCATCCCGGCGCAAGTTATTGATCTCGTTATCGGAATAGCCGGCCTGCTTCAATATCTGGGCGGTATGCTCCCCCAGGCCGGGGAAGGTTAATTTGGCTTCCCCGGGAGTATGGGATAATTTGATGGGTACACCGGTCAGAGGAATATCTCTGCCGGTTCCTCTGACATTGTGAAGCTTTAAAATCATATCCCGGGCTATAACCTGAGGATGCTCACACATTTCCTCCAGCGTAAGCACCGGGGTGAAGCAGATATCACATGAGGCAAAAAATTCAACCCACTCTTTTTGCGTCTTGGATAGCATGATATCTCTTACATCAGCCAGTATATCAAGCTGCAGGGAGGTATCCCATTGCAGCTTGATATACTCGGTGCGGTTGATTTTTTGGCAAAATTCAGCCCAGAATTTATCTTCCACTGCGCCCAGGCTTACGTATTTATCGTCTTTAGTCTTATAAATGTTATAGCAGGCATAACCTCCGGTTAAAACACCATTGCCCATCTCCGGGAGTTTTCCCCATCCCGCCCATTCTCCCAGAGTATAAGCTAAAAGGCTGATCGAACAGTCCAGCATAGCCACGTCACAGAGCTGGCCTCGCCCGGTTTTTTCACGGCTGATCAGGGCCAGCAGAATAGCGATCACGGAATGAAGAGTCCCTCCGGCAATGTCTGCTATCTGAACTCCGGACATAGCCGGCATACTGTTATATACTCCCGTAAGTCCGGTTACCCCGGCCAGGTTCAAATAATTGACATCATGCCCGGCGGTGTCACGCCAGGGACCGGTAAGCCCATAACCGGTAATTGCACAATAAATGATACCGGGATTTATCCGTTGCAAAACTTCATAATCAAGCCCTAATTTTTTCATTACCCCGGGTCGAAACTGATCCACCACCACATCGGCTTGCGCCGCCAATTTCTTAAAGATCTCCTTGCAGGCATCTTTCTTAAGATCCAGGGCAATACTTTTTTTATTACGGTTTACGGTATAAAATCGGGAACTTTCACCTTCAATGAGCGGGGTCAGAGTGCGCCCCAGGTCGCCTTGGGGATCCTCTATTTTAATTACTTCGGCCCCAAAATCAGCCAAAATCTGAGTACAGAAAGGCCCCGGCAGGTAGCGGGATAAATCCAGTATCTTGATACCATTTAAAGGCAATGTCATGATAACTCCTCCTTCTTTACTATTATTTAACAATACAGCCTCAAAACAATCAAGTTCTGAGGCTGCAATTAAATAAAGGTATTTTTCTAAAAGAGCCCTGGCACTGAATAGTGCCAGGCGATATTAGAGAGGTATTAAGGGGGGCAATACTGTCAACTTCAACCCAAGCAGCAGGCAGCTTTGCAGATTGGCAACAGGTGCCCCCATAAAAACAAAACCCAGGGAAAAGTGCATAGGACATCTTAAGATAAGAATATCCCTTCCGGATCCACCACCTTATAGAGAAGTTCCAGATCATTATAGGTAGGGGTTTTAGTTTCCCCGCTTACACGGGCAATGTTCAGCTTAAACATGCATTTATCCCGGACTTGTTCCGGGGTAAACCCGGGATGAACCGTATCCAGATAGATAACTCCTTCATCGTCAAAACGGAAAACGCCCATATCGGATATAACCGCCCAGGGTCCTCCCCGGAAGGCTTTGTTGTAGACTTCTTTTTTATGAACGAATTCACCGCCGGGCCATTTAGGAATACGCCAACCGGGAGAAGTGATGTAACTGCACCGTTCCACCCAGCGCCGTTTCTCCTGTACCATAATAAAAACCGTTCTTCTGGCCAGGGAGTTGATATCAGCGTTGCCGCCGCTGCCGGTGAGACGTTTCCCTCCGGGAAGACCGCCCATATAAGTGGTATTAACACTGCCATACTGATCTATTTCCGCCCCGCCCAGGAATGCCATATCCACTACTCCTCTGCCCAGCTGACCAAAGACATCCCATAAGCCGCTGGCCAGCGCGCCCTGGTAGTGACAGCGGGCATCGCCTACCGAGGTAGGAAGATCAATAGGACGGCCATCCACACTGCCGGCTTCGTATATGCAGGTGGCATTAGGGGCGTTGGTTCTTTGGGCCAGCATAATCGCCAGCATGGGCAGACCGGTACCGGCGAAAACCACCTCTCCGTCGGATACCTCTCTGGCCGCCGCTACCGCCAGCAGGTCAATCGGTTTAAATTCGCCTACCTTGGCATAATCATTACCAGCCATTACCTCGACCCCCTTTTCACTTTTTGGGAATAACCCAGGGCGGTACTGGCGCGCAGGGTTTCCAATCTGCTGACCCCCAGTTTGTTCAAATAGGCTTCATGATCCTTGACCCCGAATATCCACTCCTGGGCCCATTCGTCAAAACCTTCCTGGGTGCGCGACCGGGTATAGAAATCCTTGATAAATTCACCGTCCGCCTCATAGCTGCCATAGCAACCGGTAGGATGTCCGGCCCAGGGCAGTTCCACTATATAATCCACCAGATAAGGCGGGATCAGATTACGCTCCGGTTCCCGGCGAATGAACTCTTCCGGAACGATCTGTTCGGTCAGAACAATCACCTTGTCCGCTGCTTTAAAGGCTTCATCATCAGCATACTTTTGGCCTAAGACCCTTACCGTGCCTTCCGAACCCACCATCTGCACATGGGCGATACACCAGTCGGGTTGAGCGGCAGGGACCAGAGCTACTTCCGAACCGGTGAAGCTTTCCGTATACATCTCATATTTCTTGGATGGTATTTTAGGATGGGAACCATCCCGCAGACCGACTTTGCCCAGCATATCATATTCCGGGTTCAATATATCCGTACCCAGAGCGGCAAAGATCGGCATAAAAGGTAAGCCATGCGCGCCTGCCACTAAACGGTAAAGCATCTGAACATGGCTGTAATCTTCACATATCAATTCTCCGGCTTGGAATTTACGGGACAAATTGCCGGGGATCTTGCCGTACAATTCATGGCCGCTCCAGCAGGACTCCCATATCTTGACACAGCCTCCCCCAATGAGCATATCATCGTGGGTGCCGCCATTGACCTCAATCAAATGCAGATCTTTTTTGCCCTGGCGGATCAGTTCCATAATGGCTGCCATAGGCCGGCGCCAGATGGTAAATCCGCTGAAGGTCAGAGAATCGCCGTCATTTATCAGGCCGATGGCTTCTGTCAGGCTGACTTTCCGAGGTCTTCCCATATTTTTACCCCCTTCTGCTTGGAAATGTTTATTATCAAAAACTTGGGCCAGGGTTTTACCACTTGCCGATAACTTCACGGCCGATGATCATGCGCTGAATCTGGTTGGAACCTTCGTAAATCTGAGTTATCTTACAATCCCTCATCATGCGTTCTATGGGGAACTCACTGCAATAGCCATAGCCGCCCATCAACTGGACACAATTGGTGGTTACTTCCATGCTGGTATCGGTAGCAAACTTCTTGGCCATGGAAGCCTCTTTGTTATGCGGCAGTCCGTTATCTTTTAACCAGGCAGCCCGATAGATCAACAGCTGAGCTGCGTCTAAAGCCGTAGCCATATCCGCTACCATGAACTGTACCCCTTGGTTAGCCGCCAGCGGTTTACCAAACTGCTGCCTTTCTTTGATGTATTGGGTGGTGAATTCAAGCGCGCCTTCACCGATGCCCAACCCTTGAGCAGCAATAGTAATGCGTCCCCCGGCCAGAAGGCCCATAGCCACCTGGAAACCGTTATTCTGCTCGCCCAGCATATTCTCTTTCGGCACCTTGACATTCTCAAAATACAGTTCGACAGTGGGAGAGCCGTTCATCCCCATCTTCTGCACCGGTTTGCTCATTGTGAAGCCGGGGGTATCTTTCTCTATCTGCAGGCAGGTGATGCCTCGGCCCGAACCCTGGGTAGGATCGGTTTTGACAAAGGTGCAGTAAGTGGTGGCGACTCCGCCGTTGGTAATAAATATCTTGCTGCCGTTGACTATGAAGTGGTCGCCCTTGTCTTCGGCTTTACATTTAATGGAGGCGGCGTCGGAGCCGGCGTTGGGTTCAGTCAAGGCATAGGCGCCAATAATCTCCCCGCCGGCCAGAGCCCGCAGATATTTCTGCTTTACCCTATCGCCGCCGTAGAGCCAGGTACTCATACAGCCCAGCCCGGTATGCACACTCATAATAACCGCGGTGGAAGCACAGCATTTGGCGATTTCTTCGATAAACATGGCAAAATCAAGGTAAGTGGCCCCCGCTCCTCCCCATTCCTCGGGTATGGGGAGTCCGGTCAAACCTAAAGCGGCCATTTTCTTAAAATTCTCCATCGGGAATTGGTGGGATTTATCAATTTCAGCGGCAATGGGCTCACATTCGTTTTTGGCAAATTTCCTGAACATATCTCTCATCATTACAGATTGATCAGTTAATCCAAAATCCATAATGCTCAACTCCTATCTAATTTTATTTTCCTTTAAATTGGGCTTTCCGTTTTCCTACAAATGCCTGCATGCCTTCCTTCTGGTCCTCAGTAGCAAAGCAGAGCCCAAATAGATCGGCCTCTATGGTCATGGCGCGGTCAATATCGGTTTGCATACCCTGGTTGACCGCCTCTTTGCAGAAGCGGACCGCTATGGCGCCGCGAGCCGCTATTATCCCGGCCACCTTTTGCACATAGTCCATTAATTGTTCCGATGGCAGCACGGCATTAACCAGTCCGATCCGCAATGCTTCGTTGGCGTCAATGTTTTCTCCGGTATAGAGTATCTGTTTGGCCATGCCGGTTCCAACGATACGAGGCAAACGCTGGGTGCCTCCGAATCCCGGGGTGACCCCCAGCCCGACTTCCGGTTGGCCGAATCTGCTTTTATGGGAGCAGATTCGGAAATCACAGGCCATGGCCAGTTCACATCCGCCTCCCAGAGCAAAGCCGTTGATGGCGGCAATAACCGGCTTGGGCATAGCCTCAATGAGACGGAAAACTTGTTGCCCCAGTAAACCGAATTCACGTCCCTCCAGGGCGTTGATATTCAGCATATAGGTGATATCAGCACCGGCTACAAAGGCTTTTCCACCCGCTCCGGTTACGATCAGCACGTCAACTCCGGCATCGTCTCCAACCAGCTCCACCGCAGTTTTGATTTCTAAAAGAGTATCTTTATTCAAGGCATTCAACGCTTTAGGTCGGTTAATGGTCAATGTAGCGACGCGGTTGTCCTGCGTCAGGATTATATTCTCGAATTCCACCTGCCCACACCCCTTTCCAGGTTGAAAATTCAGCTGTAATCAAAAATACCTTTACCGGCTTTGCGGCCCAGCCAGCCGGCTTGAACATATTGTTTCAACAGGGGCGAGGGACGATATTTAGGATCTCCGTAGCCTTCGTACATGACATTCAGGATAGCCAGCACCGTGTCCAGACCAATCAGGTCAGCCAGGGCACAGGGCCCCATGGGATGGTTCATGCCCAGTTTCATAATGTTGTCAATGTTCTCAGCCGGGGCTACGCCCTCGTATAGTTCCCATAAAGCCTCATTGATCATGACTTGGAGCACCCGGTTGGATATAAAGCCGGGCACGTCTTTGCACCATACCGGCACTTTCCCCATTTCAATGGAAGCAGCTTCAATGGTGTTGTAAACATCATCACTGGTGGCCAGTCCCCGGATTATTTCCACCAGTTTCATTACCGGCACCGGGTTCATAAAATGCATGCCGATTACCTGCTCCGGTCTCCTGGTGCAGGCGGCTATCCGGGTAATGGGCAGAGAAGAGGTATTGCTGGCTAAGATAGCATGGGGAGGAGTTATTTTATCCAACTGGGAAAAAACATCTTTTTTTATGTCAAAGTTCTCAATGATAGCCTCAACGACCAGATCGCAGTCGGCAGCGTCTTCCAAACTGATTGAGGGCTTGATCCGGCCCAGTATTTCTGCTTTTTCAGAATCGGTTTTTTTGCCCTTAGCCACATCCCAGGCCAGGTTCTTCTCCATCACGGCAATTCCTTTGTTAACCAGGTCCATGTTGATATCATATTGCACGGTATCAAATCCGGCCTGAGCCGATACCTGGGCTATGCCTCCGCCCATCTGGCCGGCTCCGATCACCATTATTTTCTTTATTTCCATGGATGTCAGCCTCCTTTTCCTTTCATCAGCAATAGCAGCTAGGGTTCCACTTTTATCAGCATAGCGTCGCCCTGAGCATGACCCGAGCATATCCCGCATACGCCGTATCCGCCTCCGCGGCGCCTTAACTCATAAGCTGTGGTCATGGCGATACGTGCTCCGGTAGCTCCGATAGGATGGCCAAAAGCGATAGCGCTGCCATTCACGTTGACCTTTGCCAACATTTCTTCCTTGGTCATTCCCAAAACAGCACGGGCACTGACCAGCGCCACGGCGGCAAAGGCTTCATTGATTTCAATAATATCCACATCCTGGTAAGTCATGCTGTTTTGTTCAAGAACCTTCTTAATGGCCAGTCCCGGGACCGTGGCAATATCTTTGGTCGGCTGGGATACTTCCGCATAATCCACCACGGTGAATAAAGGCTTCATCCCTAACGCATCCGCTTTTTCCCGGCTCATAAACATGCAGACATCCCCACCGTCATTAACCCCGGGAGCATTGCCGGCGGTTATGCTGCCCGGCTGACCGGTGACCGGACTTTTATGATTGAAAACCGGCGGGAGTTTGGCCAGTCCTTCCATAGTAGTCTGAGGCCTGGGACCTTCATCCTGATCCAGAACTTCTTTCCCTTTCTTTATCGCTACCGGGAATATTTCATCGGCATATTTGTTTTCCGCCATGGCTTTAACTGCCCGTATCTGGGACTGGAAGGCCCATTCATCGTTATCTTCCCGGGTAAATCCGAATTCATCGGAGACTTCGGAACCATGGATAGCCATATGACGATTGTAGAATGCATCCCACAAGCCGTCGTATACCATCAGGTCTACGCAATCAGTGTTAAGCAAGCCCATCCGCTGCCCAAATCTCATATTGGGCAGGGCATAGGGACAATTACTCATACTTTCCTGCCCGCCGGCAATAACAATCTCAGCCCGGCCCAACTGAATCAATTGAACCGCCAGATCTAATGTTTTTATTCCTGAAGAGCAAACTTTATTGATAGTTATGGAAGGAACCGATTCGGGCAGCCCGGCCAGTATGGTTGCCTGCCGGCCCGGTATCTGACCGCACCCCGCGGGTACTACCTGGCCCATATATACATAATCCACATCTTCGGGTTTTACTTTATCGGCGGTGCGGCGGAGACATTCCTTGATGGCCAATGCTCCTAACTGGGCGGCGTCATATTCTTTTAACCTGCCCCCCATTACTCCATAGGGGGTACGGCAGGCTTCCACACAAACAACTTCCCGGAAGTTTTTAAACTGATTTTTTATTTCTTTTCCCATACCTTTAAACTCAGCTTTTCTCTCTCCAAATCCGGTAACCGGTACCGTTTTTTGATAGTCAGCCCTCTTCATTTCTAATTTCTGTACAAAATCTGACATGATAGCGACCTCCTTAATAATTTTCTTTTGCGGCTCATATTTAAATAGCTGCTTCCCCCCCCCCCTAACGCAAAAATACCCCGGCAGAATATCATCTGACGGGGCTCTGTGGCTCTCTATAACAAATGAGATTAATTGGCATATTCAGTTGTTTCTTAAACCGGTTTTGCTTTATTGCAGCGGGGCCGAGGTTCGGATGGAAGATAATCAGCCCTTCTCCCTTCCGGTTTATGTACAAAATCTGACATGATAGAAACCTCCCTGATAATCTTTCTTTGCGGCTTATGGTCAAAAGCTGCTTTTCCACCCAATGCAAAATACCCCACAGAATATATCATCTGACGGGGCTCTATGGCTCTCTATAACAAATGAAGGTCAATTGGCATATTCGGTTGTTTCTTAAACCGGTTTTACTTTATTGCAGCGGGGCTGATGTTCGAATGGGAAAATAATTGGAATGAGGTACTGGCAATAGCTCAAGGGCTGAAAGCCCGGAAGGGTATCCGGGTTAGCGATAATATTTTGCGTTCCGCAGCGAGTGCATTTAATTTCTAATTCCTGACACCGGATATACCGGGCCAGCAGTTTATTGCATTTACTGCAGCGAAAATCTCTCAATAGCATCAACTCCTCCCTAAATATTAATACCGTTAAAGAATAAAGCTAAAATACTTTAATGCAATTACCATACCTGGATTCATGAAAATAAAGCGGCAAATTACAATATAGGCATGAGTCCAGGGGTATGAGACCAAGCAGCTATTGCCCTTAAATTCACAACTGTTTCGTTATTACAACAACCGGCTTCTTTATAGGTTTAAAAACGGGCGGGGAAATTTATCCGGGAAGACGAGCAAACAGTAACAACTAAGTGCTATCAGTTTGAACCGGATATGGAAATGGGAATCTGTTTCCGTATTGCAACGCTCTGCTGCAATACGGAAACAGCGCCGTTATTTGTTATGGGGAGAAATGCCGTATTTAGCAGCTTTGCGTACGATGGTTGAAGCATCGACTTTAAGATGTTTACCCATTTCCCGCGTTGTTTTATATTGGGCATAGGCTTTCTGCAGAATCTGTTTTTCCACATCGGCCACGGCATCTTGCAAGGGAATTATTCCGGAAACCAATATCTCGGATTTATGGTCAAGAATCGCGTCCCTGAAATAAGCGGGTAATTCATCAGGAGTAAGAATATCTTTAGTGGATATAACCATTATTCTTTCAATAAGATTTTCTAATTCCCGGACATTACCCGGCCAATCGTAACGGAAAAATAATTCAATGACCTCCTGGGTAAATTTTTTATTTAATTTATGTTTACGATTAAATATCTCTACAAAGTGATTTACCAAAGGAGGAATGTCATCTTTCCGTTCCCGCAGAGGAGGTACGTGGATAGGAACCACGTTTAAACGATAATAAAGGTCTTGCCGGAATAATTTTTTCTCTACCATATCCAGCAGATTACGATTAGTTCCAGTCACAATGCGAACATCAATCGGGATGGACTTGGTTCCGCCTACCCTGGTAATCTCGCGGTTCTGCAAGACCCGTAATAGTTTGACCTGTAAATTAAAAGGCAAATCCCCGATTTCATCCAGGAATATGGTGCCGCCGTTGGCAAGTTGAAAAAACCCCGGTTTGCCTTTCTCTTTGGCGCCGGTAAAAGCTCCCTGTTCATAGCCGAAAAGTTCTGATTCCAGTAAATTTTCAGGGATGGCGCCGCAGTTAACTTTAATATACGATCCGTCTTTTCTGATACTGTTATTATGGATGGTCTCCGCAATAAGTTCTTTGCCCGTGCCTGATTCTCCCGTGATTAAGATAGTGGAATCGAAACGGGACAGTCTGAAAACCGTATCCAGGAAATCTTTCATGATCTGGGAATTTCCTATTATTTTTTTGGAGCCGGAGTACTGCAGGCGTAATGTCCGCAATTGATTCTCATAATGCTTGCTGAGATTTTCGACTTCTTCCAATTTCTTTTTCAGTAAATTTAATTCCGTTATATCACGGACATTACATACTACCCGGGTTATTTTACCTGATTCGTCAAATACGGGATTGCCGGTGGATAAGGTGGTTCGCCCCGTTCTCATCTGCTGGTTAATGGTAACCGCTTCTTTTCTTTCCAGCACCAATGCCGTCACTGACTCGGATACGATTCCCTCTTTTTCTATATCCCGAACATTCTTCCCTAAAAACTCACTCGCCTTTAAGCCGGTAATTCTTTCATAAGCCTGGTTTAAGCGCAATGTGAGTCCGTTACCGTCCGCTATGTATAAACCATCAAAAGATGAATCAATTATTGCATCCAGCTCCCGGTTCAATTCTTTAAAATGTTCTAATTCCCGGGATACCGTTTCTATCTCCGAAACATCCAATAAAACGGCTACAGCGCCTACGATTACCCCGCTCTTCTTTATAGGCGAGCGGTTGGAAAGAAATAAACGCCCATTAAGCTGGACTTTCTTTAACGGTTCGGCGATACCGTTTTCAATGACATTCATAAGATCGCTGGTCGGCAGCACTTCATTTATTTTTTTGCCGATCACTTCTTCGGCTTTGCCGCCCAGCAATTTTTCTGCCATAGCATTCCAAACCTTTATCTTGCCTTCCTCATTAATGGAGACGATCACATTATGAGCGGAATTAATAATCGTATCCAGTTCCAGCGAAATATTCTGATAGGAATTAAAAAAAGCTTTAGCAATATCGCCCCGGGTGGCTATCCCTACTACACAGCCCTTTTCATCAACAACCGGGAGACGGGGCACATAAGGATTTACTACCTCGTCAAACTCGTCATCCGCAAAGCCGGTAAGGATTTCCCGGGTCATCAAGGCTTCAATTCTGGTATCCAAACCCATGTGGTTATTAATCGCCCGATAAATATGACTTTTGGTGAAAAGGCCGATCAATCTGCCGTTCTCGTCTACTACCGGAGCACCATCGAATTGATTCTCAATAAAGATGTTTAACGCCTCGCCAATCTTCTGATCAGGATTCAAAGTTATGGGATCGGGTGTCATAATATCCCTGACCTTCATTCACTCCACCCCCTCGAATTCAATCTATCATAGATGTAAATAAGATACAATTTACTTATAACGCGGGCTTGCTTCCGTTGCCCAAACCTCGGTCCGGGTACATAAATATGCGTCCCAACAAACCTCTTATACTTTCAAATCAGCGTCTATTTAGTTAATAACCCTTCATGGCCACAGCCAAGAATGAAACAGTAGGATAGTTATGGCGTGGAGTTTGGATGCATAAATATTCCGTCGCCAAGACTCCACCTGGGCAACACCAACTGCTTGTCTCGCGTCTGTAGGGGGACGTTCCAATTCGCGTCCGTGCTCAGTGTCACTCGAGCTCCATCCGTGGAGCTCGCCCCCTACCGCCGCTTCGCCTTCTCAGGGTAATGCTCCAGGTTCCGTCTAACGGCTCCTGCATATTTATGCATCCAAACAGACTTGTTATTCTTTAATATCTGCGCCCTTAATTGCGAGTATAACGAGCATAAGTTGTCCTTGAAGAGGGTTAATCTGTGGTTATTTATTTATTAATCTGCCGGCAGCAACTTATACAATGTCTATCGGACAGGCAAACTAAATATGATTACCGGAAAAATGCGGACTAAGGCTTTGCATCTATTGCCGTTAATCACTATAATTAAAAATACTGCTGATTATGAAAGAAAAGATGCTATTTTGATTTTGATCGGAGTCTGTAAATGATTTTAAAGAAACGTACCGAAGCTGAACTCAGCATGCTGCTGGTCGCCATCGTTTGGGGCAGCACTTTTGTTATAGTTAAGAATTCGCTGGCGGAGATCGGCCCTTTCCTGTTTCTGGGTATACGTTTTATCATGGCTTTTCTGCTGCTGGCTGCGATATCCTGGCGTCAACTGACGCAAGCCCCGCTTTCCACCTTGTATGCCGGCTCTTTCCTGGGAGTATTGCTGACCATCGGCTATGTTTTTCAGACTGTAGGCCTGAAATATACCACTTCATCCAATGCCGGCTTTATCACCGGTCTGAGTGTGGTGCTGGTACCTATTCTCTATTCAGCCATAAATCAAATAAAGCCCAGTTTCAATACCATTCTTACGGTTATGCTGGCATTCTCGGGCCTGTTTTTATTGTCATTCAAGGATTGGCATACGTCTCTGTCTTATGGTGATATGCTGGTTCTGGTATCAGCTATAGGTTTTGCTTTTCATATAATTTTTGTAGACCGCTTGTCATACCGTCACAATGCTATTGCTATTACCAGTGTGCAAGTACTCTTTGTCGGCTTGTTCTGCATGCTGGTGGGACTGGTGGCCGAGCCCTGGCCGCTCCGCTTCAGCAGTTCATTGATAGCGGCATTATTGATTACTTCTATCTTTGCCACCGCCCTGGCCTTCCTGCTGCAGAACAGCATGCAGAAATACAGTACCCCCACCCGTTTTGCGGTCATATTGACCACTGAACCGGTCTTTGCGGCTCTGGCAGGGTATTTTTGGGCTCATGAGGCCTTTAGTCAACGGGCCCTGGCGGGAGCCGTACTGATTCTGGCGGCTATGCTTATTTCCATTCTGAGCCAAAAAAAGAGCCCGGTTCCGGCCCGGCAGACCGGTCAGATCTGACCGGTCTTCAGTAAAAATTCCTCTTTGGCTATAGCCTTGATTTCGATAAGTTTATTCCGTGAGGTTTCACCCCGCAGCAGGGTTATGTTTTTGCGGGGCAATTTTAAGAAGCGAGACAGGAAATCAACCAAAGCCTGGTTGGCTTCACCTTCCACCGGAGGCGCAGTAAGCTTAACCTTCAAGGCGCCGTCCTGCTCTCCGGCAATCTGGTTGCGTGACGAACGCGGCTGCACCTTAACTTCTATCCTGATTCCGTTATCGGTCTCCTGTATGTTCAGCATAGTTATCCTTCACGTCTATGTGCTCCAGTTTCTCCAGCATATCCTTTAAGTCCCGGCTGTAAAAAAACTCGGAGAGATCCTCCACTTTCTTCTGGTTCTTTTCCAGCATTTCCATCTGTCCGCCGATTTGGGCCTTGAGTTCAGTACTGAAAAGACTCAGCCGCTTTATTATTTCCTGATATACCATCAGAACTTCAGCTATACGCCTTTTGGCATCCTCTAAAATCAATTCCGACTCTTTGCGGGCGCTGGATTTCATATCCTCGGCGGTTTTCTGGGCGAATATCAGGCTGTTATTCATAGTTTCCTCTATTCTGCGATATTTGCCCAGTTCCCCCTCCAACCTTTGAATCGTTTCTTTCAGGGTAGCGTTTTCGCTGTAAAGGTTTTCATAATCCTGAGCCATTTGCATCAGGAAGTTTTTCACTTCATCCTGATCATACCCGCGTATAGATTTACCGAATTGCTGATTACGGATCTCCATGGCGGTAATCATAGCTAACCCTCCTTAGCAAGTTTGTCATTAATCCCTGGTCTGGTTTCTGAAATAGGGTACGGCAGTGAGACCTCGGGGGTATAATTGCAGCAGTTTAATATAATTATCCCTTTCCCGCCAGTTTCCCTGCACCATTTTTTCTATAGCCTCACGATATATTGATACGGTGGCGGCAACCTGCCCTGAATCATAATATTGTCCGTCTATACGCAGGTGTCTGAGACCTGCACCATATAACCGCGGCAGATAAGAGAAGAGGCACAGATCATAGGGGTAATATATATAATTACGGCACTGAGCGTCACTGCGGATATGGTAATGTTGACCATGTTCATCCATAAGGGCATAATCATCAGTCCGGCATGCCTCATGGCAATTGGCCTGCTCTGCCCCAGTTGCGGCCCGGGCCGGGCAAAAATCGGTAACCAGTCCATAGAGAGGGCCGTGCACCATTATTTCAATGTCGGTTCCGCTGTCAAACATAGTCTTCAGCTTAGCAAAATCAAGCTCGGTTGATGCCGTCAGTCTTTTAAGCCCCTTGCTGCGGAAAAAATCTGCCGCCGTACTGTTGCTGAGGTTTAATCCCGGGCCCGCACTTACCGCCAAGCCTTTGCGCAGAGCTAAGGCCAGAGTTCCGTATTCATTCACCATTACCTCCAGCCGGGGCCGGTTCTTGATCCAATCCAGCAGTTTCTCTATAGGTTCCATCTCGGCAGCGTTAACTACCCGCGGAGTCTCCACCACCAGGTTGATCGCCTGGCCTTCCGTTCGCTCCAGAGCTCGCTCTATCCCGGCCTTATTCCATCCCGCCCGGCGCTGCCGCATATATTCATAGCCTAGTATAACCCGGTTTATACCAACATTAAGCAGCAGTTCTAGCATCTCCAGATCAGCCGCCTTCACACTGATGGCAACCGGGACGCCTTCACCGGCTGCAACAGGGACTTCCTCATAATCTTCGGCTTGGAGCCGCTCCAGCCTGCAGGCCGAAGTCGGGAAAAAGGGTTCCCGTTCTCCGCTTAAGCCTATCGACTCCACCCCGGTACAGCCGAACAGCCCCCCCGTACTGGAATCTCTGACCCGTTTGGCTTCCAGTTTTTCCGCATCCTCTTTGAGCATTCGGCGGTCTTCACGGTTTTCAATGATGCCATCCAGGGCTCTCCGGTATATGCCCACCAGGAAAGCCAGGTAGTCCCCTTCCCGCATCCGGCCTTCTATTTTAAAGGAACTTACTCCGGCCTCTACCAGGTCCTTAAGATGGGAATAAAGGCAGAGGTCTTTGTGAGCCAAATAGTACCTGGGCCCATCATGGTCGTCAATAATCCCCTTTAAAGTATATCGCCAGCGGCAGGGTTTGATACATATGCCCCGGTTTCCGCTTTCACCCGTGGCCAGACTGCTGAGCAGGCACTTTCCCGCATGGGAGATGCAGAGGTCTCCGTGAGCAAAAAACTCAATGGTCATAGGATGCGTTTCATGGATTCGAGAAATTTCCTGCAAGGTAAGGTTTTTCGACAGTATTACCTGGCTTACCCCGTTAGCGGCGAGAAATTCAAGGGCCTCGGCACTGCCCAGACCCATCTGCACACTGGCATGCAGCGGCAGGGTTAACCCAAGCTGCTGATGTAACCGGAGCAAGGCGCTGTCCTGTATAATCAGGGCATCGACTCCGATTGCTTCAAGAAACAGCAGGTAATCGGAAAGGCCTTTTATTTCTTCATCATAGTAGATATTGTTAACGGTAATATACAGGCGCTTGTTTTGCTGATGCAGATAATTTGCGGCATCCTGCAATTCCTGATCGGAAAAATTAAAACCTGGCCGGAGCAAACGCATATTAAATCTCTTGCCACCCAGGTATACCGCATCTGCGCCTGCAGCAGCGACCTTCTCCAGGGCTTCCCATCTGCCCGCCGGAGCCAGGAGTTCAATCTTTTTTTTATCCATCTGCTACCTCGCCTTTGTCCCTTTACATTCTAATTACCAGATTCCGGTCTCAGCCCATACACTCTGCTAAACCTGGAACCTTTCCCATTTTGCCGGGTTGAACCCGCTTCTCTAGAACATCAATAATAACTGTATTATTAGATGGCGAACTATTTCCACCGCCAGCACCGCAATAAAAGGTGAAAAGTCAATTCCCCCGGCGGCAGGGATAATCCTGCGAAAAGGAGCCATGACCGGTTCGGTAACGTCATAAATAAACCGTATTATCGGTTGATAGGGATTATGACGAACAAATGAAAGCAGGCACCGGGCAATTATTAAATACACCAGTACCTGGAAAGCGATGTTCACTAAATAAATTATCTGTGCCAATGGAGTGTATCCTCCCCTTTAATTATCGTTAGACAGTTCGATAGACCTATTATAAGCCATTTCCACCGCATCAAAAAAGGCTTTGCGCAGACCATTAGCTTCCAATTGTCTGATACCGGCAATAGTCGTGCCCCCCGGGGAAGAAACATCCTTACGTAAAATGGCCGGATGTTCGCCGCTCTGCGCCATCATCTGCAGACTGCCCTGCATGGTTTGTAAAACCAGTTCCCGGGCCAAACTGCTATCAAGCCCTATCTGTAGGGCAGCATCCATGAAAGCTTCCACCACCAGAAATACATAGGCCGGCCCGCTTCCGGAAACAGCGGTGACGGCATCCATGTATTTTTCATCTATCCTGACCGCGGTTCCCAGACAGTTAAAGATGCTCATGACCAGAGCAACATCCTGATCGGCAGCCCGGCTGCCGGCAGCTACTGCTGCTATTCCCTGCCCTACCAGACAGGGGGTATTGGGCATAACCCTTACTACCGCCAGCTGGTTCCCGGTAGCTTTCTCAATACTGGCCAACTTGATCCCGGCAGCAATAGATATTAATAATTGGCCGGCATGCCACAGCCCCCGGCCAGCCTGCAGGACTTCTCTTACCTGATAAGGCTTAACCGCCAGAATAATGGTACTGCAATTGAGCAGCAGTTCTTCATAAGAGGCGGTTTTAATTCCATACTCACGGCTAAAAGCTAAAGCCTTGTTCTGGTCTACATCGTTGACCAATATAGCCGTAAACCCGGCCTTCTCTCCACCTAATCCTTTGACGATCGCATTTGCCATCCTGCCGCAGCCGATAATCCCAAGGCATTCCGGCACTAGCGCTCACCTCCGAAAGGATTAAGCACTCCCGGTTTGCGGATCAAGGCGCGATGATCCTTGGCTATTTCCACGTTATTGGGAGCAAAGACAAAGATATTTTTCCCCAGTTGCTGGCTGTTGCCTTCCAGCGCATAGGTGGTCCCGCTGATGAAGTCTATAATTCTTCGGGCCTCATCCGGAGGAGTATTTTCAAAATTCAGAATAAGCTGTTTGCGGCCCTTGAGATGATCAGCCAGAACCTGCACCTCATCAAAGCTGTCCGGTTCACAGACCACCACTTTCATCGTCTTATTGCTATGTATACTTACCACATTGGGGGCTGACTTCTGGTTGTCTTCGACATTACTGGGCAGGGAAACATACTCTTCCCGCACTACCTCTTCGCTCTCAAGACCCAGCCAGGTCCACATCCGGTTAAATACGCCCATATTATACCCTCCTCGGTTTTTCTAGTTTTTGTATCCGGTTCAGACCGCCATGTTTAATCAGGATGGAAGATTGCGCTTCCAATCCTTACTATATTGGCTCCTTCCTCAATCGCCACCTCATAATCCTGGGACATGCCCATTGACAAATAACGCAGGTCAACATTAATATATCGGGATTTAACCAGTTTTTCTTTAAGCGCCCGGAGCTCTTTAAATACCGGGCGCGCCTTTTCGCCCTGGTCCAACAGCGGCGCCATAGTCATTAAACCATATAAGCGCACCGCTTTTAGCTGACCCATGGACTCCAGAAAACTTTGGACCTCATGTGGGTCTACGCCTGCCTTCTGTTCCTCGCCGGCAATATTGATCTGCAACAGACAAGGTACCTCAACCCCCTCCCTTTGCCCTCTTCGGTCCAGTTCTTCAGCCAGACTCCAGCGATCCAGAGAATGTATCAGAACCACCTTGCCCACCACATCTTTCACTTTATTGCTCTGTAATCTTCCAATCAGGTGCCACCTGGCCTCAGGCAGCAGGCTGGTTTTTCGGTTTAATTCCTGGACTCGGTTTTCACCAAAGTCGCTTACCCCAAGTTCAAAAGCCTGACGTACAATATCACTGGTGACGGTTTTACTGACCGCTACCAGGGTAATGTCGGACCAGGAGCGTCCGCTTTTGGCCGCCGCCCTGGCTATGCGCTCTTTTACCAGATTTAGACTATCTTTTAATTCCATTGGTTTCACCTTCAACCTTAAATAAACTATGACTATGATAACCTGGCTTAAGTGGAATTGATTTTTCAGTTTGCCCTTTTATTCTTCAAAAACTTTAATTTTCCCTCTTTTTATTATTACCCGCCGGGGGCTTAATTTAATATCTCCTATCAGCAGGCTGGTTTATACCACCAGGAAACTTACCCCGAAGGTCGCGCCCCGGCCTACCTCACTTTCCACAAATACTTCGCCGCCATGGGATTCCACAATATGTTTGACAATGGCCAAACCCAGTCCTGTTCCTCCTTGATGCCGCGAACGCGCCTTATCCACCCGGTAAAAACGCTCAAAAACCCGGGGCAGGCTCTCGTGGGGTATGCCCATGCCGGTGTCGGTAAAAGTGGTGATGACCCGGCTATCCCGCTGGCGGGAACGAATTATGATTTTCCCCTGCCGGGGCGTGTATTTAATAGCATTATCCAGCAGGTTGATGAGAACCTGATTGAGCAAATCTTCATCCGCCAGTATCAATGATAACTGGTCGTCATAGATAAATTCAACATGCAATGATTTTTCACTGATCTGCGGGCCCAAAATATTCATTACGCTGCGGATAGAACGTATTAAACACACCGGTTCCAGATTTATGATCCGTTCCTTGGATTCTATGGAAGACAAACTCAGCAGATCTTCTATAAGCCGGCTTAACCGCTCGGTTTCCGCATCAATAATGCTCAGGAAGCGGCGGCAGATAGTACTGTTTTCCATAGCCCCGTCAAGCAGGGTCTCGACAAAGCCCTTAATTGAAGTCAGAGGGGTACGCAATTCATGGGAAACATTACCGACGAATTCGGATCTCATCTGGTCAAAGTTTCTGGCATCAGTAACATCCCGGAATACGGCTACTGCCCCTTCAATCTCCTTGTTGACATCATTCTTGATCGGCATTACATGCACCCGGTAGATCTGAGTCCGGGGTCGTATTATGGTTTCGGCAAAGACTTCATTGCCTCGCTTTAAGACTTCTTCAATCATAGCCAAGATGTCGTTATCGCCAATTTCCAGCATGGTTTTGCCCTCAAGTCCCCCCTCCCGTACCAGGAAGAGATTCTCGGCCGCCTTGTTGGCCATAATTACATGGCCGCTGCCGTCAAAGGTGATGATACCATCCATAAGGCTGGCCATAATGGCATCAATATGCTTGTCATCCAATACCGCGATCATAAACTGCACCTTCTAAGCATTTGAATTTCCTTCAATGAAACGGTAACCTACCCCCCTGACGGTCTCGATATAGACCGGGAAATTGGAGTCGTCTTTCAGCTTCTGCCGCAAGTGCCGGATATGCACGTCAACGGTACGGGTATCTCCTGAGAACTCATAACCCCAGACCTTTTCCAACAATGCTTCCCGGGTAAATACTTTACCCGGATTGGAGGTCATCAAAGTTAATAATTCGAACTCTTTCGGAGTTAATTCCAGCTTGTCTTCGCCCATAAAAGCTTCGTGCTTATCCGGTATGACTATTAAATCTTTGACTATATAGCTCTTCTTGCCAATAGCCTTTTCGGCTTCCAGTATCTTCAGCGCCCGCAGGCGGGCTTTAACTCGTGCTACCATTTCTCTGGGACTGAAGGGTTTTTTTATGTAATCATCAGCCCCCATCTCCAAACCCAGAACGGTATCAAATTCTTCCCCCTTGGCCGTGAGCATTATGATGGGAATGGTATTGTAATGGGGGTCTTGTTTCAAAACCCTGCAGACTTGCAGCCCATCAATATTGGGCAGCATAATATCCAGCAAAATAAGGTCCGGGCTTTCGGATTTTACTATTTCCAGAGCGCTTAAGCCGTCATAGGCCACTATAACCTGGAAACCGTCCTTTTCCAGGTTAAATTTAACCAGTTCCACAATATAGGTTTCATCATCAACTACCAGCACTTTAGGACTGTGCACAGGCATATCACCTCAATAATCCAAAGCAATTACTGCCGCCATCCGACCAGTTTTACCCTGATCCCGGCGGTAGGAGAAAAATCTTTCCCGGTGGCAAGCGGTACAAAGATCACAATCTATTATATTATCCGGTTTTACCCCCATTTCCTGCAGAATAAGCCGGTTGGTAAGGGGTAAATCCCAAGTATATCCCTTACAGTTGTATTTAAGTATTCCATCCAGCTCAACAAATTCCTCTTGTACCCGGTGAACCAACTCTTCCCCGATATTAAAACAGCAGCCGCCAATACCGGGGCCGATAAAAGCCTGCACCTGATGGGGAGAACTGCCAAACTGTCTGGCCATGGTCTTAAGCGTCTCACCGCCAATACGTCCCATGGTCCCCTTCCACCCGCTGTGGGCAATCGCTACCACCCGCTGCAGCGGGTCAAACAGATATACCGGGATACAATCGGCATAGAAGGCGGTAAGCATTATACCCGGAGTTGTGCAAACCATGGCATCAACCCCGGCTAATCCACCACTCTTTTCTGCAGCCCCCCGTCCCTGCTCCTCCTTGCCTACAACAGCAACGGTATTGCCGTGTACCTGCTCGCAGCATACCATATTTTCGAGTTTAAGAGCGAATAAATCAAGGTAACGGCTGCGATTTTCTATTACATTATTATAATTATCTCCTACATGCAAAGCCAGATTCAGGCTGTTATAGGGTGCCGGGCTTACTCCCCCCCAGCGGGTGGAAAATCCCATGCTTACCCCCTCTCTTCGCCACTGGGGCAAGGTAATATATTCTAGTCCGGCCTTATTTTCATAAGTGAAGCCTGTCATTTGTTCTTACTCCCTTTTTAGCTTAAAATATTACTTACAGGAGGTGTTGGATAATGGGAACAAACCCGCTGTATAAACCGGAAGACAGTCACGGGGCTGGTGAGTCTCCTGCCGTTTCCTGGATACGTATTGCCAAAATTTATCCTCCCCAGGATCTCATCGTAAGCAGCATGCTCAAGTCTTGCGGCATACCCTTCAAAACCCAACGTCGGGAAGTATCTCAATTGCCTGTCAGTATAGGGCCGCTGGCAGAAGTTGAAATCCTGGTTCCTCTTAATCGGGCTGATGAGGCCAGAGCCCTTATAGAAGAAGTCGAAGAAACAGAAAAGGAGTAGGCCTTTATGTTGACCATCAGCCAGGTTGCCTCCCGTTATCGGATAAGCAACCGCCAGGTATACGATCTTGTCAATCATGGTTATTTGAATGTAGCCTCGGTATACCGCCACGGCCAGAAGGGTATAAGTTATCTTTTTTCGGAACATGAACTGAACCAGTTGGATATTCCCTCCCTCCTGGCTGAAATAAAGGATAATCACCAGCCGGCCAGAAAGCACCGCCCGGGGAAAATATCAGAATTCCGGAAATTATCCGGGGTAGTAAATTATTACGACTCTTTTATGGCTAATGTTGACAATTATTCGGAAAGCGCGGTTTTAAAAGCCTGTTTTTACCTATTTCATGCTAATCATTATGCCAAGGCTTATCCCGAGCACAGCGAGCGCCTTTATCGCTTGAAAAATCAGGTCTTACGGAAAGCCTACCAGGAGAATCCCACTCTGGTGGATGTCCTTTACCTGTTGGGACCGGATCGTCGCAAAATATGGCTGTGCGAGGATTGCCGGGAGGCAGCCAGAACCTCAGGCATGTCCTACAACAATTATATTAGGAATGAATACTATTGCCCCAAATGCACGGTACAGGCGGTTATCAAAGAATATTATTCTCTGGTGGAATTCAGTATTCGGGTGCCTGATTATCAATTCACTTTCCATCTGCCCCGTTCTTCCGCTCAACGCTGGATGCAAAACCTGGATGATCTGCCTCAAGGTATAAGAAAAACCGGCCGCTATGACGACAAGATGTTTGTTTACGGCCGACCTATCAGCCGGGTGGAAGAAAAGGTGTTCCCTTTACCCATGGTAGAGGAACAACTGCGCCGGTATCTGGATGAATAATCAAGGCCGGCTACTTGTTTTTCAAATGCTCTATGGTCTTGATAAAACTATTTAAGTCTCCAAATTGACGATATACCGAGGCAAAACGCACATAAGCCACTTCATCCAGGCTCTGCAGCCTGTCCATGACCTTCTCCCCAATAATCTTACTGCTTACTTCCCGGTCAAAACTGTCTCGCAGTTCTCTTTCAATATCGGCCACCACCGTTTCAATATCTTCCAAACTTACGGGGCGTTTTTCACAAGCCTTGCTGATACCGTTCAGAAGTTTTTCCCGATTGAACTGCTCCCTGGTTCCACCTTTCTTTATAACCAGCAAAGGCCTTTCTTCCAAACGTTCATAAGTGGTAAAACGTCTTTTGCAGGCGGTACATTCACGGCGGCGACGTATGGTACCGCCATCTTCACTGGCCCGGGAATCAATCACCCGACTCTCATATTCCTGACAGTAAGGACAGCGCATTAAACCATCACCCCTGTTTTCAAAGAGTATAATACCGGCATCTTACTTTATTATGAACAAAAGCAGATATTTATTCAACACTTCCGGACGCAGCCGCTTAGTTACGCCGGTTACACCCTTTCGGGTTTAAGCGTTTTTTTTAGAAATTATCATCATCCAGCAAATACTCTTTGCGTTTGCACTCATCCATTTCCTGAAACACCGGTACCTCAACCAATATTACATCTCTCCCGATGCGGACGATTTTTTTCCAGGGTATGACGATTTCCTCCCGTTTGGCAAAGATGGAGAACCCCCGCAGGCGTCCGGGAAGAATAATCGCTACCACCTTCCCCACTTCCAAATCCAGTTCAATATCGTAAATATGACCCAGCTTTTTCCCGTCAAGAATATTTACCACATCCCGGGACCGCAAATCAGATATCCTGACCATTTTTTCCACCCCTTAATTAAATAGAATATCCGTGGTGAATATTACTAATATATGAAAGGGAGTTATAAAACGTGACTGCTATGTCCCAGCCGGATTTTATCATTTTCCTGTGAAAAAGAGAGCCTGATGGTGAAATTTTATTGTTATCGTGCCATATTGCAGGTTTAAGCCAGCTTTTTTCTAAACCTTTTCCTTTAGTAATACGATAGTTAATGATAGTATATTTACATAAAACGGGCTGGACTCAATTGGAGGAGCCCGAGCGGTATTGATTGACGGAAATACCGTAAACAATCGTTCATTTATATTAGAGGAGGAACGGCAGTATGATGAGGGCTCTCTTTACTGCAAGCACCGGTATGGGCGCGCAGCAGCTGAATATGGACACCTTGGCTCACAATATGTCCAATGTAAATACGATTGGATTTAAAAAACAACGGGTCGAGTTTCAAGACCTGCTTTATCAAACCATCAGAAGACCTGCCGCCGACGAGAACCGCAATGAACCTGTCGGCTTAGCGGTTGGTCTGGGGGTAAGGCCCGCCGCCATCAACACCCTTTTCGGTCAGGGAAATCTTCAATCCACTGAAAATCCTCTTGACGTAGCCATCAGCGGAACAGGCTTCTTTGCCGTTCAGGTCCCCGGCTATGAGGAGCCTCTTTATACCCGGGACGGAGCTATAAAAGTAGACGCCGAACGGCAGCTGGTTACTGCCGACGGTTATTTATATCTGGGGCCGGAAGCCCTGGAAGAGCATTATACCGATCCGCGGATAGCCACTGACGGCACCATCAGCTACATGCTTCCCGGTGAAACCGAACCTACCGTCGCCGGTGAGCCTTTGCAGATATTTAAATTCAGTAATCCCGCCGGTTTGCAGAAAGTAGGCAAAAACCTCTACCAGGCTACCGTCAATTCCGGAGAAGCTGTCCAATGGGAGCCGGATTCGGACAACAGCATAGCCCTGCACTCGGAATACCTGGAGATGTCCAATGTCCAGGTAGTTGAGGAAATGGTAAACCTGATCACCGCTCAGAGGGCCTACGAATTTAACTCTAAAGTAATTCAGTCATCTGATGAGATGCTGCAGACTGCTGCTAACCTGCGGAGGTAATAAGTAATGGTAATCAACAATACCGGTTTTATACCGGCTCAACCAATGACCGTTATCCCCTCTTATGGGGAAAACGTGACCAAAAAAGATTTTTCTCATAGTCTGGAATCTGCAATTAATGAGAAGAATAATAAAAAGCTTTATTCCGCCTGCCAGGAATTGGAGAGTGTTTTTTTAAATAAAGTGCTGGAGTGTATGCGTCAAAGCGTTCCTAAGAGTGAACTTACGGGGCATAGCTTTGCTACCGATACTTTTGAATCAATGCTTTATACCGAGTATGCCCGCTCTATGAGTAAAACCGGGTCGTTGGGCATCGCCGATATGCTTTATCGGCAATTAAGTGCTGATATCACCGCTCAAGCTCCGGCTCGGCCGGATGCCGACGAATAATTTTTACTGGGAACAGGATTTATATTCGCTATATTTGGCGGTTTCCCGCGCAGGTATAGCGATTTTGTTTATCAGACCCCAAAAGAACATCGTTCGGGAGGAAATCTATGCGACTGACTTCAGATTTGGAGTCCCTGTTTGACAATATCAAGCTGTTTTCCCGCAGCGAAAACTTTATCGGCCAGCCGGTCAGGATAGAGAACATTACCCTGATTCCTATCCTCAGTCTGTCATTTGGGGCAGGCGGCAGTACAGCCGCTAAAGGTTCCGGCGCCGGCGCCGGAGGCAAAATTTCACCGTTGGCGCTGCTGGTAATAAAAGATGAAGACCTACGACTGTTCTCTCTAAGCAGTCAAAATGATCTGCAGGATATTTCCGGTCTGCTGCCGGAGATAATAGCTTCACTTAAAACCTCCGCTAAAGCCCCACCGAATGATTATCATTAGGCAAATAATCACCACGCTATAACCTTTTGTAACCCTCCATGGCCTGCAGGACAGTACTCATAGGGCATACCCATAGGGCACAAGCAAGCAAGCAAGCAGGCAGGCAGCAAATGAAAATAGCCGGTAGAAATCTTTGATTAGTTATAACGCGGAGTTTGGCTGCATAAATATTCCTTAATAGCCACCGCAGGAAGCATCAGGGGGGCTGGCAGAGTACTGCCAGGTTTCGTCTACTCTGCGCATTTTACCCCTGTTATGCTTTCAAATCTGCGTTCCTCTGCGTCTGTTTACTTATTTAACCTGTTTATTTTCTTTGGCTTATATACAGGCTCTGTACTTTAGAAATTGGGTGCAGCGCTAAAATATTTTAGTGGCCAAAATTTTTTATAGATGAAACAAAATTTTTTTATATTAAGGAGGAATTAACGAATAATTGCAGAATGCTTGTAATTAATGGGGGCCATAAATCAAGTAAATGTTAGTGAAAATTTTAACAATTATACAGCTTAATAACAGTATCTTCGAGCCGGTTGACCTAAGGCGTAAGCGCTATGGGCAATTGGTCGTGGGGTAAAATTTTATGCCCTTAGGGTTCAAGGGGGAAACGCCTGCGCCTCCCTTTTTTGGAAAGAAGATCACGCAGCATCAGGCAGTGAAAAATACTGCCTGCCAAGGATTTGGAGATGCATTGATATTCCCGCGCCACTTGTCGGGTATGATTGGGGTACGATTTAGCTCTGAACTTTATGCCAGGATCTTCTTCGATTCCTGGCATTTTTAAGATTAAGAGCTACCTCCAATACCCGCTACAGGTTATATGACTTGTATCAGCTTAAATCGCGGCTTCCATTGCAGTTATAGCTTTTCAAGCAATATCTTAAGAGAAAGGAGGGATAGAAAGATGGACTATAAACAAATTATCGCCAGCTATGCGGATAAACCGGGAGGGTTAATCGAAGCTTTTCATGCCGTACAGCAAGAATTGAGTTATGTGCCCGTCGAAGCTGTCGCTGAGGCAGCCCGAGCCTTTAACGTTCCTGCCAGTACAGCCTATGGTGTAGCTACCTTTTACTCTATGTTTGCGGTGGAATCCAGGGGGAAAAATGTAATCAGAATATGCGAGAGTGCCCCTTGCCATATAGCGGGCGCCGCCGATGTTGTGGCCGCACTGGAGAAAGAGCTGGGTATCAGGATGGGAGAGAGCACCTCAGATGGCCAGTTTGCTCTGGAGTATACTGAATGTGTCGGACAGTGTCAGGCAACTCCTGTAATTACGATAAATGGCAAGCCCTACCTTGATGTAAGCCCAGGCAAGATACCTTCCATTCTGGCGGAATATAAGTAATTTGTTAGCGAACCTCAAGACTCCAACCATAAAGAAAGGAGGTCAAAAAATGGCCGAAGAGATGCGAATCGTATTGCGTAATTACGGCAAAATCAATCCCTTGAAAATTGAAGACTATATGGCCCAGGGGGGATATAAGTCCCTGGAAAAAGCCGGCCGTATGGATAAAGAAGCACTTATTGATGAAATCAAGAAATCCAATCTAAGAGGCCGGGGTGGTGCAGGCTTTAACTGCGGTCAGAAATGGTCTTTTGCTTATCGCGCCCCTGGTGATGAAAAATATGTGGTCTGCAATGCGGATGAAGGCGAACCCGGCACTTATAAAGACCGTTTGATTATGGAAAATGATCCTCACACCCTGATTGAAGGAATGGCGATCTGTGGTTACGCTATCGGATCAAAACAGGGCTTTATCTACCTGCGCGGGGAATATCCCCAGTTAATCAATATATTGAACAACGCCATCAGCCAGGCTAAAGCCAAAGGCTTACTGCAAGGGTTTGAGATTGAGGTAAGGAGCGGAGCCGGGGCCTATGTCTGCGGTGAGGAAACTGCCTTAATTGAATCCATTGAGGGCAACAGGGGTGAACCCCGCTTCAAGCCCCCTTATCCCCCATCCGAAGGTTTATGGATGAAACCAACCATAGTCAATAATGTTGAAACCTTTGCCAATATTCCGGTAATCCTTGAGAAAGGAGCCGAGTGGTATGCAGGTATCGGTGTGTCCTCCTATCCGGGAACCAAAGTATTTACTTTGACCGGAGATATTAATAACAAAACCTTCTTCGAGGTACCAACCGATACCACCATCAGGGAAATCATCTTCCAGTTTGGCGGCGGTATCCCGGGAGACAAGAAGTTTAAAGCCGTTCAGATAGGCGGAACCTCCGGTGCGTTTATACCCGAGTCGCTTCTGGATACGCCGGTAGCTTTTGACGACATGTCTGCTATCGGAGCTGCCTTAGGCTCCGGAGCCGTTTTCGTACTTGATGAAAGCCGCGATATAGTAGATGTAACTACCCGTATTGCTAAATTCTTTGAACATGAGTCCTGCGGCAAATGTGCACCTTGTCGGGAAGGTACTGCCCGTATGCACGAACTGATGGAATCAGTAAACAGTGGTAACGGCAGTATGAAGGATATCGCACTGATGCAAAAACTAGGCAATGTTATGTCTATTGCCTGCCTCTGCGGTTTGGGACAGGCGGCACCGGCGCCTGTACTTACCACCATCAAACACTTTGCAGCCGACTATAATGCCAAATTGATGTAGGAAAGAGCGAAGGAGGGAATATAATGGTTAATCTAACGATAGACGGAATCAAGGTATCCGTTCCCGAAGGCTCGACCATCCTGCAGGCAGCTAAAGAAGTCGGTGTCAAAATTCCTACACTCTGTTATCATCCCGACCAGGCAGTAAAAGCCAACTGCCGGGTATGTGTATGTGAAGTTGAAGGAAACAGACTTCTCCCAGCCGCCTGTGCGCAGCCGGTAATGGAAGGAATGGTTGTTAAAACCCGTACTCCTAAGGTAATAGAGGCCAGAAGAACCATACTGGAATTAATTCTGGCTCATCATCCCCAGGATTGTCTAAATTGTATCCGCAATGGCAACTGTGAACTGCAGGATCTGGCCAATGAATACTTCATCCGGGACAATCCTTTTACCCTGAAGGTAAGAGGTCTGAAAAAAGACTACTCTACCCCGTCCATATTCAGAGACCCTGACAAGTGCGTGCTCTGCCGCCGCTGTATTGACGCCTGTTCAGTAGTCCAAAGCGTAAATGCTCTGGGTCTGGAAAGCCGGGGAGTTAATTCCATGGTAGTACCGACCATGGGCGGTGACCTGATGGACAGCCCTTGCGTCATGTGCGGTCAGTGTGTCCACGCTTGCCCGGTAGGAGCTATTGGTGAAGTGGAAGAAATTGATAAATTGCTGGCAGCCATTGCCGATCCGGATAAAATTGTGGTAACGCAGATTGCTCCTGCCGTAAGAACAGCTATTGGTGAAGAAGTGGGCATGAAAACGGGTGATATGCCCATGGAAGTCTTTGTCGCCGGACTAAGACAAGTCGGTTTTGACCATGTGCTGCATACTAACTTTACTGCCGACCTGACCATTCTGGAAGAAGGCAACGAACTCTTAAAACGTCTTAAAGAGGGCGGCACCCTACCCATGTTTACCTCCTGCAGCCCGGGATGGATTAATTTCTGTGAGACTTTTTATCCTGATCTGCTGGATAATCTGTCGACCTGTAAATCCCCGCAGCAGATGTTTGGCTCGCTGGTAAAGACCTACTGGACGGATAAGATGGGTATTGACCCGGCCAAGATTTACTCCGTATCCATCATGCCCTGTACCGCTAAAAAGTTCGAGGCTTCCAGGCCGGAAATGAACGCCAGCGGCTACCGGGATGTAGACCTGGTTTTAACCACCAGAGAAATAGGACGCTTATTCCGGATGAGCGGAATAGACTTTGACAAACTGGCGCCATCCAGCTTTGACTCCTGGATGGGAGCCTATACCGGTGCTGCCGTTATCTTTGGCGCATCCGGCGGAGTTATGGAAGCAGCCTTAAGGACGGTTTACGAAGTGGTAACCGGCCAGACTCTGGAGAATGTCAACTTCGAAGTGACCCGTGGCATTACCGGCGTCAAAGAAGCTGAAGTTGACCTTAGTGGTACCAAGGTAAAGGTGGCTATAGCCAACGGCCTGTCCAACGCCCGCCAACTGATGGATCAGGTCAGGGCCGGCGAGTCTCCCTATCACTTTATCGAAATCATGGCCTGCCCCGGCGGTTGTATTGGCGGCGGCGGACAGCCGATCACCAAAGTCAACGCCAAACGGGTAGAACGCATTGAAAGCATCTATGTGGAAGATGAGAATTGCGCCATCAGGAAATCTCACGAAAATCCGGAAGTCAAGACTCTCTATGATGAGTTCCTGCATGAACCTCTGGGACACAAATCCCACGAGTTGCTGCATACTCATTACCATGACAAGAATAAAAAATATCTATAAATATGCAACTAACTTCGGTTAGTTTAATGCATATCTCATTCACTCTCTTTTAATAGACTCTTTTACAGAGTCTATTTTTTTGCTCATTCAGAGAACAGATTGTCAAAACTCCGTATCCCATTGCCACATTTCCGGAAACCTCGGGATTCCATTTGTAACACCCACAAGCCGTACAGAATAATATAGGGTAGGCCATGGTAGTTTATCCACAAATAGCCACAATAAACAATGGGCTGATTAAATTTTTCTATGGTCAAAATAACAATAGGAGGTTTTCTAATGTCTACTTACAAGATGAATTGTTCATCCCCCCCGCAGCCGCAGCATCTGAATCAAACCATATTAGCCTGCGGAAGCGGAACCGGGGTAGTTTTGCCTGATCATAACGAATCCGGATCGCAGCTATTTAATCCTTATGTTGTTGCCAGTGTAGCTATAGATACCAGAATGCTGGTCCATCCAACCGTAAAGATTGATTTTTCCAGCCTGATCATATTTAAAGAAGCAGATTATTACCCCAGTGATCTGCGCCTTACTTTTCAGTTAGTCAAAGTCTGTGAAAACGGGGCCCGGATACCCCTCGGCACCTGGAATTACGAACGTTTTATAGAAGTTTATGGTGGTGGTTTATGCATCCCCACTCCACTGGATGCTGACGCAGTATCTATTAACCGGGGAAATTTTATCAAAGTTGAAACAGTTGACTCTTTCGGTTTTATTTTCTGCGAATGCCAGGATTGTCCAGGTTGCTGCCATTATGTGGTGGAAATCATCAATGCCGAAACCAACAATGTTGATCATCCCGCTGTCAGCAATGCCGCCATTACCGCTTTGGCTGTAGGCCCTTTAGCCCGCCGGGATGACTAAAAGCTGATTTTTGGGCTCCTGCAATCTTGACGTCCCTGGGACGGATGCTGATTCACCCAGGGATATTTTTTACCCCTACCGATAATAACCTTTCTCTTAATTTCGCATATATTTAACAGAAACAGGCTAATAAAATGATTCTTTATTATCTCGGAAGGGAGGTGATTTATTGCTGACCTTTAATCATATGCCATATGTCAGGATTCGTTCGGCCAAATGCAGAATTGATGCCGTTAATCCTCCGGGCCGCTACTATGATTATAATTTCGAGGACCTAAATATTCCGGAATTTATTGATGTGGTAGGTTTGGAAGAAGGATGTAATGATACAATTAACGAATATGTTTACGCTGACGAGGAAATGCGTTTCAATACTATTTTCGATGAATCTGCTGGTACGGCCGAGTTGAACCCAGCCCCTGATGAAGATTATTACGATGATATATCCGAACCGGATGCAGACTTTGATGGAGACTATTACGATGATACAACTGAACCAGATGCAGATCTTGATGAAGACTATTCCGATGATACAACTGAACCAGATGCAGATCTTGATGAAGACTATTCCGATGATATATCCGAACCGGATGCAGACTTTGATGGAGACTGTTCCGATGATACAACTGAACCAGATACAGATGACGCGGATTATTCCGATAATGCTGATTTCGATCTGGACCATACCGGTTCAGACCTGTACGCTGACATAGCAGACGCGCCTATAAATATACTGAACCTGGTGCCAACCCTTTACTGGGACTATCCATATCTACGTCCGGAGCATGAGACCATATAGAAAAACATTAATCAACTTATATTGAAAACGGGGTGAAAATTTTAATTCACCCCGTTTTCCTGGCTGTGAGGCCAATTTATAATCGCCCCGGTATTTCCATATCTTATAAATTTTAAAACAGTTTCTTTACGGGCAATGACAGTCACAATCCGGGATTTGACTTTCTGGAAATTCATTTTTTACCGTTATCCCACCAAAAGGCTTAGCTGCCAGAACCACCAGATTCTCTTCTTTCCAGAGTTTATCTACAATATACCCATAAACGCGAACATAACCCTGCTTGAGTTCGCAGTAAAGATCAACTACGATAGAGGAACCGTCAATTATACGCAAATGATCGCGTAAATCATCCCCTGTCACCTGCTGCCAGCTCTTAAAGTTATAAAAAGTGGTGATATCGGTTTCCTCACAGCATTCCCATACCAAATAGCATTTTCTCCCCGGCCGGCTTGGTACAGTCCCTGTCACCACTACATCATATTTGATTTTTATATGAATATAAGAGCCGTCTCTAAGCGTTTCTTCAGCGCACTTCACCACCACATAAGATTCCTCCGGGCAAAAAGGCAATTTATGCGGATCGGGCAATTCCAGATAAAATTCCTTTTCATCCTGATAGATCAGATGAACATCCTGAACACAAATATCATGGAAACCAATGTCTTCGCACCTGACGTATCCATTCTTCCAGGCAGGCATATTGTACATCTTGGTAATCGCAGACCGGAGCTCACTTCCTTGTGGAGCTATATCACAAATATCAAATGTCACTGTTTACTCCTCCTTTTACTTATCACAGCAAGGACCATGTAGATAGATTAAGATAGTGTATGGGCAACCACTCCCAATACAGATTGCTTGACTAAACAGATAGTTTTATCTTTTAACTATCATATACAATACGCAGCGACACGGTTACAAAAGGTAAATGAGGTTTTTTACACCACTGCCCGGGGCTTTGGGCAGGTATCTTCTCTGCGCTGCCTGTTGTCAGGCAGTAAAAGTTCTTGAAAATCACTTGATAAAAAAAGACTAATAGCAGTTGCTTTACTATATAATGTTGATAGCGCCTAATGTACTTTTAGGAAAGGATTTGATGGAAATGAAAAAGAAAAGATGGTGGGCGTTGGCTATATTTGTGGTATTGCTGGTAGTCTGGACATCCAATTCCACCAAAGCCAAGCCCGATGATGCCACCGGTCCCAACCTGATGAGTTATTTCAATGATAAGCCTCTACTCACCCAGCTTTACCGTGATGGTAATGGGGAGACCCTGGCCTTGGTTAACCTGGAAGGTATAATAGTCGATAGTCCTGCCAACAGTTCTTACCTGAGTACTACCTATAACCACAAATTATTATTAAAGCAATTGGAATCAGCTTTTTCCCGTGAAGATATAAAAGGTATCATACTGCAGATCAATTCACCGGGAGGCGGCGTTTATGAAAGTGATGAGATTTATAACCGGATTTCAGAGTTAAAAGCTCAGTATAAAAAACCGGTAGTGGTATATATGGGGCAGGAAGCCGCATCAGGCGGCTATTACGTTTCTGTGGCGGCTGATAAAATATACGCCAACCGTAATACCCTGACCGGTTCAATCGGCGTCATCCTAAGGACCTATAATTACCAGCAGTTAGCTGATAAAATTGGGGTAAAGGATGTAACCTTTAAAAGTGGTGCGCAAAAGGATCTTTTAAACCCTATGCGGCCCATTAATGATGAGGAACAGGCTATTATGCAAGGTCTGGTGGATGAAAGCTACGGTTATTTTGTCGACGTGGTAGCTGAAGGCCGGCATATGGACAGGGACCAAGTCATGCAATTAGCCGACGGCCGGATTTATACCGGAACCCAGGCCAAAAAACTGGGGCTGATAGACGAGGTTGGTTATCTTGAGCAAGCAATCGCCGGTGCTGCCCAACTGGCTAATACTACCAACCCCAAGGTTTTATTGTTCAAAAACCCGGGGCCTGACTTTCTGAGCTGGCTGGGTTCAATGAAAGCACCTGCTCTTGACCTTCTGGGGTTAAAGCAGGAAATGGAACAGCAGATGGCGCCCACGCTGATGTATATCGCTAATTAAGGGGGGATTTATTCATGATAACAGACTATGACGAAAATATCCCCACCCGGGAATATGAAAAAGAAAACGGGACCCAGCCAACCAGTGATTCGACTGGCAATGGCGATAATTCCGGAATCACAGTTACTCCGCCCGGTTCAGTCCCGGCAGAATCATATACGGATCACAGCCTGACTTTATATCCCGTAGCCGGTTTCTGGATTCGCCTGCTGGCCTTTTGCATTGATTTATTGATTGTCGCCGGTTTAAATTCGTTATTATGGAATTCCTTACTGCCATCCGGGGCCAATACATCGTTCTTATATAAAATTATAAATATCAATTCCCTGTTCTTAGGCCTTACCGGTTCCCTCTATTTTATCCTTATGACCTACTATTTTCAGCAGACCCTGGGTAAAATGCTGCTTGGTATTAAGGTAATTCAGCGCAATGGAGAACCATTAAGCTGGGTCACGGTAATCTTTCGGGAACTGGTGGCCCGTAGTCTGTCCCAACTTATGGGCCTTTATCTGGGTTATCTGGTCTCCTGGTTTAATCCTGAGAAACGTTGCGTGCATGATTACCTGAGTGATACCTGGGTGGTGTATGAAAATCCCGATTCCCACCGCCGCTATGTATCAGTGCCAAACTAGGCCCAGATTTACGATGAGGGCGACCTGGCCGAGCCGGCAGCAGCTAAGAGGCACACCAAGTGAATA